>ENA-OQVM01000330-OQVM01000330.1-marine-metagenome-genome-assembly--contig:-NODE-330-length-77251-cov-10.867404_pt1 | contig 77251 bp, 63 predicted proteins | sample MGYA00237776_ERZ505498 | MGnify/ENA primary metagenome ERZ505498 (study PRJEB26159, sample SAMN06265151) | marine metagenome | isolation source: Helgoland LTER site | place: Germany:Helgoland, sampling... | reverse complement strand
TAGGCGTGAAGGGTATTGGCGAAGGTGGCGCCTGTGCTGCTCCTTCAGCTATCGTAAATGCTGTATTGGATGCGTTAGCACCCTTGGGTGTTGAGAGTATAGACATGCCGCTCACCCCAGAGCGCGTTTGGCGCAGTATGCTTGCATATAAACCTACGTAGCTGATTTTAGACAAAGTTAGTAAATAGGTTTTTTCTCCACCTTTTCTTTTTCTTCTTTTCCCTCCCGTACCTCCTGCAGCTCTTATATAAAGCACCTGCTGCATTCGCATAGCTTGACAGCTCAGGTTAGTCACCTAATAGTACTAATACTAGATCGGGGAGGATTTAGTATCGCCTAAGGGTGCCAAAGGACAAAGGCTATTTGACGGCGGTGTTTAACACCGCTGGTATTATGGTCGATTTTCTTCAACTCGCTGCTAATTGACTCCTCCAAGTTCGTCCAATAGAGGAGTCAATATGTCCAGTTTTACCGGTGCGGATTTGATCGCCGACGCGTTAGCGCAGCTAGAAGTGGAACACGTTTTTGCCATTGTCAGTATCCACAATATGCCCATCTTAGATGCGATCAATCGCCTGGGTAAAAGTAAGATTATTGATGTACGGCACGAACAAGCGGGTACCCATGCCGCTGATGGATACGCTAGAGCCAGTGGTAAATTGGGGGTTATGATCGCCTCTACCGGTCCTGGTACTTCCAATACGGTGACGGGCCTTTATGAAGCTCAGTACGGATCCTCTAGAGTATTAGTGATCACCGGCCAAGCAGAAACGGCTTTTTACGGGCGAGGCTTGAGTTATGTTCACGAAGCTGAAAATCAAGTTCCTATGCTTGCAGCAGTTTGTCGTAGGGTAGAAAGCCCGCGTCATATAAATCAACTAGGCAGCGCTTTCACAGCTGTTATCAACGATATGTACACAGGTCGGGGTGCGCCAGCTGCTATTGAAATACCCATAGATATCCAATACGCCGAAGCGCGACCAGTACAAGTGACCTTGCCCAGTAATCTAGCTTTTGCGCCAGATGTAGGCGACATAGACAAAGCTGTGGAGGCTCTTGGTCAAACATCTAAACGTATTATCGTTGCTGGTGGTGGTGTTATAGCTGCAAATGCTCACAAAGAATTATTGGCCTTGGCCGAGTTGCTCGACGCACCCGTTTTAACCACCGTGGATGGGCGTGGTGTCATTCCCGAAGATCATCCATTGTGTATGGGTAACTACTACAACTCCGCGGGCATCTATAATGCAATTCAGGGGGCAGACTTAACCCTCGCTATCGGTACTAAATTCGCTGTGGGTGTAGATGGACAGTTTGCCGCGCAAACGCCGCCGGGCAAACTTGTACATATAGATATCGACGGCAATATGATCGGTCGCACTCACCATGCCCATATTGGAGTGTTGGCGGATGCCCAACTATCACTCCAAGCCATCAATAGTCAGAGTCATGAGTTATCGCCAAACGACGGCCAATTCAATGCGAAGTTACTAGAGTCTCGGGACGGGGTCCGGCAGGCTATGCGCGGGCGCTTAGGCGAAGATTGGCCCCAAGTTATGGACTGTATTCGCGAGAAGCTCCCGCGAGATAGCGTATTTGTGCGCGACCAAACTATTTCAGCCTATAACTGGGGTAATCAGCAGTTCCCAATCTTGGAGCCTCGTACCTCAATTAACCCCACCTCTGGTGCTATTGGCCCTGGCTTTCCTATGAGTATTGGCGCGGCTATTGCTAGTAGTCGAAAAACCTTAGTTATTCACGGTGACGGTGGATTTATGTTTCACGCCACCGAGCTTGCCACCTGTGCGCAATATCAGGTGCCGCTAATTATCTGCGTGTTCAATGATTCAGGTTATGGGGTGTTGCGGTGGTTGCAGCAAAACCGCTTTGGTCGTATCAATGAAACCGATCTTGGCAAAGTAGCTTTTGCGCAAATGGCGCAAAGTATGGGTGTGCCTGCCCAGCGTATTGCCAGCGTAGAAGAGTTTTCTTACGCAATGGATCTTGCTATGCAAACCTCGGGTCCTTATCTAATAGATGTAGATATGGAGCACTTTGCGCCCATGGAGATATCGGTCATGCCCAAGCAAAAGTCTGAAGTAGACATTAGAGGTTAAGGTCATGGCGGTGCGCTTTGATAAACCTTGGATTGCTATAGCTGACGGGCTATCGCAGTTACGCGGCCAAATGGGTGTTTTTCAGTTGGCAGGCGAGGCTCAACAGGTAATTTTTGTTGGTTATGCCGGCGGTCTAAGCCTGCATGGATTAAAGGGCGAAGTTAACCAAGCGATCAAGGATTATTCCCACGCTAAATTTTTGCGCTATGAAATTACGACCAGTTACCTGAGTCGTTATAAAGAAATATTGATGGTCCACAAGGCTGACTTCGGTGAGCTGCCAGAGCATTCGCCTGAAGTGAAGTTGGGACGATTAAGCCCAGCAGGGTCACCGGCGAGTTAGCAGGTGCATAATTAGGGAGTATGGCGAGATGGATTTGAATCTCACAGAAGAGCAGGATCTGATTATCGGCATGGTTCGCCGCTTTGTGCGCGAAGAGATCTTACCTTTAGAAATGTACTTAGATCCCGATGCGGATGAGCTGCCAGAGACTGAACGCTTACGCCTTATTGAAAAAACTAAGGCTATGGGTTTGTACGGGCTTGATATTCCTCCTGAATATGGAGGGCCGGATATTGATTTAGTCACCCGTACACTGTTGGCTGTTGAAATGTCTCAGCATCGGGCGGGGCTATACGCACCCTGTTACGGCACCTTTGGTGGCGCGGGTTTAGCTCAACTATTTGAGGCCACTGATGCCCAAAAAGAAAAATACCTGTATCCGACCTTACGGGGAGAAAAGCGTGGGTTTTTTGGTTTGTCTGAACCTTCAGGCGGTTCGGACCCTGCACGTGCTATTCAAACCAAGGCTGTGCAAGATGGCGATGATTGGGTCATAAACGGCGGCAAACTGTGGATAAGTAGCGCAGATAAGGCGGACTTTGGTTTGGTCTTTGCGCGTACAGACGCCGACAAAGGGCGCAATGGAGTGACCTGTTTTATTGTTGATACAGATGCGCCAGGGTTCCATGTAAGACGCATTGTGCATACGCTTCGCTCCGCGCATTACGCTACAGAGTTACAGTTTGAAGATCTGCGCGTGCCGAAGGAAAATATTTTGGGTGGTCTTAATAAAGGCTTCGCTATAGCTAACGATAGACTTACGCGACAGCGTATTCCCTATGCGGCAGGCTGTATTGGTGTTGCTATTAAAGCTCAGGAAATGGCTTTGGAGTACGTGCCTCAAAGAGAAACTTTTGGCGCGCCACTATCTACCAGACAATCTATTCAGTGGATGTTGGTAGACAACGATATGGACATTAAGCAATCCCTTTGGATTACCTTAGAAGCTGCCCATAAAGCCCAGCAAGGCGAAGAGTTTCGTAAGGAAGCTGCAATGGCTAAGCTTGCTGCTACCGAGGCTGGCGGCCGTGTTGTGGACCGCTGCATGCAAATGTATGGTGGGTTGGGTGTCGCGAAAGATCTGCCTTTCGAGCGTTGGTTTCGAGAGATGCGTATTCGTCGTATCGGCGAGGGACCTAGCGAAGTGCAACGCCACGTAATCGCTAGAGAACTATTGGGCTCGTCACTACGCTAACCAGTGAACCCTGTTCCGGCAGAACAGGGTGTTGTGTGGTCGGTTTATAAGCCTCGATTATTGGGCGGCGAGCGTTGGGTTGTAGCGCACCAAGTAGACTGCGCCTGCCGTATCATCTGAGATCAGCAGGTGACCTTCCTCAGTTTGGAGTACGTCATTCGGTCGCCCCCATGCTTCTTCACCTATCAGCCACCCATGTATAAATGGTTCATACACAGTTTCGCCTTCGGCGTTCGTCGTCATCACCGTCAGTTGATAGCCCACCTTAGAACTCCTATTCCACGAACCACGCTCGGCGACGAAAAGTGCGTTTTTGTACTGGCTAGGGAATTTGTTGCCTGTATAAAAAGTCATTCCGATGGGTGCAGAGTGCGCTTGGATGCGCACAGCAGCAGGCAGAAAATCATGTCTGGACGCTTCTTCGTGATCGCCGAACTTTGGGTCTTTGATTATGCCGGGAGCAAGGCTTGCATTATTGGAATGGACAAAAGGGTAGCCAAAGTGAAGGGCTTTAGTGTTGTTCGCTGGAATGACATTCAATTCATCCGCTGGAATATCGTCGCCCAAAATATCTCGACCATTATTGCTTACCCATAAGTCTTTGCTTTGCGGGTGCCATGCAAAGCCGACAACGTTTCGTAATCCCTCAGCGATAATTTCTGTAGCGCCGGTTGTTGGGTCCATACGTAACATTGTGGCAAAGCGTTTGTCTTTAGACAGGCAAACGTTGCAAGGCGCGCCGACTGGTACGTAAAGCATGCCATCTTCACCAAACTTTATGTATTTCCAACCGTGATGAGCTTTTGTTGGCAGTGTATCTGTTACTACGTCGAATTCTGGGTTGGTCTTTAGCTTGCTTTCGATCTCGTTGACCCGGAGTACTTTGGACACCGCGGCAATATACAAATCGCCATCTTTGATCGTTAATCCGCTGGGTTCGTTCAAATTGTCAAATAGAGTGATGACTTTGGGATTTGCTGCCGTAAGTGCATTGGGTACCGCGTAGACATTGCCCGACTTGCGCGTGCCAACAATAAGCGTGCCATTTTTTGTAAGTGCAAGCTGCCTTGCCTTGGGCACAGAAAACGGCAGTTTGGTAATACTAAAGCCAGGTGGTGTGGTGAGTCTGGGGTCGGCTTGTACGCTAGCTACAATGCCAGCTAAAGCCAATAGGACTGATGCCATTGCGGTTAAGGTTGAACGGGCTATTCGTCTACTGAGATTGAGCCGCGATGTATAATTTTGCTTAAGTGTTGTTTTTTTCATCGCCGCACATTCTCACACTCCCAGTGACTATTCAATGTCGCCGCGCCCATACATTCTAATTCGTTATTAGTGGAAATTTCTTACCTATCTGCTTGGTTTACGCTGCGCTTTCCCGCACAGTGCGTGCATGCCCTCAGCCCTTACCGACAAAGTTAAAGATACAATCCAAACTGCCTACCGTACTTGGTTGGAATCTCGAGATTTCAAGCCACGGCGCGGTCAGCGGGAAATGATTGCGCAGATTGCCCGCACCTTAGCGGGTGACGGCGATCGTGTCACCGTGGTGGAAGCGGGCACCGGTACTGGTAAAACGGCGGCATATTGTTTGGCGGCTATTCCGGTGGCGCAAAGCTTAGGTAAGACTGTAGTGCTCAGCACGGCGACGGTAGCATTACAAGAACAAGTAGTACTGCAAGACTTGCCTGATATTAAGGAACGCGCTGGCCTGTCCTTTAGCCTGAGTTTAGCTAAGGGCCGCGGGCGTTATGTTTGCTTAAAGCGCCTTGATGATCATTTGAAGTACCAAGAGCAGCAAGCTATTCCTATTTTTGATGTGTCGGATGAAGACCATACGGTGCTCTATCAAGAAATGCTCAGCCGTTATGGGCAGGGTGCTTGGGATGGCGAGTTCGACAGCTGGCCGGAGTCAATGGCTGATGGTGCTTGGTCTACTGTGACCACAGATCATCGCGGTTGTAGTAACAACCGCTGTTCTTTTTTTAAACAGTGCCCATTCTTTAGAGCTCGCGGTAATTTGGAAGGCTCAGATGTCATTGTTGCAAATCACGACCTAGTACTTTCGGACCTAGCCTTGGGCGGTGGCGCTGTTTTACCTGCGCCCGAAGACTGTATTTATGTGCTCGATGAAGCACACCATATTGCCGACAAAACGCAGAATCATTTTTCCACCAGTGCGCGCATAAATAGCACTCACCAATGGCTCGATAATGTTAATAATATTCTCAGTTCGCTGACCCAACGTTTTTCTCGTCCACACAATTTACTCGCCCTAGCCACTAGTGTTGCGGGTGAAACAGTGGCCCTACAATCTATGTTCGAGGCGCTCTCTGCCGGTCTTAACATTATGCCCTTCGAGGCAAAAGACGATGATCGAGAGATTTACAGATTTCCCTTGGGGGAGGTGCCTGAGACATTGATGGACCTTTCACTCGCCACATTACCTTCCATGAATAAGCTTTGTGATGATCTGGAACGAGTGCACGAGCTCTTACAGGAAGCTGTAGCCGGTAATTTAGATTGGGAAAAGGCTTTCGAGGCAGAGGATTGGCTGCTACCCGTTGGACAGCTACAAAGTAGAGCTTTAGCAACCAAGGCCTTGTTAGAAGATTATGCCAGTGGCGCTAAGCAACAGCGGCGTTATGCGCGCTGGCTGAATAGAAACTCTTACGATGTAGAAATGGTCAGTGCACCCATTGAGCCAGGGCATATTCTTCAAGATGTATTGTGGCAGCGTTGCTACGGTGCAGTGTGCACGTCAGCGACAATTACAGCACTGGGCCGGTTTGATCGCTTTATTGAGCGTGTTGGTCTGAATGAAGGTGTACCAACACTGGTCATTGCCAGTCCCTTTAACTACCCTGAAATTGCTACCTTTCATGTGCCCAGCATGCACTCAGATCCTCGAGATTTTGAAGCCCACAGTGCTGAAATTACCGAATTATTGCCGGACCTTTTGAAGCGAGAAGAATCAGCCTTGGTACTGTTTACCTCGTGGCGGCAGTTGAATGCTGTTGTTAAGGCCTTGCCCTCCAAACTCTCCGAGAGCTTGCTAGTTCAAGGGGACGGCAGCAAACAAGCTCTTATTGTGGAGCACAAGCGCCGTATCGACGCTAAAGAGGGCTCTTGTCTTTTCGGTCTTGCTAGTTTTTCTGAGGGGTTAGATTTACCGGGCGCCTATTGTCGTCATGTAATCATTGTGAAGCTACCCTTTGCAGTGCCTGATGATCCCATAGACCAAGCCATTGCTGAGTGGGCTGAAGCTCGGGGGCGCAATGCGTTTTACGAGATTTCTGTACCGGACGCGGCGCTGAAGTTAGTGCAAGCGTGCGGTCGCTTAATCCGCCATGAAAAAGACTTTGGCACTATTACCATGCTCGACAAACGCATTGTTACCCAGCGTTATGGCAGAGCACTAATAGAATCATTGCCTCCTTTCAGGTTAGATTTGCCCGCAAACTAGCTGCGATATCATCAGTGCTCCGCGACTAGAGTCGTTAGAGCAAGGCTTAGATTAACCGATTGCCTTTTCAGGGCTTTTTCAGCGCTAGGGTATCTTCAAGCAACCGACCCTTGTTAGGCGCTTGGCCAAATTTCCCCGGGCTGAAGATGATTATTCTATTGCCCTTTAAGCGCTTTAGAATATCTTGCATAAACTCGCCCATTTGGTCTTTGCTGAGTTGTTCAACAGCGGCGGCAATTTGCTCGTTAGTGTCGAAGTCGTAGTTCTCATCTTGCAGATTTTGCCAATACTTTTGGCTGCGCTGAGCTAGGTTTTTATCAGACTCGGTGAGTCTGCTGATCAGTCCAGATTTTTGTTGGGCAAATTCTTCATCGCTAAGATCTTGCCAGCTATCGACGTAGTTTTGCATAAACGTCAGCGTAGTTTGTTCCAGATCTTTAACGCCTGCTTTAGGCGATTGCACAAGAAAAAGGTTGCCGCTGCGCGTGTTGAGTCGGCGTACACCGGCGCTAACAACGTAGCCTAGTTGTTGGTCGGTGCGTAAGCTAGAGAAATAGGCTGAGCGCAGAATCTGTCCGGCTAATCCGCTTTTTGCTCTGCTGGCAAAGCTGGCATCTTTGTCTTGAACATAAATTAGTAGAGCCGCATCGTTGTGGTCTACATTCATATTCAATAGAAGTGGTTCTGTTATGTCAGCAACTGTGGATTTTTCCTTGTTAACAGCAGCCATAGGCAAGGTCTTCTTTAACAAATTCTCTAGGGCTTGGGCATCTTTTGTCGATACATTACCATGTAGCCCGGCTATAACCGCCATTTTTGCAAGTTTGTTTTGCCGCCAAGTTTTCAGTTCCCCAAGCTTCAAGGGTAACAGTGCATCAGCTAAGGCTGCAGGTGACCAGCTAGAGGAAATAAGTAAAGTACTTAATGCGCTCAGAGTCTGGGTATAGGGTTTGTCCTTTGCCGCATTGCGTAAATCTTTAATCAAACCTCGCTTAAAGGTAGAAAAGCGCTCGTCAGTTAATTCAGCATGTAAAAGTTGCTCTATGACCGTCGCAAGTAAATTCATCTGCTTATCTTGATAACCGTTTAGCGAAACGGTGTAACCAGTTTCATTGCCACCAATGCTGTAACCCAGCCCAGCTAGGTATGCCGGGTAGACAGTAGTGCTGAGTGAATCGTTAACTAGTCGTCTGTAAAGTTCGGCATAGGCGGCATCTTCAAGACTGCTTAGACCATTGCTGAGTAATAGTTGTATTCTGCTATTTGCTCGCGGTGTGCCGAATGATACGTCGGAGTCTAACCATATTTGTAAATTCGATGAGTCAGAAACTAAGCTGATGCCCTCGTCGTCTTTGGGCAGTAGATCTAAGTTGCTAGGTAAGTATGGGTTTACTGCTGGTAAATTTAGCTTGGCATCAGCAAATTCAGCTGTTTCGATTTCACCTACATTGAGGGAGTAGGGTACGCTAAACCACGGTTCCACTCGGTCTGTTTCTAATTCTGGTGCCGAAATTTCCATCATCAGGTTATCTTTGCGCAGGTAGCTTAAAGATTTAGTAATTAGCGATGCGTCAAAGCCTTCCATTAAATAGGGGGCTACGAGTAAGTCCTGTGCCGGATATTCATCTAGTCTTGGGGCCATTTGATAAACAAAACCAACGGTAGAGCCTTTTTCTTGAAAGCGAAAATTCAGCTCAGCTACTTTGGCTTGTTCCGCGTAGATTCTTTCTTCAGGCGATTCAGCTTTGAGTAAATCTATGTATTGAAACAACACATCAGTAATCTCGGGGATATGTAAACGACCCTCTTCAGTTAGCTCAATATTGATTGCAAGTAGGCTGTTTTGGCGGTCAAAACTCTGTGTGCCTGCAGACAGGCTTTCAATCCAGCCGCGCGCATTTAGAACGCTGTGTAAGCTGCCTTCGCCTTCATGTCCTAATAAATTGCTGATGTATTGTTCGGGTTTAGTTTTATAAACCTCACGGGTGTTAGGCATGGGGAAGTTGTAGGCGATTTTGTATTTTTCTTTCAGCGAAATTGAGCTTAGTACTGCTGGCAATTGAGCTGGCGCGAATAACGCCTGGCTTGGGTAGCTTGGGCCTATGTCGTTATTCTTAACCTGACTGAACAAAGGTGTTACTAACGCTTCTAAGTCGGCTAAAGATTGATTAGACAAAACTACAAGGCCCATTTGATCAGCAGAATAATTTTCTGCAAAAAACTTCATAAGATCGCCGCCGACATCGCCCGCTAATGTTTCTAGCGAACCAATAGTGAATCTATGTCCTGGGTGATCAGGGTTCAGGGCCACTTTACTGACCATGTAGCCACGCCAGCCGTCATCTTTGATTTGCATCTGATACTCAGAGTGCACGGCATTTTTTTCGCGCTCCACATATTCTGGAGAGAGTAGTGGGTCGATAAAGAAGTGGGCGAACCTATCTAGGCCCTGGTTGAACGCGCTAGCTTGAATATCGAAAAAGTAGTTGGTGTGGTCTTGGGCAGTATAGGCGTTAGAGGAACCACCATTGCCGGTTATGTACGTTTGGAAACTGTCTACCTCGGGGTAGGTATGCGTGCCAATGAACAACATATGTTCTAAAAAGTGAGCAAGTCCCGGGCGGGCTTCTGGTTCGTGAAAACTGCCGCGATAAACAGATAGAGCAGCGGCTGCTTTGTCTGTGCTTGGATCAGAGACCAATAACACGCGCATCTGGTTTGGTAAGACAAGATAGCGATATTCTCGGTCATCGTTTGGACTCTTACGTACTGTTAAAGCACCAGTATCTTGCTCATTAGTCGCGCTTTCTTGGGGCTGGGTGCAGCCACTAAGCACGCTTGCGATGAGGGCCGCGCAACAAATACCAAACAGTTTAGAATTCAATTTACCAACTCCGTAATAATGTACAAAAGATGAATCAACCTTGGGTGAAGGGACATCATAATATCGAGCCAAGATTAAACCAATCTGTGTAAAGGTTTTGTATTAAGTATCAAAGTAGCGACAAAATAGACCAAGGATACGATTTTGCGGGCGAATGGCTGAAGTTTAAGCACAGCGCCGGATGCCTCGAGGGATATAGCTGCATAAAGGTGTAAGGTGCAAGGTACAAGGTACAAGGTACTTGGCGGCGAAAGCCGAGTTTGAAGGTGGGAGTTCTATTGGATTTAGCAAAATTACAGGCCTCTATAGACGCTGTCGACCGGGCCAATCAAACGATCTTTCAAGATTGGCAACTGATCAGCCAAGCACTGGCGCCTATGGTTATTGAAAACGGCCTTCGAGTGGTGGGTATTAGCGGTAGCCAAGGTTCTGGAAAGTCGACCTTGGCGCAATACTTAGTCGAGGAGATCGTGGCGCTTGGGGTAGAGGCTGTAGCGGTTTCTTTAGATGACTTTTACCTTACAAAGCAACAGCGCCGGGAATTGGGAGAAACGGTTCATCCGTTGCTGCAGACACGTGGTGTACCCGGAACCCATGACACTCAGCTGCTGCGGCGGTGTCTTGACTCGATCACTGCGGCTCCAGTTGATGTGGCGAATAAGTCGCCAGTAGAATTTACGCTGCCAAGTTTCGATAAAGGACTGGATGACAGGGCTGGATTCGCCCGGGTGCAAGCTAGTGTATTGATCATAGAGGGGTGGTGTGTTGGGGTTGAGGCCCAACCTGAGTCATTGTTAGAGCGCGCGATAAACTCTCTAGAGAAGGTAGAAGACAGTAGCCTGTCATGGCGGCGCTGGGTCAATCAGCAGATTCACCAACACTATTCGCCACTATGGTCATATGTGGACTATTGGGTGCAGCTTCGAGCCCCCAGTTTCGAGCAAGTACATCAGTGGCGGGGACAGCAGGAAACACGCCTGCCAGAGCTCCAGCGTATGTCACGCGCGCAGCTAACGCGCTTTATTGAACATTACGAGCGCCTGACTCGTTGGCAGTGGCAGTCCGCCGATTTACAGCCAGGATTGAAGGTTGCGCTTGCTGATAACCATAGCGTTAGATCAGTGGCGGTCAGTTGAGTTTGTATTGACGGTAATCGGTCTGCGCTTAAGTGCAGTTTAGTATTTTGATCTCGCTTTTTGAATTTCCCCAATCCCGCAATGTTGTTCAGAGAGGGTTCAGTTAGCCGCAGTTATCGTTCTGTTCACTTGAAAATTCGAGAAAGGTGAATTGCAATGATTGATAAAAATATTCCCCCTAAAAACATATTTAACCCTCAGACATTTAGTCAACGTGCCGATGCAAGATTTTCTGTGGATAAAGGTTTGAGAAAAACAGTGTCAGCTGCCCGTGCCCGGCCTCTTGGTGCGCAGTTAGGTGTTTTCAAAGCGGCTATTCTACTTGCTGCGTTGAGTGCCTACTGTGTTCCTGCTTTTGCAGATTCTAGTTATCAGCGTGCCAAAGTGCTCTCGTCGACTCCGGTGTACCAAACTGTAGTTTATGAGGAGCCTCGAGAGGTGTGCCGGCAAGAGCGAGTGGCCTATGAGCAAAATTTTAAGCAGTCGCGCACCCCCGCTATTATTGGTGCCTTGGTAGGAGGAGCATTGGGTAACGCTGTTGGGCGTAAAAAGTCTAATAAGCGAGTAGGCGCGGTGGTCGGCAGTGTCCTAGGTTATTCCATAGCAAAAGATATTGGTCGACATAAACGTCAGCACAGCAGAAGAGATCAGGTTACTTATCGACAAGAAGAAGTGTGTGATATCTATTATGACGAACGTGAAGAACAGCAATTGTTGGGTTATGACGTTAGTTACATATATGCAGGGCAGACTTACAACACGCGCTTAGACAGAGATCCGGGTGCATCTTTGAGAGTCAGGGTTGCAGTAAATCCGGCCTAAACGCTCTCTTGCGTGGCTTCACGGCGCAGCCCTAGCGATCAAGGGCAAGGGTCGTAAAGCCACGTTCAGTGGTGGAAAAAAGTTAAAAAGTACATGCGGCCTGCTATATTGCCAAGATGAGTAGAAAAAAGATCAATCACTGGCTGCGGTTAAGTGTGCTGGTAGTGCCGCTGACCTTTGCTGTGCCAGCTATGGCGGCCCAGAACAAGCAACCACGCCAAGGTTTTTTGGGTGAGCCTAGAGCGCGTAGCGGGCCCACTGTTTCTCTGCAGCAAGCTATCGATATAGCCCTTCAAGAAAATGGTGGACGAGTACTTTCTGCTCAGTCGCGAGGGGGTAAGAGTGGTCAATCACCGCGTCATCATATTCGCCTGTTGCTCGACGGTGGTCGAGTTTTGAACTTAGTGGTAGATGAGCGTGGTCGTTTACAAAAGACAAGGTAGGGTATGCGTATTCTAATAATAGAAGATGAACCCAATCTGCGCGAGCAACTAGCATCACTACTGCGTAGTAATGGTTATGCGGTGGATGTGGCTATCGATGGGAAAGAAGGTTTGTATTTTGGTAGCGAGTATCCTGTAGACGCAGCAATTGTAGATTTAGGCCTGCCTGAGGTTGATGGTATTGATTTGATCAAGGCGTTGCGCAGAGCTAAGCGAGACTTCCCTATCCTAGTGTTAACCGCCAGAAGCCAATGGCAAGACAAGGTGGGCGGTCTAGATGCTGGGGCGGACGATTACCTGACAAAGCCCTTTCAAACAGAAGAGTTGATAGCTCGTCTCAACGCTCTTATTCGCCGCTCTGCAGGGCATGCTACGCCGGTGATCACCTGCGCAGATCTGAGCCTAGATACCAGTCGAAAAATAGCGACGTTACATGACACAGAAATGGAGCTAACCGCATTTGAATACAAAGTTTTGGAATATCTGATGCTCAATCAAGAGCGTATTGTTTCCAAAAGCGAGCTTACAGAACACCTCTATGAGCAAGACTTTGATCGTGACAGTAATGTGCTAGAGGTATTTGTTGGGCGGCTGCGCAAAAAAATGACGCCGCTGAATTTTATTAGAACAGTGCGCGGTCAGGGCTATAGGTTTAGTCCAGATAAGAGTGCGGGGTAGGTTAGCCGTGTTGCGTGCCGATGTTTCGCCTCGACAATTATTCAAGATGACGCTCGTTCAAGGCGCACACTTCAGGTGAAAGGCTCTATCCAACGTCGCCTAATTTCAATTACCGGATTGGTTCTAGTAGTTTTTCTAACTGCCACAGGTTGGGTACTGGACCGCACCTATTCCGCCAGTATCCATCAAGGCGCTGAAGAACAGTTAAAATTGGTCATCTATGCGCTTATGGGGGTGGCGGAAGAAGAGGGTGAAAGTCTAGTATTTAACCAATCGCTGGCGGACCCGCGACTAGCTCAAGCGCAGTCTGGTCTATATGCCATTGTCATAGACGACCTTAAGAGGACGCTATGGAGCTCGTCCTCCCTGCAGTCTATTGGTACATCAGACGTATTTGATTTTGCGCCGCCGCAAGATTTAGCCCCTGGCATATTTTCTTTCGCCAAAATTGCCGTGCCCAAGCCGAGATTTCAACTAAGTTACGCTGTGATATGGGAGGGTATTGAACCTAGCAAAGTTACGTTTACGGCCATTGTCGATCAAGCACCTTACCTAGAGGCCATTGATGACTTTCGGCAGAACCTTTGGCTAGGTTTAGGTGGTGCAACGGTGTTTTTTGTTTTGGCTCAGTTGTTGGCACTGAGGTGGGGCCTTAGACCCCTGCTGGCAATGCAGCTCGAGGTCCGACAACTGGAGCAGGGTACTAGGCGTGAACTGAGCCGTGCTTACCCTATAGAATTATCTCGCTTAGCGGAAAATCTACAACGCTATGTTACCCATGAACAGTCACAGCGTTCGCGCTACCGGCAAAGTTTAGATAATTTGGCCCATAGTTTAAAAACACCATTGACCGTGTTACGTAATGCAGCTTTAGAGAGCGTAGTGGATAAGAATTTGCTGGCTAACCAAATCGATCTAATGCAAGACACCGTGAATCGTCAATTAGCCCGAGTAGTAGTAACTGCGCCAACAATACCTAATACTCAGGTAGATGTGAGTCTGGTTGTGAGGAAAATAGTCCGCACCCTAGAGGTGGCGTTTCCCAACATTGACCTGCTGTTTGAAGCACACACACAAGCGCAGCTTCTTATCGATGAGGGTGATTTGTTGGAGGTTCTGGGTAACGTTATGGAAAACGCCTGTAAGTATGGAAAATACTCAGTGCGTATAATTGTTGATCAGGCTGCAAATACCAGTTTGCTGGGGCGGGGTATTGAAATCAGCGTTGAAGACGACGGCCAAGGTATTCCCCAAGCCATGCGCGAAGAAGTTTTAGATCGTGGTTCACGTTTGGACACTCAGCAGTCGGGTCAGGGTATTGGTCTGGCTGTGGCTAAAGAGTTGGTTACTTTGTACCAAGGCGCCTTAACTATTGCTGACAGCAATATGGGTGGCGCAAAAATCAGTCTCTTCTTCCCACTCAAGGGGTAAAGGCCATTGGTTAGACCTCTAGGCTTGGGTTTGCTCTAACCCAGCCTTTGTTCCAGTGCCTTGAAGAAACGTTTGCGTAAAGCGTTATGCTTTTTCAGTTTTCCACCAGTGGCACACCAGCGCTCGATAAATTCCTGATTATCTACAAGATGCATATTACGCCGTCCCGCGTTCATTAGTTCAACCTGAAGAGTCATTCTTAAGGCCTGATCCTTTGCAGGGCTAGGCAGGTCGGCTGCAATCTCAGCCTCAAGGGTTAGTCGTTCTAGGTCTTCATTTGCCGAAATACCATTGATGCGCTCCACAAAAACACTATGGGGTGATGCAACGGGTTCTTTTTTTTGTTCGCCTTCGCTCACTGCAATGTCCCAATCATTCCATTGTTGCAGGCGAGCCTTCACTTTTGCGTTTTTAGCTGTGAGCTGTAGCTCATCCAGCATTTTGCGCAAACCCTTAAGTTGTTTGATCTGGGTTGGTGTTAAATCTGTGTTGTCGGCTACTTCCGCTAACGCTTCGAATTCGGCTCTAAATACGCTTGGATCAGCTTGTTTAGTATTGAATGCTGCAATTGCGTTATCCAATACCTTTTGCTGCTCTTTGGCCGCGTTAGCAGCTGCGTTTCTAGAAGTGTCAAGGCGTTTGAAAACTTCATCACATGCACTGCGAAACTCTCGCCACAAGCGCTGGTCGATACCACGCGGTGTGCTGCCTATGGTCTTCCAGCGAGCTTGTAGTTCTTTTGCTTGAGAGGTCTGTGCTTGAATATCGTCCAATTCAAGTAAGGCCTTGGCTTCTGCAACAATGGTTTCTTTGGCAATAATATTTTTATCCCTACCATCTTTTATGTGTTGATAAAGTTGGGCTTGGGCGGCTTCAAATTCTTTTTCTACAGGCTTTAGCGTTTTGATGTCGCAGGGGTGGTAGGTTTTCCATTCCGCTCTTGCGGCGCGCATGATGCCTTCAACTACTTGTAGATCTGGTTTCCCCCAGTCTGTATTAGTTAGATAATCTTTTACTTCTGCGCACAGTGCTTTGCGGCGGGCTAAATTCTCACTCTTAACAGCATCTTGTTCTGCATAGTGGGTTTTGCACACAATAAAAGCTTGTTCAGCCAAAGTGTCGAATCGAGTCTGCAACTGCGCCTCTTCACGACGCAAAATGCCAAGGGCATTCCACTGGCTGCGCAAATCCTTAAGCCGGTCTGCTTGATTAACTGGGTCTAGTGGGTTGGTGGCTAATTGCTCAAGATCTGCGATCAATTGGTCGCGCTTTGGGTGGGTAGCAAAGTCTTGCCAGTCGCGCATTTCGCCCACTTGGGCACTTAAGCCGTTGATGTCTTTTTCAAAGCCCGTAATACCGCGCTTTTGGATGTTGCGTGCGCGGCTTAGACCTTGGCTTGCCTGTTTCAAGCTGCCGCCGTCGGCGGCTTCTTTGATGTTCTTTACAAGGTTCTGTAATTCAGCGAAGAGTTTTTTCTGTTCAGTGGCTAACTCAGTGTTGGTGGCTGCGCAGGATTGTATAGAGTTTGTCAGCACACTGAGAATTGCCGGCTCAGAAAATTCCTTTGGCCAAGCAACTTGGGTCAGAGTTTTTTCTGCTTTCGCAATCCACTTTTTATTTGCTTCAAGTGCACGTTTGAGATTTTTCTCAGCCGAAGGGGTAAAGGGTTGCAAAAGGTGTGTTGGGATTTTTGCTAATCGATCCGCCGCGTCTGCAAGGCGTTGTACCTTTGCGCTGGCGCGCCTATAAGTGTCCTCTTGGTTTTGACTCGGTGGAAACTGTTCTGAGGCGACAGACCATCTTTGAGATATTTGAAGTTTTTCCGCGATGAGCTGGGATATGTTCTCTAACGCATTGTCTGCCTGAGTAGATGCTTCAATTTGTTCTAATTGCTTTATAAGTTCTGGATAGGGGTTGCTTGCGGCGTCTGGTACGGAAATATCAACATTCGCAAGGGGACTGACTTGTGGTGAATAAGTTGCCTGGCCTTCTATAAGGGTATTGAGGACCGCTTCGGACCCAGCAATGGCGTTCACAGCTTCGCAACGTTTGTCACTCAGTAAGTTGAGCTTTTTACGCTGAACGATAAGCGCATCTAGGTTGCCGGCTTTTACTTTAAGAGTTTTACAGATGTTCTCATCAACTGCATTCAGGCTTTCTACACTTGCGGCTTTGGTGGCCTTCGCGTTCTTTACAGTCTCGAGCTGTGTTCGCGCCAAGCGATTTGTAGTTTTGTCGTGGCCTCGAGAGATTTTTTCCAGCTGAGTAAGCGCAGCTTCGCTACGCATTTCAGTGTTACAGAGTATTTGCTGCAATGTTGCTTCACTGCTGCGCATTGCTAATTGGCAGAGTTGTTCTGCAGAACTCGCATGTTCGATTAGAGCCTCTACTTCCTCAGCCGATGCATTGGCAATACGCGCGTCTAGTATTCTTGAATCCACCCATAGTGGATTGCCCCGATCTTGATCGAGTAGTCGAACAATTCTCGAAGCCGCAGCGGATGTCAGGTCTGGGTTATTAAGGAGCGGCTCTAACAAAACAACATCATCGATCAATTGCATGGCTGCTGTTTGTACGTCGATTGAAGCTGATGACTGCAATAGGCTAACTATAGTTTGCTGAAGCGGCTGTTCTTGATCAATAGAAGCTTTTTCTCTAGCGATAGATCTAAGTATTTCTACCTTTTGCTGATCATTGCTAGATTCTAGTTGGGCTACCAATTTTTTCGCTGACTTTTCGTCAGAGTTAAACAGACGCTTAAACATAAATTCGTTAATCCTGGGGTAGTGCGTTGTGGGCGCCGTCACAAAGAGGTGCGCCTTTAGTGTGCTTGCAGCCACAGAAAAACATAGTCTTAGTTTTTTCTGCGGTATAGGTCATGGGGAGAAAGTCGGTGCCTTCATGCGAACCATCGCAAAGTGGTTGCCTTGCGCTTTTTCCACAAGAACACCAGAAGTACTTTTTGCCTTCAACCACGTCGACCGGGTACGGAGATTTTTGTGCTATGACAGGATTACTCACATTCATTCCTTATTTGTAACGAGAAAAAGTTAGCAGCTGCAGCGGATACTAGGCCTTCGCGTGCAGCAATAAAAGGCCTATAAATAGACCTATTGATGGTGTTCAGGAAAACTCGCGACCTTCCCACCAAGGGAAGAATTCAGGCATGTCCTTAGATACTTTGCCGGGGAATTCAGCGGGCCGTTTTTCCAAGAAAGATACGACACCTTCTTTAGAATCAGGTGATTTACCTCTGTGGTAAATGCCACGGGAATCAATTTTATGCGCCTCCATCGGATGATCGGCGCCCAGCATTTTCCACATCATGTGGCGTACTAGGGTAATAGATACGGCTGAAGTGTTGTCTCTGATCTCAGCGGCTATTTTTTTCGCTTCTATGAGTAAATCTTCCGGTTCATGCAAACTTCTCAACAGCCCGCCCTCCATGGCCTCGCTTGCAGGAAAGACCTTGCCTGAATAACACCACTCCAGAGCTTTGCTGATACCTACAACTCTGGGCAGGAAGTAGCTGGAGCAAGCCTCCGGCACAATGCCTCTGCGCGCAAAGACAAAACCGAACTTTGCACCTGTAGAGGCAAGGCGAATATCCATGGGCAGAGTCATGGTCACACCCACACCCACAGCTGGGCCGTTAATGGCGGCGATAATAGGTTTATTCAGCTCGTACAGTCTAAGAGTTAAACGACCGCCACCATCGCGACTTAAGCCACTCTCTTTGTCAGCTCGAGAGTCGTAGTCAAAGGCATTACCGCCGCCGGATAAATCGGCTCCAGCGCAAAAGCCTCGGCCTGCGCCGGTGACAATGATGGCTTTCACATCATCATCTGCGTCGGCTTTGTCGCAGGCGTCCATCAGTTCAAAAAGCATTTCGTTGTTGAATGCATTTAAAGCTTCTGGCCGATTTAAAGTAATGGTCAGGATGCTGTCTTCAACTTCGTAAAGAATGGTGCTGTAACTCATCTTCTCTCCCTTATAATTGTATTTCTACATTAATCTAATGGTGCCTATTTTGGGCAGTTTTATCCATGCTATTGATGCGGATGATGAACGCTGATTGTAGGCAAGGGGCGCGCAGAAGTGCGTCAGTGATCAAGAGGTGGTTAAATCTCTCACGGTCAGTAAAAGACTGGGTAAACTAAACGTCAACGAACAAGGTAAAGAGACGCTCGGTGCAAATTCAATTTTCTCAAAAAGAACAAGATTTTTGCGCTCAAGTTGATGGGTTTATCGCACAGTATTGGCCCGCTGAAAGCCAAGTTATTGGCGCCCGTGGCGCAGTACATGTTCAGGCTTGGTATAAGGCTGTTGCTGATGCGGGTTGGAGTGTACCCCACTGGCCGGTGAAATTTGGCGGCGCCCAGTGGTCGCCAGTTCAACATTATATCTGGCATAGCCGTTGTATGACCGCCAACGCACCGCCCACTAGAACATTTGCCACGGAACATGTGGGCCCATTGTTGACTGAATGCTTGCCCGAAGAATTATTCGCAAAGTATTTAACTGCAATACGAGACTTTTCTGCAGGCTGGTGTTTGGGTTGGATGGAGGCGCAATGGCCAGACCTGAGCGAACGCATGCAGACCACTCTAACTGAGGCGAATAATGACGCGGCACAAACTAATACATACGTTCTAAGCGGCGAAAAGCGTGCGGTTTTGGGTGTGCTGGGTGCCAAGTGGATATTAGTTGGATACCAGCCTATAAACCCTAGCTCCGATGCCGTCACACATCATGATATGGAATGTGGGCTGTGTATTGTTGATCTACACGCCCCTGGCGTAGATGTGCGCTCATCTAGTGCCGCTCAAAGCCAGTTTGGAACCGTTACTTTTACAGATGTTGTGGTCAACTCGGCGGAGATTCTGCCCGTTTCAGGTCAGTCATTTGTGCAACGTATTGCGCAGCGCTCCTCTAATTCGGAGCAATATAGCGGGTTATCTACGGGTCCGGTGGAGGCCCAGGCGAAAGACGTGGCTGTTGCAATACATTTGGTGGCGCCAGCTTTGCAGCGCCAATTGACTGATATACAAGGATATATTGATGCGCAGGGTTATATTGACGATGAAGAATTGGGTCAGGAAATCAATGAGTTAGGGGTAGATCTAGCCACTCTTCATGCGCTAGAGATGCGTATTTTGGCGGAGGCTGAATCTGCCGCACCAAGGCTTTCCCCACTCGTAGCACAAATTGCCGCAAGGAAAATTAGAGCGAAATTAGGTGCTCTACAAGTAGCAAGCTTCGGGTATTATGCTCTCCCGGATTTTGATGCTCGCTTGTTCGATAATGAGGGTCCACTCAATCCTCAAGCTCACATCTATGAACAAAATGCCTCAAGTCATGTTGGACAGGGGTTGGCGAGTATAGGTGGTGATCGAGATGAGTTTGAGTTGAAGGACACTTTGGCGGGTAGTGAACTGGGATTGAACGACACATCCGGAGAAAACAGGTAATCTTAGATCTCTGGTCTATGACGATTGTTGTAGGACGTAGCCATCGGCGCTCATTTAATCGAGCCGGTGATGATGAAGGGCAGGAATTGTGCTGTGCTTCATGGATTCAGATAGCACGCTTAGTGGGTATTTGGATCATAAACAAATGGAACTTAAGAGGTAATGCGCCTCTAGGTTCGTAACATAAATAGTTTTGCTAAAAACAAAAGGGGTAGGTTGATGGATTTTTCCTTCACAGAAGAACAGACACTGTTACAAGAAAGTATTGAACGCTTTATTCAGAACGATTACAGCTTTGACGATCGTCAAAAAGCCGCTGGTTCTGAGCAAGGTTACAGCGAGCAAAACTGGCAGACTTTTGCAGAGCTAGGCTGGTTAGGCGTCGGTTTCAGCGAAGCTGACGGCGGCTTTGGCGGCGGCGCTATTGAGTCTATGGTGATGATGGAGCAGTTTGGTTATGGCTTGGTCATTGAGCCAATGCTTGGCACCGTAATTCTCGCGGGCGGTGCTATAAAGCACGGTGGCAGCGAGGCACTGAAAGCAAAATATTTGCCCAGCATCATTGATGGCAGCGCACAAGGCGCGTTGGCTTATGCAGAACCCCAAGCACGCTTTAATCTAGCTGATGTAACCACCACTGCAGCAGCAGATGGTGATGGCTATGTGCTTAACGGTCATAAAGCAGTAGTACTTAATGGTCCAAGTGCAGATTTTGTAGTGGTTAGTGCTCGCACCTCAGGTGGTCAGCGTGACCAAGACGGCATTACCTTATTTGTGGTAGATACAAAAACAGCAGGTCTTTCGCGTCGTGACTATCCTACAGTTGATGCGTTCCGCGCATCTGAAATCACTTTTGATAATGTCAAAGTGGGTGCTGACAGTGTTGTTGGCGAAGTAGGCCAAGGCTTTGCGATTTTAGAGCATGCAATTGACGACGGTATTCTTGCAGTAGGTGCAGAAGCAGTTGGCTGCATGGAAAAACTATATAAAGAGACTGTTGAATACTGTAAGCAGCGCGAGCAGTTCGGTCAGGCCATTGGTAAATTCCAAGTACTACAGCACCGTATGGTCGATATGTTCATGGAGCACGAACAATCTAAGTCGCTTATGTTCATGGCGGGCATGCGTATTGATGAAGGCTATGGTCCAGAAGCGCAAAAAGCGATCAGTGCGTTTAAGGTTCAAATTGGTAAGTCTGGCAAATTTGTTGGCCAAAACGCAGTGCAGTTGCACGGTGGCATGGGTATGACAGAAGAGCTGAATATTGGACATTACTTCAAGCGATTGACCATTATCGAAACACTATTCGGCAATGTCGATTTCCACTTGAAGCGTTTTGGTAGCCTATAACTTCTACTCAGTGAGCTGCTAGCCAAGAGCTAGCAGCGCTCTGGAAGTTTGATCGAAGTTTGATCTGAGATTGATCTGAGATTGATCTGAAATTGATCTGAAATTGATCTGAGATTAAAAGAAAAAGTCAGCGGCGAGGGGCTGCTATCAGCTTAGAACCAAGTCTTAGGCGAAAAGACTTAACTAAGACTTAACCAAGAGTTAAAAAGAAGAGTTTTAGCAAAGTGCTTTTTAGGAAGAGCTATTTGCTAAAGCTAGAAGCTAAAAAGTAAAAAGTAAAAAGCCAGTAAAGGCTAAAGCGAAATATGAGGGGGGCATATGGCACGTTGGGATAAGAATGAAGGGCCGACTATCCCTGATTGGTTCTGGGCCGCTGTCGACAAAGAGGCAGAGTCCCGTACCGTTGAAGTAGAAGAGTGCGATGTAGCCTACCGTTTTTACCCATCTCCGGGTAAGCCAGGCCTCCTGCTGATACACGGCATGAATGCTCACTCCAGATGGTGGGATTTTATCGCCCCACAACTCCTCGACCGATATCAAGTTGCCGCCATGGATTTAACCGGCATGGGCGACTCTGACTATCGCTACGAATATTCCAGTTCAACCTATGCCAAAGAAATAGTTGCTGTAATGGACGATGCTGGCTTTGATTCCAATGCCCTGATTGTCGCCCACAGTTTTGGCGGCTACATGTCGGTGAAGGCCGTTAACTTGTATCCAGAGCGTTTTGGTGGGCTAGTGTTGGTAGATTCTGGTATCCGCCATCCAGACGAGCCTATTCCAGATCCGCCTAAAATGGGTGGTGCCACAGGTAAGGTCTACCCAGACCGTGAGTCCGCGTTAATGCGCTTTCGGTTGCAACCCCCTCAGCCTTGCGCCAATGAATATATATTGCAGTACATTGCGAAGAATTCATTGATGCGCGACGAAGATGGTTGGGCGTGGAAGTTTGATGAAGATCTACTTACCACCCTCACCGATGTAGAGCGTAAGCCAGAAGATTTTCAGGCCATTACTGTACCACTAGCACTCATCTACGGTGCTCAGAGTGAGCTATTTACCAGGCAAACTTTGGCCTATATGCAGGAGATTATTCCTCAAGACTTTCCTGTGCGGGAAATAGCTGATGCCCAGCATCACTTATTCTTGGATCAGCCTTTGACCTTTGTCGACGCGTTGGGTGAGATTTGCGCGGAGCTTGGGGCCAAACCCTAGTACTTGCTTTGTCGCTGCTATGCCCACGTACTAAAGTAAGGCAGCAAGCCCCAGTCAAATGTGACTCTGGGGCTAGTCGACTTTCTAGCTGGGATATTCCAAATACTACTTTTGCGGCTCAAGGGTAATAGTAAAGGCCTTATGAGCTTCTACTCTTGCTCTTGAATAAACCATTGGCAGGTGACTGTCAGTGGCCCAGTTCTTTAGCAAGTTGGCGTAGTAGGGCGAGCTGGGGTTGCCAGACTGCCCTGGCGCATTAGTCATTTTCGCCTCATCCCAATTACCCACATCTACCACCATTCTAAAAGAAGCCCCGCTTCTGACTAAGAAGTTGGCAGGGTTGTAGCCGGTATTGTTGGTGGTGTTTTCACTGCCGCCACGAGGATACTCAGGAATAGTCATTTGCGCTTGTAGCTCACCGCTTGCCATAGCCAATAACGGGTGAGAGAACTTGATTTTGTGTAAATCACCCCATTGCCATTGGCTAGGTTCGTTACCTAACAGAACTATACTTTCATCCCACGCCGCCGCAAGCGTGCTTGAAGCTATGTTTTTCCCCTGCGCTGTTTCCAACAGTTTTAACGCGGTTTGAGTATCTATGGTGGGGCTGGCAGCACTGCTGTCGTTAGATATGGTTTTGCCCAGCGCTGGACCTAAGTGACGGTAGTACCAAACATTCCAGAGCGCGGCGGCGGCGCTGTCTGTGGTGAGTTTATGATCCCAGCCGGCTAACAATTGTGCGGGTGCAACCTCTTGTGCAAGTAAAGTAGGCAGGCGCTGAAGTACTGATCTGGCAAAAACCGATTCGTAGTCTCTTTGCAGAGCTAAAGAGTCTTCCATGGAATGCACTTCGTCTGTTTCCAGCGCTTCCCATAAGCGGCGGTAGCGCCATGGTGCAGACCATTCAAAACCAACCTTGTAGGTTTCAATAGGGTAGTCGTCGGGTAGACTCATGGCGTTAGCGGTGCCGCTAAAACCACGTTCAGGGTTATATTCTTCAGGCAGTACATCCATGTCGAAGTAGCCGTCCCACTCATAGCTACCGTCACCGGGAACCGGCAGCAAGCCGTCCCAATTGTCGCGCTTAGGAAATCTGCCCGCAGGCTTGTAACCAATATTGCCGTCAGTGTCTGCATAGACCTGATTTTCAGAGGGTGCGCCCCAGCGGTTCAGCGCCCCAACAAATTCGCGGAAGTTCTGTGCGCGCATATATTCAATGCTGCCAAAGTAGGGCGACATACCCGGCTCTAACCAAGCGGCTCTTACCGCGAAAGCATGTTTCTTGGTTTCACTGATAATAGGCCCATGGCGGCTGAAGAGCAGTTCAACCATTTGGCTTGGTGCACCCTTAACCTTTATCTCCTCTTGGATGCGGGTGAAAGGCTCGATGTTGTTTTGGTAGCGATAACCTTTTTTCGCCTTGCGATAAACATAAAGGTCTTCTTGGTCGATGGGGAAAATGGTTAAGCCAAAAGCAATGCGTTCATTGTGACCAATAGATATGCCGGGCAGGGCAGGCTCGCCGGCACCAATCACATCAATGCCGGGGCCATTAAGGTGGGCAATATAACGTAGAGACGGCACAGCGTGTCCACGGTGAGGGTCGTCTGCCAATATAGGTCTGCCAGTGGTGGTGCGATCGCCAGCAACCACCCAGTTGTTACTGCCAACGTCTAACCTATGCGCATCTACTACAGCTTGGGCTAAGGTTTGGCGTTTAGGGTTAGCCTGAAATTTAACTGGCGCTTTAGCCAGTAAGTAGTTGTCTAAAACATCATCAGGAATCACACAAGGGTCCAAACCCTTAGGCACCTTAGCTTCCCAAGACGGCTCCAATACCTTCCATTGAGCCGCTTCTTCCAATTGATCTTTGCATGCGAGTCTGGCGCGCCAAACTTCAGTAACCACATTGCGCCACAAACCGTTACTGCGAATACGCACAACGTCCTCAGGCTGCCAAATAGACGGGGCATAACCTAGTAATGCAAATTCAGGAGGCATCAGATCAGGGTTTTGTTGGGCCACCTTAACAAAGGCGTTTATACCCGCAACAAAAGATTGAGTAATACGCTTGGCATCGTTGCCATAAGCCAGCCACTCGCTGTACATGTCCTTGCGGTAAAGAAACATACGCGCAGCTTTATCTTGCGCCACATAGTCAGCACCTAAGACTTCCGACAACTGACCCAAACCACGACGACGCCAAGTATCAATCTGCCAAAGACGATCCCGCGCAGCATTAAAGCCCTGAGTAAAAAACACATCGTAGTGATCTTTAGCGTAGATATGCGGCACGCCCCATTCATCCACAATAATCTCAGCAGGTAGCGCAAGCCCAGCGACCTTGTAGGTTGCATCAGCGGCTAAAGGGTTCGTTTGTTCGGCAAACGCCGTGAAGCTAGCGCCTACCAGCAAAAGGCATAAAACAAAGTTATTGATAATACGACCCATGGGACTCTCCAGACCAAGTGACTATTTAGAGGGGTAGATGGTAGCAAAATAGGGCAGGAGGTTGGCGATCTTTATAGACGGTTAATAGACCGCGATCTCCAGCTGGGCCGCTAATCAGGTGACTATTACCGTTGGGTGTGAACAAGTTGAGTGGATCTAGAATTTATCTAATGTCTGAAGGGTTTCGACTTATGAAAAGCTAAATGATGTCTCGGCAACCCACTCGAGCCTAGGCCTCGTTTAGCGCTCATAAAACCAAAGATCGGGCAAAAAATATTAGATAAGGATTAAGGCAGGAGAGATTGACTTAGTCATTGAAAAAGCGGTGATAGAGAATTTTAAGGAGGTTAAGTGACGTGTTACGCCGCCTCTAAATAGTGGCCCAAACATCAGTCTTCGTGTCGCACAACCCATGTCGCTGGCACCGATTCAGCTCTTTCACTCTCTTAATCTACTATTCAACAGTTAGATATAGGTTGGGTGCTTATGCATTTGAACCAGATATTAGGAGTCCTTTCGGAATTCTTATCTCTATAACTAGGAGTGACGAAATAAATGTGATTGAAAAAGAAATTTTTAGATTAAAACGTACGGAGTTTATTGGCTTAGCCGCAGGCGGCTCGACTGGTGTATTACTTTTGATCTCCGCTGCAGCGAAATCATATGGTTTTAGCGCTAATGTTTACTCTATATTTTTGCTTTATGACCCAGCGCTTCTTACTTTAACCGCCATCTGGGTGATGGCGATAAGAGGGTATCGTGGAGCAACGCTATCGGAAGGCGAAAAAGCACTGGCTATAAGGACCAAAAAAAAGCCCTCACAGGAATATCCTTGAGGGCTTTGTATTTGAGAGGCTAGCTCAATCTGAGGCTTAATCCCAAGTCAGTGCGCCACCTGTTTGGTAATCCGTTACTCTGGTTTCAAAGAAGTTCTTCTCTTTCTTTAAGTCCATTATTTCAGACATCCATGGGAATGGGTTCTTCACGCCTGGGAATTGCTCCGCTAGTCCAATTTGCGCTAAGCGTCTATTAGCAATGAACTGTAAGTACTCTTCCATCATGTTGGCGTTCATACCCAATACACCGCGTGGCATTGTGTCGCGTGCGTAGGCTACTTCGTGTGTTGTGCCTTCCAAGATCATGTTGCGTGCAGACTCTTGCATCTCTTGATCCCACAGCTGTGGGTTCTCTAACTTGATCTGGTTAATTACATCAATACCAAAGTTCACGTGCATTGACTCATCGCGCAGTATGTATTGAAACTGCTCTGATGTACCCGTCATCTTGTTTCGGCGACCCATTGAAAGTATCTGGGTGAAACCGCAGTAGAAGAAGATGCCTTCTAATACACAGTAGTAGGCTATTAGGTTTTTCAGCAATGCTTTATCGGTTTCTAATGTGCCGGTTGTGAACCCTGGCTCATTTATTTCCTTGGTGTATTTAATCGCCCAACTTGCCTTGGTCGCTACCGATGGTACTTCGTGATACATGTTGAAGATTTCGCCTTCGTCCATACCCAACGATTCAATGCAGTATTGATACGCGTGGGTGTGAATGGCTTCTTCAAACGCTTGGCGCAATAAGTACTGGCGGCACTCTGGATTGGTGATTAGGCGATAAATTGCTAATACCAAGTTGTTGGCAACCAATGAATCTGCTGTTGAGAAGAAACCTAGGCTACGTTTGATGATTGTGCGCTCATCGTCGCTTAGGCCTTCGTCTGACTTCCACAATGCTATGTCAGCGGTCATGTTTACTTCTTGGGGCATCCAATGGTTGGCGCAGCCGTCTAAGTATTTTTGCCATGCCCATTCATATTTGAAGGGCACTAGTTGGTTAAGGTCTGCGCGGCAGTTAATCATTGCTTTTTGATCAACGGTAACGCGCTCTGCACTTTCCGTTGATACTTCGGCAACTGGCGCTGCAGGTGTTGCTGCAACTGGAGCTTCAACCACCGGTGCTGCTACTGCAGGCGCAGCTGGTGCTTGTGCCACTGGTGGAGCAGTGTACTGTGGCGCTGCAATTTCTACTGCGCTTTCTATTTTAGCTTCCACCTTAGCTTCCACTCTAGTTTCTAGCGCTGCTTGATCCTCAGCGGCTACTTTCTGTGTGGCAGCCTCGGCAATAACCGCTTGGTCATTGCTGGGTGCTTCTTCGTAATCATCCCAACTTAGCATTGAGTACTCCTTTGAATGTTTCTTTTTACAATCTTATAAGCTATTTATTGGCAGGCCTCGCAATCTGGATCATCCAGAGAACAAGCCAACGGGACAGGTGCAGCGTTGCTCAAGTCCAAATCTATATCTAATGCTGCCGGTGCTGCTTGAACCACGGGTTCAGGTGCTGCTACCTCTGGCACTACCGGTGCTGCTGGAGCCGCCGCAACAGTTTCTGCTGCCGATGACGACACTGCGTTTAACGTGCCGCGGTCCAGTGTAGATTTCTCCGTGCTGGTGGCGCTTAGCGCACGTAAGTAATAAGTGGTCTTTAGACCTCTGAGCCATGCCATTCTATAAGTGATGTCCAGTTTCTTACCTGACGCATTACCTATGTACAGGTTCAATGACTGAGCTTGGTCAATCCACTTTTGCCTGCGGCTTGCTGCATCTACTAACCACCGCGGTTCTATTTCAAACGCGGTGGCGTACTTTTGCTTTAAGTCCGCTGGAATACGTTCAATAGACTGCAAGCTACCATCGTAGTACTTGATGTCATTGACCATTACCTTATCCCATAACCCTAGGGCTTTTAAATCCTTGACCATGAAAGGGTTAACAACTGTGAACTCACCAGACAAATTAGATTTCACATAAAGGTTTTGATAAGTCGGCTCAATAGACTGTGAAACCCCTGTAATGTTGGCAATGGTCGCCGTTGGCGCAATGGCCATTACATTAGAGTTACGCATGCCTTTAATTTGTACCTTGGCGCGTAGGGCGCTCCAGTCCAACTTGGCAGACATATCTACTTCTAGGAACTGCTCGCCGCGCTCTTGCTGTAGCATCTTCAGCGAGTCGATAGGCAAAATGCCCCTGCTCCATAAAGAGCCAGAGAAGCTAGCGTACGAGCCGCGCTCTTCTGCCAGGTTGCTTGATGCATCAATGGCGTAGTAGCTAATGGCTTCCATTGAGTTATCGGCAAAATCTACCGCTTGCTGTGAGCTGTAAGCGATACCTAGCTTGTACAGCGCATCTTGGAAACCCATGATGCCCAAACCTACTGGACGGTGACGCATGTTTGAGGTGCGTGCTTGTTCTACAGAGTAGTAGTTAATATCAATAACGTTATCCAACATGCGTACTGCTGTGCGAATAGTTTGTTCTAACTTCTGCATATTCAGCACGCCATCTTCTACGTGTTGTGGCAGGTTAATGGAGCCCAAGTTACATACTGCAATTTCTTCAGCAGATGTGTTCAAAGTAATTTCTGTACACAGATTAGAAGAGTGCACTACACCAACGTGTTGTTGTGGCGAGCGAACGTTGCAGGTGTCTTTGAAGGTAATCCACGGGTGGCCTGTTTCAAACAGCATGGAAAGCATTTTGCGCCATAGGTCGGCAGCCTTAATGCGCTTAAACAGTTTTAGTTCACCGTTACGTGTTTGCTCTTCGTAGGCACAGTAGCGTGCTTCAAATGCGCGGCCATACAGATCGTGTAGGTCTTCTGCATCAGCGGGTGAGAACAATGTCCACTCTCCGTCTTCTGCAACACGCTTCATAAACAGATCAGGAATCCAGTTGGCGGTGTTCATGTCGTGGGTACGACGACGATCATCACCAGTGTTCTTACGTAGCTCTAGGAATTCTTCAATGTCTAGGTGCCAGCTTTCTAGGTAGGCGCAAACCGCACCCTTACGCTTGCCGCCTTGGTTTACGGCAACTGCTGTGTCGTTCACTACCTTAAGGAAAGGTACAACGCCCTGAGACTTACCATTGGTGCCTTTAATGTACGAACCCAAAGCACGTACTGAGGTCCAGTCGTTACCTAATCCACCAGCCCACTTAGACAACATGGCGTTATCTTGAATAGCGCCATAAATACCGTGAAGGTTATCTGGCACTGTGGTCAAGAAGCACGAGGACAACTGTGGTCGCAGTGTGCCTGCGTTAAACAGTGTTGGTGTAGAGCTCATGTAGTCAAAAGAGCTTAAGAGGTTATAAAACTCTATTGCTCGACCATTGGCGTCTGCTTCTTCTGCAGCCAAGCCCATAGCAACACGCATGAAGAACACCTGAGGTAATTCAATACGTGTTTCATTCCAATGAATGAAGTAACGGTCATATAAAGTCTGTAGACCTAAGTAGGTGAACAGGTGGTCGCGCTCCGGACGCATGGCTGCACCCAGTTGTGCAAAATCATACTCTTGGAGCTTGGGGCTGATCAGGTCTAACTCTACACCGCGATCAATAAAGCCCTTCAGTGCCAACGGATAAAATTCGGTCATCTGGGCCTGAGTAGCGGTCTGCAAGCCTCCAGAACCAGTGACATCTAAGAACGTTAAGGCTTCTGTGCGCAGCTCATCCAACAATAAGCGGGCGCTGGCGTAAGTGTAATTAGGCTCTTCTTCTACCAATGTGCGCGCTGTGATCAATATAGAGGTAGCAACGTCAGTCACAGAGATGCCGTCGTACATGTTAGCCATGGCGTCATCGATAATACGCTGTGGATCTACATCGCTGAGGCCTTCACAGGCTTCATTTACAATAGTTTGAATGCGCGCTATGTCTAACGGGTGACTGCTACCGTCAGCATGTACAACATTGATGGCTGCAGCTTGTGGCGGCACGTTGAGATCATTTTCAGCTTGTCGCTCTTGTGCGCGCTGTTCGCGATATAAAACATAAGCGCGGGCGATCTGTTGTTCACCAGCACGCATCATGGCTAGTTCAACTTGGTCTTGAATTTCTTCAATATGTAATGTGCCACCAGAAGGCAGGCGACGCATAAATGTCGCTGTCATTTGTTCCGTTAGCGCCGTTACCGTTTCTCTAATACGCGGTGAAGCCGCTGCGGTACCGCCTTCTACGGCTAAGAACGCCTTAGTCATTGCCACTGCGATTTTATCAGAGGTATAAGGCACTACTGTGCCGTTACGTTTGATGATTTTTAGTTGCCCTGGCGCTGTCGCAGTCAGAGACGGCGATAGTGGTTGATTAGGCTGTAATAGTGGCTGCTCGGTCGCGGAACCTATTGGTGTTTCTGTTTGCATATGTTTAAAACCTTTCCCTTTCCCTTGTATCCCTTTTTGCCTTTGCTTTTAGTCAGCGCTTTTAGTCAGCGCTTTTAGTCAGCAAAAGCTATGCCTTAAGGCAGCTTGTACTGACTCAGCGTTTTTTGGGTGTTGAATTTCGTATTACTTCGTCGCGAAAATAGACAAAATCATCATGTTTTGAGGTTGTCCTCTTAACATGTTGAATTAACTGCTATAAAAATCTCTATATCTTCTCGTACAAGGTCAAAATCCAGGCCAAATCGCCTTTTTGCGCGGACTTCTCTCTATTTATTGCGTATAAAAGTTGATCGAGTCAAAGTTTATAAATCCCACATATAGAGTTTTACGGCATCGCAAACACAAGATAATGGGTTAATAATATCTTTGCAAGGAAAAGTCTGTGGATAACCTGTGTGTATTAAGGGGTAACCTTGTGATGAACTCAATGTAGTGCGCTTTTCTTCAAATAGGTCAAATTTGCACCAAAATTGAACATCAATTTGCTACTTTTTGACCCCTTTTTTAATGTCATTTGAATTTTTTTGGAGTCGTATCTAATTCTCTATTTCGTTATCTAAAAAGCGGGCGCAATTTTATCCACTGGCGGGTTTTTCAGCCGCATAATCCGGTGATTTATGTATGTGAGTGACACATTGCAGCGCGTTAGCTAAGCCGCCACTGGAAAACTGTATGAATCTGCGAAGGTAGAAGAAAAGTCGAAGAAAAAGATTGGCAGCTACAAGTCGAAAGCTGAAAAGAAAAAGCTAATGCAATGTCGGCATAGCGCAAAGCGCTGAATCTTGCTGCTAAGCTTGCTGTTAAGATAGTGGCAGCCGTTAAGGAATGATCAATGACATACGTGATGGCCCTAGACCAGGGTACTTCGAGCAGCAGGGCAATAATTTATAATAGTCAGGGCGAAGTAGTGGGTACTGCCCAACAGACCTTTGATTCGATATATCCGCACGACGGATGGGTGGAGCAGGATCCTGACACTTTATGGCAGTCTATTTTGCAGGTGGGCCGGCAAGCCATAGCTGCGGCCTCTATAGAGCCAGCCCAAGTAAAAGCCATTGGCATTACTAATCAGCGCGAGACTACCTTACTTTGGGATCGACAGACTGGTGAGTGCCTTTATAACGCCATTGTTTGGCAGGATCGTCGCGGTGCAGACCGGTGTATTGCAATGGCGGGGGAGCAACTGGCGGACGGTCGAGACTTGGCCAGCACCATAAATCAAATCACTGGCCTAATCATTGATCCTTATTTTTCCAGTACGAAACTTGCTTGGTTGCTGAGCAATGTGCCCCAGGCTCAATCCAAGGCTGAAGCGGGCGAACTATGCTTTGGTACGGTGGACTCTTATTTGATTTGGCAACTGACCACTGGCGTAAGTCATGTTACCGACGCGACTAATGCAAGTAGGACGCAGTTATTTGATATCTGCGCTAATCAGTGGAGCCCAGAGCTCACAGAGTACTTTGCAATTCCTCAAAGTATTTTGCCTGAAGTACACGACAGTGTTTCTCAATTTGGCGTTGCCGACCCGCAATGGTTTGGTGCCGCCATTCCCATACTCGGTGTCGCTGGTGATCAGCAAGCGGCGCTAATAGGACAGGCGTGTTTTACCCCCGGTATGTCTAAAAGTACCTACGGTACCGGTTGTTTCGTTATGACTCATACGGGTCCAACCGTGCGCTATTCAAAGAAAAACCTTTTGGCGACTATTGCTTATCGTATCGATGGCCAAACCAGTTACGCTCTGGAAGGCAGCATTTTTGTTGCAGGCCAAGCAGTGAAGTGGCTGCGTGACCAGCTAGGTTTAATTGAGCAGGCTGCTGATACCCAAGCAGCTTATGAGCGCACCGGTGGAGATGCACAAGGTGTTTATGTTGTGCCAAGTTTTACCGGTTTAGGTGCGCCACATTGGCGGCCTGATGCGCGTGGCCTAATCACGGGTATGACCTTAAGCACCGATAAGGACCACATCATTACAGCGTTCTTGCAGAGTGTGGTATTTCAAACCGAGACCTTACTTAGGCTAATGGCCGAGGAGGGTGCTCCGGTGGATACCCTGCGCGTGGACGGTGGCATGGTGGTGAACCACGCGTTGTGCCAATTTTTAAGCGATATCTTGCAAGTGGTGGTTGAGCGACCTTTAGACATTGAAACCACGGCAAAGGGTGCGGGTGTGCTTGCTGCTATAGGCTGTGGTGTGCTGAAAGATCTACCAGATGCCGCAACGCATTGGCGTTTGGATAAACGTTTTGAGTCCGATATGGCCGGCGCGATCAGAGAAAAACTGCTCAGCGGCTATGAGCATGCTTTGCAGCAAGCACTCACTTAGGCTTGCTCTGGGTTTGTAATAAAGCGTTTAGCCAAGCTTTCTGCAAGGTTCTTAACCAAGGTTCTTAACCAAGGTTTTGTTCTAGGTGGTAGGCCCCGTGAGGTTTGGGCTCTTCCAAAAGCTTTGTTGAATTAACCTACTGGCGGCCCATCAGCAAAAACTCTACCAATGCTTTTTGCGTGTGCAGACGATTGCCTGCTTCATGGAAGACTACCGATCGCGGGTCGTCTAGCAACGTGTCGCTGACTTCCTCGCCGCGGTGGGCTGGTAAACAGTGCATAAAGAGTACCTCGGGATCGGCAAGGTCTAATAGTGCTTCATTTACTTGGTACGGGCCAAAGATTGCTCTGCGATCAGATTCTTGACCTTCATGACCCATAGACGACCACACATCCGTAACTACTAGGTGTGAGCCCTCAACAGCTTCCTGTGGGTCTAATACTCGCTGGGCGCTGGCACAGCTAGCGAGAATGTCTGCATCAGGTTGGTGGCTATCTGGACAGGCAATTCTTAAGTTGAAGCCCCACTGTTTGGCCGCGTTAATATAAGAGTGGCACATATTGTAACCGTCACCTAAAAAAGTCACCGTTTTGCCTTCTATCGAACCTCTGTGCTCTTCAAATGCCTGAACATCTGCTAAAAGTTGGCAAGGGTGCAATAACGAACTCATGGCGTTTATGACCGGAATAGTCGCGTGCTCGGCCAAGCTTTCCATCACCTTTTGATCAAGGGTTCTGATCATGACTATATCAACCATTTCAGACATTACTCGCGCCAAATCCTCAATGGGTTCACCGCGACCAATCTGTGTATCTGCGCTGGCGAGGAAAATAGCGTGGGCTCCCATCTGCGCAAAACCTGCCTCAAAAGCAACGCGTGTTCGAGTACTGCTCAAATCCATTACGAGTGCGCCAGTTCTGCCCACTAACGGCTGATAAATTTCGCCTGCCGCATGCATTATGCGGAGTTCTTTAGCTCGATTAACTACATACTTAAGTTCATTGCTAGTGAAATCCAGCAACGACAAAAAATCCCGTTTTGCCATAGGAGTATTACTCTTCAGTACTTGTTGAATTCTTAAGGGTTGATTAGGCCAGCAACTTTGGCGACTAATTCATCCGCCTCAGCATTAGTCATTGTCAACGGTGGCAGTAATCGTACGATATTGCCTTGGGTGACGTTGATCAGCACACCATCCGCCAAGGCGCGATGTACAAGGTCGGGTGCATCTTCATTTAGTTCTACAGCTAACATAAGTCCTGCGCCGCGAATCTCTTTGACGTTATTATTGCCATCTAGCGCCTTTCTAAAGGCATCTTGAATGTGCTCACCCAAGGCAATAGCCCGCTCTTCTAGATTCTCTTGCTCGATAACATCAATTACCGCGTGGGCTGCTGCACAGGCTAACGGGTTGCCGCCAAAGGTGGAGCCATGATTGCCCGGAACGAAAAGAGATGCTGCTTCGCCGCGGGCGAGACATGCGCCAATAGGCATACCGTTACCAAGGCCCTTAGCCGTGGTTAGCACATCCGGCATAATGCCTTCGTGCTGGAAGGCAAAGTATTTGCCCGTTCTGGCATTTCCAGTTTGGACTTCGTCTACCATCATAAGCCAGTCGTACTGGTCACAAATTTTGCGTAGCGCGGTTAAATAACCTTTCTGCGGAATATGTATGCCACCCTCACCAAGTATGGGTTCAACAAATAGGCCGACCACGTTTGGGTTATTGCGTGCAATTTTTTCGATGGCTTCTATATCGTCGAAGGGTGCGCGTACAAATCCGCTAAGTAGGGGTTCAAAGCCGGCGTGTACTTTGCGGTTACCTGTGGCGGTAAGTGTCGCCATTGTGCGGCCGTGGAAGCTGCCGTCTACAACAACAATACATGGCGACTTAATGCCTTTGTTATTGCCTTTCATTCGCGCCAGTTTAATGGCGGCTTCGTTTGCCTCTGCGCCTGAATTGGCAAAGAAAACATTATCCATACCGGTTTTCTCGCATAGGCGAGCGGCGAGTGCAGTTTGCAAAGGTATTTCGTATAAATTTGAAGTGTGCACAAGCGTATTTGCTTGGTTTGCTATGGCTTGAGCCACATGCGGGTGCGCATGGCCGAGGCCGCACACAGCAATGCCGGTCAGACCGTCTAGGTAGCGTTTGCCGTCAGAATCTTCCAGGTAGCTGCCTTGACCGCTAACAAAGTTAACTGGCATTCGACCATAGGTGTTCATCACGTGATTCATATTTACAACTTTGCGTACTGCATTTAATTCGTATAAATGGTCAATGGCTGAATAATTCCAACCCGCTGATTCGTCCTGCTTTCGATGTTAATCACTTAACTAAGCTGCCCTGCCTGTTCTTAAGGCCGTTGCAGAATACAGAAACATTCCTAGCAAAAACAAAAAAGGCCGCAACGAATGCGGCCAATAAGAGCGAGATACTACTAAATGCAGTGGTGGTGGGCAACTATGTTATTTAGCCTGCCGACCTGCGGTCATAAAGCCGTTACCAGCGGCATTTAATCATTTAGGCTTTCTTGCAGGCGGGCTAAGCCCTCGTCAAGGGTTGCCTTGGGGCAGGCAAAATTAAATCGGATATGACCTTCAAGGCCAAATTGCTTGCCATCTGATATGCCCAAACCGTGGCTTTCAAAGTGGGCTTCTAGATCATTGAGACGCAAATCTCTTACATCTATCCATGCAAGATAGGTGGCGTCCAGTGTAGACATGCGGCCCCCTGCGACACTTTTTAGCCGTTCATGATTTGCGCGCAGCTGGGTCAGTAAGTTTGGTACCCAGTCTGAGCGATCGTTAAAACAAGCTTGTGATGCAACGTGGTTTAGCGGACCGACACCCGGCACCAAACCCTTTTCCATACCTTGGAATCGCGCCCTTAGCTGCGCATTGGGTATTACAGCCGCCGCGCAACTCAAGCCCGGAATATTATAGGTTTTGGTTGCGGCGAAGAGGCTAATGGTCCGATCAGCAATCTCGGGTACTGCCAGGGCAACCGGGAGGTGTTTGGCGTCTGGGTCGATGATTAAATTGCAGTGAATGTCATCCGACACAAGTAATAGATCATTGGCTTCAATAAATTGCGCGAGCGCTGTTAGCTCATCGAGAGTATAAGCACGACCAGTTGGATTTTGCGGGTTTGCAATGAAGACCATTTTGGTACCTTTAGTCAGCTGATCGCCCATACGCTCGATGTCCATTTCCCAGCGACCATTGATTAGCTGCAGGGGCGTTAATATTTGCTCCAAGCCAGAATTTTCGCCAATTTCTAAAAACGGATAGTAGACGGGAGTTGGGATCATAATGCTCTGGTCGCAGTTCAGCGTGTGGGCAGCCATATTGAGGCCCGGTACAACACCAGGTAACCAAACGATCCACTCCTCGGGCACGTGCCAGTTAAAGTGGTAGGCTAGCCAGCCTTGAAAGGCCTCGGTGAGCGTATCTGGCGTTTTTGTATAACCCAAAATAGGGTGCTCGAGCCGCTGCTGTAGTGCTTGGAAAACGAAATCCGGTGAAGCGAAATCCATGTCCGCAATCCAAAAAGGTAGGATGTCTCGGTCAGCATATTTTTCCCACTTGGTGCTCTGGGTGCCTTGGCGGTTAATCACTTGATCTAGGGGTATAGCCATACGGATCCTTTTAGATAGATGCTAATCAATACCGACCTCTCGGTTGAGCCTTTCTTAGTACTTCTTATGTTTTTTTGCTTTTCCAGCATTTGCGTCAGCACTTGCAAAATTCTGCCGCAGCCACATTATTACGCGTGATGATCAGTTACTCAGCAACGCTGAGTAAATGCCTATAAAAAGCTAAACGTTAAGGGCTACAATATGCCCTTCTATCAAGAGGTGCTCAACATGTCAGAAGAAGTCTTGGATAACATCAAGCAGCAGATAACTGAAAATCCGATCATTCTATATATGAAGGGCTCTCCCCAAGCGCCTCAATGTGGTTTCTCAGCCCAGACTATAGAGTGCATGGTGGCATGTGGTCAGCGCTTTGCTTATGTGGATATTTTGAGCAACCCTGAAATCAGAGCTGCACTGCCGGGTTATGCGAATTGGCCAACTTTTCCCCAGCTTTGGGTAGAAGGCGAGTTAGTCGGCGGCTGTGACATCATCACAGAAATGTTTGAGGCTGGCGAATTAGAAACGCTCTTGGTTGAAACCAGTGCCAAACACCCCACCCCAGAAGCTCAGTAGATACTGCTAAATTTCAGCATCCCTGGCTGAATCCAGCCAGGCGGTTTGATAATCCCAAGCGTTGACAATATGGCAGAACAGCAACGCTGTTCTTTCCGCATCGTAGGCGGCGTTATGAGCCTTGGCTTCACTGAAGTCTATCCCGGCCCGCCGACAAGCTTCGCGCAACACCGTATGACCAAATGCCAGTGCACCTAGTGTTGCAGTGTCTATGGCGGTAAATGGATGAAATGGATTGCGCTTTAGATTGGTGCGTTCACAGGCCATATTTAAAAAACCCTGATCGAACGAGGCGTTGTGGGCGACCATAACCGCTCTATGACAGCCTGAAACTTTCATCTCTTCTCTGACTTCGCGAAAAAACTCTGTTAACGCATCTTTTTCATCAATGGCGTGTCTATCTGGATCTTCGAGATCAATTTTTGTGACCTTTAGGCTCGCCGGATCAATAATACTATTGGGGAACGGGTTTACCTCCCACTTGGCATGTCTTTTAACCGACAGCTCGTCTTCGTGCATTGAAAGAAAAGTGCAGGCCAGCTCTAGTATCGGGTTCGACTCTTTGCTGAATCCACCCGTTTCTAAATCAACCACAACCGGCAAGTAGCCGCGAAAGCGTTCAAATATTTCCATAGCCGCACGATAACAGAATTCAATATCAGCACAGGGTTATTTATCGACTTTCCTGCCCCCAATCTTGCCTGCAAAGAAAGCCGAATTGTCTTGCCGCCCCCCCCCCAAAAAAAATAAAAGTCCCTTAGTCGAAGATTTCTTTCTTTGTTCAAGTAATGCATACATATGGTCATCTAAAGGGGGTTCGCATAAGATGGCGCGGTTAATTTCAAGGGAAGTTCCGTGTCAGAAAAAAACAAAATTGTCCTCGCTTATTCCGGTGGCCTAGATACCTCGGTTATTTGCCGCTGGTTACAGGAAACTTACAACGCAGAAGTAGTGACCTTCACCGCAGATATTGGTCAAGGTGAAGAGGTAGAGCCGGCTCGGGAAAAAGCCAAAGCTATGGGCGTGAAAGAAATCTATATCGAAGATATCACCGAAGACTTCGTCGCCAACTATGTTTTCCCAATGTTCCGTGCCAACACCGTTTATGAAGGTGAATATTTGCTCGGCACCAGTATTGCCAGACCGCTTATTGCGCGGCGACTGGTAGAGATCGCACAAGAAACAGGGGCCTTTGCAGTTTCCCATGGCGCAACAGGCAAAGGTAACGATCAGGTGCGCTTTGAGCTGGGTGCTTATGCATTGGATCCAGACATTAAGGTGATCGCTCCCTGGCGCGAATGGGATTTAAGTTCTCGGGAGTCGTTGATGGATTTTTGCGAGAAACACCAAATCCCCGTGGACTATAAGCGTGGTTCCAAATCACCTTATTCAATGGATGCAAATTTGCTACACATTTCTTATGAGGGTGGTGGCCTAGAAGATCCTAGTGCGCCTGCTGATGAAGAAATGTGGCGTTGGACTGTTGCTCCCGAGGCTGCACCAGATCAGGCAGAGATTATTCAGATCACCTACCAAGCAGGAGATCCAGTGGCATTAAACGGCAAGCCTCTATCGCCTGCTGAAATGCTTCGCGAGCTGAACCGTTTGGGTGGCATGCACGGCGTTGGGCGCTCGGACATAGTAGAAAACCGCATGGTGGGTATGAAGTCTCGAGGCTGCTACGAGACACCGGGCGGCACCATTATGTTGTGCGGTCACAGGGCCATGGAGTCCATTACCCTTGATCGTGAAGTAGGCCACCTAAAAGACGAGCTTATGCCACGCTACGCTAAGATGATTTACAACGGCTATTGGTGGTCGCCAGAACGCAAGGTTTTACAGGCTCTTATTGATGCATCGCAAACGCCGGTAAACGGTACCGTAACGCTTAAATTGTATAAGGGTTCTGTGTCAGTATTGGCGCGTGCTTCGGCAGACAGTCTTTACGATGCAGACGTGGTGACCTTTGAAGATGATCAAGGCGCCTACGACCAAGTAGACGCTGCTGGTTTTATTAAGCTTAACGCCTTGCGCTTACGCCTTGGAGCCAAGCGCGGACGCGATTACTCCTAACGTAGGGGTGAAGTTATGCCTGATAGCCAGTTGCCAATAGGTGTATTTGACTCAGGTATGGGCGGGTTAACTGTTCTCTCGGCCTTGGCTAAAGCCATGCCCCATGAACAGTTCATCTATTTAGGTGACAGCGCACGCCTACCCTATGGCACTAAATCAGCGGATACGGTAGTGCGTTATGCGCGTCAGGCGTCTGGTGAATTGGTACGACGCGGTGTCAAAGCCTTGGTCGTTGCGTGTAATACCGCATCGGCCTCGGCTTTAAAAACCCTTGCAGAAGATTATGCTCCACTGCCAGTTTACGGCGTTGTAGAACCCGGAGCCCAAGCTGCTGCGTCTCAGGCGGACTCAAGTGGTGTGCTGGTGCTAGCCACCGAGAGTACAATTTTGGGCGGCGCTTATCAGCGCGCACTGCTGCAACAAAACCCTTCTTTAGAAATATATGGTCGTGCTTGTCCGTTGTGGGTCACGCTAGCTGAGCAAGGGTGGGTGGGCCATCAGGCTGCGGCGTTAACTCAGCATACTTTAGAGCATGGGCTGCGTGGGTTCATTGAAGTTGGTTCTCGCCCCAATACGGTATTGTTGGGTTGTACACACTTTCCTGTGTTTCGCCAGCAAATTGAGACATTAGTTGGCGCTGGTGTGAGTGTTGTGGATTCTGCCCAAACAACAGCTGCTGTCGTTGCAGAGGATTTATCGAAGCATAATCTTTTGCGGAATGCGTCAACTGCTACTCATCAGATGCAATTTTTAGCTACTGATGGTGTTGAGCGTTTTCGTAAGGTTGGCGGCTACTTCTTCGGCGGCGCATTGAGCCATGTAGAGCTGGTGGATTTATAGTTCATAAGTCGGGTGACCCAGTTTGACTAGTCATCGCCTACCTTATCTTTAAACTCGCATAAGTCCTCTATTACACAGCTGCCGCACCGGGGCTTGCGCGCTACGCAAACGTAACGCCCATGAAGAATCATCCAATGATGTACGTCGACCTTAAACTCATCTGGTACGAACTTTATTAGTCTGTCCTCCACTTCGCGAACATTTTTTCCTGGCGCGATTTTGGTTCGGTTAGACACGCGATAGATGTGTGTGTCCACGGCAATGGTTGGATGGCCAAATGCGGTGTTAAGTACAACATTTGCGGTTTTGCGACCAACGCCGGGTAACGCCTCTAATGCAGCACGATCTTCCGGTACCTGGCTGTCGTACTCTTCGAACAAAATTTTGCAGGTTTTATGTGCGTTTACTGCTTTGGTATTGAACAAGCCAATGGTCTTTATGTAGTCCTTGAGGCCATCAATGCCAAGATCATAAATGGCCTTGGGGGTATTCGCCGCAGCAAACAACGGTCCGGTTGCCTTGTTTACGCCCACATCCGTGGCTTGGGCTGAGAGCAATACTGCAATCAATAGTTCAAAGGGCGAATTAAAATTGAGTTCGGTAGTGGGGTTTGGATTTTCCGCACGTAAGCGAGTGAAAATTTCATAGCGTTTTTCAGCGTTCATAGATCACCTTCAGATCAGGTTTTGGCTTTCATTATTGCTTGGCCTCGCTCTGCGTAGCAGGGCGTTCAATTGTATCGTCTTTTGCGGTTAGGGCTTTTACTGCAGCGAATAAAATCCCAGCTAAAAGAAATGCGCCGGGTGGATATAGCGCCAAGGGCAATGGTGGCGACGTGAAAATAGTGAGTTGCCAGTTAGCCGCCGTGTCACCGATAAGCAAGTCCATGTCGGCAAGCACTGTACCGTTGCCGAGTATTTCTCTGACGGTGCCTAGGGCAAGTAATGCAATGGTAAAACCCACCGCGGTACCTAGGGCATCAAAGACTGCTCGGCTAACCGGTTGCCGGCTAGCGAAGGCTTCAGCTCTGCCTAAAATCATGCAGTTAGTGACAATGATTTGTACGAATAGTGCTATACGGGTGAACATATCAAAGGCATAAGCTTCCAGTACCATTACCGCCACGGTAGTGAAGGTGGCAATAATGAGTACGAAGCAAGGTAGGCGCGCTACGTCGGGAATGATTTTTCTAAGCAGCGAAATGCTAGTGTTGGCACCGAGCAGTACAAATCCGCTCGCCAAGGCCAAACCCACCGCGTTGGCAACACTGTTGCTCACTGCCAGCAACGGGCATAACCCAAGCAGCTGGGCCCAAGCTGGGTTGTTCTCTATTGCCCCGCGGCTGAAGTCATTATTCGACACAGGCGTATTGCTCTTGGTGGTATTTAACTGCCAGTTGAATGTTCTGAGCGGCCTTCTTTATGGCCCGATGGGTAATGGTTGCGCCAACAATATTGTCCAGTTCCTGCCATTGTGCGACAGATTGTCCATCTTGGTCAGGTAGGTAACTGTCTCTCTCGTGGTCAATAAAATCACCTATGCCTGGAGTTTCTTGGTGACGCGTGACTCTAAGGCTAAGACGTTCTGGGTTGCTAACGCCCTCACTTGAAGCATCTTGTTGGTAGAGTGCGAAGAAATTGATAGGTCCGGAATAGCCGTTTTCAATGCGTTTGAGAAAGTAGCCTTGAGTGCATGAACCGCTGATTCCTTCTACCCATTGGATTTTGTCGGGTAATGGCTGTTTAAGCAGACTGCGCATAATCTCACGCGCTTTCTGCGTTCTGTTTTTTTCGATCTCGCCATAGGTTTGTGCATTGATGCCGTAGAGCAAAGTGCCACAAGCTGCGCCGATCAGTATGAGTGCTGCAACAGTTCTATACACGCTGGCTTGCTCGCTGACGGTGGATTCTGTTAAGCAGCGGGGTTGCGCAATTTGCGAGCAATACGGCAAAAGCGATACCGTCCGGCAAGTTGCCTTGGGTGCGAATTACAAACAGTAGTATTCCTATACTGATGGCAAAGATCACTTGATGGCTATGACGGCTGGGGTGGGTTACTGGATCTGTAGCGACAAAAAAAGCTGCTGCGACAGTGCCGCCGGTGGTCCAATGAAACCAAGCTGAACCCAAGCTTTGAGTTGAGCCCTGATCGTAGGTAACGCTGGCCAGTACACCCACAGTAATGAGTAGGGTCAATGGAATGCGCCAGCTGATAATTTTTAGGTAAATTAAGCCGAGGCCTCCGAGCAAAAATAGCGCAGCTATGATTTGTTGGTGAATAACTTGTGGGTTGTTGATTAAGAATTCATCGACGGTCATTGCTTCGCGATAACGAAATTCAGAAAGGTAGGTTGCGCCGCTCAAAGTATCTGTAGTAAGACTTTCTGCGCCACCTAGGGCCGGCCACGCTGCCAAGGCTTGGGGGAAGGAGAGTAATATTACCGCGTAGCCGACCATCGCCGGGTTAAAGATATTGTTACCGAGGCCGCCGTAGGCGTGTTTTGCCAGGCCAATGGAGGCAAGTGCTGCAACCGCTAAGATTTGAATTGAGACAAAGGGCGGCAGGCAAATGGCAATGAGCCAGGCCGCCAGTAGGGTAGTGCCGTCACCAAGGCAATTTTTCAGCGGGGTCTTTAGTAGGTTGCTAGCAAGCGAGCCATTTCTAAGGGCGATAACTGCGAACTCTGTGACAAGACAAAGGGCTGATAAGAAAAATAGGTTCCACAATATCCCGAGGCCGAAATAGTAGGTCATACCCGCCAGCCCGGGTAACAGTGCGACTAAAACCCAACCCATTACATTAGGTGTTTTGATGATCGTGCGCGCTCTCATTGAGCCTTGCCTTGTTGAAGCTTTTGCAAGCGTTCATTCATGCGTTGTTGTCGACGCTGGCTAACATCATTTTCTTTAGCTTGTAATCTGCGCTGATGATTTCCGAAGCGATTTAAGATGCGCAGTTTCTCTGCATCTTCTGCAAGCCGTTTGTTCTCAATAGATTTGCCATGGGCAAAAAATTGCGCCAAATTGATTTCGCTGGGACAAACGCTGTCACATAAACTACATTCGATACAATCTTGTAGGTTCAGTGCACCGGCTTGTTCCCAGAGTTGCCCTTTGCCAAGTTTCAGTAGTTGGTCCGGTAGCAGATCTTTGGGGCAGGCTGGCGCGCATTGGCCACAATTAATACAACCCTTGCCGTGAAGTTGAAACGCTGGTGTTTGCGGCACAGTTTTAGCGGCTGGGACAAGGCTGATGCAATCCACCGGGCATGGGGCTATACACAGTTCGCAACCGGTACAATCTTTGCTCAGAACCGTGTGCATGAATCCTTGAGCGCCAATGATTGCATCTACCGGGCAGGGTGGCAGGCACAAGGTACAGCCAATGCACTGGGTTTCATCAATGACCGCAACTAGGGCCGCCGGTTCGTCGACAGTTTGCTCAGGAATATCAACACCCATTAGATCACTCAGCGCAATCACTAGTTCTTGTCCACCAGGAGGACATAAGTCTATTGGAACGCCCTCGGCAACGGCACTGGCGTAGGGGCGGCAACCAGGGTAGCCACATTGGGCACATTGAGTTTGCGGCAGCAGTGCATCGATTGTCTCAATCAAACTGTCTTCGTCTTTGGTCACATTGCTGCGAATCCACAGCACACCCGCAGCGAAAATCACTAAAGCGCAAACAATGAGTAGCGGACCGAACATCAGCTACCAATACCTTGGAAGCCCATAAACGCAAGGCTCATAAGTCCTGCGCTGACTAAGGCTATAGGTGTGCCGTCGAAGGCTTTGGGTATGCTTGCCTGTTGCAGCTGTTCGCGCAGAGCGCCAAACAACACCATTACTAAAGTGAAACCTGCTGCTGCGCCAATGGCGAAGGTTAAGGTTTGTAGCAATGTGAGATCTTGGTTGATTGCCAATAAGGTCACACCCAACACGGCGCAATTGCTGGTAATAAGTGGTAGGTAAATGCCCAGTAACTGATGTAGTACCGGAGAGGTGGCGTGGAGATAAACTTGGATCAACTGAACAAGGCCTGCGATCACCACAATAAATAAAATGATGTTTAGATAGGTCAGCTCAAGCGGCACTAAAATGCCATGGTAAATCAGGTGGGAGATAACGGCTGCTAGTGCGAGTACGAATGTCGTGGCCAGACCTGTGGCAAAGGCGGTGTCATAACTTTTGGTGATGCCCATGAACGGACACAGGCCCAAGAACTGCGCTAAGACGAAATTATTGACCAATAGAGCGCCGATGAGAATTACACCCAGTTCAGTCATACGCTACCTCCTCACAACTCGTAACGAGGCAGCTTTGACGCGGATTTTCCGCGTACAATATTTGCCAGCTCTGACTAGCACAGTGTAGTGGATAGGCGAGCTATCCAAACCGTGATCACTGTAAAGGTTGCGCGTAGCATTACTTAACATCCATGCCGGGTGTTGCACCGCTGTCAGGAGATAGGAGGAAAATATCTGCGCCGCCGGGTCCCGCAGCTAATACCATTCCCTCGGAGACGCCAAAGCGCATTTTTCTGGGTGCAAGATTAACGACCACAATGGTTAATCTGCCGACCAGATCTTCTGGGTTGTAGGCTTCTTTAATGCCTGAGAATACTGATCGTTGATGATCGCCAACATCTAAGGTGAGCTGGAGTAGTTTATCTGCGCCCTCTACCGGTTCTGCGGAGATAATCTTAGCTACCTTGAGGCTTACTTTGTTGAAGTCATTTATGTCGATATATTCACTGTCTGAACTGTCGCCCTTTTGCTTGGAAGATTTTTGCGGCTTGTTCTTCGCGGCAGGTTTTTTACCATCTGCTTGCTCTGCAGGTTCCGCTGAAGCTTCGACTAATTGCGCGACTGTTTTTGCTTCAATGCGTTGCAACATTGGTTTGAATTTATTGATCTTGTGACCGCTAAGCAGATGGTCACAGTCAGCCCATGTAAGCGGTGGTACGCCAAGAAACTCCTCAGCTTTTTCTGCCGTCGCTGGCAAAATAGGCTTAAGAAAAATAGCTAAGAAGCGGAACATATTTATCGCTTGGCTGCACACCAGCTGCACTTTGTCATGCTGTTCAGGGTTCTTAACCATTGCCCAAGGTTCGTGGTGGGCAATGTATTGATTGGCTAAATCTGCAAGTCCGGTGATTTCTCGCACCGCTTTGCTGAACTCGCCATCTTCATAAAGGCCAGCAATATTTTCAGCTTGAGTACTGAATTTTGCCATCAACTCGCTATCGTCCACTTCCGCAGCCATGCTGCCGTCGAAATTTTTCACGAGGAATCCTGCGGTGCGACTGGCGATATTGATGACCTTACCCACGAGGTCAGAATTTACCCGCAGAACAAAATCTTCTAGGTTGATGTCTAAGTCGTCTACAGAGCTGTTGAGCTTTGCTGCGTAGTAGTAACGCAGGTATTCGGGATTTAGATGTTCTAAGTACTTTTCTGCGAGGATAAAGGTGCCCCGGGACTTTGACATCTTAGTGCCGTCCACGGTGACAAAGCCGTGTGCGTGAACTTTGGTTGGTGTGCGGAAGTCTGCGCCATCTAAAACTGCGGGCCAGAATAATGCATGGAAGTTAACGATATCTTTGCCAATAAAATGGTGCACCTCGGCGCTGGAATCTGCTTTCCAGAAATCGTCGAACTGCAAGTTAGGATCGTTTTGCGCGTTACAGTAGTTCTGAAAACTGGCCATATAGCCAATTGGCGCGTCCATCCAAACGTAAAAGTACTTGTCCGTGGTGCCCGGAATAGTAAAGCCAAAATAGGGTGCGTCTCTTGAGATATCCCAAGCACGCAGGCCGTCGTCCAACCATTCACTTAGTTTGTTGGCTATTTCAGGTTGAACCGCGTTGGTGCGTGTCCAGTCTTTGAGAAATTGGGTATAGCTGGCTAAATCAAAGAAGTAATGTGTTGAAGCACGCAGCTCTGGTGTGGCGCCAGAATAAATAGATTTAGGTTCTATAAGGTCTGTAGCGTCATAGGTAGCGCCGCAGGCTTCGCAGTTATCCCCGTATTGACCTTCCACCTTGCACTTGGGGCAACCACCAACGACAAAACGGTCTGCCAAAAATAGGCCTTTCTCTGAGTCGTAAAGTTGCTCTACCTCTTTAGTAAAGATCAGCCCTTTTTCTTGCAGGCGATTGTAAATCAGAGATGAGAAATGCTGATTTTCCTCACTATGGGTTGAGTGATAGTTGTCATGACTAATCAAAAAGCCCTGAAAGTCCTTTATATGTAATTGCCGGATCCCCTCAACCAATACCTCGGGTGTTACAGACTCCTCTTCGGCCTTAATCATTGTGGCCGTACCGTGGGTGTCGTCTGCGCACACATAGACAGTTTGATTGCCACGCATGCGCTGGAAGCGCACCCAGATATCGGTTTGAACATGTTCGAGCATGTGGCCAAGGTGGATTGGACCGTTGGCATTTGGGAGGGCGCTAGTAACTAAAATTCGACGTGACATGTTTGGCCTATGAGTACCGTAGAGCATTGAATGCTGCGGAAATGATCGACAGCATTAAGATCGGAGCAATATACATTGCCCACAAGAAGAATAAAGCCAAATTACATTAAATGGGCTTACACTATGCGCCTTGTTTTATTTGGATGTTAGACATCGATGAAGGTTGAAGAATTTATAGATCCCTATTTGGGCCAGACTTGGCAGTCCTTAGGCGCACGAGTGTTGTCCTCTGGTAAGCGTATTTCCGTGACCCTTGGTTATCCAGCAGCTGGCATGCAGACTCAGTTGACTAAGCAGTTGTCCACCTTTCTGGGTGTGGATGACATTGAGCTAGATATTGGCTTTTCTGCCACTCCTGGCCGCGGCTTTGGGCAGGTTAAGAATGTGGTTTTAGTTAGCAGCGGCAAAGGTGGGGTGGGTAAATCAACCACCGCTGTAAACCTCGCTCTAGCGTTGGATGCTGAAGGTGCAAAAGTGGGTCTTTTGGATGCAGACATTTACGGCCCTAGCCAGGGGATGATGCTCGGCGTTGCCGAAGGTCGCCGCCCAGATATTAAAGATGGCAAATTTTTTGAGCCAATTCGAGCACATGGTCTTAAAGCTATGTCGATGAGTTTTATGATTACGGATAAAACGCCCATGGTTTGGCGCGGTCCAATGGCCAGCGGCGCATTGCAGCAAATTTTGGGCCAGACGCTGTGGGGAGATTTAGATTACCTGATTGTAGATATGCCACCGGGTACAGGTGATATTCAGTTAACCCTGTCGCAGAAAGCGCCCGTTGCTGGTGCGGTGATTGTCACTACACCTCAAGACATTGCATTACTCGATGCTCTTAAGGGTATAGAAATGTTTGCCAAAGTTGATATTCCAGTACTAGGCATTTTGGAAAACATGAGTGTTCATCAGTGCGATAACTGTGGTCACCTCAGCCATTTGTTTGGTGAAGATGGAGGCAAACGTGTTGCGCAAGACTTAGGCGTGCCGTTGCTGGGGCAATTGCCGCTGGCAATGTCTATTCGAGAACAAGCCGATGGCGGTCACCCAACGGTAAAAGCAGAACCTGACAGCATCATTAGTGAGCTTTATCGAGACGCAGCGCGTAACATGGCGGCGCGGTTATGGGGTAACCAAGGTACTACGCCGACTATCACTATGGTTGATGACTAAAGTCCAGAGATGTTACCACTAGCGCAATGATCTATAGATTTTGCATTAAAGAGATGAAGAGACACAAAGTATGAGCATTAAAGCTGACCGCTGGATTGTAGAACAAGCAAAAAAAGGCATGATTGAACCCTTCGAGGCCGGCCAGATTAAAACCCACGATGGCAATAAGGTTATCTCTTACGGTACTTCTAGCTACGGCTACGATGTGCGTTGTGGTCCCCAGTTCAAAGTGTTCACCAACATTCATTCAGCCACCGTTGACCCTAAAGCCTTTGATGAAAGAAGTTTTGTTGATGTGGAAGGCGATGTCTGTGTTATTCCGCCGAACTCATTTGCGTTGGCTAGTACCGTTGAGTACTTTCGTATCCCCGAAGACGTGCTAACAATTTGTTTGGGTAAGTCGACCTATGCGAGGTGCGGAATAATTGTCAATGTGACGCCATTAGAGCCTGAGTGGGAAGGCCACGTAACATTGGAATTTTCTAATACAACAACTTTGCCTGCGAAGATCTATGCCAATGAGGGTGTCGCCCAGATGTTGTTTTTTCAGTCGGATGAACGGTGTCAAACAACTTACAAGGATCGCGGCGGAAAGTATCAGGGTCAAACAGGGGTAACCCTGCCCAAGCCTTAATTGCCCTTGCTGGGAGCGAGTTAAAGGTTGGCCTTGCTGCGTATATGAAGGTTTGCTGCGAGCTAGCTGCCCGCTAGCTCAAACCAATAGCATACGTTTGTACATGAGAATTTGTAGCGCTTAGCAAATAGTTATCGAACCAGTATTTGGCCTTTGGCCACTGCAACATCACCCTCTACCACCTGGCCTACTGTAACTGGGTGTTCGCCTTGTTCTTTCAATGTCTGCAGGGTTTGTTCTACATCTGCTTCAGCGACTAGCAACAACATGCCAAGTCCACAGTTAAACGTACTCATCATTTCATCATTACTGATATTGCCCGCTTGCTGTAGCCATGAAAAAACCTCTGGCTGCTGCCAACTATCTAAGTCTAATAGCGCACCGTGATTTGGATCGCTAAACACTCTGGGAATGTTTTCAAAGAAACCGCCGCCGGTGATGTGCACCATGCCATGTACGTCTACCTGTTTTAGCAGGTGTCTTACGCTCTTTACGTAAATTCTTGTGGGTGCAAGTAAGTCATCTAAAAGGTCATCGTTAGGAATCATATCCTGACGTTCGATCACCTTGCGGATCAATGAGTAGCCGTTACTGTGCGGGCCGCTGCTGGGTAGTCCAATGATGGTGTCACCGGCTGCGATTTTGCTGCCATCTATGATCTTTGCTTTTTCTACAACACCAACGCAAAAGCCTGCAAGGTCGTATTCGCCGTCGCTGTAGAAGCCGGGCATCTCTGCAGTTTCACCACCAGCAAGGGCGCAGCCAGCCAATTCACAGCCGTGGGCAATACCCTTAATAACCCGTTCGGCAACATCTACATCTAGGCGGCCGGTGGCGTAGTAGTCGAGAAATAAAAACGCCTCTGCACCAGTGACCAGAACATCATTGACACACATGGCGACAAGGTCTTGGCCCACACCGTCATGGCGTGCGTAATCAATGGCTAATTTGAGTTTAGTACCTACACCGTCAGTACCGGTGACAATAACAGGCTGGGTATAACCGGCGGGCATTTCTGCCATGGCTGCAAAACCGCCGAGTCCACCCAAAAGTTCAGGGCGTCTAGTTGCTTTAGCAGCAGGGCCGATACGTCTGATCAGTTCTGCACCGGCCTCAATATCTACCCCAGCTTCTTTATAGGTCAGGCCAGTGTTATTGGGTTGATCATCTGTTGTCGGAGGTTGCGGCACCTTTGTTCCCTTAGTCTTGATGCGAGGCGTGCAGTGTACAGGATTATTTGCCGTTTAATAAATTCCGCAGGGCTTTGTGGGGTTAATTTATCAGTGTTATTTGGGCGGTTGCGCCAAAATGAAACCCAAACTTAAGTCCAGCCAATAGGTTAGGTCTTCATCAGTTTCGGTACCCTGCGCAGTGATATATAAAAAACCTGTTATAGGTCGCCCAGTGAAATCCATTTCCTCAGCGTGGGGGTGTTTTAGCGCATCAACATAACGATCCGCGCCCACGCGGAGCATCATTCCTTCGTCGCCGGCGCCACAGGTCATGTGGCCGTTGACCATAAACACTAGACTACCAAACATTTTTCGTTCACTGATGTCAGCAAAGTCCGCTAACTCAAATAGAGTTTCGCGTATTCGTTGGGCAAGGCCCTCATCGATTGTCGCCATAATCTGACTCCGCGCTATTTATTGTAGACCAGCCCTTGGGTTTAACCCTTTTTACTTCTGAGACAACTTCCTAGACAACTCCCTAGACAATAGACAACTCGCTTGCCCAGTGTTCTGGCAAAAGTACTTGCCAACTCAGACCATATAGCACGTAGAAATATTCTACCAACGGCTGAATTTCGTTACACTGGGAGCCTCTATAGCCGCTCCAAATTACTGCATGACGTTGATAGAAGTCCTAGGTCTTAGAATTAAGCCGCTTCGTAACACCATCGAAGCTGCGTGCGTTTGTCTGCTACTTATTACTAGCATGCCGTTTGCTGGCGCTGCAGAAGGCACCGACAAATGGTTGTACAGTGTCGATCAACCTATCTTAGATCAAAGTAGTGAAAAAAGACGGGTAGCCGCGCGGGACGCGTTGTTGACGGTGCTTTCTCGACTGACCGGTTTAGCCTCCATCCCTAGATCTGCTTTGATAAACACGGCGCTTTCTTCGCCCGATCGCTACTACAGTACATTTGACTACCTGCGCAGTCCTGGGCGTGATCAGTCAGGCCAGATGCTGAGTATCCGATTTACCTTTCAACCTAATACGATTCTCGCATTGGTGCGGCAAGCCGGATTACCCATTTGGTGGACTAAACGGCCACAAACAGTGGCATGGGTGGTAGTGGATGAACCTACACAAAGAAGTATTCTAGGCGCGGATGACAGCAACCCTCTGATTCAAGAAATAATGTTGCAAGCTGATTTGCGAGGGCTGCCTGTGGCGTTACCGTTGATGGATCTGGACGACAGTATTTTAGTTTCGGTAAGTGATATCTGGGGCAAGTTTACAGATGCACTCGATAACGCCTCTTCAAGGTATGAGGCAGCACAGTATTTGATTGGTAGGTTTAGAGTGCAGGAAATCTTGGGCGAGCGTTTGTACAGTGGAGAGTGGCAGTTAATGAAGGCTCAAACTGGCGATGTGGTTATGGGCAGTCTAAATGCCGATAAGTTTGTGGTTGCCGGGGTTCGCGGAGTGCAAGCACAGAAAATAGATGAAGTGGCGCGAGTGGCGGTAGATATGGGTGCCACCCGCTTGGCTGAGGAGTACGCGATTTTTGGCCGTACTTCACGCAGTCACGAGATCAGTGTGAGTGGACTCAACAGTTTACAAAACTACTCGGATCTTGTTGCCTATTTACGCGGCTTCGAGTTTGTCGAGCAGGTCAATGTTTTGGCTTTGCGAGGAGACGTAATCTCGCTTCAAGTCCGTTCTTCGGCCCCCGTTGATAGATTGGTAACCTTACTTGCCATGGAAGGTAGGCTCACCAATATCAGTCTGATTGATGCCAAGCCATTGATGAGTTGGCAGGGATAATTGGTCATGCGGCATTTGCCCAATATCGTTACAGTGATACGTATCATACTGGTCTTCCCCACGAGTTGGTTTTTGTGGCACGGGCAAACCCTTCTGGCATTTGCACTTATGCTAATGGCCAGCTTCTCTGATGCCTTAGATGGTGCCTTGGCGCGGCGCTATCACTGGACAACTGATTTGGGCAGATTGCTTGACCCCCTGGCAGACAAATTTTTAGTGGCAGCTGTATTTATTGTATTTGCGCTGCAAAATCTGATTCCGTTATGGCTTGTCATCCTGACCTTAGGTAGAGATATGGTCTTGCTCATAGGTGGCACCGCCTACCGAGTTATTATTGGTCATATCAAGGTACAACCGAGTTTGGTGAGTAAGGCTAATACCGCCATGCAAATGCTGGTCTTATCATTACTAATGGCCAGCCAATTACCCATCGGTGTGGCAGGGGGCTATGCTCAAAGTGCTGTTGATGATTTTGGTATCTATTTGCTTGCTGTACTCAGCGCAGTTTCGGGTGTGCATTACGTCGTGGTTTGGGTAAATAGATCGGCAAAAGCGCTTGCGTTAAAAAAGTTGCGTGAGGCGCGAGTTGTGGGCGGCGAAGCTAAATCAGATGAAGGCGACTACTGAATTGTTAGACCAAGATGTACTGTCTATTGACGCACCGCACCAGCCAAGGTTGGGCAACTTTGTTGTGGGCAACAATGTTGAGTTGGTGAAAAATCTCAATAGTCCTGTTGCTGAATTTTCTGGCATGTGGATTTATGGTGAAGTATCCAGTGGACGCAGTCACTTATTACAAGGTCGCTATAGCGCGGGACAAGAGCAGGGTGAAAACTGTTTCTTTATCAATTGTGCCGAGCTAGCCAGTGCTGGCGAGCTGGCTTTGCAGCAAGGGTTTCGCCATGCTTTAGAGTCCTCATCAGATGGGCTTGCCAAAGGCAGAGTACTGGTCGCAGTGGATGATGCTCAAGAACTTAAATCCAATGCTCTTGGCGAAGAACTACTGATGGCCCTTTATAATCATGTGCTGGCTGTTGCAGGAACGCTACTTATTACGCATAACCAATCTGCTTTAGTCGAAAACTTCGATCTGGCTGATTTGAATTCTAGGATGCGATCATTGAGTCATTACCAAATTGTGCCATTGGACGACAGCGGCAAGGCTCGAGTTTTGCGCTTGCGGGCGGAGGAGCGCGGCTATCATTTATCCGAAAGCGTTTTGGAATATTGGCTGCGTCGCGGCCCGCGTCAGCTTCAGGTTTTATTAGAAGACTTGGAAAAATTGGATCACGCCACACTTCAGCATAAGCGTATGTTGACTATTCCATTGCTAAAAGAAGTCTTAGGTTACTAATTTACGGGTTAGTATGCAGACACTGATATTTGGCCTAACTCTGGTGACAGGGTGGCGACGCAAAATTAAAGATCACGCATGAGTCTAAATATAAAAACAGATCCAAAGACCATTGTAATTGTAGGCGGTGGTAGCGCCGGGCATGTATTGCCTGCATTGCCAGTAGCGCAAAGATTGATCGAACGGCAGTGGCAAGTGCATTTTGTAGGTACCCATAGCGGCCTAGAAGAAAAGTTATTGGGTGATCTGGCTATTACTTTTCATGGCGTGGCTGCGGGTAAGTTGCGCCGTTATTTTTCGTGGCAAAACTTCACCGATGTTTTACGTATTGTACTCGGTGTTGTGCAGTCGGTGTTTCTGCTCAGACGTATCCGACCCAATGTTATTTTTTCCAAAGGCGGTTTTGTCTCTTTTCCACTGGTGTTTGCCGGTTGGTTGTTAAGAATCCCAGTGCTCGCCCACGAGTCAGATTTGACTCCCGGGTTGGCCAATAGGCTGGTCATGCCTTTTGTCTCAACTCTTTGTTCAAGTTTTGCTGATACTCAATTTGCAGGTTTTAAGGGGCGCGTTGTCAATACAGGTACGCCTATACGCGATGACCTTCTTTTAGGTGATGCCGAATCAGGTAAGCGTTATTTGGGCGTTAGCGATGATCGCGATATTTTGTTGGTCACTGGGGGCAGTTTGGGTGCAGAGAAACTAAACGCGATGATTAGGCAAGCATTGCCTGAGTTGTGTGCTAGCTATTTTGTAGTTCATGTCTGTGGTCCAGGTAAGGCCGAAGGCTTAGAACAAGAAGGTTATTTGGAGTTGGAGTATGTGGACGCCGGTTGGGGCGATATTCTGGCTGCGGCAAATATTGTGGTATCCAGGGCTGGTGCAAATGCTCTGTTTGAACTGTGGGCCTTAAAGAAGCTTACCCTTTTAGTGCCATTGTCTGGCGCTGCCTCCCGAGGGGATCAACTAGCTAATGCCGAATACGCAAGACGGCAGGGGTTGAGCGAGGTGGTGGCAGAGGAAGATCTCGACACTCAGCAGCTGCTAGCCAGCTTAGAAAATCTGCGTGCCCAAGAAGTGGGTTACCGCCAAGCCCTCAACGGTATCGCGAACTTAAAGGCGAGTGAGATGTTGGTAGCCGAGCTAGAGGCTGTAGCAAAGTAGACTGCAAACCCGCAATATCAATTGTCTAAGGGCTTGAGGTCAAATTGATACGACTGCTCAAATCCTCCTTCAACCGTCATGGCTTGAAGAAATTCATCGAATCATGAAGCACGCTCCTTGACTTGACCCTGCGGGTTGCCTAACGTGCCTGCTTCATTTTCGGCTTAGAAATTATGTATAAAATTAGAACTTATAACGCTATCGCGCCAATTGGCCTAGAGCGATTTCCAACCAGTGGTTATGAAGTCAATGCGGAGCATGAGTCTCCTGACGCATTGCTGATTCGCAGTCATAAACTGGCAGCCCCAGATCTTAATCCAGGCCTTAGAGCTGTAGCTCGTGCAGGTGCTGGTACTAATAATGTGCCGGTTGATGCTTGTAGCGAGAAAGGTATTGTTGTTTTTAATACGCCTGGCGCCAACGCTAACTCGGTTAAAGAGTTGGTTATAACTGCATTGTTGCTGGCCTCTAGAGACGTATTTGGCGGTATTGCCTATGTGCGTTCCCTAGCCAACGTTACCGATGAAGCTGAACTGAACAAGTTGGTAGAAGCAGAAAAAAAGAGATTTAAAGGACGTGAGTTGGTCGGCAAGACTTTGGGCGTTGTTGGCCTTGGCGCTATCGGCTCCATGGTCGCTAGAGCTGGCTTAGATTTGGGGATGAATGTTCTAGGTTACGATCCCGCTTTATCTGTAGATGCTGCGTGGCGCATACCGTCACAAGTAGAGCGCATGCAAAATCTGCCAAGCCTTTTTGCCAAAGCAGATTATGTCAGCGTGCACGTGCCATTGCTGCCTGCCACGCAAGGTATGATTAATGAGGAAGCACTGAAAGCGTTCAAGCCAGGTAGTGTTTTATTGAACTTTGCTCGTCAGCCGATTGTTGACTCACAAGCATTGGCGGCGGCATTGGAAAGTGGGCATTTAGGGCGTTATGTAGCTGACTTCCCGGTACCGGGTTTGTTGGATCATGATCGAGTTATGCTGACCCCTCACTTGGGTGCGAGTACCGATGAAGCAGAAGAAAACTGCGCGATAATGGCTGCAGATCAATTGGTTCGCTTTATGGAAACCGGCAGCATTGTTAATTCTGTAAATTTCCCATCAGTAAGTATGGATGTTGTTAGTGGTTATCGTTTAGCCGTGAGCAATCACAATGTGCCAGGAATGCTAGGTCAAATGACAGCAGTTTTGGCGGAGCGTAATATCAATGTTATTGATTTGCTGAATAAGAGTCGTGATGAGCTGGCCTATAATCTGATCGATCTTTCTGAAGCGCCGGACGAAGGGTTGTTAGAAGCCATTCGTTCTATCGAGAGCGTGATTAACGTTCGTGTGATTGAGGGGAGTTAGACCTGTTCTGGTTTTAGAGCAGAACTACTGCTTCTAAACTAGAAACACTTCTTTTAGGGCAGAGAGGCTTCGCCCCAAAACGCACCTATTCTAGGTGCGTTTTTTTTGCCTAAATTTTTTCGTAGAGAGCCGTCTATCAGTGCGGTCACTCGGCAGGGTCCGGTTTAGGCCCCACATGTTTTACCCCGCGCCGCGCCTGCCGAGGAATAAATCGCTGGGGACTTAAACTTGTTTCGACCCGTTTAGATACGGGTGGTATCCATCCAAGTAGCTGGCTGCTAATCATAGCGGCAGCCATTGGCGCGGAACTTGTACCCATAGATCCATGAGCGGTGGAAATCCATCCCGTTTCGCTTAGCTTGCCTACCACTGGTTCGCGGTCACTAGACACACAGCGCGGTGCTCGTTTATGGCGCAGCGAAGTCATTTTTCCGTTGCCCAAAAAACGCCGGTTTTTGTTGATGTTACTGGTACTGGCCTCGATAGAGGGCCAAGGCTCATATTCATAGCTGCTACCTACGGTCCACTCTTTAGCGCCTGGGATGACGTACCCGTTGCCCACTATGGGCATAGGTATTGGAGCTTGTGGTGCTATCCAGTCCAGTTGTCCGTACATTTCGCCGATTTCTAAGCTCTCAGTATGGGTGAAGTTTTTACTGGCTCCAGCACATGCCACGATAAAGGGTCGTTGGTCTGTTTCGATACCGTCTTGATTGATAAATTCGATTCGTGAATGATCTATAAGGCCGTGACAAAGTTGGGGTAAATCAATGATAGCGGCGCTTGGAAATACTAGCGCCCCTAACCCCGCCAGTTGGAACTTCTCGGTAAGTGTTTGTTCGTCTAAGTAGGTTAGCCAATTCTCTGCGGCACTAGGGTCTGGCGCATAAACCTTGGCAATGCGCTGGATTTTGCTTAACTCACCGTCGTTCATGGCCAGTTGCACAGCGCCAGTGTCAGCAAAGCCTGGAAAGTTGTGATGGTAACTACGCGCGTAATGAAAGGCGCGGGCTCGAAACTCTGCACCGGGACTGCTGTCTCCCAGTAGGCGGCAGTGTAATGCGCTGGCATCCATCTTAGAGCCACCGCTGGCCACACCATTAGGGTCAAAAATTTGTACGTGGACACCTTGGTCGGCAAGGTGCCGTGCAATAGCGCATCCGGCTATGCCTGCACCAAAGACACTTACTTGTTTGGGTGTGCTTTGCCGCGCGCGCCCGGTAGCAACAAATACCCCAGCTAAACTAGAGCGTTTGACCGGCTGTTGATCCACTTTACGCATAGTAAATCCCAGCGACTCTAAGCCTCGTCGCACTGCGCCGGCAGAGGTGAAGGAACAGATTGTAGTACCTTGTGTACAGGTACTTGTTAGCGCCGACAATATATCTAAATCCCACATTTCGGGGTTTTTGGGTGGGGAAAAGCCATCCAGGAACCAAGTATCTATTGGTTGGCGCTGTCGCTGTGCCAGATCTTTCACACCTTCCAAGGCAGGCCCATGATAGACGCTCAGTTGTACTCGCCCATTAGCAAAGCTACGCCGGTGCCAGCCGGTAAGCAGCGGTGGTGGGTTGTCTGCTAACGCTTGGTAGAGGGGGATCTTTGTACGAGTTAAGGCAACTTTTTGCCACGCCTCATAGTCCAGTGGGTGTGCCTCAAAACTGATGAAATGCAGGTGCTTTGTTGTTTTGTTTAGAAGCTCACTGGCTGTGATGGCGAAATTTAGGCCGCTCCCAAAGCCCAGCTCGCCGATATTCACGCAGTCGGGTAAATCTGCACGCTCCAGTAAGTTACTGGGCTTGAGATATATTCGGTGCACTTCATCCGTGCCGTCGGCGGTGTAATAGATATCTTCGTATAGTTTTGAATAAGGCTGACCACTAAGCCAATCAAGGGCGGCGGGGGCAATGTACTCTTGGTGATAGGCGGGTTTTTGTGGCATTGATGATTATCAGTCTGAGCCAGTAGCAACAGGTCGGTTAGCGTCTGTAATCCAGCCACTCCACGAGTCTGCATACAACGAGGCCTCACCAAATCCAGCAATACGCATAGCCAAAATGTTATGTATGGCGGTGACTCCAGACCCGCAATACATTGTGATAGCTAGGTCTGTGTTGGCGGGGTCTAAGCCTAAGGCCATAAAACGCTGGGCTAGCTCATCCGGGGATTTGAATAACCCCTGATCGTTTAAGTTGTCACTGAAGGGTAGACATATGGCTCCGGGAATGTGTCCTGCCACTGGGTCTATAGGTTCTTGCTCCCCAGAAAACCGCACGTGCGCACGTGCATCTATCAAATACTCATTGCTTGAGTGGGTAGCCTTGTGTAGCTCATTGCTCAAGAAATTTACGCTATCTACTGAAGACAGTTTGGTGAGGGGGGCAGTGGCCTGGTATTGGCTGGGTGGATAGGGCTTTGTCGCACTTGCAGTTAAGGTTTGTGTCCAATGACTCAGGCCACCGTCTAATACTGCAACATTTGTATGACCGAGCCAGCGCAGCATCCACCATGCGCGGCCAGCGAAACTGCCGCCAGCGTCATCGTAGACAACAACTTGATCTTGGTTTTCGATACCCCAAGCGCGTACTTGCGCTAACCATGTTTGTTGAGAGGGTAGGGGATGCCTGCCATGTTGGTTTGGCGCAGCTGCAAGGTGTAAGTCCATATCAGCATGTACAGCGCCGGCAATGTGACCTTCTGCAAATGCCAATTGCCCCCAAGTTGGGTTTCCAAGCCGGCCTCTGCAGTCGATAAGGCGTAGATTTTTTGGGTCATGGTTGGCCAGTTCATTGGCGCTGATAAGGGTGGTGAAACTCATTGGCTAATCCCCATGGATGGGTTTGGTGGCTAAATGCCCCAAGTTACATGCGTTCAACTACACCGATACCCAATAGCTCTAGGCCTTTAGCCAAAACTTCCCCACTTTGCTCGGCTAGCCTTAGACGGCGAATTTTTTCTTCGTCTGAACTGGTGAGTATGGGACATTGCTCGTAGAACTGAGTGAATCTACCCGCAAGGTCATATAGATAACCGCACAAGTAGTGTGGGTAACCCTCTTTGGCTACTAGGTCGAGCATGTCATCAAAGCCAGCAATGGCCACAGCTAAGCGGCGCTCCGCTTCATCTACCGTGGTTATTTGTTCAGGTAATGAATCTCGTGCAATCTCGCTTTTGCTGAAAATACTCTGAATACGACTATAGGCGTACTGTAGGTATGGAGATGTGTTGCCTTCAAAGCTGAGCATTTGATCCCAGTCGAAAACGTAGTCGCTGGTGCGATTTTTCGACAGGTCGGCATACTTTACTGCGCCGATACCAATGACTTCGGCAAGGTGGGCCATGTCTTCAGGCTTGCCGCCGCGCTTTTCTGTCAACACTACCTGGGCGCGTTCAATAGCCTCGTCCAGCAAATCGGCGAGTTTGATCAAAGCGCCTTGCCGTGTTTTGAAGGGCTTATTGTCTTTGCCAAGCATGGTGCCAAATTGCATGTGTGCGAGTTCTACATGTTCAGAGACTAATTCGGCAGCTCGGCCTGCGGCGAATATTTGTTTAAAGTGCAAAGATTGGCGGGCGTCAACGAAATACAATACGCGGTCCGCAGCCAGATTTTGGGTTCTATGTTTCAGAGCAACCAAATCAGTGGTTGCATAGAGGTAGCCCCCATCAGACTTGCGCACGATCAATGGCAGAATGTCGCCATCTTTGTTTTTGAATTCGTCCAAGAAAATGCACTGAGCGCCGTCTGATTCAGTGAGCAAATTTGCTTTCGCTAACAGCTCAATCATGGGTGCGAGTTCGTCGTTGTATGAACTCTCGCCTCTAATGTCTTCGCGCGTTAATTCAACGCCCATGCGCTGATACAGTTGCTGACAATGCGATATGGACATATCAATGAACCGGTGCCAATGAGCGGTGACGTCATGATCACCAGCCTGTAGTGCGACCACTGCCTGTCTGCTGCGACTTTTAAAGTCTTCGTCTTCGTCGAAGCGTTGCTTTGCCGCGCGATAAAAGTCTTCGATATCAGACAGAGCGTCTGAGTTTTCGCCAGTCTCATTCAAATAAGTTAATAACATGCCAAATTGGGTGCCCCAATCGCCGACATGATTTTGGCGTACAACTTTGTGCCCTTGTGCCTCTAAAACTCTAGCAATGCAGTCACCAATAATGGTGCTGCGAATATGTCCAATATGCATTTCTTTGGCTAGGTTTGGCCCAGAGTAGTCTACTACTGCTGTCTGTGGGGTGGCTGTGTGGGTAGGCTGGGTATTACAAGCGGTGGCCAAAAATTCTTCAGCTAAAGTAATGTTGATAAAGCCAGGTCCAGCGATGCTGACATCTTTGGCGATGCCTTTTAGATCTACTTGAGCTATGACCTGAGCGGCCACTTCTTTTGGGTTTTGTCGGCTGCGCTTAGCCGCGGCCATTACCCCATTGGCTTGGTAGTCACCAAACTCCGGACGGCTAGCGGCTTGTAACATGGCCTGGCCTTCTAGCCCCAGTGCCTCAAAGGCACTCTCAATTCGCTGAGACAATAGCGCCTTAATATTCATTGCTTAGTCGCCAAGTCGGTTAGTTGATGGGCGTAACCCGGTCAGCCTGAACACCTTTGTCGTGGTTTACTACAACAAAGGTGACCTCTTGTCCGTCACGCAGATTCGGCCGCTGGCCTTCCTCTGTAGTAACGATGCAGCGCTGGTGGACAAAAATTTCTTCGCCGGATTCTCGTACAATAAAGCCATAGCCTTTGGTTCGGTTAAACCATTTCACGGAACCGTTTTCTGTAGGCAGATTGCTGGTATCAGGCCTTGGTGATAGATCTTCGCTGCTTTCTTCTTTATCGGCAGCATCAGGTCTATTACGGTTATCCGCTTTCGAATCCCTACCCTTACCTTTGCGATCAGCTTGAGTGTTGCCATTGCGATCGTTATTTTTTGGGTTACGTTCTTTACGCTCGTTGTTATTTCTATTGCCGCGCGTATCTTTGTTATTGCGAGAGTTATTTTCGCGACGAGGCTTGCGTCCGCGCTGATTGCGGCCACTATTTTCGCTGAGTTTTGCGTTGAAAAGGCCGTTGATAAGTAGTGCTACGATCATCAGTGCAGCAAGAGCTAGGGAATTGCCCGGCCAAATACGAGTAAACAATTCGGTGACGATGTAAGCCAGCAGAAGGGCGCTGGCTAGGGCGATGATAAAAGTCCGCATAGTAATCTTAGGTCTGTAAAAAGAGCGGAAGATTGTACAGGAATTGGACGCTTTAGTGCGGGAAATTACAGCCTTCTGGTTTTTGTTATAACAATTGGTGTTTCAGGAACTGCAACCATGCCCATGCTGATGCCGGTGTCCACCAGTTCTATGCTCTCAATCACATCACGCCCGCTTACCACACGGCCAAATACTGTGTAACCGGGTCCATCAGGCGTAGCGTCCAAGTGGGTATTATTCCCAACATTAATAAAAAATTGCGTATCACCAGAATCCGGGTGATCTAGGCGCGCCATGGCCACTGTATATTTTCGGTTTTTTAGACCGTTAAAAGATTCATTGGCAACGCTGCGATTTGTGGGTCTGTATGTGAGGTTTTCGGTATAGCCACCGGCTTGAATCATGAAGTTGGGGATCACCCGATGAAAAACCAAACCTTCGTAGAAATTTTCGTCAATCAGTGCAAGGAAGTTGCTTACATGTCGTGGCGAGAACTTTGGTAAAAGCTCAATTTGGATTTCTCCATGGGTCGTCACTAAAACTACCTGCGGGTTATCTGCAGCCGTAACCTTGCTTGGTAGCAAACTCAGCAAGATGATAGTTGTGGCGATGATGATAGAGACGAAGCTCATCAAGCTGGTTTTGGCGGAAGTATTTTGCATTGCTAGAACTCCTGTTCCTTGATGAGCTTAGGATACCTGATTAGCGCTTTATTTTGCCTTGACCGAAAGATGCTGACAACCAAGTCTATACGCGCAAAAGCTAGCCTAGCGCTCTTTGTTAGATCTGGCGGCCCTAACTAATTGAGTATATCTACGTAGGCGCGAATAGTCGGTTCAAAGCCTGATTGTAGTGACTCGCAAATAATTGCGTGGCCGATAGAGACTTCTTGTAGTCCGGGTAAGGTTGCGAAGAGCGGCAAGTTCGCTTGGTCTAAATCATGACCAGCGTTAATGCCTAAACCTATATCCATGGCTATTTTCGCCGCATCTGCATAGGTGTTAAAACTAGCTTGGGTGGCAGGGTGTGCTGGACCGTTTGCCCAATAGGTTTCAGCGTAGGGGCCGGTATAAAATTCAATGCGATCAGCGCAGTGTTCTTGGGCTGCGCTGATCTGCTCTTCAACCGGATCCATAAACAAACTGACTCTAGCTCTCAATGAATGATAGTAAGTGATTTTTTCCTGCAGCTGAGTTGTGTCTTGGCTTAGATCCCAGCCGTGATCTGAGGTTAGCTGGTCGTCATTGTCTGGAACAAGAGTGACCTGTTGAGGCAGAGTTGCAGCAACCAGTGCGTCAAAACCCGGGTAGCCATTATCACGAGGCCCTGCGAAGGGGTTGCCTTCAATATTGAACTCAATATGCGGGTATTCTTCCTTCAGAAGCTGTGCCAAATCGTACACATCCTGTGGACGAATGTGTCGTTGATCAGGTCTGGGGTGTACGGTTATGCCAAGTGCTCCTTGTGCAATGGCTTGCCGGGCGGCATTCACCACACTAGGTCTATCGCCTAGGCGAGAGTTCCGCAGCAGGGCAATTTTATTTAAGTTAACACTGAGTGCTGTCACTTGTTTGATCCATCTGATGAATTTGCAATGGCGCTATCGTCCTCGTCGCCGTTTTTATCAGGGTCTTGCCCCTCGTTGAGCTGAGCCTCGCTCAGTGCTCCGGATGCAGCGAGATAAACTACCATGACAATGATGTAGAAAAAGTTAATGCCCATTTGACCGAATAGCTTGAATGTCACCCATGTGTCCATGGAGAAATTTTCTACCACCCATAAATTGAGTATTCCGGAAAAGGTAAATGCTAAGGCCCAGCCGTATGTGAGTACTTTCCATTTTTCGTCTGGTATCTGTAGCGCATGGCCTAAGACTTTCTTCAGCAAGAAAGTTTTGGCAATCCAATGGGCACCAAGAAGCGCCAAAGCGATGACCCAGCTGACAATACTGGGCTTCCATTGTATGAAAGCTTCATCTCTGAAGAGTAGGGTCAGACCACCCAATGCCATGCTCACCCAGAAAGTGATCTTAAGCTCATTGCCAATGGGTTTGCCAAGCACTTTGTAAGCAATTACTTGCAGCGTAACGCCTACCATCAATACGCCTGTGGCTAAAAATATGTCTTTAGTGGTGAAGTAGACAATGGCAAAGGCAATGATTGCCAGGTAGTCGAGTAGCTGCTGCATGAAAGTTCTTTTGTGACTGGTGTATGGAATGGCGATGATAAAGGAATACACTGTTGCTGTAAGTTTTTCATAGGACAAAAAGCCGTGGCCCAACATTTGCGCGTTCACCCCGCCACCCCCCAAAGTCGATTGTTAAAGATTGCGGCGCAAGCTATGCATAAAGGTGGGTTGGTTATTTATCCATCGGATACCACCTATGCCATCGCCTGTCATATGGGTGACAAAGCAGCTCTGGAAAAGATCATTGCCTTGCGCAATTTGGATAAAAACCACCAGTTCAGTTTGGCTTGTAGAGATCTGAGCGATCTGTCCACTTATGCCAAAGTGGAAAATGCCGATTACCGACTGCTCAAGAGAAATACGCCTGGGCCGTTTACTTTTCTTTTGCAGGCTAGTCGAGAAGTACCCAAGCGTTTGATGCACCCGAAGAAGAAGCTGATCGGCTTGCGCGTTCCTGACCATCCCATTGCTCAAGGTTTACTCGAAGTATTCGGCGAGCCCATGGTTACCGCGACGTTGCGGCTGGAAGATACCGATGACAACTTAGTTGATATCGACGAAATTGTTGACACGCTGGGTAATCACAGAGACATAGAAGTGATTTTGGACGGCGGTTCCTGTGGTGCAGAGACCTCTACCGTTGTTGATATGTCTGACGGCGACCCTGTGGTAACCCGCCAAGGGCTTGGCATTCTCAGCTGAAGGGTTTGCGTTGGGCTAACTGGCGCCGAAGGCTGAAATCTCAGGCAGGTTGGTTACTCAGTTTGCCCTCCAGTGTTGCTCAATTGGGCTTGCCTAGCACGGTAGATTCATTCCCCTGCAACGTAGGAAATACCTGCCATTGGAGGCCATGTCATCTATACTACACAGTCAATTTTGACGATAAGGTGCTCGCTTGAGCAGTAATGATTCGAATCAGAGGGTTGTCTCTGGAATGCGCCCTACTGGGCGGCTACATTTGGGCCACCTCCACGGTGTGCTTAATAACTGGGTGCGGTTGCAACATGAGTACGAGTGTTTCTTCTTTGTAGCCGACTACCACGCTCTGACAACCAACTATGAACATTCGGAAAATATCGATCAGTTCACTTTTGATACGGTAGTAGATTGGCTAGCTGCTGGCGTTAACCCGGGCGCAGCGACGATTTTTGTGCAAAGTAAAGTGCCAGAGCATGCAGAACTGCACCTCATGCTCTCAATGATTACGCCAAATTCATGGCTGGAACGAGTACCTTCTTATAAGGACCAGCAACAAAAGCTGAAAGATCGTGATTTAGCTACCTATGGATTTTTGGGTTACCCCTTGCTGCAAGCGGCAGATATTTTGATTTATCGCGCGGGTCGAGTGCCGGTTGGTGCTGATCAGGTGGCACATGTTGAACTTACCCGCGAAGTGGCGCGGCGCTTTAACCATATCTATGGACGGGAACCAGGCTTTGAGGAACAGGCTGAAGCGGCTGTGAAGAAAATGGGTAAGAAAGCCGCTAAGTTGTATGTGAGTTTCCGCCGGGAGTATTTGGAACGCGGTGATGCCGAAGCTCTTGAACGGGCAAGAGCACTGCTTTCTGAACAGCAGAACCTTTCTATAGGTGATACCGAGCGACTTTTTGGTTATTTGGAGGGCGGCGGTCGAATTATTCTGCCGGAGCCCCAATCTCTTTTGTCAGAACAGGCCAAGATGCCCGGATTGGACGGCGAGAAGATGTCCAAATCCTACAATAATATTATTGCGCTGCGAGAAGAGCCCGGCGTGGTAGAAGCAAAAATCCGCACCATGCAAACAGACCCTGCGCGTGTGCGTTTGACCGATCCTGGCGAACCTGGGAATTGCCCAGTGTTTGCTTTACACCAAGTGTATTCAAATCAAGAGGTATTAGATTGGAGTGCTGCGGGCTGCCGAGCTGGCAGTATTGGCTGTATCGATTGCAAACAACCGTTAATAGATAGCATCAACGTAGAGCAAGACTTGATTCGTAATCGGGCCCAACAATTTGAAGAAGACGCGGACCTAGTTCACGCAGTTATTCAGGAAGGTTCAGAAAAAGCGCGCATTATCGCTCGTGAAACTATGGAAGATGTGAAGGAAGCAGTGGGGATTAGTTATCGCCAGTAATATTGCAGGCCTCTCTCCGCACGTGCTGTTGTTAGGAGCAGGTCATGTCAACTAATACGAACGTGGAAGACACTGTGGCTGAAACAGACGCTCAAGAACCTGAGGTTCAGGTGGCACAACGTTTAGATGCTGCTCGTGAAGCTGACGAAAATACTGTGGCTGTGGTGGCAGGTCAGCCCTACGTTGAGGTGCCAACCGACCTCTATATTCCACCCGAGGCTTTGGAAGTGTTTTTAGAAACCTTCGAAGGGCCACTGGATCTTTTGTTGTACCTGATTAGACGCCAAAACCTAGATATTTTGCAGGTGCAGGTGTCTGTTATTACCGCTCAATACATGAGCTACATTGAACTTATGCAAGCCTTGCAGTTGGAGTTAGCTGGCGAGTATTTGTTAATGGCGGCTATGTTGGCAGAAATTAAATCTCGTATGTTGCTGCCCAGGCCTGAAAGCATTGAAGATGAGGAAGATCCTCGGTCCGAATTAATCCGGCGTTTACAAGAATACGAGCAAATAAAATCCGCGGCGGAGAACCTGGATGAAATTCCGCGTTTAGAGCGAGATGTTTTTCCGAGTGCTGCGAACAAGCCAGATTTGGTCAAGATGCACGCGGAACCTGATGTGGATTTACGCGATGTGCTTTTCGCGCTGTCCCATGTGCTGCGCCGTGCTGAGATGTTTACCAAGCATGAGGTTAAGTTCGAGCCGCTGTCTGTGCGTGAGCGCATGGGTAATATTTTGTCAGCGGTAAGTGAACGTGACGGATTTATTCCTTTTTACGAGCTATTTATTGCTGAAGAAGGGCGCTTAGGGGTGGTGGTTACGTTCTTGGCGATTATGGAATTGGTTAGAGAGTCGTTAATAGACTTTGTACAAAATGAACCATTCGCACCAATACATGTGCGGGTTGGTGCCGCTAGAACAGACGGTGGCGTGCAGTTTGATGAGTCTTATGACGATCAATATGGCGGGCCAAAAGCAGACAGCGAAGAAGCCGTTTTTACTGATGAAGACGGTGGCGAGGTAGTGCCAATGGTCGCTGATGCTGCGGCTACTCAAGAGCAAAATACTGTAGAGAGCATTGGAGAAGATTTTGAAGAGCGCAGTGAAGACAGAGGCGCTGGTGATAATGCCTCCACCCCACCTGATAAGGAGAATGACTGATGTCTGACGGGCAGATGTTGGCCGAGGAAAAAGTAGGACAGATTGTTGAAGCTGCGCTGTTAGCCGCTGAAGGCCCTTTAACTGTAGAGAATTTATTTAAACTCTTTGCCGATGGTGAGTTACAAGAAGAAAACGGTCGTAAACAGATACGCGATGTACTTGCCGCCTTGGAAGAAGCTTGTAGCGAGCGCGGCGTAGAACTTATTCGTGTTGCCAGTGGTTACCGCTATCAAGCACGGCAAGACTTAAGTGCTTGGGTAAGCCGCTTGTGGGAAGAAAAGCCACCCCGATATACCCGAGCCTTACTAGAGACATTGGCATTAGTAGCCTACAAGCAGCCTGTCACCCGAGGGGACATAGAGCAAATTCGCGGCGTTGGCGTAAGTCAAAATATTATGCGAACGCTACTTGAGCGAGATTGGATACGTGTTGTTGGTCAGCGTGAGGCCCCTGGTCGGCCATCTTTATATGGGACTACTAAAACATTCTTAGACTATTTCAATTTAAACAATCTCGACCAATTGCCCCCACTAGATGAAATCCGCGCACTGATTGAACCTACACTTGTCAGCGAAGAGGTTGAACAGGGCAATGCAGAAGGTGCCGGGTCGCAGACTGGTGATCTCGTGCAGGGCGAAGTTACCGATGATGCTGACGTTACTGATTCGACTGAAGAAGAAACGTTGGATGAAAATCAAAACTTAATAGCACAGGGCAGCGCAGACCCGGAGCCCAGTGAGGCATTTACGCAAGTCACTGATGAAGAATCTCAGTTGGACACGAATCCAAAATCTGAGCAAAGCGAATGATGCACTCGTTTGGTAGCTGCTTTTTATCCCGATCCTCAAATAGGCATCTTTTTTCATGACTAAGTCTAGACCTCCAGCCATTGGTAACACTGGTCCCAAGACAATTCTTTCGCGCAAGGCGCCATCTGGCACCCGAGAAGAAAGAAAAGAAAGAGACCGCTCGAGGTCTTATTTGAATAGAGAAGGTCCGCGCCGCGCGTTGATTGAGGAAGAGCCGGAGGCGCAAAAGCTACAAAAGGTTCTGGCATCACACGGGCGTGGTTCGCGCAGGGAAATTGAATCTTGGATCAGCGCGGGTAGAGTTGTTGTCAACGGTGAACCAGCGCATTTGGGGCAGCGTGTAACCGGTGCAGATCAGATTGAAATTGATGGGCAACCGGTCTCCTCTGACCAGGGGTTAACTCCACAGGTGATCGTTTTAAACAAGGCCGGGGGGTTGGTCTGCAGTCGTCGGGACCCAGAAGGACGGGGCACCATATTTGACCAGCTACCTAAAATTCCTGGCAGTCGCTGGGTTACTGTTGGGCGCTTAGATGTACAAACTACAGGTTTATTGTTAGTCACCAATGACGGCGGGCTGGCACATAGGATGATGCACCCCTCTACGGGATTGGATCGCGAGTATGCTGTTCGGGTGAACGTAAAACTTGAAGATAAAGCTATTGCTCAGTTAAAGGCCGGTGTGGAGCTGGAAGGCCAGATGATGCGTTTTTCGGATATCCGTTATTACAACGGCAGCGAAAATAATTTTTGGTATCATGTGGCGCTAACAGAAGGACGTAACCGCGAGGTTAGGCGCCTGTTTGAAAGTGCTGGTTGCATGGTTAGTCGGCTAAAGCGGGTTCGCTATGGACCAGTAGTCCTACCTTCTTGGCTGACGGTAGGCCAGTGGGCGTCGCTGCAACAAGAAGACCTTAAGCTTTTATACAAAATGCTTGGTTTGCCGCGCCCTGGACAGTCTGGGCAAAGGCTCAAGCGTTCGCGGGTGGCTAAAAGTAGCTGTTTGATTCCGTATCCAAAACTCACCGCACCTAAGTCTGCGCAAAAAGAAGTGGACCCTTCAGTCATGGCAGCGTCATTATCTGAGGGTTTAGATTTTGACGAAGGTGGCGCAGATGAGCTTGATGTTTGGAACGAGAGAAATGGGAAAAGTGGGGCAGCTAGAAGTAAATCTCCACGCGCTCCCGCGTTCAAGGCTCGCCCAGTTTTAGGTAAAAGTTATGCTAAAACGGGCGCTAAAACCCCGGCTAAATCTGCAGACAGTGGGCCGACCAAAGGTGGGAAAAAAACCGGTGGTAAGGTGGTTAAAAAGAACAACGCCGACAATCGAGCTGGGTCAACGCGCAAGCTTGACGCCGTTGCAAAAGCTAGAAGTCAGGGTAAGGCGAGTGCTGCTGGTAATCGCGCCGGGAGAAGTGGCAAAACCTCGACTAAGCGTTAGCTAGTCAGTGCCTTGTTCTCATGCTATTGGCTGTTTTCAAGCCAATTTCGAGCGTCCAGCTGTTGCCCCGTAGTAAAGTGCACGACATTACCGCTGACGCAATCTTGGGGGCACATTAAGGCCAAATATAATTCCATGTGATCTTCAGCCGTTGGCAATATGGCAGGGTCCTCCAGCGGGTAGGCTTCCCTACGCATGGCTGTTCTAGTGCCTCCCGGGTTGACGCTATACACACCAATGCGCCCTGCGGTTTCTGTTTCGTCAGCGAATAACTGGCTAAGGCCTTCAAGCGCAAATTTGGATGCCGCATAAGCACCCCAGTAAGCTCTACCTTGGCGGCCTACACTCGAGGAAGTATGGATAACACAAGCGTCAGCGCTTTTATCCAGTAACTCAAACAATCCCTTATTCAGCATAAACACGGCGTTAACGTTAATCTGCATAACCTTTTGCCACTCATCCGCTGGATAATGTGCAATAGGTACTTTGGGTCCAAGGTGTGATGCGTTATGTACCAGACCGTCGAGTTGGCCGAAATTCTCTGCAATAGAGTCAGCTAAGTTATCTACAGTTTCGCTGTCCAGATTTTCTAAATCGCAGGGCACTATTACAGAGGAGGTCTCTGTATTGGTTTCTATCCAGTCAAATACGTTCTCTAACTTGCTTCTAGTGCGGCCCAAAAGAATGACATTCGCCCCGAAACTGGCATAAGTCATCGCGGTAGCGCGACCAATGCCGTCCCCAGCTCCTGTGACTAAGATTGTCTGATTTTGCAGTGCGCCTTTTTCAAACTGGTGCTGCCAAGTACTTTGTTTTGCCTCCAATTCAGGGTAATGGCTCAAGTGAGTACTTTCTGTATTGGGTTGTGTCATTGGGGTTTTCTTGCATGGACTATGTAATTGGCATCGGTGTCATTGCTAATGCGGCAATTACGCGATAGCGGGTTGTAATTCATACCCCTGATTTCCACCAGCTCAAGACCTGCGTCTCTTAACCCCTGAGCGAGTTCCGAAGGTTTAATGAATTTGGCATATTCATGGGTTCCTTTGGGGAGGATGTTGAGCAGGTATTCGGCGCCCAACACCAACAGCAGGTATGCCTTTGGGTTGCGATTGATGGTGGAAAAAAACAGATCTCCACCGGGTTGGGCTAAGTCCGCACACGCCTTGATGGTGTCAGGGTAGTGGGTCACATGCTCGAGCATTTCTAAACAGGTCACTGTGCGGAAGTGGGCAGGTTTGAGTGCCGCATATTCCTCAGCAGTGGTTTCAACGTAATTGACTTGGATTTCGCTGTCTAGAGCGTGGAGTTTAGCTACACCTAGTGCCTTTGTGGCCATATCAATGCCCGTAGTCTGTGCGCCTGCTGCAGCTAGTGATTCTGCAAGAATGCCGCCGCCGCAGCCAACATCGATTACTGGACCGTCACCTAACTCGGTGCGCTCTTGGATATAGTTCAACCTGCTTGGGTTGATGTCATGTAGGGCTTTGAAATCGCCATTGAGGTCCCACCAGCGACTCGCCAGTGCGTTGAACTTACTTATTTCTTCAGGGTCGACATTTTGCGCGTTAGCCATAATGTGTCATCACACTCCGTAATCGCATTGACTGAAAGTAGCCTAAATTTCAGCGCTGCAGTTTTGCTGTGGCGGTATTCTAGCCGCCGCCATCGCTGCACGGAAGGAATAGCTGCAAATTGGCAGAAAATGTCGCAGAAAGTGGTTTTTGAGTCCGCCTAGTTGAGGTTGTTGTCGTATTTTGCGTGAGTCATAAGCACGGTTTTTGCAGCCTCGCTCGGGGGTTGCTAGCAAGGTCTCAGGTAGTGTTGGGCAAATGTCTTTTTTAGTCCGAATTGGGGCGTAAAAGACGCTTTCAAATGCCCCATTTGTTGACGTATGTGTTAGTATTTTCAGCTAATTTTCCAAGCTGATAGCGCCGCATTTATGTCCGAAATTACGCCTCCAGATTCTAGAGATATTGTCCCTGTAAACATTGAAGATGAATTACGCCAGTCGTACTTAGATTACGCTATGAGCGTAATTGTAGGGCGTGCATTGCCGGACATTCGCGATGGTTTAAAGCCAGTGCATAAGCGCGTGTTGTTTGCCATGAGCGAGCTTAACAACACTTATAACAGACCCTACGTTAAGTCTGCGCGAGTTGTTGGTGATGTAATTGGTAAGTATCACCCACACGGAGATACCGCAGCCTACGACACCATTGTGCGTATGGCTCAAGATTTCTCCATGCGTTATTTGCTTGTAGACGGTCAAGGCAACTTCGGCTCAATAGACGCGGATCCGCCTGCCGCAATGCGCTACACAGAAGTGCGTATGTCGAAGATGGCTTCAGACCTGTTAGCCGATCTAGACAAAGATACAGTCGAGTTTGTTAACAACTACGACGACACGTTGACTATGCCAGAGGTGCTGCCTACCCGCGTACCTAATTTGTTGGTCAATGGTAGTTCAGGTATTGCTGTAGGCATGGCAACCAATATTCCACCGCACAATTTAACCGAGGTTGTGAATGCGTGCTTAGCCATGTTGGAAAATCCAGAGATTGATGTAGATGGTTTGATGGACTACATCACCGCGCCAGATTTCCCAACGGGCGGAATCATTAACGGTCGGGCGGGGGTTGTGCAAGCGTATCGCACGGGTCGTGGCCGTATTTATGTGCGTGGTCGCGCCACTGTTGAGTTAGAAAAGAATGGCCGTGAGCGCATTATCATCACGGAGATCCCTTATCAGCTGAACAAGTCTCGACTCATTGAGAAAATTGCCGAGCTGGTGAAAGAAAAGCGTATCGATGGCATTACAGAGTTGCGCGACGAGTCCGACAAAGACGGTTTGCGCGTTGTGATCGAGGTGCGCCGGGGCGAATCTGGCGAAGTTATCCTCAATAATCTTTATACACAAACGCAGCTGCAATCTGTGTTTGGTATTAACTGCGTGGCACTTGTTGAAGGCCAACCCCGCACGGTTAACCTCAAGGAAATGCTTGAAGCTTTCTTGCAGCACAGGCAAGAAGTTGTAACCCGCAGAACGCTATATTTACTGCGTCGCGCGCGCCAGCGCGGTCATATTTTGGAGGGGCAAGCGGTTGCCTTGGCAAATATCGACGCCGTTATCGAGCTGATTAAAAAGTCTCCATCCGCCGCGGAAGCGCGCGTGACCTTGATGGAACAGCGTTGGGCTGCGCCAGCATTATTTGACCTGCTAGAAAGGGTCGGTAGTGATGCATGTAGACCTGAAGGTTTGTCAGAAGACTTTGGTTTCAACGAAGGTCTGTATCGCCTTACTGAAGAGCAGGCGCAAGCTATTCTAGAGATTCGCTTGCACCGGTTAACTGCAATGGAACAAGATAAACTGATGGAAGACTATCAGGGTGTTATCGATGAGATTGCTGATCTGTTGGATATCCTAGGCTCTCATGTGCGACTGATCTCCGTTATTCGCGGTGAGTTAGAGGAAATTCGCACAACTTATGGTGATGAGCGTCGTACGGAAATTGTTACCAGTCATCAAGATTTGTCTGTTGAAGATCTAATTAACGAAGAAGAGCTTGTGGTGACTATTTCTCACCTTGGTTACGGCAAGACTCAACCGCTTGACACGTATCAAGCGCAGCGCCGCGGTGGTCGTGGTAAAGCTGCGACTACGGTGAGAGATGAAGATTTTGTCGAGCACTTGATTGTGGCTAATTCTCATGACGTTTTGCTGTGTTTCTCAGATATGGGCAAAGTGTTTTGGCTGAAGGTATTCCAAATCCCGCAGGGCAGTCGTGGTGCCAAGGGTCGCCCAATGATCAATTTACTATCGTTGGCAGCCGATGAGCGCATTACCGCGGTTCTGCCAATTAAAGATTACGCTGCGGATCACTTTGTCTTTATGGCTACCGCAAACGGTACCGTGAAAAAGACACCGCTTGAGCAGTTTTCGCGTCCGCGCCCTAGTGGTCTAATTGCCATTGATCTAGAAGAAGGCAATACCTTGGTTGGCGCCGCCATAACCAACGGTGGCTGCGACATAATGCTTTGCTCCAATGCAGCAAAGGCGGCGCGCTTTAAAGAAACTGACGTAAGAACCATGGGTCGTACAGCCAAGGGTGTGCGGGGTATTAAGCTTGGCCAAGACCAGCGAGTAATTTCGTTGATCATCCCAGACGCGGACGGCTACCTGTTAACTGCAAGTGAAAATGGTTACGGTAAACGCTCATTGATTACAGACTTCCCCATTCGCGGCCGCGGTGCTCAGGGTGTTATTGCCATGCAGACCAGTGATCGTAATGGCGAACTTGTTGGCGCTGTTCAAGTATTCAATGGCGATGAACTGATGTTGATTTCAAACATGGGCACGCTGGTTAGAACCGGCGGCGATGAAGTATCTATTGTCGGACGGAACACTCAAGGCGTGCGCTTAATCAAACTTAAAGGTGGCGAACTACTCAATAGTGTGGGACGTATTGCTGAAGGCAGCCTAGAAACGCCCGCTGAAGGTGAAGGCGGTGAGGTTGCTGCTACCGATGAAACGGCAGGAACTGACGCGGAATAAGCGCGTTCGATGTGGCCTTTTGTACCATTTAAAGGGTCCAAATTTGCAATGTACTTGGCAAGTCAGCTACAACGACTGTCTGCTATAAGTTACTGATAAATAAATAATAACTGGAGGTTCTCTTGGGTCGTACGTATAACTTTTCTGCCGGACCTGCATCGTTACCGGAAGCAGTATTAAAGCAAGCCGCGGAAGAAATGACTGACTACCAAAGTAGCGGCATGTCGGTTATGGAAATGAGTCACCGCAGCAAGATTTTTGTTGATATTGCGGCTCAAGCAGAAGCAGATTTGCGTGAATTGATGGGTGTTTCCGACGACTACCATGTGCTGTTTTTGCAGGGCGGTGCAACAGGCCAGTTCGCGGGTATTCCAATGAATTTGACCCAAGCTGACGATACGATAGATTTTATTGAAACTGGCGCATGGTCCAAGAAAGCGATCAAAGAGGCGAAAAAGTACTGTAACGTTAACGTTGCCGCCTCCAGTGCAGACTCGAATTTTGATCACATACCAGATCAAGGTGCGTGGCAACTCAGCGATAATGCGCGTCTGCTGCATATTTGTTCCAATGAAACCATCGGCGGTGTGCAGTTTAAAAATTTCCCTTCAAGCAACGTGCCTATCGCCGTTGATATGTCCTCGGATATCTTGTCGCGCCCAGTGGATGTGAACAATTTTGCGCTGATTTATGCTGGTGCACAGAAAAATATTGGTCCCGCAGGTTTAACCGTAGTTATTGTGCGCAAAGACCTGTGTGGTAATGCCAGAGATATGACGCCAACATTTCTCGACTATGCACAACAGGCAGACAACGATTCTATGATTAATACGCCGCCTACCTATGGTTGGTATTTGGCTGGACTAGTATTCAAGTGGATCAAAGCGCAGGGTGGTGTGGCCGCCATTGACGAGCACAATCAGGTGAAAGCGAACCTGCTATACGGTGCAATAGAAAATAGTAATTTCTACAGCTCGCCAGTTGCATCGGCTAATCGCTCTACCATGAACGTGCCATTTACCTTAGCGGATTCCGCATTGGACGGTGAGTTTGTTAAGCAGGCGGAAGCACGAGGTATGTTTAACCTGAAAGGACATAGAAGTGTTGGTGGAATGCGTGCCAGCATTTATAACGCGGTTTCGTTGGAAGCCGTTCAAGCCTTGGTCAGTTTTATGAGCGAATTCGAAAATGAGCGTGGATGATGAAGCGTTAAAACCCTTACGGGAGCGTATTGACAGCATTGATCGTCAGTTACTGACTTTGCTCAATGCACGTGCTCAGTGCGCATTAGATGTTGGAGAAATCAAGCAGGGTCAGCCTATGAGCGAGGCGCCGATTTTTTATCGTCCCGAGCGAGAAGCGCAGATATTGACTCGCCTGATGGCAGACAACCCTGGGCCATTATCTGATGCCGATATTGCAGGACTGTTTAAAGAAGTTATTTCTTGTTGCTTGAATCTTGAGCAACCTTTAACAATTGCGTATTTCGGGCCGGAAGGCACTTACACTGAAGCCGCGGCTGTTAAGCAGTTTGGTCATTTTGCCAATACCACGCCTATGGCTTCCATTGATGAAGTGTTCCGCGAGGTAGAGTCGCAAGCCGTTCATTATGGCGTTGTACCGGTAGAGAACTCTACCGAAGGCATGGTTAATCACACGCTGGATTGTTTTCTAAGCACTCGGTTACGGATTTGCGCCGAAGTAGAGTTGCCTATTCATCATGCCTTTATGCAAGCAAGCAACGAAGATGAAGCCCCGCAGATTACTGAAATTGTCTCTCATGCCCAAAGTCTGGCCCAGTGCCGAGGTTGGTTGGATCAGCATTATCCGGGTGTGCCGCGTGTTGCTGTGGCAAGCAATGCTGAGGCAGCGAAGCAGGCTTTAGCGCGTCCAGGGGTCGCTGCAGTTGCAGGGGAGATGGCGGCGGAGCGTTATAACCTGCATATCTTATCTACTCGCATTGAAGATAATCCAGACAACAAAACCCGATTTTTGGTGATTGGCAAGCAGGTTGTAGGTCCAAGTGGTAACGACAAAACTTCAATTTTAGTTTCAGTGAAGAATGAACCGGGCGCGTTGCTACGCGTTCTTGAACCTTTCCAACGTTTTGATATAAGCCTGTCGCGGATAGAAACTCGCCCAGCACGATCTGGGGATTGGTCCTACGTATTTTTTATCGATTTTGACGGACACCAATCGCAATCCAATGCTCAATCGGTAATAGACGCAATATCAGACGTTGCATTAGAAGTGCGCACGTTGGGTTCTTACCCTAAGGCAGTGGTTCCAGCATGAATTTAGATGCACCGGTAAATACCAAGATTACAGGCCTTAAGCCCTATCAACCCGGTAAACCTATTGATGAGGTGGCGCGGGAACTGGGGCTTAACGACATTGTGAAACTGGCCAGTAATGAAAATCCTCGTGGGCCCGGTGAAAAGGTCCAGCAGGCTATTGCTCAGGTTAGTAAAGAGTTATCGCGTTACCCTGATGGCGGTGGATTTGAATTTAAGTCTGCCTTAGCACAACACACTGGCGTGGATACAAACCAACTAACGTTAGGCAATGGCTCTAATGATGTTCTCGATCTTATTGCGCGTGTAGTGGTAGAGCCTGGTTATGAGGCGATCATTTCCGAGCACAGCTTTGTGGTTTATCGCTTGGCGGTGACCTGTTGTGGGGGTGATTTAGTCACGGTGCCGGCAAAAAATTACGGCACAGATTTAGACGGCATGCTGGCTGCTATCAGCGAGCGCACACGAATCATTTTTATCGCAAACCCGAATAACCCCACTGGTACATGGGTGCCGGGCAAGCAGCTACTTGCGTTTTTGCAGCAAGTGCCAAGCTCGGTGTGGGTGGTTTTAGATGAAGCCTATTTAGAGTATATGACCAGTGATGATTATATCGATGGCGTATCTTTACTGGCGCAATTCCCTAACCTAATTCTTACGCGAACGTTTTCCAAAGTATATGGGCTTGCGGCAGTGCGTCTAGGCTATGGTGTTTCTAGTCCTGAATTTGCAGACTTATTGAACCGCGTCAGGCAGCCCTTCAACGTCAATGCACTGGCCATGGCCGCAGGTATTAGCGCACTCGCCGATAAAGAATATGTCCGTGAAAGTGTTGAGATGAATCGTCAGGGTATGCAGCAAATGTTGGCTGGGCTAACGCAATTGGGTTATTCGTATATCCCTTCTGCGGGTAACTTTGTCAGTTTTGACTGTGGTGAGCCTGGCCCAGACGTCTTTCAACGCTTGTTGCAACAAGGAATTATTGTTAGGCCTATTGCCGAGTATGGATTGCCAAATCACATTCGCGTGAGTATTGGTCTGCCGTCCGAGAACGAACGGTTCTTAGCGGCGCTGGCCAAAGTTCGCTGAAACCGGCACGTGCCTTCTCTTTTAGGTGTGCTTCAAGGTGTGAAATGAGGGGTTATGTCTAAAAATTTTCACAAGATAGCTATCGTGGGTGTCGGTTTAATTGGTGGCTCCTTGGCCCTCGCGCTGCGCAAGCAGGGTGTTGCCGACTCAATTGTAGGCATAGAAAGCAATCCAGCATCTGCTCAGTGGGCATTGGAGAATGGTTTAGTTGATCAAATCGCTGACCAAGTACCAGAAGATGCTCAGCTAGTGGCCCTATGCGTGCCGAGTGACCTTGTCAGTAATTGGGTGATCGAACTGGCTGATCATAGTGCTGCTATTTTCGATGTCGGCAGCGTTAAGGGTCCAATAGTCAGTGCTGTGGAATCGCAAATAAATCTGCCGCAAAATTTTGTGCCGTGTCATCCCATTAGCGGCTCGGAAAAAAGTGGGCCTGAAGCTGCCCAAGTAGATCTGTTCGAAGACTGCATGGTGGTGCTGACACCAACGCAAAATACTTCAACTGATGCTTTGAACTTGGTTGCTCAGTGTTGGCAAGGTCTGGGCGCAAAAATCAGCAAACTCTCGCCCCAGGAACATGACAGCGTGTTGGCCCTGACCAGTCACTTGCCCCATTTGCTGGCATTTGCCTTTATGCAGCAAGTTGAAAGTAAACATTTGCCATTAACAGGTGGAGGTTTTCGAGATTTCACGCGTATCGCTGGTGCTAACCCAGAGCTGTGGTGGCGAATTTTTCAGCTCAATAAAGATGAAGTGCTGACTGCCCTGGACGCTTTCAGTGCAGATTTGCAGTCGTTGGCGCAGAATATCCGCGACGCGGATAGTGAATCTGGTATTGCTCAAATCAGCGCCGCCGCAAGAAAACGTCAGTAATAGACCGCGCTAGCATTAGCCGACTTGTACTGTGACGTTAGCCCGCAGCAGCAGAAGAATAGAAAGTTTGAGGAAAAATAATGCAGCATGATGCAAATGCGCCAGTAGTCACAATTGATGGTCCTGGAGGCTCTGGCAAGGGAACTTTGTCCTCATTAGTAGCGGCTGAACTGGGTTGGCACTTGCTGGATTCTGGCGCGCTATATCGCATTGTAGCTGCTATGGCCCGGCGCCAAGCTATTGATTTAACTGATGAAAAATCTTTAGTCGCGATGATTCCCAACCTCCAGATTGCCTTTGATGGTGATCGCGTAGATGTTAATGGCGATGATCTTAGTGATGAAATTCGTACTGGAGAAGCTGGTGTAGCAGCATCTCAGGTAGCGGCTTTACCTGAGGTTCGAGACAGTATTTTGACCTTGCAAAAATCCTTTCAAAGAGCGCCTGGTTTAGTGGCGGATGGTCGCGACATGGGGACCGTGGTATTTCCTCAAGCGGCAACCAAAATATTTTTGGACGCTTCGGCTGAGGTAAGGGCTAATCGGCGTTATAAGCAGTTGAAAAATAAAGGATTGAGTGTTAATTTGCGCGACCTTCTCGAGCAGATACAAGAACGTGATGCTCGGGATAGAGGACGTGCAGTAGCACCGCTGAAGCCCGCCGCTGATGCCCTCATAATTGATAG
>ENA-OQVM01000326-OQVM01000326.1-marine-metagenome-genome-assembly--contig:-NODE-326-length-77564-cov-5.793114_pt1 | contig 77564 bp, 78 predicted proteins | sample MGYA00237776_ERZ505498 | MGnify/ENA primary metagenome ERZ505498 (study PRJEB26159, sample SAMN06265151) | marine metagenome | isolation source: Helgoland LTER site | place: Germany:Helgoland, sampling... | reverse complement strand
GGTGTTGTTTGTGATTATGCTGCTCGATCACTACCTTATAGAGACTACACCGATTATTTAACTTATCCGCCGCTGGCTATTCGTTTAGATGCAGGCGTTTTTGGAGAACAGTATCATGAAGCAACAAACCGGTATCAAGTTGACCGTCTTGGTTATCCTCTGCTTTATCGTTTTAGTGATCTTTGGCTTTGCCTGGAAGATGCGTCAGCCGGTGCCCATGTCTGCAGAAGATCTGCGGGTGAATGGTGCGATTGAGCTGAGCACCCCGAGGATATTTAGCGACTTCGATTTGATCGATCATAATGGCCAGCCTTTCACCCTGGAAAACTTCAAAGGTGTTTGGAGCATAGTGTTTTTTGGTTTTACCAACTGTCCGGATATCTGCCCCACCACTCTGTCAACGCTCAATGCGATGTACGAAGATCTCGGTGACAGCGAAAAAGAAAACCTACAGATCGTGATGGTGTCTCTGGATCCCGAGCGCGACACCGTTGAGAAAATGGCCCTCTATGTGCCCTACTTCAACGAAGACTTCATTGGCGTCACAGGCAACCCCTACTCTATTTTGGGTCTCAGTACGCAGCTCACTATTGCCTACACCAAGGTAGATCTAGGTGACAACAACTACACTGTCGATCACAGCACTCAAGTGGTGTTGATCAATCCCAAGGGTCACTACCATGGGTTCTTTAAAGCGCCTCACGGTGAAGTTGCTATGCGCCAGACCTGGCGTTCGATTAAAGACACTTTTGCCCGTTAACTTCGCGGCTTAACCACCAGCGAAAGGGTGAAGAGCAATGCGCCACAGACCACCACAGAGGGGCCTGCTGGCGTATCGCTATACCAAGACATAGCCAACCCCATCACAACAGTTAACATGGCAATCAAGCTTGCCATCACCGCCATCTGCTCCGGGGTGCTGCTCACTCGTCGCGCAGTAGCTGCGGGAATAATCAGCAGCGCTGTAATCAGCAGTACGCCGACAATTTTCATAGCAATGGCAATCACCAGAGCCGTTATCAACATTAGCGCTGTGCGCACTGCGGAGGTTTTAACCCCCTCAACACTGGCCAGCTCCTCGTGGACAGTAATATTGATCAGCGGCTTCCACAGCCACAACAGCAGAACTACAACCGTTCCCGCGACACCATAGATCACCCAGAGATCATTCTTGGTTACCGAGAGTAGATCGCCAAATAGCAACGACATCAGATCCACCCGCACATCTGGCAGCAGCGAGATTAGCACCAGACCTGTTGCCAGAGCCGAGTGGCTGAGAATACCGAGCAGTGTATCCAGAGACAAAATACCGCGCTGCTCAAGATAGACCAGGCCCAGTGCAATCAGCATGGGAATAGCGGCTACGGTAATGCTGATATTAATCCCCAGCAGTACGCCAATGGACACGCCCAGTAAGGCTGAGTGAGCCAGAGTGTCACCAAAATAGGCCATGCGTCGCCACACCACAAAGCAGCCCAGAGGTCCGGCAACCAAAGCAACACCCAATCCAGCGAGCAAGGCATAGAGTAAAAATTCAGTCATGGCTGCAGCCCTCCCCATGTTGGTGCTTGCCCTGTTTGTCGAGCACCTCACCGTGAATGCTGTGTTGGTGATCGTGCTGATGGGCATAGATAGCCGTAGTCTGGCCAAAGATATCTATATAAGCCTGATCCTGGGTGACCTGCTCCGGATGACCCTGACAGCAAATATGCTGGTTGAGGCAGATAACCTGATCGGTCGCCGACATCACCAGATGTAAATCATGGGAAACCATTAAAATTCCGCAGTTTAGCGACTTAGATAGCTCGCCAATCATTTCATACAGCGCATTTTGGCCGGTGACATCAACCCCCTGAACCGGCTCATCAAGCACTAGGAAATTGGGTTTGCGCAAAATTGCCCGCGCCAGCAGCGCTCGCTGAAGCTCGCCACCGGACAGCATCTGAATCGGTGATGCAGCCAGATGGCTTATACCCACCATCTCCAACGCCTCATGGCAGGCTTTATGAGAGGTATTTGCCAGTTGTAGAAAACGACCGGTAGAAATGGGCAGGCTTGGGTCAATGCTGATCTTTTGCGGCAGATAGCCAACTTTTAAATCAGCTGCAGGGGTAATTGAACCGCTGTCCGGACGAATAAGGCCGAGAATAAGCCGTACTAGCGTCGATTTTCCGGCCCCATTGGGGCCAATCAATGTGGTAATCTCCCCCTGCATTAGCTGCATGGAAATATTCTGCAGTATTGGGCGCTCGGCAAAGGCCTTGTTGACCTTGTCCAGAGTAATAAGCGGGCGTTTATTCATGATCTTGCTCTTGTTCCTGTTCTGAACTGCAATTAGGGCACAGACCAAAAAGCTCAAGAGACTGGTCTTGTAGGGTAAAGTTGGCTTTTTCGCTGGCGCTCTTAAGTAGACCGTTAATACTATTTAGAGCCACTTCAGCGACACTGCCGCAGCCGTTGCAGATCATAAACAAGTTGCTGTGATCACTGGTCGGGAAAGGGCAGCCTATATAGGCATTAAGCGAGGCAATACGGTGTATTAAGCCAACCTTAAGCAGAAATTCAATGGCCCGGTAGATTGTCGGTGGGGCTATAGGTTTGCCGGAGATTTTCGCCAGCTGGTCCTGAAGCTGATAGGCTCCCATTGGTCGGTGACTCTGCCATAAAAGCCGCAGAACAGACTCGCGGGTTGGTGTTAAGCGGTGATTTTCTGCGTCGCATAAGTCATTGGCGCGAGCCAGTGCAGCATTGATACAGCGTCGATGGTCGTGAGAATGGTGGACTAATTTTGAATTGGTCAGCATAATTTTTCTATTTAAAAGTTAGCCTTAATATTCCGGCCTAAATTAATGTTAAGTTATAACATAACGACGATAAATCAATTAAACTTCGACCACTTAGCTTGAATGTAAGGAATAATCTTGTCAATAGTTAAAAAGATACAGTATAACGTATGTTTCGCGGTGCTGGCTTCAGTGGTGCTTTTTAGCAGCTTTCTGGCAGTGGCTGATGAGTCACAAAAGACTCCAACCGTACAGCAAAAGCCGCTAATTATCACGACCATCAAACCCCTGGCAATTATTGCCAAATCCGCTGTGGCCGATAATGCCCGAGTTGAATATCTGCAATCTGCGGTGCAATCGGCTCACGAAGTGTCGTTGCCGGTCTCCGCGTTAAAGAAAATAGAGCAGGCGGAACTTATTATCTGGATCGGTGAGGGTTTCGAGGCGCGCATCGGCAAGCCGATGGCACTGTTGTCTGAAGCAAAACGGATAACAGTGATGGAATTGGACCTGCTGCCAGCTGACCATAGTGATTCCGAAAAAGCAGCCATTAAAGAAGCGCATAAAATTAAACACCATCATGAGCATCTGCAGTTCGATCCACATGTCTGGCTAAATCCAGCCAATGCCAATATTGTCGCTAACAGCATTCAGCAGCGGCTGAATCTACCGATCTTTCCGATTATTGATTCTGCGCAGATAGAGCAGCTTAAAGTAGAGCTCAAGCCTTACAAAAAGAAAAGCTACCTTACCCATCATGATGCCTTTGCGCATTTTGTTACGGCGTTTGAGCTTGCTGAGGGGCACTCTATTCGCGATGCCAGTGGCGCAAGTCAGGGTGCCAGAAGCCAATATTTACTTCGTCAGCAGGCTAGCGAAGCCGCTGCCAGCTGTATTTTTATCGAACCGCAATACGCAGATAAAGACGCAAAGGTGCTTGCCCGAGAACTGCAGTTACCTCTGAAGATTCTCGATCCACAGGGTTTTGATCAGCCATTAACTGATGACAGTTATGGCAAATTTATGACCGGGCTGGTGGCGCAATTTAAGGCCTGTTTCGAGTAAATCGTGTATCCTTTGGGCAGATAAAAATTACCGCTAAAACCCACTCAATCATATTGAATATTATGGAAAATATGGACACTAAAACCCCGCTGATTCTCGTTGATGGATCCTCCTACCTGTACCGCGCCTACCATGCGTTGCCACCGCTAACCAACAGCAAAGGTGTGCCGACGGGTGCCGTAAAAGGTGTGATTAATATGATGCGGCGGTTGCTAAAGGATTACCCGCAGAGCACGGTAGTAGTGGTGTTCGATGCCAAGGGCAAAACTTTCCGCGATGAAATATACAGTGACTACAAGGCGCAGCGTCCGCCAATGCCAGATGATCTGCGGGTACAGATAGAGCCAATCCACAATATTATTAAAGCCATGGGCCTGCCGATGCTGATCATTGACGGCGTTGAAGCCGATGATGTTATTGGCACATTGGCAGTGCAGGCTACAGCGGCCGAGCAGCCAGTGATTATCTCGACCGGTGACAAAGATATAGCCCAGCTGGTCAATGAGCATATCACCCTGATCAACACCATGAACAACTCAACGCTGGATAGGGAAGGGGTGATTGAAAAATTTGGTATCCCGCCAGAGTTGATTATCGATTATCTCGCGCTGTTAGGTGATAAGTCAGACAATATTCCTGGCGTACCCGGGGTCGGTGAAAAAACCGCACTTGGCTTACTGCAGGGAATAGGGGGGCTGGATGATATCTATGCCCGCCTCGACGAAGTTTCCGGCCTCGCTTTCCGCGGTGCCAAAACCATGTCTCCCAAGCTTGAAGAGCACAGAGAGTTGGCCTATCTCTCCTATCTGTTGGCAACTATTAAGACCGATGTGGAAATGCCCCTGCAAATTGGTGAGCTAGAGAACGGCGAGCCAGATCAGTCGCAACTGTTGAGTCTATTCCGTGATATGGAATTTAAAACTTGGGTCGAAGAGGCCACGACAGGGTCAGCCGGAAATAGTGCGCAATCGAAGCCAGATACTCAGGCGGAAGAGTCGCAAGCAACTGAAGCTGTTGCTGAAACAGTCAGGGAAGAGATCAATAAAAACTATCAAACTGTTTTAACCGAAGCCGATTTCGACATTTGGATAGACAAGATAAAAGCCGCAGAACTTGTCGCCGTGGACACAGAGACAACCAGCCTTGATTATATGCGTGCACAGTTAGTAGGAATTTCGCTAGCTGTAGCCCCTGGCGAAGCCGCCTATATACCCTTTGGCCATGACTATCTGGGTGCGCCGGAGCAGTTATCTCAAGAATTTGTATTGGAAAAAATCAAGCCGCTTCTGGAAGATGCCTCAATTGCAAAAGTAGGTCAAAACCTCAAATATGATATGAGTGTATTGGCCCAGCACGGCATAGATTTGCGGGGCGTCGCCTTTGATACCATGCTCGAATCCTATGTGCTCGACTCTGTGGCAACCCGTCACGATATGGACAGCCTAGCACTAAAATATCTCGATGAAGAAACCATCAAATTTTCCGATGTTGCCGGAAAGGGCGCAGCGCAGATTACCTTTAATCAGGTATCTTTAGAGGAAGCCGGGCCCTATGCCTCGGAAGATGCCGATATAACCTTGCGCTTGCACAACCAGCTGTGGCCGCAGGTCTCCGCTGAAGCCACGCTGACAAAAGTGTTCGACGAAATTGAGCTGCCGCTGATTCCAGTATTGTCACGAATAGAGCGCACCGGCGCACTGGTTGATGACACCTTGTTATTTCAGCAGAGCCAGGAATTATCTGAGCGACTGGCGGAACTGGAAACCCAAGCATGGGATCTGGCCGGCCAGCAGTTTAATCTCGCCTCGCCCAAGCAACTAGGGGAGATACTTTTTGAAAAACTCGAAATTCCGATACTGAAGAAAACTGCCAAGGGAGCGCCCTCGACAAAAGAAGAGGTGTTGCAGGAGCTGGCATTAGACTATCCGCTGCCAAAAGTAATTTTGGAGCATCGCGGTCTGGCCAAGCTCAAGTCGACTTATACCGATAAGCTGCCGGTTATGATTAATCCGGTAACTGGCCGTATTCACACCTCCTACCATCAGGCGGGAACCGCGACTGGACGACTCTCATCCTCGGATCCCAATTTGCAGAATATTCCGATTCGAACCGCTGAAGGCCGCCGCGTTCGTCAGGCATTTATCGCCAAGCCGGGCTGTGTTTTGGTGGCTGCGGATTACTCTCAGGTCGAGCTGCGGATTATGGCTCACCTTTCAGAAGATCCAAGTCTGTTAGCTGCGTTTAACGCCGGGCAAGATATTCACCGCGCGACAGCGGCAGAGGTATTTGCGGTTGAGCCAGAAGCGGTCACCACCGAGCAGCGACGCAGTGCCAAGGCGATTAACTTTGGGCTTATCTACGGCATGTCAGCCTTTGGTCTGGCCCGTCAGCTGGGGATCAATCGTAAGCAGGCCGCTGAATATATCGAGCTCTATTTTGCCCGCTATCCCGGGGTGCAAAACTATATGAACAATATCCGCTACACCGCCGCTGAAAATGGTTTTGTAGAAACCTTCTTTGGACGCCGCCTCTACCTGCCGGAAATAAACTCCAGAAACGGCATGCGCCGTCAGGCGGCCGAGCGCACCGCAATCAATGCGCCAATGCAGGGAACCGCCGCAGATATTATTAAGCGGGCGATGATCTCAGTAGATGACTGGCTGCAAAGCAGTGAGTTGCAAAGCCGCATGATTATGCAGGTCCACGATGAGCTTGTGCTGGAGGTGCCAGAATCAGAGCTGGAAGTGGTTAAGCAGGGGTTGATTGAGCGCATGGAATCCGCCGCCGAGCTACTGGTTCCGCTGTTAGTGGATGTGGGTGTTGGGGATAACTGGGATGAGGCGCATTAATGGGGGCGCACTAACAGAAGTGAGGGGCTTGAGACAGTAACAATAGCGGTTAATGTGAAGAGACAACGGCACTAGCCTGCAAGATTTAAAATTATTTTCACTTTTTTGAAATTATTTTTGAACTATCTGATTTCAGCCTGTCTTAATAAGGGCAAGACATGATTGCTTACTCTCCCCCAAATTAAGCAAACTTAAAAGCTGAACTCCCAAGCAAAGCGAAGCACACCCCGGTCCACATTGGATCGGGGTTTTTTTATGTCTGGCTTTTTCTACACGAGGGAGCACTTAAAGGGGTGCAAGTGAAGTCCTGCAGAGGCCGCTGAATTACTTAAACTGTGGCCGGATCAACAAAGTCTGAGTTCATCCAGTGACCCAGCACCGACTCCAATTCTGGCAGCCCCTGTTTTTTGAGTGAAGAAAAAATCTGTACGCTAAGCAGGGTGCAGCCGGGATCCATCTCGCGCAGATGTCGTTCGACCATTAACAGAGCACTCTGTGCTGGGCCGCGTTTCAGTTTGTCTGACTTGGTTAACAATAGATGCACTGGCAAACCGGCCTGGGCCGCCCAGTTGAGCATCTGCAGATCAAACTCCTGGAGAGGGTGGCGAATATCCATCAGCAGTACTAGCCCCGCCAGACTCTGACGCATCTGCAAGTACTCCGCCAGATGTTTGTCCCATTCTCTTTTCATGGCGATCGGCACTTTGGCGTAGCCATAGCCGGGAAGATCGACCAGACGCTTGCCGCCATGTAGCTCAAAGAAATTAATCAGCTGTGTTCGGCCAGGGGTTTTGCTGGTTCTGGCCAGACCTCTATTGCGAGTAAGGGTATTTATGGCGCTAGATTTACCGGCATTTGAACGGCCGGCAAAAGCAATTTCACAGCCGTTATCCGGCGGACATTGTTTCAGTGAGGGCGCGCTAGTCATAAATGACACGCGCTTATAATCAATATGATTTGAATCCATGGCTAAAGGGTCATTATCTCGCTGTAAGAAGTGCTACTTATTAGTATATAATGCGCCGGCTTTAGCCGACGTGGCTAATGTAATGACTCCAGCATATAAGTTGGAGTTCATATATAAGTTCTATTCTAGCGGATTGCACGAGTTGATTAACCATGAAAAAAAGCTTTTTTAGTATTATTTGTCTGATCGCTGCACTGACAGCAAATCAGGCCCTGGCATCTGGTGATGCTGTAGCGGGAGAATCGAAGGTAGCTGTATGTGCTGGTTGTCACGGTAGTGACGGTAACAGCATGGTTGCTTCATTTCCTAAACTGGCCGATCTTGGCGAGAATTATTTAGTTCGACAGCTGCGTGATATCAAGTCTGGCGAGCGTGCCATTGCATCGATGACCGGTATTTTAGACGCTTCTTCAGATCAAGATCTGCAAGATATGGCGGCCTATTACAATAGTCAGCAGCGACAGATATCCGGTGCTCAAGAAATTACCATGATTGGTTACAGCGATCCCGACGAAGCTCTGCAGCTCGGCGAAAATATCTACCGCGGTGGCAACATTAAGACTGAAGTAGCAGCCTGTATTGGTTGTCACTCACCGGCTGGTAAAGGCAATGACCCTGCGGGTTACCCGGCACTGGGCGGCCAACACGCTGACTATATTGAAAGCCAGCTGTTGAAATACCGCAGCGGCGAGCGCGCCAGCGGTGGTAACGCAAAAATTATGCAAGGTGTTGCTGAGCGTATGAGCAACAAAGAAATTAAGGCAGTGGCCAATTATATTTCTGGGCTTAACTAGTACTTAGATAAAACGTTGATGGAGTGGGCTGGAAATTCAGCCCCTTCAATTTTTACCAATGGTTGTAAGGGAGTTTCCTATGTTGCGTCGTGTTTATAGCTATTTCTTTTTGTTGCTGATGTTGCCCGCCTCTCTGGGTTGTGCTGAATCAGAGCAATACAAAGCTGGTGTTGACTACGAAGTACTGCCGCAGGCTGTCAGAACAGCGAATCCAAATAAAATCGAAGTTAATGAAGTTTTTGCCTACTCGTGCAGCCACTGTTATGACTTTGAAGCGGTTCTGCATCCCTGGGAAGAGACTCTCGCCGACGATGTGGATATGCAGCGCACCCCAGCCGTCTGGCAGCCAGCCATGGAAGTCTATGCTCGCGCCTACTACAGCGCACTGGCACTGAAGGTTTTGGACAAGGTACATATGCCGATTTTTGAAGCCATTCATGTGCGCAAAGAAGCGGTTAGAACTGAGCAGGATATGGCCAATTTTTTTGTTGCAGCCGGTATCGACAGCGTTAAATTTTCTAAAGTATTCAACTCCTTTGGTATGACCAGCATGGTCAATCAGGGCAAAGCCCGAATGCGTAGTTACCGTACTCAGGGAACCCCTGAAATGGTTGTAAACGGCAAATACAGAGTTAGTAGCAGAATGGCTGGTGGGTTTGACGGAATGATTAAAGTCGCCGACTTCCTGATTGCAAAAGAACGCGCTGCTGCAGCCAAATAGTAAAAATAAATCCCCAATAAATACAGAGTGAAACTTGCAGCCCAATCAATCGAATGGGCTGCAACATTAACCTTTATTTAAAAAACATTATTTTAAAAGAAGTCTTCAGAAAAATATGAAACCGACGATTAAACCGAACAATCCGAATTTTTCCTCAGGCCCCTGCTCCAAGCGTCCCGGCTATGATGTCAACAATCTTGATATTGCGACACTCGGCCGCTCACATCGCTCAAGTCTGGGAAAGATTGCGCTGGGTCGTGCATGTGCTGACACCGCTGAAATTCTTGGGCTGCCGGAAGGCTACCGAGTTGGCGTAGTGCCCGCCTCTGATACAGGTGCTGTAGAAATGATTATGTGGTCAGCGCTGGGTGCGCGACCTGTAGATATTTTTGCCTGGGAATCATTTGGCAGCGGCTGGCTTACCGATGCGGTTAAGCAGCTCAAACTCGACAATCTGAACAGCTACACTGCCGATTACGGAAAATTGCCCGACCTCAGTCAGGCCAATCCAGATAACGATATCGTCTTTACCTGGAACGGTACTACTGCAGGCGTAAAGGTAGAGAATGGCGACTGGATTAGCGACGACCGCACAGGCCTGACCATCTGTGATGCGACATCCGCAGTATTTGCCATGGATATGCCTTGGGAAAAACTCGATGTTGTCACCTTTAGCTGGCAGAAAGTGCTCGGCGGTGAAGGTGCTCACGGCATGTTAATTCTTAGCCCGCGAGCAGTAGAGCGTCTTGAAAACTACACCCCGGCCTGGCCCCTGCCTAAAATTTTCCGCATGACCAAAGGCGGCAAGTTAATCGAGGGGATCTTCCGCGGTGAGACAATTAATACACCGTCGATGCTCTGTGTTGCCGACTATCTGGACGCGCTGGATTGGGTTCGCTCAATCGGTGGCTTGCCAGCGGCAATCGCCAAATCAGAGGACAACCTTGAGGTTATCAAGGGCTTTGTCGCCACTCGCGACTGGGCACATTTTTTGGCTGAGGTTCCCGAACAGGTTTCTAATACCAGCGTCTGCCTGACCCTTGATCTCGACGCAGATCAGGTTAAGCAAATTGTTAAGCTGTTAAACGCTGAAGGTGTTGCCTACGATATTGGCGCCTACCGCGATGCGCCGGCTGGATTGCGAATCTGGTGTGGTGCCACCGTTGAAAAATCTGATCTTGAAGCGCTGCTGCCCTGGCTAGATTGGGCATATGAGCAAGTTTCACAATAAAAATTAATTGATAAAACACAGAACGTAAAGCGAGAAGAAAAAAGCTATGTATAAAATTCGTACCTATAACGCAATCTCATCAAAAGGCCTCGAGCGCTTCCCCGCAGACAGCTATAAGGTTTCAAGCGAGTGCGCAGATCCCGTTGGCGTACTGTTGCGCAGCCAGAAATTGCACAATGAAGTAATGCCTGAATCCGTTGTTGCCATCGCCCGTGCCGGCGCTGGTACCAACAATATTCCAACAGCAGATTACACCGATCAGGGCATTGTTGTGTTTAACACACCCGGCGCCAATGCCAATGCGGTAAAAGAATTAATCGTCGCATCACTGTTGATGGGTTCACGAGATATCTATGGTGGCATGAACTATGTTCAGGGCCTGACCGAGATCACGGACTCTGGAGAGATGGGTCAGTTGCTGGAAAAAGAGAAAAAGCGTTTTGCCGGTGGCGAAGTGCAGGGCAAAACTCTCGGTGTAATTGGTTTGGGTGCTATTGGCTCAATGATCGCCAACCTGGCTCTCGAGCTGGGTATGGATGTTGTCGGTTACGATCCAGCAATCTCAGTTGAAGCGGCCTGGCAGCTGTCGAGCAGTGTTGAGCGTATGGACAGCATTGAAGCACTGTTGGCGCGCTCTGATTTTATCACTCTGCACGTACCGGCAATTCCCGCTACCAAGCACCTGATCAACAGCAAGACACTGTCTATTATGAAGAGCACAGCAAAGATTCTTAACTTTGCCCGTGAAGAGATTGTCAGTTCAGCAGATATGGTTGAAGCCTTGGATAATGGCGTAATCGGCGGTTATATCACTGATTTCCCAGCCCCTGAACTGCTTGGTCGCAGCGACGTACTGTTGATGCCGCATATTGGTGCCAGTACTGCAGAAGCTGAAGAGAACTGTGCCGTAATGGCCGCCAACCAGCTGATGGATTTTCTTGAGAACGGCAATATCCGCAATTCGGTTAACTACCCGCAGATCAAGATGGCCCGCAACGGCGGCGCGCGCATTACCTTCACTAATAAGAATGTGCCAAAAGTTCTGGGTAATGTCCTGTCGATACTGGCGGATAGCGAGTTGAACGTTGTCGATATGGTGAACAAGAGCCGTGACGAAATTGCTTACAATATTATTGATATTGAGGGTGACTTCGACGACAGCCTGCAGAGCAAGATTGCTGCGGTTGAAGGCGTGGTTCACGTCCGCCTTATCTAATTCAGCAATGCTGAATTAAAAAAAGCGCCTTCGGGCGCTTTTTTTATGGGTGCTGTTTTTTTACAGACTAATTAGTTTCGGCCGAAAATAACTTGGCGCGCACCGTGCGCCGGTACTCCTTGGGGCTGTTCCCCGACCAGTGCTTAAAGCGTGAAGAAAACCAACTGGCATCCTTATAGCCGCTGTAGTTGGCAATCTCCAAAATCGACAGGTCGGTATTCTTTAGCAGATCACAGGCAAAGGTCATTCTCACCTCGGTCAGGTAATCTCCCGGCGTCTTGCCCACCGCCGCCATAAACCGCCGGTTAAAGGTTCTGGTGGTCATACCAAACTGCGCAGCCAGCCCGGGTACCGAGAGCTGCTTGCTGTGATTATCTTGAACCCACATCTGTGCCTGAACAATGGTCTCATCGCTGTGCCGATTTATCTGCTGTTGATCGCTAAGGCTAATCGGATCGGCGAGATTGCGAATTTCATGAAAGAAATTGCGTTGCGCCTGGCGCGCGATAACCCGTCCAAAAATGCGCTCCACCTGATGCATAATCAGCTCGGCCATCGCATTGATACTCGCCGCACAATAGATATTCCCGGCCTGAGTAGTGAAGTGCTGACGAGCCAGTTTAATCTTCGGGTAGGATCGCTGCAGCTGATCGAAATAGTGCCAGTGGGTGGTCGCCGGCTTATCATCCAGCAGGCCCGCCTCAGCCAAAAAGCACACCCCGGTTCCCACCGCAGTAAAATTACAGTTGTACTGATGTTGTTCCTGCAGCCAGGGGATAAAGGCCGCATGTTTAAGCACGGCAGGGCGCGGATTGCGCCACAGGGCGGGAATATGGATAAGGTCACTGGCAAAATCATCGTCGATAGAATGGGTCGGATACAACTCGAAGCCAGAGGATGTTTGCACCGGCTTGCCATCGGCACTGACCCGGCGAATAACCAGCTCACCCTGCTGCTGTTTGGTTGCCCGCGCCATAGATTCAGCAAAGCGAAATATCTCCGCCGCCAGCGTGCTGCTGGAAACCAGCATATTGTCACAGAGTAAAAGAGTTAGGTTAAAAGCCATAATGGCCTAAATGTAACATATTATGGCCGAATAACTACAGTTAGTGGCTTAATAATAAAAGAGACGAGGCATATTCAACCCTAAACTACAGCCATACCAACTTATTCTACTCAAAGGACAAACGATGGCTAATTCACTGCCGGTTATTGTCGGTTTCGGCGGCTACAGCGCCGCCGGACGCAGCTCTTCTCACCAGGCGTTTCGACGCATGATTCTCGAATCACTTCCAGCTCCAGAGCAGCAGAGCACAGTTGTTAGCCTCGCCTGTCTTATGGCTCAGGTAACAGTGGAGGGACAGAGCTACCGCGATCTGCAGGGCAAGCTGCTCAGCGCCGCCGATGTCGATAAGCAGTTTAGGTCAGAGGTTATCAATGGCACATTGGTGCGCAGAGTAGAATCCTTTGATCCCGCTCATGTTCCAGGCAATAAAAAGATCACATTTGCCAACGATCAGGATCAGCAGATGGTCTTTACGATGTTGAAGCGCGATATGCCGCGCTCAATACCGGAAGATTGGCAGGTCCGTGATCTTGATAATGGCAGTGTGGAAATAACCGCCACAAGCGCCAGTGAATACCTGGTTGAATCCCATTATGAGTTGGCGGCAAAAGCGGCGGGTCAATTACCCAGCGGATTTAGCCCTGGTGATCATTACAACGCACGCTTCCATCCCCGCGGTTTGCAGATGGCCATACTGGGTGCCAGCGATGCAGTACATTCCCTGGGAATTCCATGGGATAAAGTCGCAAATTCAGTGTCACCAGACGAAGTGGGTGTTTACTCCTCAAGCGCATTAAGTCAGATGAATGAAGAGGGTTTTGGCGGCCTTTTACAGGCCCGTCTCAAAGGTAGCCGTACCACCGCCAAGCAGGTGCCGCTGGGTTTAAACTCAATGCCCGCCGACTTTATTAATGCCTATGTCCTCGGCAGTGTTGGCCACACCGAAGCGATTACCGGTGCCTGTGCCAGTTTCCTCTATGTGCTGCAGGCCGCAGTGCGGGATATTCGCAATGGCCGCCGCCGCGTGGCTATTTTAGGTAATGCCGAAGCCGGTGTTACCCCGGAAATTATGGAAGGGTTTTCAAATATGAATGCCCTCGGCAGTGAAGAGAATCTCTGCAAGTTGGATGGCACAGATACTGCTGATCTGCGTCGCGCCAGTCGACCCTTTGGTTATAACTGCGGCTTTACGCTCTCCGAATCCAGTCAATACCTGGTATTGATGGATGACGCCCTGGCGATTGAACTGGGTGCCGATATTCACGGCGCTGTTCCCGATGTGTTTATCAATGCCGATGGTGTGAAAAAATCGATCTCTGCTCCCGGTGTCGGCAACTATATTTCAATGTCGAAAGCCGTGGCGACGGCAATCAGTATTGTCGGCGAGGAAAGCGTGCAGAAACACAGCTTTGTTCACGCTCACGGTTCCAGTACCCCAGCTAACCGCACCACAGAATCTGAACTGATCGACCGGGTAGCATCGGCTTTCGATATCTACGACTGGCCAGTGACAGCGATTAAATCCTATGTCGGTCACTCTCTGGCGACTGCAAGCGGCGATCAGCTAGTGGCAGCGTTGGGAACCTTTAAGTACGACACGATTCCCGGGATTAAAACCATTACCGAAATCGCGCCGGATGTTCATCAGGAGCGTGGGCGTTTTCCACTGTGCGATATGGATGTCAGCGCGACGAAAATGGATGTCGCCTTTATCAACTCAAAGGGTTTTGGTGGTAATAATGCGACCGCGTTGGTGCTCTCGCCAAATAAGGTCGACAGCATGTTAGCGACCCGTTACGCCGATCAGTTTGATCAGTATCTTGAGAAGCGTGAAGCGACGCGCAGCGCAGCCGCTGAGTATGCCCAACGTGCCGACAATGCCGAGCTAGATGTGATCTATCGCTTTGGTGAAGCAGTGCTTGATGAGGCGGATCTGAGTATTTCTAGCAAGGGAATTAATATTCCAGGCTTTGCCCGGGAGATTGTTTTTGCCAAAGAAAATCCCTGGTCGGATATGGCCTCAGCTGAGAATCGGGTATCGAATAAGCCGCAAACGGCTGAGATTGATTAAAGACTTATTGAGAGTTTTTAAGATTGGTCTCGCAGCTAGAGACTAGCCCATATCGCCCCAGAGCGATTGCATAATACTGATGGCCGCCAGTGGCGCGGTCTCGGTACGCAGTACGCGAGGACCCAATGCCAGCGGTTGAAAACCCTTTTTAATTGCCGCGGCAATTTCTCCCTCATTAAGCCCGCCCTCGGGGCCAACTAAAAGACAAATATTGTTCACCGCCTGATGTTCATTCAGGCGTTTTACGGTGCGATGGTGCAGCACCAGTTTGAGCTCATCCACAACGCTTTTATTTGAGAGATGCAGCCATTGATCGAGACTGATCGGGCTGTTAATTACTGGAACCGAGTTGCGCTGACACTGCTCACAGGCACTGATAGCAATCTGCTGCCAGTGACGAACTTTCTTTTCCAACCTCTCGCCGTTAAGTTTTACTTCAGTGCGTTCGGTAAACAGTGGGGTGATTTCTGTCGCGCCCAGCTCGGTGGCTTTTTGCACAATCAGATCCATGCGCTCGCCCCGGGAAACACCGATAACCAGATGGATTTTCAGTGCTGACTCGCGATTAATATCCCGGTATTCGACAACTTTCACCGATACTTTATTCTTGCAGACCTCGGTTAACGTCGCGGCATATTCACCACCCTGACCGTTAAACAGGGTAATTTCCTGCCCAACCTTCATTCGCAGAGCGGAGGAGAGATGGCGCGCTGCACTGCCGTCGAGATCTAAGCTGCTATCGCAGCTTAAACTCAGTTCGGTGAATATCCGTGGGATACGCATGGCAGTGGTTTAACTTTTTTCCGGAAAGCCGAGATTGCGACACAGGCTATCGCTCACCTGCCACTGATTCATGGTGTAGAAGTGCAGGCCCGGAGCGCCGCCATCGAGCAGCTTTTGGCTTAGCTCGGTAATAATATCAATACCATAGCTGATCAGGTCCGCAGGATTGTCACTGCGCTCTTTAAGCTGCCATTGCAGCCAGCGCGGAATCTCAGCGCCACAGCTCTCGGAAAAGCGCAGCAAATTGCTGTAATTGGTCAGCGGCATAATGCCTGGAATTATCGGCTCACCAATACCCGCTTTGGCGCACTCGTCGACAAACTTAAAGTAGGCATCGGCGCTGTAGAAATACTGGGTGATAGCGCGGTTGGCACCGGCTTTAAACTTCTCGCCGAGCCAGTAGACATCCTGGCTGTAACTTTCAGCTTCAGGGTGAATCTCCGGGTAGGCGGCAACATTAATATTAAAGTGGTCGCCGGTATGCTGGCGAATAAATGCCACCAGCTGATTGGCGTGAACCAGCTGAGCTGCACCGCCCATTCCCGAGGGCAGGTCGCCGCGCAGTGCCACGAGTTCGGTTACACCTGAAGCTTTATAGTCATTGAGTAATGTCAGCACTTCCTCTTCGGCGCTGCCGCCAAAAGAGATATGCGGCGCTACGGCAAACCCATCCGCCTGAATAGCCGCAACCTGATCCATGGTGGTGGCGCGAGTCGAGCCGCCGGCACCATAGGTTACCGAGAAAAATTCCGGATTAAATTTTCCCAGCTCCTGGCGGGTGACCGCCAGTTTGCTTTTCCCCTGATCGGTCTTGGGTGGGAAAAACTCAAAGCTGAGATGGGGTGCATCATTGTTCATTAAATATATTTCCTTTTAGCTAAGCTGTAATTTTACAACTTAGTACTTGTAGCTATCGCCTTTAAATGGACCTTCAACCGGCACCTTAATATAGTCAGCCTGTGCTTGACTCAGTGTGGTAATCACACCGCCAAAACCACCAACCATATGGCGGGCAACTTCTTCGTCGAGGTGCTTGGGCAGTACTTCAACACGCAGCATCTCGGCTTTAGTTGCATCATCCTGAGCGGCAAACTGGCGCGCGTACAGATCGATCTGTGCCAGCACCTGATTGGCAAACGAGCCATCCATAATTCGGCTTGGGTGACCGGTGGCATTACCCAGATTAACCAGGCGACCCTCGGCTAACAGCAGAAGGTGATCGTTGTTGGCGCGGTCGCGGTAAACCTTGTGAACCTGAGGTTTGATCTCATCCCACTCCCAGTTACCACGCATATAGGCAGTATCAATTTCATTGTCGAAGTGACCGATATTACAGACCACACAGCCACTCTTAAGCGCCGCGAGAATGTCGGAATCACAGACATTGTAGTTACCAGTGCTGGTCACCAGCATATCGGTAGTTGCCAGCAACTCAGTGTTAACACCTTTGGCAGGATCGCCATCGTTGTATGTAGAGACAACTTCAAAGCCGTCCAGGCAAGCCTGCATGGCACAGATTGGGTCTACTTCGGTAACCTTAACAATCATGCCTTCCTGACGGAGTGACTGAGCGGAACCTTTACCCACATCACCATAGCCAACCACAACCGCTTTTTTGCCTGACAGCAGGTGATCGGTGGCGCGCTTAATCGCATCGTTCAAGCTGTGACGACAGCCGTATTTGTTATCGCACTTAGACTTAGTTACCGAATCATTAACGTTGATTGCCGGTACTTTTAATTCGCCGTTCTCAAGCATTTCATAGAGGCGGTGAACACCAGTGGTCGTCTCTTCGGTGACACCGTGAACTGCGTCCAGAACCTGCGGGTATTTGCTGTGCAGCAGGGCAGTCAGATCGCCGCCATCGTCGAGAATCATATTGGCATTCCAGGGCACGCCACCTTTTAGAACCTGCTGTTCCAGGCACCATTCATACTCTTCTTCAGTCTCGCCTTTCCAAGCGAAAACCGGCGTACCATTAGCAGCGATTGCCGCGGCAGCATGATCCTGAGTTGAGAAGATATTGCACGAGGTCCAGCGCACTTCAGCGCCCAGAGCTTCCAGTGTTTCAATCAACACAGCCGTCTGGATAGTCATATGGATACAGCCGAGAATGCGCGCGCCAGACAGGGGCTGTTCAGCGCGATACTTTTCGCGCAGTGCCATCAGCGCAGGCATTTCAGATTCAGCGATAGAGATCTCTTTTTTGCCCCAATCGGCGAGAGAGATATCGGCGACTTTATAGTCAGCCTGTTCAGCATTAATGGAATGTATTGATGCGTTCATAATTGTTTGCCTATTAAACATTAATTAATTTTAAATTTGTCATCCGGAGCATTTCTTACTCTCGCTCTGGGTATTTCTTTCCTGTTATTTATATCTCTTGTCATCCTGAGCGAAGCCGAAGGACCTCTGCCAGTCTGCCTGAGACCCTTCGACTACGCTCAGGGTGACAGGCATAAAGAGTGTCGCCCGCTTGCTTAAAGCGCCTTACTTTTTAGAGCGCTCTGCCTTTTAGAGTGCTTTGCTAAGGTCAGCGACCTTGTCAGTTTTTTCCCAAGTAAAATTTTCTTCCTCACGACCAAAATGCCCATAGGCCGCGGTGTCTTGATAAATCGGACGACGCAGATCGAGCATTTCAATCAGGCCTCTGGGGCGCAGATCAAAGTTATCGCGAACCAGAGTGATAATTTCAGCATCGGACAACTTGCCGGTGCCAAAGGTATTGATACTGATAGAGGTTGGCTCTGAAACACCAATCGCATAGGAAACCTGAATCTCACAGCGATCGGCGAGACCAGCAGCGACAATATTTTTTGCCACATAGCGACCAGCATAGGCTGCCGAGCGATCCACCTTGGTGGGATCCTTGCCAGAGAATGCACCGCCACCGTGGTGCGCCATTCCGCCGTAGGTATCGACAATAATCTTACGTCCGGTTAGCCCGCAGTCACCCATTGGACCACCAATAATAAACTGGCCGGTAGGGTTGATATGGTACTGAGTGCCGCTGTGTAACCATTCTTCAGGCAGCACCGGGCGAATAATCTCTTCGAGCACGGCTTCCTGTAAATCTGGCAGGGCGATATTCGGCGCATGCTGGGTCGAGAGGACAACCGCATCGACTGCCACTGGAACACCAGCTTCATATCTCAGCGTGACCTGGCTTTTTGCATCCGGGCGCAACCAGGGCAGCACACCGTTTTTACGCAGCTGTGCCTGGCGCTCGACTAGTCGGTGAGCGTAGTAAATCGGCGCGGGCATCAACACATCAGTCTCGTTGCTGGCATAGCCAAACATCAGGCCCTGATCGCCGGCACCAATATCTTTGTCTTCAGCGGCATCTACGCCCTGAGCAATATCACTCGACTGTTTGCCGATTGCATTGAGTACCGCACAGGAATTGCCATCGAAGCCAACCTCTGAGCTGTCGTAGCCGATACCGGTAATCACATCGCGAACAATCTGCTCGAGATCCACATAGGTATCTGTGCGCACCTCACCGGCAATAATAGTCATACCGGTTTTAACCAAGGTCTCTACCGCAACGCGAGAGTGCGGGTCATCTTTAAGGATGGCATCCAACACCGCGTCAGAGATTTGGTCGGCCATTTTATCCGGATGGCCTTCGGAGACTGATTCCGAGGTAAAAATATCATAGTTAGACATAAACGTTCCCGATGTAATTTGTCTTTAAAGTTGCTGTTAGTTGTTCGGTGCTACTTGTTCGGTACTACTTGTTCTGTTCTGGGGACTTAATAAACTGCCGCAGCTGAATTCGAAATCCATTGCGCTGAGCCAGATAAAGGCTGTTGCCCTCTTCAAGGCCAGCAGCGGCTGCCCAGCGAGTTAATTCCTGAGGCTCGAAGCCGAGCCATAAATCGCCGCAGGCTTTCTTTACCCAATCCTGATCATGGGCGCAGAGATCAGTGATCAGCAACACCCCTCTATCACTCAAAAGCTCGGCACAGTCGCTGATAATATCGCCCGGTGTCGGGTTGTGGTGCAGCACCATATTCAGAGAAACACAGTCACTGCGAAGCCCTTCGCTGCGAGCCAAATCGGTATCACCCAATTTGAAATCGATATTTTTTAGTCCCTGAGAAGTGGCGCGTCCGCGACACTGCTCAAGCATCTCCGCCGAGTTATCCAGTGCCGTTACACGCTTAAAGCAGGCGGATAATTTGCCGAGAAACTGCCCGTAGCCAGGGCCGATCTCCAGGGCTGAATTCTTATTGCCGATACTGCTCTCAAGAAAGCTCTCAACGCTATCACCGTAGTCTGACCAGCTTGCAATAAGATCCTGATTCTCTTCAAAGCGCTGGGCATTGTGGTTGAAGAAAGCCACCGAAGCCGCCGAACGCTCCTGATTGATCGACTCCAGTCGACCACGCAGCGCTGGATCCAGCGCCGCATCATCGATGGTTTGAAACAGCACCTGCTGCAGTGGCTGCAAATCGGTGTCCGGGTGGCTCTCGTTGCGTCGATAAAAGATTGTTGTGCCTTCACGTCGGGTGGCGACCAATCCGGCGTTGGCGAGAATCTTTAGATGATGACTCATTGCCGACTGGCGAATATCAAATACCTGGCAGAGCTCCAGAACCCCGTAAGCATTTTGTTGCAGCACCTTCAAAACCTGCATACGCAGGGGATCGCCGGCCGCTTTACACAGGGCAGTAATAGCGCTGGTATCGGTGGCAGATCGCGGTTGGCTGTCAAAATGGCTGAGATTGTTCATGGTGCGGGACTTTAGCACAGCGCTTTTGCTATATCAAAATATTTTTATATATAGGAAGAGGTGAATCACAGTTGTAGCGCAAGCAAAATTCTCTGCTGAAAAGAGCCGCTGAATAGAGAATTTAAGTTTACTGACAGGGCCGTCTAAGAGACAATGCGCGCTTACAATTTTCCCTATCAGGAGTGATGATTCCATGGCCTCACGCAGAGACCTTGCCAACGCAGTTCGCGCCCTCAGTATGGATGCAGTTCAACAGGCTAATAGTGGCCATCCCGGAGCCCCAATGGGCATGGCAGATATTGCCGAAGTACTCTGGAATGACTATCTCAGCCACAATCCAGCTGACCCAACCTGGGTGAACCGGGATCGCTTCGTGCTCTCCAACGGTCACGGCTCAATGTTGCTCTACTCTCTATTGCACCTCACAGGCTATGACCTACCAATTGAAGAAATTAAAAACTTCCGTCAATTGCACTCCAAGACACCTGGCCACCCTGAATACGGTTATGCCCCAGGTGTAGAAACAACCACTGGCCCACTGGGTCAGGGCATCAGTAACGCAGTGGGTATGGCGCTGGCTGAAAAAGTTCTCGGCGCGCAGTTCAACCGTCCGGGTCACGATTTGGTCGATCACAGCACCTACACATTCCTCGGTGATGGCTGCCTGATGGAAGGTATCTCTCACGAAGTCTGCTCACTGGCCGGCACCTTAAAGCTCAACAAGCTGGTCGCCTTCTATGACGACAACGGCATCTCGATTGATGGTGAAGTTGAAGGCTGGTTTAGCGACGACACCCCAGCGCGTTTCGAATCCTACGGCTGGCAGGTAATCCCTAATGTCGATGGTCACGACAGCGACGCGATTAAAGCCGCGATCGAACAGGCTCATGCTGAAACCGGCAAGCCGACATTGATCTGCTGTAAAACTATTATTGGTTTTGGTTCACCGAACAAGCAGGGCAAAGAAGACTGTCACGGCGCTGCACTAGGCGTAGACGAAGTTGCCCTAACCCGTGAAGCCCTCGGCTGGACTCACGGACCATTTGAGATCCCCGAAGATCATTACGCCGGTTGGAATGGTGTTGAGAAGGGTTCCGCTGCACAGACAGCATGGGCCAATCAGCTTGAAGAGTACCGTGCAGAATACCCGGAGCTGGCCTCAGAGTTTGAGCGCCGCACCAGAGGTGACCTGCCAGAAGACTTCAGTGCCAATGCTGATGCCTATATCGCAGAGTGCCAGAGCAAGATGGAAAAAGTTGCCTCGCGTAAAGCCTCACAAAACTGTCTTAATGCCTATGGCCCAGAGTTACCTGAACTGCTTGGCGGCTCCGCTGACCTGGCCGGTTCAAACTTGACTATCTGGTCTGGCTCAAAAGATATCAGCGGTGACAATGCCGACGGTAACTACATCTATTACGGTGTACGTGAATTTGGTATGAGCGCGATTATGAATGGTATCGCCCTCCACGGTGGCTTTGTAAACTACGGTGCAACCTTCCTGATGTTTATGGAATACGCCCGCAACGCAGTGCGTATGTCAGCGCTGATGGGTCTGCAGAGTATCTTTGTCTACACCCACGATTCAATCGGTCTCGGTGAAGATGGCCCGACCCACCAGCCAGTCGAACAACTCAGCGCGCTGCGCTCTACGCCAAACCTGCACACCTGGCGTCCCTGTGACACCGTGGAATCTGCGGTTTGTTGGAAGAGTGCTATCGAACGTCGCGACGGTCCAAGTGCACTGGTCTTTAGTCGTCAGGGTCTGGCACCCATGCCGCGCTCTAACGAACAGGTCGCCGCTATTGCCCGCGGTGGTTATATTTTGAAAGACTGTGCTGAACCTCAGGCAATCCTGATTGCCACCGGTTCTGAAGTTGAGCTCGCTGTTACCGCTGCCGATCAATTGGCCGCCAAAGGCATTCAGGTTCGCGTTGTCTCTATGCCCTGCGCAGAGATCTTCTCCGCCCAGGATGCAGATTACCGCGATGCAGTTTTACCGCCAGCGGTTCGCGCACGAGTGGCTGTTGAAGCACTGCATGCCGACTACTGGTACAAGTTTGTCGGTCTCGATGGCCGCGTTGTGGGTATGACCAGCTTCGGTGAATCTGCTCCCGGCAATGTGCTGATGGAAGAATTTGGTTTCACCGTTGAAAACGTTGTCTCCAATGTTATGGAAAGTATCGGCTAATGATTCGCGTAGCCATTAATGGCTATGGCCGAATCGGCCGTTCAGTATTGCGTGCTCTGTATGAATCAGATGCGCGCAGTGCTGTGACAGTAGTTGCGATCAACGAGCTGGCCGACTGTAAAACTATCGGCCATCTAACCCGCTATGACTCCACCCACGGACGCTTTCCCGGCACCGTTGAAGTTGCTGATGATCAGTTAACGATTAATGGCGACAGCATTGCCATTCTTCACAGTGAGCAAATAGATCAGCTGCCCTGGGGCGAACTGGATATAGATGTAGTGCTGGAATGTAGTGGCGCCTTTGCCGATCGTGCCACCGCACAACAACATATAGATGCAGGTGCCCGCCGCGTACTATTTTCCCAGCCTGCCGAGTCCAATGTCGATGCCACCATTGTCTATGGCATCAACCAGAATATTCTGACTGGCGAAGAAACCATTATCTCCAGCGCCTCCTGCTCGACCAACTGTGTTGTGCCAGTGATTAAAGTACTCAATGACCGCTTTGGGGTTGATGGCGGTGTAATAACCACTATTCACTCGGCGATGAATGACCAGCCGGTAATCGACGCCTATCACCATACAGATCTGCGCAAAACCCGCGCCGCCATGCAATCGATTATTCCTGTAGACACGGGCCTGGCCCTGGGAATAGATCGCCTGCTCCCCGAACTGACCGGGCGCTTTCAAGCCCAGGCGATGCGCGTACCCACGGTCAATGTTTCAGCCATAGATCTCTCGGTCATGCTCAATACAAAAATTGATACAGCCGATGTTAATACCGCTTTATTGGAAGCCTCGGAAGGATTTTTAGAGGGCGTGCTCGGCTACACCGAAGAGCCGCTGGCCTCCTGTGATTTCAACCACGACCCGCGCAGCGGCATTGTCGACGCCAGCCAGACCAGAGTCAGCCAGGAAAAATTAGTTAAAGTGCTAATCTGGTTTGATAACGAATGGGGCTATGCTAATAGAATGCTCGATACCCTTTTGCACTGGTGCTCAGCTGAACGGTTTAGCGCTCAAGCCAGCAAAAGAACTATCACCAAATAAATATTTAAGGATCAAAATGACCATCAAATTAATGACCGAGCTAGACCTGGCCGGCAAACGAGTACTAATCCGCGAAGACCTCAATGTGCCGATTAAAGATGGCAGCGTCACCAGCGATGCAAGAATTAGAGCGGCGCTACCAAGTATTCAGCATGCGGTAAAAGCCGGTGCGAAAGTCATACTGATGTCGCATTTGGGACGACCCACTGAAGGGGAATATAACTTCGACTTCAGCATGGAGCCGGTCGCTGTACATCTGAGTGAGTTACTTGGACAAACAGTTCGCTTAGAACAGAGCTGGACCAATGGCATTGAGATAGCTGCCGGTGAAGTCGTTATCCTTGAAAATGTGCGCTTTAATCCCGGCGAGAAGAAGAACGACGACACTCTCGCCAAAGCCTACGCCAACCTCTGCGATATCTTTGTGATGGATGCCTTTGGCACCGCCCACCGCGCTCAAGCCTCCACTCATGGCGTGGCAAAATTTGCCCCCATCGCCTGTGCCGGCCCGCTGTTAGCTAAAGAGTTGGATGCCCTCTCTAAAGCACTGGCCGCGCCAACGCCGCCAGTAGCGGCGATTGTTGGTGGATCAAAAGTCTCCACCAAATTGATGGTTCTGGAAGCCCTCTCCGATAAAGTCGATCAACTCATAGTCGGTGGCGGTATCGCCAACACCTTCCTCGCAGCGGCAGGCAAGCCGGTGGGCAAGTCGCTCTGTGAATTTGATCTGATTCCCGCCGCCCAGGAGCTGATGAAAAAGGTCAATATTCCACTGCCCACCGATGTAGTGGTTGGCAAGGAATTCTCTGAAACCGCTGAAGCCACCGTCAAGTCGGTAGATGATGTCGCCGAAGACGATATGATTTTTGATATAGGCCCCGATTCAGCCGCTCAGTTAGCCGCAATGCTAACCACCATGGGGACCATTATTTGGAATGGTCCCGTCGGAGTTTTTGAGTTTGATCAATTTGGTGAAGGCACAAAGACGCTAGCATTAGCCATTGCTGAAAGTAGCGGTTTTTCAATTGCTGGTGGTGGAGATACTCTTGCTGCAGTGGATAAATATGCAATAACTGAGCAAGTGTCCTATATTTCTACAGGCGGTGGCGCGTTTTTAGAATATGTAGAAGGCAAGGAGTTACCTGCTGTCGCTATGCTTGAGCACCGCGCCAAATAGAGCTCGTAAAACAGCCACCAACAACAGTTATAACAGCAATGAATAGTAAGGATAAAAAATAACGGGAAGAAAATCGTTAACAGTAGAGGTAAATTACAAAGGAAGATTGTAAAAAATTACTGTTAAAAAATTTAGCACTAAAGGAATAGTCATATGGCATTAATCTCTCTCCGGCAGATGCTGGATCACGCCGCCGAACACAATTACGGTGTGCCAGCATTTAACGTAAACAATCTCGAACAGATGCGCGCCATTATGATGGCCGCAGATCAAACCGACAGCCCGGTGATCGTTCAGGCATCTGCAGGTGCTCGTAAATATGCCGGCGCACCCTTTCTCCGTCATCTTATTCAGGCAGCCATCGAAGAGTGGCCGCATATTCCGGTGTGTATGCACCAGGATCACGGCACCAGTCCCGCGGTTTGTCAGCGCTCCATTCAACTGGGCTTTAGCTCGGTGATGATGGATGGCTCCCTGGAAGAAGATGGCAAAACACCCTCCAGCTATGAGTATAACGTTGATGTTACCAGGCGCAGCGTCGAGATGGCCCATGCCTGCGGCGTCTCTGTGGAGGGCGAACTCGGCTGCCTGGGGTCACTGGAAACCGGCGAAGCCGGAGAAGAAGACGGGCAGGGCGCAGAGGGAAAATTAACCCAGGAACAGATGCTCACCGATCCCGAAGAAGCTGCAGACTTTGTTGCTAAGACCGGCGTTGATGCCCTGGCGATCGCCTGCGGCACCAGCCACGGTGCCTATAAATTTAGCCGTCCACCGACCGGTGATATCCTGGCTATTGAGCGTATCAGGGAAATTAACCAACGTATTCCGGGCACCCATCTGGTGATGCATGGATCATCTTCAGTGCCTCAGGAATGGCTTGCGGTTATCAATCAGTACGGTGGTGAGATCCCTGAAACCTATGGAGTGCCGGTTGAGCAAATTTGCGAGGGCATCAAGTATGGTGTGCGAAAAATTAATATAGATACCGACCTGCGCCTGGCCTCAACTGGCGCCGTGCGCCGCTTCCTAAAAGAAAACCCCAGCGCCTTTGATCCACGCGCCTATCTGAAAGAAACCACCGCAGCGATGAAAGATATTGCCGTCGCCCGCTACGAAGCTTTTGGCACCGCAGGTAATGCCCCGAAAATAAAACCCATTAGTCTTGAGGCTATGACCGAGCGCTATGCCCGTGGGGAGTTGGATCCAAAAATTAATTGGCTTGAAGAGCTGGTAAGTTGAACAGGCATGAAAAAATAAACTATGTCGAATTTCCGGCGACAGATCTGCAAAAAACAAAAACATTTTTTAGCCGGGTTTTCGATTGGCAGTTTAAAGATTATGGCGATGAATACACCGCCTTTTCCAATGCCGGACTGGAGGGTGGTTTTTTTAAATCTGACCTTTCAGCCAGTGCTGAAAATGGAAGTGCACTGGTTGTTTTCTATAGCTCGCAATTAGAAAAGACTCTGGAAAAAATCGAAGAGGCCGGCGGAAAAATCATAAAAGCGATTTTTTCATTTCCCGGTGGCCGGCGTTTTCACTTTAGCGATCCGAGCAATAATGAATTTGCAGTTTGGTCAGATAAAGACAGAAAATAGTTTTTTAAATTACGGAAGATTTAAATTTTAAAATGGAGAAAAAATGAAAACTATGGATGCAATAGGCAGCTGCCTCTGTGGAGAAGTGGAGTATCAAATAACCGGCAATATGGGTATTTTTCAATACTGCCACTGTTCACGCTGTCGCAAGGTTACCGGCAGTGCCCACGCCTCAAACCTATTTGTTAAACCGGACCAATTTAACTGGCTTAAGGGCCAGTCGTCGGTAGTTAATTTTCTGCCACAAGAGACCAAATATTTTGCCACCGCTTTCTGCAAAAAATGTGGCTCATCACTGCCCTGGCGATCAAAGGGCAGTAAGGTGATTATCGTGCCGGCAGGCACATTGGATAATAGTCCCGGTATTGAGCCGATTCAGAATATATTCTGTGGTTCAAAAGCAGAGTGGTATAAGGCTCCAGGCGAGTTGCCTGAATATGCTGAGCTTCCGGTTAAGGCTTAAAGTGAAAAGATATTGTCAGCAATTGACTCAATTTAAATATTTAGCTGCTCTTATTCTTTTATTATCCTATTCAAGCTATATATTCGCTGGCACTTCTTATCATCCTTGGTATCGAGATTGGCAGCCAGATATTTCACCAGATAGTTGTGGATTATCTGTATCGTATGCAGATAAAACTGCTTTGTTTAATCCTCGAGTAAGTGTGGATAAATATGTCACATTCGATAGCTTTTATCTTAGGTTTTCCATCCCTATTATGCAGCAAGAGATTGCCGGAAAAACTTTCACAAAGGGCGCTCTCTATCTGTTTTTAATCTCTAGCTCTTTGGAGAAACTTAGTAAGACGCAGCACAGAATAATTGGAGTCAGCAGTCGTGGGCATAAATTTAAAACTTATGCCATAGATCATAGTCCGAACACTAATTTTTTTTATTTAGAGGCTACAGCAGCCAGATCTATCTTTAGTGCTCTTAAGCGAGCCGAAAAGACAGAATTAATCCTAACTCTCGAGGATAAAAGTTCTCGGACATTAACGATTAGAAATCAACATTCAGATCGATTCAGTATATGGACAGATATGCTAAAGGCTTGCTATATATCCCGGATATCAAGTCCCGTTCAGTCTGATTAGTGAAATGTCCAAAACAGGTCTAAACTTTTTTATATTTTATCTTTAAAGGAGTAAAGACAGATGAATTTGGATAAGTTAATCGATCTATTATTACAAAAAGGTTTTACTGCGGTGACTGGTGCGGTGGGTTTAAAGCTTATTCTGATTGATGGGATGATGGCTGGAGACGACAGGTTAGAAATTTTAATTATTGGTGCACTGCTTCTTTCAGTGGCTACTGCCGTCTCTTACCTATCCTGGAAAACCCGTGTCACAATTAAGCATCAGAAAAGTATTGCGGCGGATAAAGGGATTGCTGACGAACTCGCTGAAAACCCTTAACGGCTAACCGCAGATCGGAGATAGCGACCATCTTCGCCGTCTCTGGCTTTTTGCGATTAGTTGTCCCATTATCCAGCCAGCTCTTTTATCTAATGCGCCTTTCCATGCGTATAACCAACGATAAACCACTATTGGCTAATCCCTATGTATATTCCGGTAAAACCTCTTAAAAAATATCCATTCTGGCTGCGGCCATTCTTCTGGAATCAAAAGCGAAAATATGGCGCAGTACTGGATCCCGGCTTGCTCTGGGGGCGTGTGCCAAAGCTGTTTGCCGCTGTTGCCTTGCTCTACGGCGTGCTCGACCGCAAGAGTTCGCCTCTGGATCCGGTGTTGCGCTCGCTGGTGACGGTGCGGGTCTCACAGATTAACTGGTGCGACTTCTGTGTCGATATTAACTCCATGACATTGGCAAAACGCGCTGGCTCAATGGTGAAAGTCGAACAGCTGGCTGAGTGGCAGGAAAAGGATATTTACAGTGATAGAGAGCGGCTGGCCCTGGAGTTTGCCGAAGCGGTAACCTATTCAGATCAGCAGGTAACAGCTGATTTAATGCAGCGCTTAAAAGTTATCTTTGATGATGATACTATCGTCGAATTAACCGGTCTTATTGCCTTCCAGAATTTATCCAGCAAGTTCAATAGCGCCCTTGATGTTCCGGCTCAGGGATTTTGTGTTCGTCCCCCAAGCCCATAAAAATTTCACTAATAGAAGGTTATCAGTTAGATGTCAGAATTTACCGATGTCACAGTCAGCAAGGAAGCCAATGTTTATTTCGACGGCCAAGTCACTAGCCGCACCATTATATTTGCCGATGGCACCAGGAAAACCCTTGGCGTCATGCTTCCAGGAGACTATGAGTTTGGTACCGAAGTCAAAGAGCTGATGGAGATTACCTCTGGTGAGCTGGATGTACTTCTGCCCGGCACCAGCGAATGGCAGGCGTTTACTGGCGATATGGCTTTCGAAGTGCCTGCCAATGCCAAATTTGGCGTCAAGGTACACCAGGTTACCAACTATGTCTGCTCATACTTTGCCTGATTCTCGGGCATAACCCGTGAGTATCCTGGTAACCCATCTGCCGGAACCAGAGATTAGCTGTTCCAGCTGTCAGGCCTGCTGTTGCAAGCTTGAGGTGATGCTTATCACTGATACTGGGGTTCCCAAAGAGCATATCAAAACCGATCGCTGGGGCGCTGAAACTATGATGCGTCTCGACGATGGCTGGTGCTCGGCGCTCGATCGGAGTACGCTGCTGTGCACGATTTACGAGAACCGCCCGTGGATCTGCCGAGAATTTGCAACAGGCTCTTATGAATGTAAAGTCGAGCGATCAGAAGGTATGGTATTAGATGGCTGAAGAACAACCCAATAACCCCCTGCATGGGATTACTCTGGAACAGGTCGTCACCCGACTTGAACGGCGCTATGGCTGGGATTACCTAGCCAAAAACATCAATATCAACTGCTTTAAAAGCAATCCTTCGGTGAAATCCAGCCTTAAATTTCTGCGCAGAACCCTGTGGGCCAGAGAGAAGGTTGAAGCTCTGTATGTCGCTGCCTTTAGTGATGAAAAGCCTGCTGCCCAACCGGCCAGAAAAGTTGATGAAAAATCCAATCCATGGACATCAGGCAAGCTTAAGAACTCTTGAGACCAATATTTGGTTGTGTAATTTTGGGTTATCTGGTCTAAGGTTGTTTTAACTAGTCGCTTTTTTAAAGAATTATCTATTTATGGAAAAATAGATTCACAGAGCACAGGGAAAGGCTATCTATGTCATCGTCTCTTACTTTCTACGAATGCAAACATTGTTCTGCCACTGGAACCTGCACCAATGGTGAGAATCAAGCCGCCTGTCGAGCCTGCGCGAGATTAAATGAATTGCCATTCTGGCGACGTTCGGGGCAGGTTGGTTTAGTCTGTGGCTGCTGTCGGGGTCTGGGTAAAGCTGAGCCATTTACCGATCGATTAAATAAAAGAATGGCTCCTGTACTAGCGGTATTGTTAACTTTCTGCGTATTAACTTTAATAATGGTAACGTCAATTTTTAATCACCAGCACTTTAGCGAAATATTAGCGTTTGGTAGCGCGATTATTGGCACAGTTACCGGGTTTTATTTTTCAGCCAATAAAAATGATTTGTAAGTTTAATTAACCGGACTTTGGGGGGAATCCAAATTACGGAGTAAATTGAAATGGATTTAATGGATTCGAAAAATGTAAATAACAGAATTAAAAAGCGCAGTATTGCAATTGCAGTTATCGCTCATCTCTATTTGGCAGTCTTTACTTTAGGCGTATCTTTAGTACTGCTTTTAATTATTGGTTTTATAACTTCCACTCTTCTGGACAAGGATATTAACGAGGCAAAATCAAGCGCCAATAGTTTTAATAAAAACTTCCCCTTTAGATATTTTGGTCAGGTGTTTGGAAGTTTTCAGCACGTCTTTTATAACGCTTTCAGTATCGAAAAAGATATTTATGCGGCGATTGAAAATGAGTTAAAAGCGAAAACACCGATTACCTCTCTCGACGCGGTTGCTATTACGGATAAAGATAAAGACCTCAATAAAAGTGAACAGAGAAGCTTTATCAAAGGTGAATCATCGCCGACTGCAAGGGGCACGGCAATTACACTGGTTTTGAATCAATCTAATTTTGGTTCTATGCGTTCTATTGAGTGGCGAGTTTTGGCCGGTGGCTATGTGGATAAAAACGCCAAATTCAATTTAATCGCTTATTCGCCGCTTACATTTTTCTTTTGGATTGCGCCCTATCTAAGGCGTGAAACTGATCTGCTAAGCCGAGTCAGAACCATCTACCCGGGTTCTTACAATGATATGGATGTATCCACTCAGGTGCGCTGTCTGCACGAGGCTGTATTTGACGCAATGATTGCTGAGTTGGAAAAAAACGGCATAGATACCAGTGATTTAAAGGTGCAGAAAATGCAGACCATGAATATCAATATTTCTGGCGGCAAGGTCAATATGGGCAATGTGGTTCAGGGTGCGATGAATAAGATTGGTGGTGTGGCGAAGGGAGCTAAGGCATGACCGTTTCTGATATGAAAATTAATGTCTCTGGCGGCAATGCCAGTTTTGGGAATATTAATCAGGGTGATAATGCGCAGTTGGAGTCGAATCAGGTTATTCATTTTGAGGCGGTGGATGTGGAGGCTTTTTATCAGTCGATTGCCAATATAGCGGCCTATAACAATATTGATTTTAACGACTACCAGCAGCTTAGGGCGCAGGTGGCTGAGCTGGTTAAACACCCCGAGCAACCGGGGTTTGTGGATATTGTTGAGGGCATGTATGAAAAATACAGCTGGGCGGTAAAACCTTTGGCGGCACTGTTTTCGGCTGTTTGTGCTGGTAGTTGATTTCGTGGCATTTGGGGGCGCTTGAAGAAGATTGGGGCGGCCGAAACCGAAGATGGCCTCCCGGGACTCACTCAAGCCATCCCTGGGCGTTCGAGCGCCGTTCCCTACGGCGCACGGTCCCGGGAGGCCATCCTCGGCTCCAGCCTTAAAGCCAAACTTCGGATTTCTAAAAAAGCACTGACTAGATTTAGAAAAGTAATTCATACTTTCAGTTGAAGCTCAGAGTGGGCAAAGGCTTTCCCAGACCCTGTGCGGCATGGATGCCGCACTCGAGCCCCCATGGACGATATATAGGGATGTATGAGTGTCGCGTTAGGCAGAATGCCGGTAGCGACCGGGTTTACGGCGAGTCCCGGAATACCTTCCTAGGTTCCGTCCGCCACGCTACAATTTAAAAACAAAAAACCTAAGGCCCAATTCCATGTTCACAGCCTACGCTCTGGTCGCAATAAATATCATCAGTATTTTTATCTGTTACGATATCGCAAAAAATCGCGACGGTAACACCCGCTTCTGGGGTTGGATGGGACTCCTTTTTGGTCCCCTGGCAATACCATTCGCACTGTTTTGCAAAGCAAAAAACGGGGATAAAAAGTGACTGGTGAGATCGATCTAAAAAAGCTTTTGGAAAATCTGTCGCCACTCCTGGATAGTTGCGATTATGTCTTCTGTACCTTTAAAGATAGCGCCTATGGTGACTATGCCGAGCTGCAACCCGTAGCCTCATTTCTCGAAGACGAAGGCTTAACCCTAGTGATCCCCAAAGAACGAGCGGATCGGGAGGGGATAAGCTATCAGGGCGTATTTAAGCGCATAACCCTGAATATATACTCCAGTCTCGAAGCAATCGGCTTAACCGCTGCTGTATCTACCCTGCTTGCGGAAAATGGCATCAGCGCTAATATGATCGCCGCTTGTTATCACGACCATATTTTTGTTAACGCCGATAGTGCTCAGCGAGCGCTGGCGCTATTACAGTCAGATAACCTCTGAAACCAGCATCTCGCTGGGTATCTGTGTGGTTAGGTCTGCCAGTTTTTGCGCATAGCCATTGGCTTTCACCACATCACCCATAACCAATAGAGCGGGCGAAGGCAGCGGGTGCTGCTCAACTCTCGCGGCAATATCACTAATAGTGCCCACCAGAACCTGCTGTTCATCCGCAGTGCCCTGTGCCACCACAGCGAAAGGTTTATTCGCCGGGCAACCCCGGGCGATAAGTTCTGAAGTAATTTCCGGAAGATTCGACAGGCCCATATAGAACACCACAGTGCTATCTTTTTGCAGCGCCAGATCCCAGTTGATATACATCCTGCCATTCTGTCTGTGACCGGTAATAAAGGTCACCGCATGGGCGTGATCGCGGTGGGTTAAGGGAATCTGGGTAGCCGCAGCACAGCCAATAGCGGCAGTGATGCCGGGGACAATATGGCAGTTGATGCCCTGTTCATTCAAATGTTCAACCTCTTCGCCGCCACGACCAAAAATAAACGGGTCGCCGCCTTTAAGGCGCACTACATTCTTTCCGCAGCGGGCGAGTATTGCCAGCAATTCGCAGATCTGCTCTTGGGGCAGACTGTGCTGGTCTTTCTTTTTACCGACGTAAATCAGGTCACAATTTGTCTGTGCGTATTCAAGCAGTGCAGGGTTTGCCAAACGGTCGTAAACGATGGCATCGGCTTCCTGTAGTAGACGCATAGCTTTGACTGTAATCAGTTCTGGATCTCCCGGTCCCGCGCCAACCAGAAAAACTTCCCCAGCGGTCTTTTGCTCAGTCTCTTTTAGAGAGGTGTCTTGGGTCTTTGAATCGGCAAATAAATTTAAAATATTAGTCATGGGGTTTTATCCAATTGTACTTGTGATGGGGGATGGGGGAATTTCTTCAAACAGCATAGGGCCCTCTAATTGGGAATCTAGCTGGCTATTTGGCTTGGCAGTTGAGAGCGCTATAAGACTGTTGAGTTCGGGAATACAGGAGCCGCAGTTAGTGCCACAGTTCAATTGCTCGCCCAGCGCCTGAGCAGAATTAGCACCGGCTTCAATCGCTTCGACAATGCGCTTCTCACTGACTTTAAAGCAGGAACAGATAAGTCTGCTGTCCGGTTTCTGACTGTTGCTGGGCCCCGAGAGCAGCGACCAGTAAGTGTCGATAACACTGTTGTTAAGCAGCGTCTGCATCCAGGTTTTTGGCGGTAGCGCCTGTTTATCTCGGTGACTAAAAATGGCCATCTCCATACGATCGTCGGTATAGCAAATAAGGCGCTGATCGAGATTCGCCCTATCGGAAAATTGGGCATAGGCCTGGGGGGTAGCGGATAGGTCGCTATTAGCTGCAGCCATATAGGTCTGCCAGTTGAAGTCACTGTCCAGTGCAACCTGATAGATAAAGCCCAAGTTGTCTGGCAGGGGGGAGACCACCCAGTGAATAAAGCCTGAACAGTTAATTTTGTTGCGGCTGACCACAGTGGCCCAGCAGGGAGTCTCTAGTTTTTTGATCGCGGCACGGCTGTATTTAAACTCTGGTTGCCCGGAGACCCCATCGATAATTGGCGCCACCAGGCTGTCGACTCGCGCACTGCTGGCGAATTGATCGTTCCAGTGAATAGGCACAAAGAGTTGCTGCAATTGCATGCCCGCATCAATCTGGGTGACGACTTTAATACTGCCCTGCTGGGTAGTAATTTCAGCTAGATCGCCGTTCTCCAAGCCGAACTCTTTTGCCGTCTGTGGATGTATGGCAACTGTGGGCTGTTCTATATGGGTCAATAGCTCAGGGGCACGACCGGTGCGAGTCATGGTGTGCCACTGGTCGCGAATACGCCCGCTATTCAGGGTCAGGGGAAACAGTTCTTCAGACTTACGGCGTTGGGGAAGACTGGCAGCAACCGCTATAAATCTAGCCTTGCCGCTGGGGGTTATAAATTGACCGTCTTCAAATAGACGCTCGGTGCCATTGGGTTTGGCGGCGGTAATCGGCCACTGTATAGGTTTAAGCTGATCGTATTCCGCGGCAGAGATTTCACTAAGGGCACTGATATTAAATAATCTACTGCCATTGTTTTTGAAACCACTGAGCTCAGCGTGCTCAACAAAAATATCCCGCGCCGACTGGTAATTAAAGGCGCCTTTAAAGCCCATAGCTTGAGCGACCTGGGAGATTATCCACCAGTCTGATTTGGCTTCGGCAATTGGGGTTACCAATGCGCGCTGGCCAGAGATACGTCGCTCAGAGTTGGTTACAGTGCCGGACTTTTCACCCCAGCCACTGGCGGGCAAGAGTATATTTGCCGTGGCAGTAGTATCCGTCTGGGCGATACAGTCGGAGACAATCACCGTGTCACACTGTTCCAGAGCGGCTTTTACGCGATTGGCATCGGGCATGCTGACCACCGGATTGGTGCCCATAATCCAAATCGCTTTAATTCTGCCATCGGCGACGGCATCAAATAGATCTACAGCTTTAAAACCGGGCTCTTGACTCATATTGTCCGCTTTCCAAAATTCCCTGACGGTAGCGATGGTTTCACTGCTGTAGTCCATATGCGCGGCGAGCATATTGGCTAGACCGCCGACTTCACGACCACCCATGGCATTGGGCTGGCCGGTAATTGAGAAAGGTCCTGCGCCGACTTTACCGATGCGGCCGGTGGCCAGATGGCAGTTGATAATGGCATTGCATTTATCGGTGCCGGTGGCGGATTGATTAACGCCCATGGAGTAAAAAGTAATCGCCTTTTCAGTCTCGGAAAACCATTGGTAAAAGGTTTGTAGATCGTCTGAGCTAACCGCAATCTTCTCTTCCAGTTCGGCCTGGTTGTGGGACAGGGCCTCAGCGATGGCAGCCTCAAATTCCTCGGTGTGCTGTGCAATATACTGTTGGTCAAGGCGGTTGTTTTGCTTCAGGTAGCGGAGTAAGCCATTGAATACAAAAGCATCTGAACCCGGTGCAATCGCCAGATGCAGATCGGCGAGGTCACAGGTGGCGGTTCGGCGGGGATCGATAACCACAACTTTCATCGCCGGATTTTTTTCTTTGGCTGCGGCGATACGGCGATACAGCACTGGATGAGTCCAGGCGGCGTTGGAGCCGGTCAGCACTAACAGGTCGCACTGTTCCAGGTCTTCGTAGTTGCAGGGGACGGCATCAGCGCCAAAGGCGCGTTTATAGCCAGCAACGGCGGATGACATACAGAGTCTTGAATTGGTATCCACATGGCCGGTGCCGATAAACCCTTTGGCGAGTTTATTGGCCACATAGTAGTCTTCGGTCAGCAACTGCCCGGAGAGATAGAAGGCAATTGCACCGGGGCCATGTTCTTCTCGAATGGTATTTAACTTGTCGGCAACGGTTTCTATCGCGGTTTCCCAGCTGACCGTTTGGCCTTCAATAGAGGGATGCAACAAGCGGCCCTGACTGCCCATGGTTTTGTCCAGTGCAGCGCCTTTAACGCAGAGTTTGCCTAAATTGGCCGGGTGTTGCTGATCTCCAGAGACGGCAATAATCTGGTCATTTTCAACTGTTGCACTGACGCCACAACCCACACCACAGTAGGGGCAGGTTGTTTTTATTTGGCTATCAGTTAGCAGGTTGTCGCTGTCAGTCATGGATGAAAAATCACAGACTCAGCAGTACTTGATCGTCAACCAGTGACACAGAGAAAGCGCTGACCGATACCTGGTCATTTTCAAGGCACTCGCCGGTCAACAGATCAAAATGTTGTTTATACAGCGGTGATGCAACCACCAATTTGCCGCCAATATCGCCGACCATGCCCCTTGATAGTACATGGGCTTTACCAATCGGATCCCAGTTGCCTATGGCATAGACCTGCGGGGTTTCACTGGGCAGATAAAACAGTGCGATCTGCTGGCCATCGACTTCTGCACAGATTCCAGAATTTGGAATCAGGTCAGATAGCCCACAGAGAGTGATTGTTTGGGGTTCGATTGCTTGTTGCGTATTGGTCACAGTCAATTCTCCTAGGCTGATTTAGCTAAAATTTGTTGGCGTTCTTCTTCGGTGGCGGGTCTTGGCTGGCCGCGCTCTTCGACAAAGATAATTTCACGATCTTCCGCTTCAGAATTTACAAACTGGCGGAAGCGTTTGAGTTTTTCCGGATCTTCAATGGTGGTTTTCCACTCGCACTGGTAGGTGTCGACAATATTATTCATCTGATCTTCGAGCTCGGCGCCTATTCCCAGAGAGTCTTCGATAACCACTTTCTGCAGATATTCCAGACCGCCTTCGAGGTTATCCATCCATACCGAGGTTCGCTGCAGGCGATCTGCAGTGCGCACGTAAAACATCAGGAAGCGGTCGATATATTTGATCAGTGTCTCGTCGTCGAGATCGGTGGCAAACAGGTCTGCATGTCGTGGCTTCATTCCGCCGTTACCGCAGACAAAAAGATTCCAGCCGTTCTCGGTGGCGATAATGCCAAAGTCTTTTGACTGCGCCTCTGCACATTCGCGGGTACAGCCAGAGACTGCAGACTTGAATTTGTGCGGGGAGCGCAGACCTTTGTAGCGGTTCTCTACATAGAGTGCCATGGCGACACTGTCCTGAACGCCGTAGCGACACCAGGTGCTGCCAACGCAGGATTTCACGGTGCGCAGTGCCTTGCCGTAGGCGTGGCCGGTTTCAAAACCGGCTTCGATCAACTCTTCCCAGATAGCCGGGAGATGTTGCACGCGGGCACCAAACAGATCGACACGCTGAGCGCCGGTGATTTTGGTGTAGAGCTGGTACTTTTTGGCGACCTGGCCGAGAACAATTAATTTGTCGGGGGTGATTTCACCGCCTGGAATACGCGGCACGACGGAGTAGGTGCCGTTCTTCTGCATATTGGCGAGGAAGGTGTCGTTGGTATCCTGCAGGCCAACGTGTTTGTCTTCGAGAACATAGTCGTTCCACAGTGAGGCGAGAATCGAACCAGCGGTCGGCTTACAGATATCGCAGCCGCGGCCAGTGCCGTGTTTTTCAATCAGCTCTTCAAAGCTTTTGATCGATTCAACTTTAATAACATGGAACATTTCCTGACGGGTAAAGTTGAAGTGTTCGCACATGGCGGTATTCACTTCCAGACCCCGTGCGGCCATCTCATCGTCGACAATATTTTTCAGCAGTGCGGTACAGCCACCGCAACCGGTGCTGGCGGCGGTTTCGGCTTTAACCTCTGCCAATGAGCAAAATCCAGCGTCCATGGCACTGACAATATCGCCTTTGCTGACATTGTGGCAGGAACAGATAGTTGCTGTGGCAGGCAGTGCTGCAGCGCCAAGGGCGGGTGCTTCACCGGCGTTATAGGGCAGGATCAGAGTCTGTGGATCGGCGGGCAGATCAATGCCGTTGAGGAAATACTGCAGCAAGGTGTCGTAGTCGGAACAGTCACCCACCAGTACTGCGCCGAGTAATTTTTTGCCATCAGCACTGACAATCAAACGCTTGTAAACATCGATGCGCTCATCGCTAAAGGTGTAGGCGACTGAGCCTTCTTCTTTGCCGTGGGCATCGCCAATCGAGCCAACATCGACACCGAGCAGTTTTAACTTGGTGCTCATATCCGCGCCTTGGAAGGCGACGCTATCATTGCCCAGCTGGCTGACAGCGGCTTCGGCCATACGGTAACCCGGTGCCACCAGTCCAAAAATTCTACCGCCAAACAGGGCGCATTCACCGATCGCAAAAATATCTGAGTCGCTGGTTTTACAATGGTAGTCGACTTCGATACCGCCGCGTTCGCCAACAGTTAGGCCGCAGTCGCGCGCCAGTTGGTCGTAAGGGCGAATACCGGCGGAGAAGACAATCATATCGGTGGCCAGTGAGCCACCATCGGCGAACTGCATCACCAGGCGCGTGTCGCCATCGCTGTTTTCTTCAATAACCTGAGTGGCTTTGCTGGTGTGTACCTGAACGCCGAGTGCTTCAATCTTGCGGCGCAGCATGGCGCTGCCGCCATTGTCGAGCTGAACGCCCATCAGCCCCGGGGCAAATTCAACAACATGGGTTTCCAGGCCGAGATTTTTGACGGCGTTGGCACATTCCAGTCCGAGCAGTCCGCCACCCACAACCACACCGATTTTGCGGTCTTTGGCCTGGGCTTGAATCATGCCGAGATCATCAATCGTGCGGTATACCAGGCAGGGTTCAAGGTCATTGCCTTTTACTGGAGGTACAAAGGGGTAGGAACCTGTCGCCAGTACCAGTTTGTCATAGGCATACTCTTTGCCGCTTTCGGTAGTGACGATTTTATTATCGCGATCAATGCTCGCTACAAAGTCGCCAAAGTGCGCTTCAACGCCAAGCTCACGGTAGTGATCTCTGGTGGTCATTGCGAGATCTTCCGGAGTGCGTCCAGAGAAGACTTCGGAGAGGTGAACCCGGTCATAGGCTGGGCGAGTTTCACCACCGATCACGGTGATATGAGCCTCTATTTCTGAGGCAACCAGTTGCTCGACATAATGGTGTCCCACCATGCCATTTCCGACGACGACGACTTTTAACATTGATCTATTTCCTTAATTAATATGTTTCTGGATTTGTTCGCTTTTATGCTGCTTCCGGAGCACTAACCTTGTCGGTTTTTGGCTCAGATTTTGATGCAGATTCAACCTGTTTCGGCTTTGCAGCGGGGTTCTTCTGCTTTTCGTAAAGGAAGCGCAAAACCTGCTGACGATAGGCATTAAATGCTGGGTCTTCAGCCAGTGATAAACGATCGCGGGGACGCTGCAAATTAATATCTAACACTTCGCCAATAGAGGCGGCCGGGCCATTGGTCATCATGACAATGCGATCGGAGAGCAGGACTGCCTCGTCAACATCGTGGGTAATCATGACCACGGTGTTGCCGAGTCGATTTTGAATTTCCATCAGTGAGTCTTGCAGGTGCGCGCGGGTCAGCGCATCAAGTGCGCCAAAGGGTTCATCCATCAATAATACTTTTGGCTGCATAGCCAGACAGCGGGCAATACCGACACGCTGCTTCATACCGCCAGAGATTTCTCCCGGGCGCTTGTGCATGGCGTGATCCATATGCACCAGCTCGAGATTGTGCTCAATCCACTCGCGAATCTCGGCTTTGCTTTTGGTTTTCTTAAAAACACATTTAACCGCGAGCTCAACATTCTGATAAACCGTAAGCCATGGCAGTAGCGCGTGATTTTGGAAGACAACCGCGCGGTCTGGGCCCGGCTCATCAACTTCCCGGCCCTCGAGAATAATGCCGCCTTCGGTGGCCTGGTAGAGGCCGGCAATAATATTTAGCACGGTGGATTTACCGCAGCCGGAGTGACCGATTAACGAGATAAATTCTCCCTGTTGAATGGACAGGTTCACATTCTGCAGCGCGCGAAACGGCTCCGCTTCAGTGGGGAATTCAATTCCTACCTGACTAATTTCTAGGTAGTTTTTATGCATAGTTATTTCCTTAAAACAATTTCTGGGTTTGTTGCACAGGTTATTGCGCAAGTTATTGCACAGGGCCTAGCGGAAAATCGCCTGTTTGTCCCAGCTAACACGTTTTTGTAGAGCCAGCATTAAGCGATCCAAAATAAAACCGATAATGCCGATGGTAATGACCGCGACCATAATTCGGCCGAGAGAACTGGATGATCCATTTTGGAATTCATCCCAGATAAATTTTCCCAGCCCGGGGTTTTGGGCGAGCATTTCAGCGGCGATCAAAACCATCCAGCCAGTCGCTAGAGAGAGGCGCAGTCCGGTAAAGATAAGTGGAATCGCTGAGGGGATAACAATGGTCTTGATATAGACAGGCCATGACAGTCGCAGTACGCGACTTACGTCGATCAGGTCGCGGTCGATACTGGCGACACCGACAATGGTGTTGACCACGGTGGGCCACAGACAGCAGAGCGCGACGGTGAATGCCGAGGTTAAAAAGGCTTTTTCAAAGTAGGGGTCATCGCTGACATAGAGTGCTGATACCACCATGGTAACCAGCGGCAGCCAAGCCAGCGGTGACACTGGCTTGAATGTTTGAATAATCGGATTGACGGCGCTGTAGACTTTTTCGCTAAGGCCGCAGGCGATACCTAGAGGTATGGCAATCAGGGTCGCAATTAAAAAGCCAAAGGCGACGGTGTAGAGGCTGGTGAAAATTTGATCGAAGTAGGTTGCCTTGCCCGTGTAGGGGCGAATTTTTACTTTAGCATCTGGATTTTTAGCCAGCTTCTTGGCATTGCGTACTTCTTGGCGAACATAAAATGCATCGGCTTTTTCGCGCTCGGCATGATGTTCTTCGATTAATATTTTTGATTGGTCCCAAACATCTCCCGGTCCCGGAAACTGACCCAGAGAGGTGACAATATTGCTGGCGGTTGCCTGCCAGAGAAACAGAAACATCACGATTCCGGTTAGCGGAAGTACCGCTGCTTTTACCGTTTTTTCCAAAGCGCTTAACAGGTTAGCTACTGTGATCAGAGACTGTAATTTTGCGATCTTGGATGTGATTGTTGCTGTACTCATTTTCGGTGCCTTAATTTAAATTCTTTATATTGCTGTCTTAATTAATTCGGCTTTCAAAACAATCGGCAGGCCGGTTTGGCCTGCCGTTGTTTTCGTTACTGCTCGGTTTAAGAACTCTTATAGAATTTCGTCCTTAAGACCAATTGGGAATTTCTTCAGGTAATCATTGGGCTTGGAACCGTCGTAGACGATTTCATCAATAAAGTGTTTCTGTGGTGAGCGGAAACCGCTCTCTTTAGCAAACTCCGGGAAATCTGCAGCGCTCACAACACCCTCTTCGATCAATTCCAGTGCCGCAGTCTTGTAGATATCCGGACGGTAAACGCTGGCAGCAACATCGAAATACCACTGGTCAGATTTGGGTTCTGAAATCTGTCCCCAGCGACGCATTTGAGTCAGGTACCAGACTGCATCTGAGTAGTAGGGGTAGGTTGCGAAGTAACGGAAGAACACGTTGAAGTCAGGAACCGAACGCTTGTCACCTTTTTCGTACTCAAAGGTGCCGGTCATGCTGTTGGCAATTACATCGTAGTCGGCGCCAACATAGTTGCTCTGCGAGAGGATCTTAACCGCGGCAGGACGGTTGGCATTGTCGTTCTCATCGAGCCATTTAGCGGCGCGGATCAATGCTTTAACCACGCGTGCTGTGGTGTTTGGATACTTCTCGGTGAACTCTTTAGTCATGCCGAAAACTTTCTCTGGGTTGTTCTTCCAGATTTCGTAATCAGTGACTACAGGCACACCAATACCTTTAAACACAGCCTGCTGATTCCAAGGCTCGCCGACACAGTAGCCGTAGATAGTGCCGGCTTCGAGGGTGGCTGGCATCTGTGGTGGTGGGGTTACAGACAATAGTGCCTGAGCATCTAATGTACCGCTGCTATCACCTTTGTGCGGTGCGTAGAAACCCGGGTGAATATCGCCCGCCGCCAACCAGTAGCGCAGTTCATAGTTGTGGGTCGATACAGGGAATACCATACCCATTTTGAACGGCTTGCCTTCGGCGGTAAATTTGTCGACGACTGGCTTCATGTAGTCAGCTTTGATCGGATGGACAGGCTTGCCATCTTCCATCGGCACATAGGGTTTCATCTGCTTCCAGATATCGTTGGAGACAGTGATCGCATTACCATTCAGATCCATACTAAAGGGTGTAACGATATGCGCTTTGGTGCCGTAGCCGATGGTTGCCGCTAGAGGCTGGCCGGCAAGCATATGTGCGCCGTCCAGTTTGCCGTCGATAACACCGTCGAGAAGTACTTTCCAGTTGGCCTGCGCTTCGATGGTCACGTACAGACCTTCGTCTTCGAAGTAACCGTTTTCATAGGCGATGGCGATAGGTGCCATATCCGTTAACTTAATAAAACCGAATCTGAGTTCGTCTTTTTCAGGTTCGCCCAGCTCTGCTATTGCGGAGGTGCCATTTAACATCAGGCCGACAGCGGCCAATGTTTTCAGTGTGCGAGAGAACACACTTTTAAAGCTATTTTTTGTAGCGGAATGCATAAAACCTATACCTCAATATTTAAGAATCAAAAAAAATGCCCGCCTACTATCCGTGGTAGCGGAGGTAGGCGGGCATCGTTACCCGGTGACACCCATCAGCGATGAGGTCTTGCATTGCAGTGCGTATAAGTAACTATTCAATAACTGTGCCAGTTATTTAAATTAAGTCGAAAATAGTTTTTTGCGGGAAAACAGAGATAAAAGCAGGGGCAAAATAGAAAGTATTGGGGAAAACACGGCGAAGCATTATCTATTGAGAATGATCAGGTCTGGCATATTTGGTGAGGCAAAAAAGCCAAGCACCAAATCTGTGCATTTATGTTGTGCGTAGCGGTTATCTGTTCCGAGTTGGCGCGCTGGGGCTGACCATCAGGTCGCTGCCAAGCTCAATCTTGTCATTAAGCATCCAGGGTTCGGTGTGAATACCTTCAGGCTTGGAGTCCTGCTCGGGAAAGTTCAAGCCGGCGCGAGTGGCAGCCTCACGGTAGAGGTCGCTGCGGAAACATTGCTGTGCCAGAGAGGCGAGCTTGTCTGAATCAACCGGCTTGCCGAGCAGCGGGGTAAATTGTTCGAGCATTAATTCAGCTTGGGAGCGCCACGGGAAGCCGGCATGGTAGCTGGAAAAGACATGGTAGTTGGAGCGACTCTGCATAGTCTTCGAGCGCTGTTGAATCAGCTCGCCGGTCAGCGATGGACGCAGGTAGTCGGCGGGAAGATCCAGATATTCGGGTCGCGAGAGAATATCCACTGCGGTCTTGCGATTTTCCATATCGGCGAGCCATTCACAGGCGGCCATCAATGCCAGTCGCAGGCGCAAATGAGTCGACGGATTTCGCGTGTGCCAGGATTCGAGAACGCCGAGAACTTTTTCCGGTGCGTTATTCCATATTTCAAATCCGGTGGTGGCCATAATGCCAACACCGTATTCAACAGCAATGGTGTTCCAGGGCGCGCCGACACAAAAGCCATCGATAACTCCCTGGGCGAGACTGTCGACCATCTGCTCTGGCGGCAAGACAATAATCCGCACTTCGGTATCCGGATCAATGCCGCCAGCGACCAGCCATTTTCTGAGCAGCAATGTGTGGCTGGAGAAAGAGTGCACGGTGGCAAAGGTCAGTCTGGTATCCGGGTTTTTATTTAATACCGCGCGCAATGATTGTGCTGAGGTCAGGGCATCTTTTGGCGGTTGATCAACATTCGCACAGTCATTCATTTTGCTCCACAGCGATGAGGACACTGTCACCCCATTGCCATTTAAAGAGAGCACTAGCCCGGTGATCATCGGTGCGCGAATACCGGCCGCGCCCATGGTTGTCACCAGCGGCATAGGTGCCAGCATCTGGCAGGCGTCGAAGGTGCCGGCAATGGTTTTGTCGCGAATATTGGCCCAGGAAACTTCTCTATGCAGGGTCACATTTAAGCCAAAATTTTCATACAACCCGAGATGCTGGGCAACAATCAGCGGGGCGCTATCGGTGAGGCGCATATAGCCGAGATTGAGATGGTCGAGCTCGGCGGTGGGTAAGTTTTTATTGATTTGTATATTCATAACCGACACTAGGAATTTTTATTAAGTATTTGTACAACGGATTTGGCCGCCTGAGGCAGGCTCTGATTGCTGTCCATAGAAAGGTTGCGCAACACTTTGTGGGCGCTGTCTTCACTGATTCCCTGTTGATCCATCAGCAGACGTTTGGCTTTGTCGATCACCGACAGGCTCTCTAGCTGTGTTCTTGTGGTATCCAATTTCTGGCGCAGTGACTGAAAGGATTTAAATTGCGCCATGGCGACGTCGATCACAGGTTTTACTTTTTCCGTATCTACGCCACCCATCATATAGGCGGTGACACCGGCATCGACGGCATCTTTAATAAAATCTGGATCTTCCTCTTCCGAGAACATCACCACCGGTGTGGGATTGTGAGCATTGATCACCGACAGGCTGTCGAGAACATCACGGCCCGGGGACTGTAAATCAATAAGGATAATATCTGGTTTGAGCTGTTCGATTTGAAACAGTAAACCTGTTGCAGAGGGCAGTATGGAAATAACCTCAAAGCCATCTTGAATAAGTTTTTCTTCAACTCGGGCAGATCGCTGCGGAAGGTCATCCACCAGCATTACGCGAGCATGATTTTTTTCTACCTCTGAGGTCATAAATTTATCTGTTGTAAAAAAAGGCGAAGTAATAAAAAAGGGGCGCAGATCATATCCACGCCCCGATCTTATTATTACTATCTTTGGGAGATAGGATTAAAACTTCATATTCAACGTCAACCAGACTTTATCGGTATCAGTTGCATGGGTATCTGCAGAGTAGCTGGCGTATTTAAGCTGTGCAGAAAGGTTTTTATTGATTTTGTAGGTACCGACAATATCCAGTTCCGAACCAAGATCGGCACCGCCTTCATCGGCAGTAAACGTATGGTAGAAAACGGCAACAGGAATACCGGAAATCTTGCCTGCGACTTTCAGGTAGGTATCTTCAAGACCAGTTCCCGGAGTACCGAGGAACTTATCAGCCCAACCCTGGAACTTGTGCAATGTCGCTAGTGGGGTTTTAAAGCCAACACCTTCATCACTGCCAAGCAATTCATAACCCAGAGCAACAGTTACCTTTTTGACCGGCATGCTGAGCTCAGCCATCAGGTAATCAGTGTCGAATGAGGCAGGGTTGTCGCCATAGTCTGACTGCGAGGCGATACTGGCGGCCAATGTTGCCTTGCCAAGTTTGCCTTTGTAGTCGATACCGTAAGTACTAGTCGAGTTGGCAGCCGCATTGTCGAAGTCCAGAAGATAGGCGTAACCCTTAAATGAATGTCCTTTAGCCGGTGAGTAAGAGGCCAACAGCGCATGGGAATCAGACCCCCACTGCTTGGCCTGAACTGTGCTGTCGATAGGGCCAAAGATACGGTTTACGTTCCAGATGTAACTGTAGTCGATTTTCACCGAATGAAAATCTGGCAGGCTGAGAGTCAGTGCATCGTAAGTCTGCTCATTCTGTCTCCAGCCGACACCGCCGACAAAACGCTGACCGGCGTGCAAAATACGCTGACGACCAAGCTTGGCGCTGTAGGATGAACCTGCATAGCCGACAAAAGCCTGGTTCATATCTGTACCCTTGGGGTCGGCGACGATTGGGTAGCCAGCATTACCATTGGTTGGCGTCTTGTAGCTCTCGTTACCAATAACGGTGACATTGTCTACTTCGATACCTGCAGTAAACCCATTGTAGGCAGCCGATTTCCAAGTCAGGCGAGATTTTAGTGTTGAGGCACCGGCATCTTTATCGATACCATCCTGGTCAACCATTTCGTAGCGATAGCGGAAAGATGTTGAAGCGCTGCCATCAGTGAACATCTGGCTGACACTGGTTGCATCTTCGGCAGAGGTTGCGACAAAAGGCTGCAGGCATAGAAGCGCCGCTGCAGCGGTTGAGATGATACGTGTGTGGTTCATAGTAAATCCTATTGTGAAAAACGAAGGTCAAAAAACAAAAAAAGCCCGTGCACAAATATTCGTTTGCGCAGGGGCTTCGTTACCCAGCAGACTGCAATGTCGTTAATCACAATACAATATCCATGCCAAGCCAATAAAATCAATAACTTAGTTGATTTTGAGGGCGCTTAAGGAAAGGTTTTGAAACAAGCTGGTGCGAGACTTTTTGGTTTGGCTATATCTTGGGGCACCATTAAACAGTGTGGCTGTTTAATGGTGCCTGAGACTTATTGACCAAAGCTGGCTTTGAATATATAGAAGAAGATAATACAAAGGCCGGCACCGGCAGGCAGAGTGACCAGCCAGGATAGGAAGATCGATCCCACCATACGCAGATTTAATGCGCCAATACCGCGGGCTAATCCGACACCAAGAACGGCACCAACCAGAGTGTGAGTGGTTGAGATTGGCAGGCCGGTACCCGAGGCAATAACCACAGTAGCGGCGGCGCCCAACTCGGCAGCAAAGCCACGGCTTGGCGTCAGCTCTGTAATCTTGCGGCCGATGGTGCCCATTACTTTAAAGCCGTAAGTGGCGAGACCCACAACGATTCCGCCACCGCCCAAAAGGAGTATCCACGGGGGCATAATGCTCTTTGCGGCAATATCACCGCCGGAAGAGACAATGCTCACCACGGCAGCCAGAGGGCCTACAGCGTTAGCCACATCGTTTGAGCCGTGGGCAAAGGCCATAGCACAGGCAGTAAAGATCATCAGGACGGCGAAGACGCGCTCAACATTGGCGAAGCGATTATCTGTTTCCAAGCTCAGGTCACGCTTAATTCGAGATAATAGGTAGCTGCCAATTATCGCCACAACAATACCGACCACTGATGCGATCAGTGCAGAATCTGCAAAGGTCAATGCCATGCCGTTATCTTTAAAGACATGCTTGAGACCTTTTAGCAGGGTCACCATGGCGATAAGGAAACCAACAAAAAACATATAAATAGGAATATAGCGTTTGGCTTTTGTAAAGGGGTCGTCCTGGAGCAGGATAAGACGTTGCACACTGCGGAACAGCGCGAAAGACAGGGTGCCTGCTATCACTGGAGAGACCACCCAGCTGGCGACAATAGTGCTTACCTTGCCCCAGTGAACCGCATCGACCGAAACACCAATCGCCGCAAAGCCGACAATCGCACCGACAATAGAATGGGTTGTCGACACTGGCCAGCCCATAAAGCTGGCAATCATCAGCCATGTTCCTGCAGCCAGCAGCGCGGATAACATGCCAAATACCAGATCATTGGGTCTTTCGGCAAAGATGGCGGAATCGACAATGCCTTTGCGAATGGTTGAGGTAACTTCGCCCCCGGCCAAATAAGCACCGGCGAATTCAAATACCATGGCGATAAGAATAGCCTGCTTAATGGTCAGCGCTTTGGAGCCAACCGAGGTACCCATTGCATTAGCGACATCATTGGCGCCGACGCCCCAGGCCATAAAAAAGCCGGCCATCGCGGCAATGATAATTAGAATAGCGCCGTATTCAGTAAAAAATTCCATAATGTTGGTTTCCGAAAGTGATTATTTTCTAGTGGATTTTTGTAGTTATTATTTTGCTAGAAGTAGCTCAACTTGGTTGCCAATCAGCTCGGCGGTGTCGGCCAGGCCGCCGATCTGATCAATTATGTTATACATAAAAATCACATCAATGGGCGACAGGTCAGTTTCGATATTAAATAATTTTTTACGTAGTTTTTGTTCTTTTTTATCGACTTTCTGCTCTTGTGCAGCGAGATCACGAATCAGCTTTTTAACAAATTTCACTTCCGATCCGGCAAACCCGGTTTCGAGCAGTTCATCGAGTTCATTGATCGCGCCGTGAGCTTTATGGCAAGTCTCTGCAGAGCTCTCGGCAAAGCCAATAAAGTCATCCTGGAGCTTTTTCGGTATAGCCATTTTTCTGCCGAGAATAATGCCGCATATATCTTTGGTGAGATTGGCAATATTGTCCTGCTTGGTAATTATGCTGAGAAGGTCGCCCCTTGAAACCGGCATAAACAGGCTTTTAGGCATATGCATACGAAATTGTTTTTTAAGATCGTCGGCGCTCTGTTCTTCGGCGCTGATTTTATCAAAGACATCTGTTGCCTTGTCCCAATTATCTTCAAATGTCGCCTTTAGGAAAGGGTCTAAAAGGTCAACGCACTTTATCGCTGCTGCCATATGATTTTGCAGCGGTTTGATGGGGGACACCCCAAAGATATTTGAAATCGAGTTACTCAACGCCATCTGAAACCCCTTTTAGATTATTTTTAAATTTATTCTAGCCTGCTTTTCTGCACCTGCCTATCTAAGACTGCCTAACTAAGACTACCTAACTAAGACCGCCCATCTAAGCCTGAGCATACTCTTCGCTGTGACCCAGCCAGCGGGCAATTAATGGATCCACGTTTTCGGGGTGCTGATGCAGAAGCGCCAGAGCGATGGTCTTAACCTCTGGCAGCATATGGGCATCTCTCTGCAGATCGGCAATATGAAACTGCATATCGCCGGTTTGTCGGGTGCCGAGCACCTCACCGGGTCCGCGGATCTCCAGATCTTTCTCGGCGATCTTAAAGCCATCGTTGGTCTCGCGCATAATTTTCAGGCGCGCCGCACTGTTGCCAGAGATAGGCGGTTGATAGAGCAGAACACAGTGGCTGCTTTCACTGCCGCGCCCCACTCGGCCGCGCAGCTGATGGAGTTGGGAGAGGCCGAGACGCTCGGAGTTCTCGATAATCATCAGGCTCGCATTGGGCACATCAACGCCCACTTCAATGACTGTTGTGGCGACCAGTAAGTTGATCTCACCGTCTTTAAAGGCCTGCATAATCTGCACTTTTTCTTTTGGCTTAAGGCGACCGTGAATCAAACCGATAGACAGCTCCGAGAGCATTAGTTGCAGCTCTTGGGCGGTTGCCTCGGCAGCCTGAGCTTCGAGCACATCCGATTCTTCAATTAGCGTGCATACCCAGTAGGCCTGACGACCGCTGGTGCAGGAGGCGCGTACTCGTTCAATTACATCGTTGCGTCTAAGGTTGTTGAGCACCACAGTTTCGACCGGTGTGCGCCCGGGCGGTAACTCATCAATCACCGAGCAGTCGAGATCTGCATAGGCACTCATCGCTAGCGTTCGCGGAATAGGTGTTGCGGTCATAATTAACTGGTGGGGGGTGGAACCTAGGCCCGCGGTATCAGCGTCAAGATTGGCGCCTTTCTTGCGCAGCGCCAGGCGCTGATGAACGCCGAAGCGGTGCTGCTCGTCAATAATTGTCAGGCCGAGATTATGGAATTCGACGCCTTCTTGAAACAGCGCATGGGTGCCAATAATAATCTGCGCGCTGCCATCGGCAATAGCCGCCAGTTGCACTTCGCGGCCCTTGCCTTTGAGTTTTCCGGTTAGCCAGGCAATGCGTATACCCAGTGGTTTCAGCCATGTCTCGAAATTAACCCGGTGCTGTTCGGCGAGTATTTCTGTCGGCGCCATCAGTGCGGCTTGCATACCGCTGGCAATCGCCTGCACAGCGGCGAGAGCCGCGACCACGGTTTTGCCCGAGCCAACATCGCCCTGAACCAATCTCAGCATCGGCAGAGACTGACTGATATCGGCACTGATTTCCGTGGCAACACGCTGCTGTGCAGCGGTCAGTGTAAATGGCAGTTGCTCGAGGAAGCGTTGACTGGCGGGCTCATTGGGGGCCAGTGCTGGAGCTCCTTGCTGTTGAATCTTCTGTCGCAGTCGCAACAGACTTAAATGATGGGCGACTAACTCTTCAGCGGCGAGCCGCTGCTGGGCAGGATGCTCTCCCTCCGCGAGCAGATTCAGTGCAGTGCCCGGTGGCGGGTTGTGCAATAGACGCACCGCATCGACCAGAGAGTAAGACAGTCTGGGACTGTCCAGATCTGCATATAGTAGATCTTCAAGTCGATGGGTATCCAGTCGTTGCAGGGCCTGGGCGCAGAGGTCGCGAATTCGCTGCTGAGTGACACCCTCGGTTGCCGGATAGATCGGGGTCAGGGTTTCTGCCAGTGCCGGCGGCTTGGCCTGATTGAGATGCTGATATTCTGGATGGTACATTTCCAGGCCAGCTTTGCCGCGCCTCACCTCGCCAAAACAACGCAGTTTGGTTCCAGCCTGCAGGCTCTGTTGCTGTGCCTGATTAAAATGAAAGAAGCGCAATGTGATGGTTCCGCTGTGATCCTGAATCCGGCAGACTAGGCTGCGGCGGCGACCAAAGACCACATCAGAGGCTTTTATCTCGCCTTCAATAACCACTTCGGTAAGCGGTTGGATGCCGCCAATAGCTGTGATTTTTGTGCGGTCTATATAGCGCAGCGGCAGATGAAAAAGCAGATCCTGAATACTGTGCAGACCGAGCTTTTGCAGTTTTCCGCTGAGCTGTGGGCCAACGCCGCGCAGCTTGTCGACGCTGATGCTATGCAGGGCTTGCATAGAGTCCGTATACAGTCAGAGAACTGGAATTAAAAAGTGAAAATTTGAGGTTACAGGGCTTTATAGCCATGCCAGAATGGCGCAGATTGGCGGATGATGCCGCTTGTTGGCTTATTGTCATTTGGATAACCTCTGAAGTGGCACAATAATAGCCAAATTAGAATAAGAGGGGAAACATCGTTTGAAAATTTTATTGGCCGGCTGTGGTGACATTGGTTGCCGAACTGGCTTGCAGTTAGCGCCGCAGCATGACTGTTTCGGGCTCAAGCGCAATCCGCAAAAACTACCGGATTCGATCAAGCCTATTGCCGGCAGCCTTACTGATCTCAATCGTCTGCAGGACGTTCTAGCCGAGGGCTTTGATGTGCTGGTGGTGACATTGACGCCAGGTACCTTTACTCCGGAGGCCTACCAAAAGTCCTATGTGGATGGCGCGACAACCCTCGCCACTGCGATTGATAAGGCTGAACATAAACCGCGTCTGGTTATCTGGGTTTCTAGTACCAGTGTCTACGGCGACAATCAGGGTGCCTGGGTCGATGAGCTGTCGGCGACAGCACCGCTGTCATTTTCCGGCAAGTTGCTGTTGCAGGCAGAGGAACATATTTCCGCACTGCCCTGCGCTTCTATTATTGTCAGATTTTCTGGTATCTATGGCCCCGGCCGCACCCGTATGCTCGGTCAGATATTGGCCGGAAAAGGCCGCCCGGCTCAGCCCGAGCAGTGGAGTAATCGTATTCACAGTGATGATTGCGCGGGGGTGTTGGCGCACTTGATTCGCTGTTTTGAAAGTGGCGATAAGCTCGATAGTCTGTATGTGGCGACTGACTGCGCGCCGGTGACACAGCACGATTTACGTCTGTGGCTGGCGGCGCAATTAAACGTTGATTTACAGGATGAGATTGTCGAGCAGAAGGCGATTCGCCGCTGTAGTAACCAGCGGCTTTTAGAAACCGGCTATAAGTTTATCTACCCGGGTTATAAAGAGGGTTATCAGTCTTTAATTGATGCCTTGCCTGAATAGCTTCTTTAAATAGCTTTTTTAGATTACTACGATCCCATCCATTTCTACCTGCGCGCCCTTGGGTAATTCACTGACCCCAATCGCTGCACGGGCCGGGAATGGCTGCTGAAAATATTCCGCCATCACCTCATTGACCGCAGTAAAGTTGCCTAGGTCGGTGAGGAAGATATTCAGTTTGACTATATTGCCGAGATCGCCGCCAGAGGCTGCGCAAACTGCGCTGAGGTTATCAAAAACCTGACGAATACTCGCCTTGATATCGCTGTCGACCAGTTCCATGGTCTGGGGGTCTAGAGGAATCTGTCCAGATAGATAAACAGTGTTGTTGACCTTAACTGCCTGAGAATAAGTGCCTATGGCGGCGGGGGCGTTGTCTGTATGAATTACGGCTTTATTGGTCACGGTAGTCTCCATTGTCGGTCATTAATTTTTAACGCGATGGATGCGGCGCACATGTTTCAAGCCGCGGATGCGTCTGAGAATATCTGCCAGATGAATGCGGTCGCGCACGGTCAGTACAACGTCGACTACACTGGTAAATGCATCTTTTTCATCGACGCTAATATTTTCAATAGTGGCATCTGATTCGGTCATTCGCGATGCCAGGGCAGCAATAAAGCCGCGCTCCGGTGTGATCTCTACTTTAAGCTCGACAGGGAACTCACCGCTGACATTATTTGACCAGGCCAGCGGCATGCATTTTTCTGGATTGTTGCGAATTTCGACAAGATTGCGGCAGGATTCCAGATGAATCACTAGGCCTTTACCCGGCGAGATATGGCCGACGATCGGATCTCCTGGTATCGGGTGGCAGCAGCGGGCATATTGCAGCAGCAGACCATCAGAGGCATCAACCATAACCGGGAGTGTCGAGTTTTTGCTCTCTTCACTTGGCTTGCGTTTGGCTGCCGGAACCAGCAGGTTTGCCACAGCAAAGGGCACGCGATTGCCGAGGCCAATCTGCTGCAGAATATATTCAAAGGTCTTGGCGCCAGTCTCTTTGAGCAAGCCTTTGATCTGCGACTTTTTAAGTTGATTGTAGTTGGTTCCCAAGCGACTCAGAGACTGGTCGAGTAGGCGTTTTCCCAGATCTACAGATTCGTCATGTTGCTGATGCTTGAGGAAGTGGCGAATTGCACTGCGCGCTTTGGCGCTGACTACAAAGTTTAACCAGCTTGGATTTGGCTGTGCTTCTTCGGCGCTGATAATCTCGACTTTCTGACCACTCTGTAACTGTTCCGAGAGCGGTGTTAGCTGCCCGTCTACGCGGCAGGCAATACAGCTGTTGCCGAGTCCGGTGTGCACCGAATAGGCGAAGTCGATAGGCGTAGCGCCCGAGGGCAGTTCGACAATATTACCTTTGGGGGTAAATACATAGACTTCGTCGGGGAATAGATCGGCCTTAACATGCTCGAGAAATTCCAGCGAGTCGCCCGCCTGCAGCTGCATATCCAGCAGACCCTGAACCCATCTGGCGGCACGCCGCTGATTGACGTCGGCGCCCTGATGGCCGGTTTTATATTCCCAGTGAGCGGCGATGCCGTAGCTGGCCATGGCTTCCATTTCGACGGTGCGTATCTGCACTTCGATAACTACGCCGTGCATACCCACTAATACCGTGTGCAGGGACTGGTAGCCATTGGCTTTGGGGATGGCGATATAGTCTTTAAATTCGCCGGGCACCGGCTTGAAAAGATTGTGTATCATGCCGAGTGCTCGGTAGCAGTCATCAACGCTGTTAACGATCAGGCGGAAGGCGAATACATCCATAATGTCACGGAATGAGCGATGCTTTTCGCGCATCTTGCGGTAGATGCTCCAGAGATGCTTTTCGCGACTCTTAACCGTGCCTTCTAAGTCTTCTTTATCAAGGCGTATTTCAATCGCCTGATGAATTTCGGTGACAACTTCTTTGCGATTCTTTTTTGCCGCCTTCATGGCCTCGCGCAGACGCCGGTGGCGCAGCGGATACATGGCGGCAAAGCCGAGGTCTTCAAGTTCGAGTCGAATATCATTGATACCCAGACGCTGGGCAATCGGCGCATAAATGTCGAGTGTTTCGCGAGCGATACGTCGGCGTTTGGCCGGGGCCAAAACCCCGAGGGTGCGCATATTGTGCAGTCGGTCGGCGAGCTTTACCAAAACCACGCGAATATCTCGCGACATGGCCAGGGTCATTTTCTGGAAACTTTCTGCCTGCTGATGGGCTTTTGATTCAAACTCGATTTCGGTGAGCTTACTGACCCCGTCAACCAGATCGGCGACCGGGCGACCAAAACGACGACTTATCTGGCCTTTGGTAACGCCAGTATCTTCGATAACATCGTGAAGCATGGCGGCCATCAGGCTCTCATGGTCCATACGCATATCAGCGAGGATATGGGCAACCGCCAGAGGATGGGAAATATAGGCATCGCCACTCTGGCGCATCTGGCCTTCGTGGCATTTCTCGGCAAATCTGTAAGCGCGCTCTACGCGGCTGACTTCTTTAGCTTCGAGATAGAAAGAGAGTTTATCTAACAGTAAGCGCAGCGCCAAAAAACTCTCTCCCGGGTCTTATTGAGCCTTAGATGGACGGCTCTTGAGGAGGTTCTGATGCTTCTAAAGCTGCAATAACTGCCTCGGTTCCAGCATCAGCTGCGTCGCTACCTTCTTCAGCGGCATCCGCATCGACAATCTCATAGTCTTGACGAACTTCGGTAAGAATAGCGGCAGTCACTAAGCCTTCTTCGATTTCACGGAGTGCTATAACGGTAGGCTTATCATTTTCTTCAGGTACCAGAGCTGGACGGCCGCCGGTGGCTATTTGGCGCGCGCGCTTGGAGCCAACCATGACCAGTTCAAAACGATTATCAACGTGATCCAAACAATCTTCTACAGTAATTCGAGCCATTTTATATCCACCGGGGTAAAAAAATTTAATCTAAACTTGATCGATTATTGCAACGAAATGTTGCTGAGTCGCCCAGTTTACCTAAAGCGACGAGTTACGACAATAAAGTTACTGTAATTAAGTTGCAGTAACTTTATAAGAGGAAATGGCTAAGACAATAAATCAGTGAGAAAATCTTCCTGACCGGCAACCGGCAGACGGCAGTGCTGTGCCGAAAAAATCGCCATCAATTGATTTAAGGCGACCTCAAAGTCGTCATTGACGACCATAAAATCAGCCTCAATATAGTGACTCATCTCTTCAGTGGCTGCGGCGATACGCTTTTCGATAACCGCGCTATCGTCTTGACCGCGATTGTCGAGTCGCTCGCGAAGCGCCTGTTTGGAGGGCGGCAGGATAAAGATGCTGGTGCTGTCGGGCAGCAGTTGACGAACCTGGGCTGCACCCTGCCAGTCGATTTCAAGGATCACATCTTGACCAGAGGCGAGAGTTTCCTCAACCCATTGCTGAGAGGTACCGTAAAAGTTGCCAAAGACTTCGGCGTGTTCGAGAAAGGCACTCTGCTCGAGCATACCAATAAATTTTTCACGGCTGACAAAATGGTAGTTAATGCCATCTTCTTCACCGGGGCGGCAATCTCTGGTGGTGTGCGAGATGGAGGCTTTTATATTCTCCATACGCTTGAGAAGTTCACCGACCAAACTGGTTTTCCCGGCGCCAGAGGGTGCGGAGATAATAAAGAGAATGCCTGTTGCCATAATGGAATTTGATCCGCTGTTGAAATGTTGCTGTTGGATAGGCAGTTTACATTAGCGGAAAAAATATTCCAGATGCGCTAGCTTTCCAATCGTTTATTTTATGGGCTTAATTTACGAGCTCATTTGCCGAGATCAGCTGTCGGCTTCTGTGGATCAAAAATTTGATTTAACTGTCCCGCGAGACGGATGCCTGCCATCAGCAATCGTTTTTCAATAATCGGTCTGTTGCGATTGATATAGTCTTGGCTGATGGTGATCGGGGTTTTTTCTTTCGGTGCAGGGGCTGTCAGGCCAAATTCATAGACTGGCGAGCGGAGCATTTTGGATTCTACGGCCCAGTCTAAAAAACTGCTCTGCTGCCAGAGCTGTATCTGATTTTCACTGGCGTGGTCGAGTCGCGCCACATACTCTTCGACAGTTAGTTTTGCCGCGCCAATTAATCCGCTATCCCACACCCAGTGTAGATTTCTGCGCTTGTTTTGCTGTGGCCATTTTATTGAGATGCTATTGCCGCCGCGATCATCCTGTCGACCCACGTGCAGTGGCTGATGAATATCGCCGACAAAGTGGATAAAAAAGGACAGCGATTGAATGCGCCTGTCGTCGGAAAGGTCGGGGTTTTGCAGTTGCTGATAGGACTGATTCAGCGCGCTCAGTAGGTCGCCCTTTGAGCTGCGTTTGGCCGTGCCGACCTGCTGGTGATCTGCAGCATTAATATAGTGCCAGTACTTGGATTTCTTCCACCTGGGAATGCCGCGAATTTTATCTGGCCACAGCGAAAGTTCGGAGAGGTCTGCATCGTCAGTTATAGCCTTGAGCGCTTGAGTAGTTTTTTCGCTGAGGTGATTTTCAGCAATTTTGGTGACAATGCGATGACCCTCTGCCCCAAAAGCAACCGCCTGATGGCTGAAGATTCCGAGACAGACAATGCCGATGTAAGTGAGTAAGCACTTTCGATTTAGCATATTAAAGTCAGGTAGTTATGAAAATTTTAAAAGTATTTATTCGATATTTTGAATCTGTTCGCGCATCTGTTCTATCAGTACTTTTAACTCCACTGACGCCTGAGTGGTCACCCCGGCAATAGACTTGGACCCCAGAGTATTGGCCTCACGATTGAGTTCCTGCATCAGAAAATCCAGTCGTCGACCAATCGAATCTTTGCTGCTCAATACACGGCGTATTTCACTGAGATGCGCTTCCAGACGGTCCAACTCTTCGTCGACATCGGTGCGGTTGGCAATAATCACCATCTCCTGCTCCAGGCGATCATTGTCCAGCTGTTCTTTAAGGTCGCTAAGTTTTTGCTGCAGACGCTGGCGTTGATCTGCGAGGATGCCGGGCAGGTTATCGCGCACGATCACTAGCTGGGCTTCAATACCAACAAGGCGCTGTTCAACCATCTCGGCGAGTTTGTCACCCTCGCGTTTACGACCTTCAAGCAGTTGCTCAACGGTTGCCGAGAAGGTTTCCTTGGCGGCTGCCAGCAGTGCATTCGTGTCTATATTCTGCTCTTTTAAAATGCCCGGCCAGCGCAGTATATCCAGCGGTGAAATAGCAGCGGGATTTTTAAGTTCAGCAGAAATCACTTCGGCGATATCGATATAGCGCTTGGCCAGTTGCAGATCGGCTTCAACACTGGCATCAGTGTTGTTAAAGGCCAGTTGCATTGAGCAGTCGATTTTACCGCGGGAGAGTTTTTTCCGTGCCACTTCGCGCAGGGGCATTTCGAGTTGACGCAAGGTATCGGGAAGTCGAAAACCGGTTTCAAGAAAGCGGTGATTTACTGAGCGCAGTTCGCAGGTTACTGAACCCCAGCTAAAGTCGATGGTATTGCGGGCAAATGCCGTCATGCTGCGAGCCATAATTTCTCCAGTGTAAAATTTTAGATGCGCCATGGTAACAAAGGCGGTCATCAGGTTGGTAGATTTGCTACAATTCGCGCGATTTTTTATTTCATGCGCTTTAACTAATCCCTAATAGGAAAGAATTATGTCTCGACCCAGTGGACGCCGCCCCGAACAACTTCGCCAAGTCAAAATCACCCGTGATTTCACCTGCCATGCAGAGGGTTCTGTGCTGGTCGAATTTGGCAATACCAAGGTTATCTGTACCGCCAGTGTTGAGCCGGGTGTGCCGCGATTTTTGCGCGGTAAGGGTGAGGGCTGGGTAACCGCGGAATACGGTATGTTGCCGCGCTCGACCAATAGCCGTATGGGCCGTGAAGCGGCGCGCGGCAAGCAGAGTGGCCGCACTCAGGAAATTCAGCGTCTGATTGGTCGCTCCCTGAGAGCTGCGGTAGATCTTAAAAAGCTCGGCGAGCACACCATCAATATTGACTGTGATGTTATTCAGGCTGATGGCGGCACACGCACTGCCTCTATTACTGGCGCCTGTGTTGCGCTGGTCGATGCTATCCGTCATCTGCAGCGCAAGAAGGCGATTGTCGATGATCCACTGTTGACCATGATTGCTTCGGTGTCAGTGGGTGTTTACAAAGGTACGCCGGTCTTAGATCTGGACTATCCGGAAGATTCCAATGCTGAAACCGATATGAATGTGGTGATGAATGCTGATGGCGGCTTTATTGAAGTTCAGGGCACGGCAGAGGCGGCACCTTTCAGTGAAGAAGAGCTGAGCTCGATGCTTAAGCTCGCCAAGCAGGGCATTGCCGATTTGGTCCGTGTTCAGCAGATGGCGCTGGCTCAATAAGCATTCAGCAAAATAAGCAACTCTAACAAAGATTAAAATTATGACAAATGACAACAATTACAAAACCCAGTTTATCGACAATGGCCTGCGCAGTGGCGCGCTAAAGTTTGGTGAATTTACCCTTAAGTCTGGGCGTGTATCGCCGTACTTCTTTAACGCCGGGCAGTTTTATACTGGCCGCGCACTGGCTGAGTTGGGACGCTGTTATGCGGCCGCGATTGTCGAGTCAGGTATTGAGTTCGATGTGCTGTTTGGACCTGCTTATAAAGGTATTACTCTGGCAGCGGCAACCTCTATTGCGCTGGCCGACCACTACAACCTCGATGTGCCATACTGCTTTAATAGAAAGGAAGCAAAAAACCACGGTGAGGGCGGCAATATGGTTGGCGCTCCGCTTGAGGGTCGAGTGTTAATTATCGACGATGTGATTACTGCGGGAACGGCAATTCGTGAAGTGATGGAAATTGTTGATGCGGCCGGTGCTAAAGCGGCTGGTGTGGTGATTGGTTTGGATCGCAAGGAAAAGGGTAAGTCGGAGTTTTCGGCGATTCAGGAAGTGGAGAAGCAGTTTTCTATTCCAGTGGTGGGGATTGTTGATATTGACGATATTCTCACTTACCTCAAGGCCAAGCCTGAGAGCGGTGAGCTGGTAACATCCATTGAAAATTACAGGCAAGAGTACGGCGTATGATTAAAACGGTATTGCTGATTGTATTGTCAGGCCCATGGATGGTGCTAGATGCAGCAGAGCTATACCGTTATTACAATCAGCAGGGGGTGTTGGTCACGACAGATACCCCGCCGGCGGATGCGGCGGCCAATGATTATGAGGTGGTCAATGAATCCGGTCGCGTATTGCGGATTGTCTCCGCGTCAGAGATTGATCAAGAACTCTCCAGCGATCAGAGTAAGCAGGACAATTATCTGCTCAGCAGTTTTAGCAGTGTCGTTGAAATTCAGTCTTTAAAACAGCGCAAGGTGCAGTTGCTGACGCGCGAAATTGAACAGCTGGAAAACAATCTTACCGCGCTGGCCGCCCGTGGAAACAAAATCTATGCTGATGCCTCGAATATTGAACTCAGTGGTGAGGTGGTGCCGGAGTCGGTGACTCAGCAGTTGCAGATGCTGCTCGATGCCAAAGCTGAATTAACTCGAACACTGGCTCAGCGCCGCGATGAATATCAGACCCTCGAAGCGCGCTATGAGGCCTATAAAGCTAGATTCCGCGTACTAAAAAAGGATAGTAATTAATTACTATCCTTTTTCGTTTCTCTTCTTAACAGCGCTTTTTAAATAGTGCTACTCAAACATTGCTGCCGTTAATAGCTGCCACTGCTCCTGCCAATCTTTGGTGGGCGGTGTTTTAAACTGGCTGCGAACAAATTGGCTGATCTTGCCGTCAGTGGTGCAGAGCATTAAGTTAGCTGCGGTTGAGACGGAGACCTGCAGTTTTAGGCCGTCGCGAACTTCTGCTTCACGCAAGATCTGTTTTAACTGGGATTCCAGACGATCAAAGAACTGGGCGATCCGATCGTGCAGACGGTCAGTTTCACCGGTGAGTGCATCGCCATTCAAAATGCGCGTGATGCCGGGATTCCTTTCCGCAAAGGCGAGTACCAGGCTGAGAATACGGTAGCACTGATTTACCGGGTTGGGTTCGTCGCTGATAATGCTGCGCACGCGGGCGAAAACCGTGTCTTCGATAAAGTCGATCAAACCTTCATACATTCGGGTTTTACTCGGGAAGTGCCGATAGAGCGCAGCTTCGGAAACGCCGAGTTCTGCCGCCAGAGCTGCGGTTGTAATACGTCCACCGCCTGATTTCTCAAGCATACGGGCGAGGGCCTGAAGGATTTCTTGGGCGCGTGTGCCGGGTTTTTTAGCCATTAGTTGAGTTCCTCTAAGTCGGACTCTTGATTGGTGATTAATGTACCAACGCCTTCGTCGGTAAAGATTTCCAGCATAACGGCGTGCTCTACACGGCCGTCAATAATATGTGCGCTGCTGACACCGGATTTTACCGCGTCCAGTGCACAGCCAATTTTCGGTAGCATGCCGCCGTAAATAGTTTCGTCGGCAATCAGTTCATTGACACGACTGGTGGTGAGTCCGGTCAGGATCTCGCCACTTTTATCTTTTAGGCCAGCGACATTGGTCAGCAGAATCAGTTTTTCAGCGTCGAGCACCTCGGCAACTTTACCGGCGACCAGATCCGCATTGATATTGTAGGAAGCGCCATCAGAGCCGACGCCAATGGGCGCGATAACCGGAATAAAGCCGCTGTTAACGAGCATATCGATAACGCTTTTATTGATCGAGGCAACTTCACCCACATGGCCTATATCAATAATTTCAGGCACTTCCATCTCGGGTGTTTTGTGCGAGACAATCAGTTTCTTGGCTTTAATAAGCTGCCCATCTTTGCCAGTAACACCAAAGGCTTTGCCGCCAGCGGCGCCGATCATATTAACGATCTCTTTGTTGACCGTGGCACCCAGTACCATCTCAACCACGTCCATGGTTTTGCTGTCAGTCACGCGCATACCATCAACAAATTCAGATTTGATTGACAGGCGGTCGAGCAACTCACCAATCTGTGGCCCGCCGCCATGGACAACAACAGGGTTGATGCCGACCAGTTTCATCAGCACTATATCTCGGGCAAAACTCTCTTTGAGTTTATCGTCACCCATGGCATTTCCACCATATTTGACCACCACGGTTTTGCCGGTAAAGCGCTGGATATAAGGAAGGGCGCGGGAGATAACCTGCGCTGTGGTCTCTGCTTCTTTACGTGTTAAGGACATAATTAAATATAGTCTTCTATGTTATTTATAAAGGGTGCCAGTTCGCGGCGAAATTCCTGCTTGACCTGTTCGAGGCCGTTTTCATTGTCGGCTTCAAATCTCAGGGTCAGGTTTGCTGAGGTATTTGAGGCTCTAATCAGGCCCCAGCCAAAGCCGTATTCAACTCTCAAGCCATCAATAGTGATAACCTGAGCCTGGGCAAATTGGCAGCCAGCCGCCAGTGTCTGCATCAGATTAAATTTCTCATCCTCACTGATTGGAATCAGTATCTCCGGAGTGTATACGCTGCCTTCGAGTTCATCTAAAAGCTCATCGAGGCTCTGCCCTAGATCACTGAGAACTTCGAGAAGGCGCACTGCCGCATACAGCCCGTCATCGAAACCTTTCCAGCGGTCATTGAAAAATATATGGCCGCTAAACTCTCCGCCAAGCGGTGCACTATTGTCATGGACCTGCTTTCTGACATGGGCGTGACCGGTCTTGCACATTACTGGTCTGCCGGAGTAGCGACGGATCAGTTCTGGCAGTCTTTTGCTGCTTTTTACATCGAAGATAATATCCGATCCGGGCTTGCGGGCGAGTATATCACGGGCAAAAAGCATCATTAGTTGGTCTGGCCAAACGATTCTTCCCTGCGCCGAGATCACCACCACACGATCGCCATCGCCATCAAAGGCCAGCCCTAAATCAGCGCCCTCAGTGACCACCTTTTCGCGCAGATCAGCAAGATTCTTTTCATCTGCAGGATTGGGTTCGTGGTTTGGGAACGAGCCATTTACATCGCAGTAGAGGGGAAATGCCATACAGCCGAGACTGTCGAAAAGCTTTACTGCAATCGGCCCCGGGGAACTGTTGGCGCCATCGATAACCAGTTTAAAGGTTTTATTGATCAGGCTGTCTTCGACAATATGTGAGATATAGCGAGGAATAATATCGGCGGTCGCTGCACTGCCCTGACCGGTGGCGAAGTTATTGCTGCGCAACATAGGTTTGAGCATCTGCAATGTTCGCCCGGAAATGACTTCGCGCTGAATAATAATTTTAAAGCCGTTATAGGCGGCTGGGTTGTGACTGGCGGTAACCATAACGCCACTGCTGGCATGGCCGCCGTAGTGGATGGCGAAGTTGAGAGCTGGTGTGGATATCTGACCCAGATTGACGACATTGATGCCGCAGGAGATTAATCCTGACTGCAGGGCACTGGCCAACTCCGGGGAGCTGAGTCTGGCATCGTGACCGATATAGATTGTCTGTTCATTGTTGCGGCGCAGAACGGTGCCCAGTCCTTTGCCGAGACGATTGGCGAAGTCGGCGGTAATCTCTGTGTTGGCAAGGCCGCGGATATCATAGTCGCGGAAGACTACATCTGGGATATTGCTGGTGACTGCTGTATCGGTCGCGGCAGATTGCAGGCTCTCCATTAGCTGCTGCTCGAGAGCCGATGGAGTTTCCTCAAGTTCGATTATTGGGGCTTCCGCACTGGTGATTGTTTCCAGTGGTTGAATTTCCAGATCTAGAGGGGCTTCTTCTTTTGCGGGTTGTGGTTCTTTGTTTGGCTGAGGCTCTTTATTGCGCTGAGGCTCTTCATTGCGCTGAGGCTCTCCATTGCGCTGAGGCTCTCCATTGCGCTGAGGCTCTAACGGACCAGTATGCCCAGCAGCAGATTTTTTCCAACGCTCATTGATAGCGTTGGGCGCTGTGTTTTGCAAATCAATCGCCTCTACCAGAGATCGTCGGCCAAGTCGGAATCTGATCATTAAATACAGAGCAATTAAAATTGCCGCGGCAAAGCTGCTGAAGAAAAGGCCAAAGGGTGGCAGTGCGCTATTAATGGATTTTAGCAGTGCCGGGGATGGCGAAAAGGCCACTTTCCACAGAGAGTTTGCCGTATCAAATGTCTCACTATTAAGCGTTTGATCGCCGCTAGTGCCTATTTCGAGAATAACCGTTGTGCGATTTTGCGAGGTAATTTGCTGAAGTCGCAAAAGTCCCTCCGAGGTATTGATGGTATTTAGGGCATAGCTTAGACCGGCGGTCGGCATCTGCGCCAAAATACTGCCAATCACCTGGTTATTGGCTACCACGGCCTGACTAAAAAGAATTTTCCACTGGTTATCAATTTTTACCGCGCGTGGGTCAACAAGCTTGCCCTGTTGCGAAAGGCGCAGCATATGTTTGGCGGCAAAGCCCAGTTGATCGGAGTGGCGGCTAATGGCTGGATCTATATAGTAAATCGCCTCAGCATCGGTAATGGTAGTTGCTGCGGCGCTTTCTGCGCTTTCTGCGCTTTTTAGACTATTTTTGTCTAAGCGACTAAAACTGTCGATAGTGTTAGTTGCACTGGCCAACTGAGCAAGCTGTTGGCGCTGTTGATCTATATAGCTGTCAACTCGACTGGCGGCTATTTTCATATTCAGGCCGTAGTGAAAATCTACTAGCTGTTGACGTGCCTGAACCACAAGGTTTTGATAGAGCGCGATATAAACACCGACAAGCAGCAGGCCCCCGATAATAATACTGCCAAGCAGTAACGGGTCGTTATAGATTTTCGAAAGGGTTGTTTTAAACGTCACTGTCATCAATCTCAACGGCTGGCTTAGCGCGCTATCTGTTTAGAAATAGCGTCGATAATATCTCGGGCCAGTTGAGTCTTGCTCCTTTTGCTAAATGCCTGACAGCTGTCCGCGGTGATCCACCAGGCTTCGTTGTCGTCACTATTAAAACCAACGTCCGTTCGTGACACATCGTTGGCAACAATTGCATCGAGCTTTTTGCGCACTAACTTATCTCGCGCATAGGTCTCAATATCTTGAGTTTCTGCAGCAAACCCAACTACAAAAAGATCGCTAAAATTCTCGGCGACAGCGCTGACAATATCCGGATTTTTTTCCAGTTTGAGCTCAATGCTATCGGCGGATTTTTTAATTTTTTGCTCAGCCACATTTACTGGTCGATAGTCGGCGACGGCGGCGCTGGCAATAAAGATATCCGCATCGACACAGGCGGCCAGTGCGGCATTGTGCATCTCGGCAGCGCTAACGGCCGGAATCACTGTGCAGCGATCTGGCGGAGTAAGTGACACCGGGCCGGAGATAATCGTTACTTGGGCGCCCGCTTCTACAGCGGCAGCCGCTAGGGAGTAACCCATTTTTCCTGAACTGTGATTGCTGATATAGCGAACCGGATCTATAGCCTCGCGGGTCGGACCAGCAGTGATCACAACTTTCTTACCACTCAGCTGCCCAGTCTCAAAACAGTTGGCGACCTGATCAACGATGGTATCGGGCTGTTGCATACGCCCTTCACCAATATCACCGCAGGCCTGAATGCCACTGTCCGGACCGAAAATCATCACCTGTCGCTGTTTGAGTGTCTGCATATTGTCGCTGGTTGCCGGGTGCGACCACATCCCCTGATTCATGGCTGGCGCCACTGCAATCCGCGCTGGGGTTGCCAGATAAATCGCATTTAATAGGCTGTTGCCGCGGCCGTGAACCATGCTGGCAACAAAGTCTGCGGTGGCTGGCGCAATAAGTAGTAGGTCTGCCCAGCGAGCAAGTTCGATATGGCCCATGCCAGCTTCGGCTTCTGGGTCGAGAAGATCCGCGTGTACCGGATATCCAGAGAGAGCCTGCAATGTTAGTGGACGGATAAATTCTTCAGCAGAGGGTGTCATTACAACCTGCACTTCGGCACCACGATCTTGTAGGCGTCTGACAATCTCGGCACTTTTATAGGCGGCGATCCCGCCAGTGATACCAACAATTATGCGTTTGTTTGAAAGGGTGCTCATTAATCGTCCAGACACAGCAAATAAAGACTGTAAGATACCATTATGAGCGGGACATCTGTAGCAATAAATAAGGACTTACTATGGCTATAACCCAATGGCCGGAGAACGAAAGGCCGCGAGAGAAGTTAATTCTTCGGGGGGCGTCGGCACTTTCTGATGCTGAATTGTTGGCGATATTTCTGCGCACCGGATTGCCGGGTATCACCGCCATTGATCTGGCCCGCAGCCTGCTCACCGAGTTTGGTGGGTTGGGCGCGCTGCTGGGGGCGGACCACAAAGCGTTCTGTTCGGCCAAGGGGGTGGGCACGGCAAAGTTTGTTCAGCTCAAGGCCTCACTGGAATTAACTCGTCGTTATTTGCAAGAGCAGTTAGAAGATCAGCCGGTGTTTACCAGTCCGGAAAAGGTCAGTGATTATCTCTCTGTGCAGATGCGCGATTACAAGCGCGAAGTCTTTATGATGCTGCTGTTGGATAGCAAGCATCAGTTGCTGGATACCTATGAACTGTTTCAGGGCACGTTGAATGCGGCCAGTGTCCACCCCCGCGAGGTTGTTGCTCGTGCGCTGAGGCTGAGCGCCGCTGCGGTGATTGTTGCGCACAATCATCCCTCTGGTCTCGCCGAGCCTAGTCAGGCGGATATTGATATAACCCGACGCTTAAAATTGGCTTTGGATCTGGTGGATATTCGTTTGCTCGACCATTTTGTGATTGGTCGTGGGCAGGTTGTTTCTCTGGCCAAGAGGGGAAAATTGTAGGCTTATTGAATTTATATAAGCTAATGCTGTGGAATAAGCCAATTTCGTTTGATTCAGCATGGCCTTTCTGGTATAAATTGCGCCCCTTTGCGGGAGGGTCCCGCGGCTGGGGTTAGATATCCAGAATTCACGTGTCGGGCGGATGCAAATCCGGTCAGCACAATTGCAAGCAGAGGCAGTAGAAATGTCCAGAGTATGTCAGGTCACAGGCAAGCGCCCAATGGCTGGAAACAATGTATCTCACGCGAAAAACAGAACACGTCGTCGCTTTGAGCCAAACCTTCACACCCATCGTTTTTGGGTTGAAGCAGAAAAACGCTTTGTTAAGCTTCGCGTATCTACTAAGGGTATGCGCATCATCGACAAAAAAGGTATTGAACAAGTATTGTCCGAGCTTCTGGCTCGTGGCGAAAAAGTCTAAGGAGACCACTGATGGCTAAGTCAGCGAGAGAAAAGATTCGTTTAGTGTCCAGTGCAGGCACCGGACATTTTTATACTACAGACAAGAATAAGCGCAATATGCCTGAGAAGATGGAGATCAAGAAGTACGATCCCACTATCCGCAAGCATGTGATCTATAAAGAAGCCAAAATTAAGTAATTTTGCTTCTTGGTTAGACGCGTAAAAAATCCTGCCGGTTGGCGGGATTTTTTTTGCCTCAGATTTTGTCAGCGAGAAAGCGCATATAAAAAGCCAGCCATAAAAAAACCCGATAATTTCTTATCGGGTTTTTCAAATTTGCTGATTTGCCCTAAGGCATGATCAGAAATTAGTCGGCAACTACGTTCTCAGCTTGAGCGCCTTTCTGACCTTGAGTAACTTCCATAGTTACTGCCTGGCCTTCTTTCAAAGATTTGAAACCATCAGCTTGGATTGCGCTGTGGTGTACAAATACGTCACCGCCGCCTTCCTGCTCAATAAAACCAAAACCTTTGCTGTCGTTGAACCACTTTACAGTGCCAGAAACTCTCTCCGACATAACTAACCTCACTTTAAAAAATTGTATACCGTTTAAGGCGTTAAAAATATCCAGCCTCATAACGGGGCTAGCCTATACGCTTGAATCAACTAAACTCAAGTGCACCACTAAGGCGAAAATCCTCTCAATGAGGCTGTAGACGCTTTAGCACACCGGAGTGTATTGGTTTTTTCAGCAATTAGCCAATTTTGTGTGAATTTTCCGCAAAAAAGTTGCTTTTCTTCGGTTTCTGGCGCTTTTAGGCCTTTATCGGAGTTTCAAATTGGCAGGTAACAGCCAATGACCCCCTGGGAAATGCGTCAGGCGGAAACCCGATCTCAGGATGCTATGGTACCATAGCCCAATCTTGATCTAAGCTAGATATCACCGGAATAACTGGGGTGTGCGGATGTTGGATGGGTCAGCGTCTGTCTGATCCCAATGCTATTCTTAACCCAGGGAAACTGTTTGACTAGTTGCGTATCCAAGATGGGTACATTTTGGTAGGAGATTGTTATGAGTGAACATATTGCTGAGGCCAATGAGGCAGCAGACAGCACGGCAGAGACCCAGCATCGAAATTTGGCACTGCTAGTCTATGTGTTGCAGGGCTTTGGTTTTGTCACTGGCGGGTTGACCTGGTTGGCAGCACTGCTGGTTAACTATTTAAAAATGTCAGAGGTGCGTGGAACCTGGCTGGAGAGCCATTTTCGCTGGCAGCTCAACACCTTTTGGTATGGGTTGCTGTGGTCGTTTGTGGCGGCATTGTTTTGGTTGGTGTTGCTGGGCTGGTTAGCTGGCGGCTTGGTCACAGTCTGGTTGCTATACCGCATTATTAAAGGCCTGTTGTATTTAAATGACAGCAAGCCAATTATTTTCTAACGGGAATATTTTGCCAAGAAAATTTTTATGCCACGGCTTTACATATAAAAAAGCAGCCATGGTTAGAGGAGAGGGAATAGTTGAACTACCGTCACAGAATTGATGGCGCTGAGGTTGACTTGCCGGTGGGCAAGGTGGTCTGTGTTGGTAGAAATTATGCTGCCCATGCGCGAGAGCTCAATAATCCTGTGCCCTCTGAGCCGGTGCTGTTTATTAAGCCCAATACGTCCATTGTCCGCCTTGCCGATCCTGTAGCTATCCCCAGCCACCTTGGCCAGTGTCATTTTGAAGCTGAGATGAGCATCCTGATTGCCGAGGAGCTAAAAGCGGGCTGTGATGAGCAGCAAGCCCAGCAAGCTATTGCTGGGGTTGGCCTGGCACTGGATCTAACCCTTCGCGATCTGCAGCAACAGCTCAAAGACAAAAGCCTGCCCTGGGAAAAAGCCAAGGCCTTCGACGGTGCCTGTCCGGTATCAGATTTTGTGTCCGTAAATAGAGCAGGCGACCTACAGGACCAGCAGATTCAGATGTACCAGAATCAACAGCTGCGGCAGGATGGCAACAGTGCTGATATGCTGACGCCTGTGCTGCCACTGTTGGTTTATATCAGTCAGTTTTTTACCCTGCTGCCCGGCGATATGTTGCTGACCGGCACGCCCGCTGGTGTTGGCCCCCTGGCGATTGGCGATCAGTTACAGCTGTCCCTCTCTGATCTGATTCAATGTCAGACGCAGATTTGCGCCGCGATTTAAGGAAGTTTTATGAGCCTGGCAAACGGCATCTATAAGCATTACAAAGGCAACCTCTATCAGGTGCTGGGCGTGGCCCGACACAGTGAAACAGAGGAGGCACATGTGGTGTACAAAACCCTCTACGGCGACTACAGTCTCTGGGTTAGACCCCTGAGTATGTTCACCGAGCTGGTTGAGGTTGGAGCTGAGCAAGTGCCGCGGTTTGCATTTATAGAGGCGGCCGAGGCCGATCTCTAATGCTGTTTATCACCAGCAATATTTCTATTGCAGATTCCGAGATCGAGTTTTCAGCGGTACGCTCTCAGGGCCCGGGCGGTCAGAACGTCAACAAGGTGTCTTCGGCGATTCATCTGCGCTTTGATATCCGCGCTTCCTCTTTTCCAGAAATTTATCAGCAGCGACTGTTACAATTGTCTGATCACCGCATTACCAAAGAGGCGGTGGTGGTGATTAAGGCACAGCGCTACCGCAGTCAGGATAAAAATCGAGCCGAGGCGCTGCAGCGTCTGCAGGCTTTGTTACAGTCGGTGACCCACAACCCTAAAATACGCCGGCCGACCAAACCGACCCGCGGATCCCAGTTGAGACGTATGGATAAGAAAGCCCAGCAGGGTAAAAAGAAAATCATGCGTTCTAAACCAAGCCTCGATTAGAGGCTGCAAAAGGCTCTCCATGGAATATAACAGCAAGCATCCCTTCGATATTTTAACGCCGGACTTACTGATTGACGCGGTAGAGGCCCAGGGGTTTGTGTCCGACGGTCGATTTATTGTGTTAAACAGCTATGAGAACCGGGTCTATCAGATAGGTATTGAAGACCAGGTGCCTATGATTGCTAAGTTTTACCGGCCCCAGCGCTGGAGTGATCAACAGATTCAGGAAGAGCATGATTTTTGTTTTGATCTACAGGCCCAAGAACTGCCGGTGGTCTGCCCCTGGATTAATGGCGCGGGCCAGACCATTAATCATTACGCGGATTTTAGCTTTGCCCTGTACCCTCGCAAAGGCGGCCATGCGCCGGAGTTAGATAATCTGGATAATCTATTTATTCTCGGTCGGCTGCTGGGACGCTTCCATGCCATTGGCGCAACCCGGCCCTTTATTCATAGACCCAGTCTGGATGTGGAGTCATTTGGCCGCCGCTCTTACCAACTGCTCAGTTCTGAGTTTATACCCAGGGAGCTCAGCCCGGCCTATGACTCTCTGGCCCTGGATGTGCTGGCGAGAATAGATGAAATTCTCTCGGAGTTTGGCCCGATCAACAGAATCCGCGTCCATGGAGACTGCCATTCAGGCAATATTCTGTGGCGCGACGACAACCCGCATTTTGTCGACTTTGACGATGCGCGCATGGCGCCAGCAGTGCAGGATTTGTGGATGTTGCTATCTGGTGATCGCCAGGAGCAAACCGCACAGATGGCCGAGCTAATTGAGGGCTACAGTGAATTCCACGATTTTGACTACCGAGAGCTTCGGCTGATCGAGGTATTGAGAACCCTGCGCATTATGCATCACAGCGCCTGGATTGCCCGGCGCTGGTCAGATCCGGCTTTTCCCCGCGCCTTTTCCTGGTTTGACTCCCCGCGTTACTGGAGTGACCATATTCTAATGCTGCGTGAACAGCTGGCAGCTCTCAATGAGCCACCTCTGCAAGTTATTCCCTAGTATTTACCAGCTGTAACTAATGCCCATGGTCAGCTGGCTATCGCTGGGGTCTGTGCCCTGAACAGGCTGATTGTCATAGATCCATTCAAATTTTAACTCGGCAAAAATATCTCTGATAAGCGGCGCCTTTAGCCCCAGGTTAGCCCTGATCACGGAATCATCTAAATCAGAGATTGAGGCTCTCAGGCTGTGGCTGTGAAACAGCTCTAAACTGGATGTGATCATTCGACGATAGTCGGCAGCCCAGCTCCAGGTAAGGCGGCCATCCTCAGTGCCGTCTTGATATTCCTCAGTTATCCACAGTAGACCGGTTTCTGCAGATAATGCGGTTTTCTCAGAGTCCCAAAACTGCCGGCCTATGGCGCTGCCCACACTAAAGTACTGATCTATGGCGCGATTATCGTTGGCGCCCCAGACTAGTCCATTGTTCCAAAACCACTGTTCGCGAAAGAACCAGTCAACCCCGTAGTCCAGGCGATACTCTTCCTTGGCGGGAACATCATTCAAGCTGTGGCTCTCGTAATTGATGCCACTGTGATGGCGGAAATCTCCCTCGCGCCACTGCACTGAGCCCTCAATATCCCAGTCTTCGCGCTCTTCATTGCCACTGGCATAGGCGCCCGTCGCACTCACAGTGCCTGCGTAGGTTGAGCCGAACACAGGGCTGGCCATAGAGTCGAAGCTGGCTTTGGGTGTCAGACCATTGACTGTGGAGACCCTGTCAGAAGCTATAGTCAGGGGGCCAAAATTCTCTGAGGCCCAGACAATTTGATCAGCTGTCTGGTCAATAAGGCTGCCCTTGATCAAATCGCCATTTTTAAGCATAAGCTCCTCGGCGCAGAGGGCTGTTGAAACTAGAGTTATAAAAAGAATTGCGCATGATCCGTATCGCATAATGTCCTCAAAAAATGGTGGCTGGAATTCAGGCAGAGCGTATTTTACAGATTTAAGCTGATTGTTCATTAGTCGGCGAAAATTACTTTAACTTTTAATCTAATCATCAGTAGAATGATCGCCAATCAACCGGGCGGTGCGTTTTGCCCTCAGTCTGTATGGCCAAGAAGCCGAGTTAAGGAGAAATTAATGAGCGACCTTCCAACTGAATTGAAGTATGCCAGCAGCCATGAATGGGCGAGACTGGACAGCGATGGGACTGTGGTGGTGGGTATTACCGACCATGCTCAGGAGGCCCTGGGTGATATTGTCTATATTGAGCTGCCAGAAGCTGGTGCCTCTGTGGATGCCGGTGCTGAAGTGGCTGTTGTTGAATCAGTAAAAGCGGCATCAGATATTTACTCGCCGGTGACCGGCGAAGTGGTCGAGATCAACCCTGCCCTGGAGGATGAGCCTGAGACCGTCAATGGCAGCCCCTACGCGGATGGCTGGTTGTTCCGAGTCAAGGTATCTGGCCCCGAAGAGCTAGAAGATATGATGGATGCAGATGCCTATCAGATAGCGGTCGACGAGTCCTAATCTCTTACAGCCCAGCTAAAAAAACCAGCAAAAAGGCCTCGCCATCTGTCGGGGCTTTTTTGTGGCTGCTGGTTTAATGGCTGCTGGTTTAACAGCCCCCTTTTAAAGGCACCGGTTCAGTGGCGCAGGGAAATAATATCCCAGCCTCTGGTCGTCGCTTCTTCTCGCAGTGGCGCATCTGGGTCTACGGCCACTGGATGGCTGACCTGCAACAGCAGTGGTAAATCATTGATTGAGTCCGAATAGAAATAGCTGCCCTCGGACTGCTCATTATTTTCCGCCAACCATTGATTAAAGCGCTCCACCTTGCCCTCCCGGTAGGTGGGGGTGCCGACAATCTTGCCGGTGTAGCGTCCGTCAATTATCTCTAAATCGGTCGCCAGTAGCTCATCAATGCCCAGAGACCTGCAGATGGGCTCCACAATAAAGCGGTTGGTCGAGGTAATCACCAGCAGGCGATCGCCGGCCTCTCTATGCTGCTGAATTAGGTGATCGGCCCTGTCTAAACGCATAGGCGCGATAACAGTTTGCATAAACTCTCTGTGTAGCTGCCGAAGGTCGTCGCTGGGAATCTGAGCCAGTGGCGCCAGTGAAAAATTCAGGTAGGCCTGAATATCCATGCATCCGGCTTCATAGTCGGCATAAAAGCGATCGTTCATGGCGCGGTAGTGATCAACATCTACCCGGTTATTGGCCACCAAAAATTCGCCCCAGCCATGGTCGCTGTCGCCGGCAATTAAGGTGTTATCTAAATCAAAGATGGCCAGGGCCATAGAACTGTTCTCGCAGTTTAGGAAAGGTTAAATAAACGCAGACGCAGGATAGCGATGATGTAAGATGGTCTCAAGAGAAAATTGCTGGCCTTCCGAGTCTGTGGAACAATGGCAAGCTGCTCAACAATAAATAAGGAATACTGCAAGTGGTTGATAAGGACGGTTTTCGTGCAAATGTCGCTATGGTCATCAGTGATGGTCTCGGCAAGCTATTTTGGGCGAAAAGGCTGGGACAGCAGGCCTGGCAGTTTCCTCAGGGAGGCGTCAGTGCCGGTGAGTCTGCAGAGCAGGCGCTCTACAGAGAACTCTACGAGGAAGTGGGCCTTGAATCCGGCGATGTAAAAATTATCCAGCACACCAAAAAATGGCTGCGCTACCATATTCCTCCGCAAATGCAGCGCAAAAACTCCAAGCCTCTGTGTATAGGGCAAAAACAAAAATGGTTTTATCTGCAGTTGACCGGCGATAGCGCCAAGGTGCGTTTCGATGCCACAGGCACGCCAGAGTTTGATGGTTGGGAATGGGTCAACTATTGGTACCCTATTGAATCTGTTGTGCCCTTCAAGCGCAATGTCTACCGCAATGCTCTGATGGAGTTTGCTCCTGCCAATGCGCGCTTTGAAAAGCGCAGTCGCGGAAGGTAGCCATGCTCCACTCCCTGAGAACCATAGTTCAAGAGGTTAATAGCGCCCGCAATTTGCCCCAGGTACTGAGCATTATCGTCAAGGAAGTGCGCGATGCGATGCAGGCTGGTGTGTGCTCGGTCTATCTGTTTGATGACTCGGACGAGCGCTATGTGCTTATGGCCACTGAGGGGTTGCGGAAAGAATCTATTGGCAAGGTTCGCCTGTCAATGCGCGAGGGCTTGGTGGGTTTGGTGGCGGCCAAGGAGGAGCCCCTCAATCTTGAGAATGCCGATCAGCACCCCAATTTCGCCTATTTTGAAGAGACAGGTGAAGCGCCGTTCCATTCTTTTCTCGGTGTCCCCATTATTCATCACCGCAAGGTGTTGGGCGTTTTGGTATTGCAGCAGCAAACTCAGCGTCGCTTTGCCTCGGAAGAAGAGGCTTTTGTAGTCACGGTCTGTGCCCAATTATCTGGCGCCATAGCTCATGCTGAGGCCACAGGTGCGCTGCGTAAGCTGGCTTCAGCTGGGCGTGGCAAAAGCCGCGAAGCTATGTTTAGAGGTATTCCCAGCGCCCCAGGTATAGGTATTGGCCGGGTGGTGTTGGTGGCCACCAATACAGATCTGGCTGCTGTGCCTGAGCGATTCACCAATAACCCAGCAGCTGAAGTGGAAATCTTTCGCCGCGCCCTGACTGCGGCCAAAAAAGATATGCGCAATCTGGGGGATGGTCTGGTCAACAAGCTGAGCTCCGAAGAGCTGGCCCTGTTTGATGTCTATATTCGCATGCTGGACGACAGCTCGCTGGGTGGCGAGGTGATCGCCTCTATTACCGCCGGCCAGACTGCCCAGAGTGCCTGGAGTTCGGTGATTCTAAAACATGTGCGTACCTTCCGGCAGATGGACGACCCCTATCTGCGTGAGCGCGCGGCAGATGTCAACGATCTGGGCAAGCGGGTGCTGGGCTATCTGCAAACCAGTCATAAAAAAGAACTGCCTATGCCGCGCCGAGTGGTGCTGGTGGGCGAAGATTTATCGGCAACAGCTCTGGCGGATATTCCGGTCAATCGCCTGGTGGGCATTATCTCGCTCAAAGGTTCCAGCAATTCCCATATGGCCATTGTGGGTCGTGCCCTGGGCATACCCACTGTGATGGGTGCTGTAGATCTGCCCTGGGCCGAGCTGGAAGGTCAGGAATTAATTGTCGACGGTTTTACCGGTGATGTAATCAGCAGTGCCACGCGGACGTTGCGGCGCTACTATTTGCAGCGTCAGCGGGAAGAAAAAATACTCACCAAAGACCTGGAAAAACTGCGGGATATTCCCTGTATTACACCTGATGGCTTCCGCTTTTCACTCTGGGTAAATACAGGCCTGCGCCAGGACACTATGATGTCGCTCAAAAGTGGTGCCGAGGCTGTAGGCCTATTCCGCACTGAGATGCCCTTTTTAATGCGCTCGAGTTTTCCCACTGAGGATGAGCAGGTCGCCATTTATCGCGAGCAGCTGGTGGCATTCTCGCCGCGGCCTGTGACCATGAGAACTCTGGATATTGGTGGTGACAAGGACCTGCCCTATTTCCCGATTGAAGAGGAAAACCCGTTTTTAGGCTGGCGCGGTATTCGTATCTCTCTAGACCATCCGGAGATTTTTCTGGTGCAGATTCGCGCTCTGCTGCGTGCCAGTCAGGGGGTCAATAATCTGCGCATTATGCTGCCCATGATTAGCAATATCCCAGAGCTGGACCGCGCGCTGGAGCTGATTGATCGCGCCTTTGACGAGCTGACTCAGGAAGAGGGCTACGCCATAGAGCGGCCGCCAGTGGGAGCCATGATTGAGGTGCCCGCTGCGGTTTATCAGGTCAAGGAAATTGGTCGTCGAGTCGACTTTTTGTCTGTGGGCACCAATGACCTTACCCAGTATCTTTTGGCTGTGGATCGCAATAACCCGCGGGTCGCCGATCTCTATCACACATTGCATCCATCAGTTCTGCGAGCACTCAAGGCTATTTATGAGCAGGCTTCCTCGGTCAACTGCCAGCTCAGTGTCTGTGGTGAGATGGCCGGTGACCCGCTGAGTGCAGTGGTTCTACTCGGTCTTGGCTATGAGAATTTCTCTATGAGTGCCAGCACCTTGCTGCGGGTGAAGTCCATGTTGCTCAATGTCAGCCGCAAAGAGGCGCGTGAGATGGTTAAACGTGCCCTGCGCTTATCCGATGCGGGCTCTGTGGCGCAGTTTATGTCTGACTCATTGAATCAGCCAGAAGTGGCCAAATTGATTCGTCCCTCCAGAGCCAGTCATCGCTCGGAAGCCCTAAAGCTAAAAGTCTGAGAGTTCAGGGTTTCGCCTGCTTCATAGGTTTGCTCCGCCACTGTAATATTGGCAGATTCAGAGATAATTAAGGCGGTGGAGGCTCTGGTGCCATAGCCATCTGCAACTATAAATGGCGAAGAGAGTAATGTTTCCCACTCCTGGGGGACGCCTGTGTTGGGAAGCAATTCCCGAGCATAGGTTTTTTGCAGTGACAGGGTCGCCATAAGGCTATCCAGGTGCTGTTCTCCTACTTCAGCGCCGTCAATCAGCTGTTCGAGCTGTTCTCTGGCATGGTCAACCTTGGGCCAGGGGCTATCCAAAGTGTTATTGCTCAGGGCATAGACTCCCGGCTGGAGTTTTTGTGGCGCCAGATTCTCATAATTATTTAGGTATACCAGATTGCTGCCGTCGTAGAGCAGAAGATTAAAACCACCGTACTCAGATGCGGTTGGCTCTATGGCGCTGGCCCAATCTGAGGCTGCTAATTCTGAGAGTAAAAAGTCGGTGACCAGTTGACCTCGAGAGAGGGGCTGTGACTCCATCTCCCCGTTTTCGTCCAGGTAGCGATAGTTGGTTACAGCTGCAAAGCGGCCATTGCGGGATAACCCCAGCCAGGTGCCGCCAGCGTTTAGATCTTTGCCTGCCAGAATAGGAGCATCTGACCACCAGTGCATAGGTAGTGTAGGGCGCGGATAAAACTCATCGCGGTTAGAGGTGACAATCAGCGGGCTGTCAGTTTGGGTTTTATAGGCAAAGGCGAGTAGACACATGCCCGGCAGTGTAACTATTTATCTCTCCCAGCGACATCCCGCTTGGCGCACTAGCTCAGAAACCGCTATGATCTGCGCTTGAATTTTTAGGGGTATTCAAAGCCATGCTCAATCATCCAGCCATAGACCCAATTGCGATTTCACTGGGACCGCTGCAGATTCACTGGTATGGCATAAGCTATTTGCTAGCCTTTGCTACTGCCTGGTATCTGGCCAGACGCAATGCCAGACGACCCTGGTCACCCCTGGGTGAAAACCAAGTCGAAGACCTGATTGTCTACGGTGCCTGGGGAGTGATAGCTGGCGGGCGTCTGGGTTATATGTTTTTCTACAATACCGACAAATGGCTGGCCGATCCCGCCATGTTGTTGCGAATTTGGGAGGGCGGTATGTCCTTCCATGGCGGGCTGATTGGTGTGGCCATAGCTATTTTTATCTATGCCCGTAAACACAGGGTATCTTTTCTTACTCTGACAGACTTTGCAGTGCCGCTGGTGCCCACAGGATTGTTCTTTGGTCGTATGGGCAATTTTATTGGTCAGGAGCTCTACGGGCGCCCCACAGATGTGCCCTGGGGCATGTTGTTTCCCTCAGACCCCACTCAGCTGCCCCGGCACCCGTCGCAGCTCTATGAGGCTCTGCTCGAGGGGCTAGTGCTGTTCCTGATTATTAGTTGGTTTGCACGCAAGCCGCGGCTGGCTGGTGAGATCACAGGCCTATTCCTAGTACTCTATGGCTGTTTCCGCTTTATGGTTGAGTTTGTTCGCGAGCCGGATGCCCAGTTTGCCGGTCAAACCGCAATGATAGAGTCACTCAACTGGATGACCCGCGGTCAGGCCCTGTGCATTCCTATGGTTTTATTGGGGCTGTGGTTTATGCGCAAAACGATGCAACGCCTAATGGCAAAATCTGCAACTAACTAAGACTGGACTCCGGCAATGAAACAGTACCTGGACCTAATGCGTCATATTCGCGACACCGGTGTTAAAAAGGAAGATCGCACCGGCACTGGCACCCTGAGTGTGTTTGGCTATCAGATGCGCTTCGACCTGGCTGAGGGGTTTCCGCTGGTCACCAGCAAGAAGGTGCATCTCAAGTCAATTCTCCACGAGTTGCTCTGGTTTATCCGCGGCGACACCAATATTCGCTACCTGGTAGAGAACGGCGTTGGTATCTGGAATGACTGGCCCTATCAGAGCTGGCTGCGAGAAACCGGGCAGGACCAGGACTATGTGATGTACTCGCCCGAGTGGAAGGCAAAAATGAAGGAATTTATCGAGCGCATCAAAACCGATGCAGATTTTGCGGCGCAATATGGTGATCTGGGGCCTGTCTATGGTCATCAGTGGCGCAACTTTGAAGGTGTGGATCAGCTTGCTCAGCTGGTCGATGATATAAAAACTAACCCAGACTCCCGGCGATTAATTGTCTCAGCTTGGAACCCAAAGGATATACCAGTGATGGTCAAGTCTGGGTTGCCTCCCTGCCACAGTCTGTTTCAGTTCTATGTGATCAATGGCCGGCTATCTTGTCAGTTATACCAGCGCAGTGCCGATGTGTTTTTGGGGGTGCCTTTCAATATAGCCTCCTACGCTATTTTGACCATGATGATCGCGCAGGTCACCGGCCTTGAACCAGGTGATTTTGTGCACACCTTTGGCGATGCCCATCTCTATACCAATCACATGGACCAGGTAGAGGAGCAGCTGTCTCGATCAACCTTTGCTCTGCCCAAGCTGGCACTGAACCCCAATGTAGATAATCTGTTTGATTTTGTATTCGACGATTTCGAGCTACTAAACTATGAATCCCATGGCCCTATCTCTGCGCCAGTGGCAGTTTGATAAGGACTTATTATGAAGCTTTCATTAATAGTTGCAGTCAGCCGCAACGGCGTAATCGGCGTCGATAACCAGCTGCCTTGGCATCTGCCCGAAGATCTCAAGTACTTCAAATCAGTGACCATGGGCAAGCCTCTGATTATGGGGCGCAAAACCTATGACAGTATCGGCCGGCCATTGCCGGGCAGAACTAATATTGTGGTGACCAGGGACCCAGCCTGGCAGGCCCCGGGAGTAGAGGTGGCGCAGTCTCTGGAGGCTGCATTGCAGCTGGGCCACAGCGCCTGCGAGACGGCTGGCGCCGACGAGATTATGGTGATTGGTGGCGAGCAGATATATCGCATGACATTGCCAGCGGCAGACAGGCTCTATCTCACCCAGGTGGATGCCGATGTCCAGGGCGATGCTTTCTTTCCCGAGGTGGATTTTAGCCAGTGGAAGCAAGTCAGAGAGCAGCTACCAGAACTAACTGATAGTCATCCCTACAGGTTTCTCCAGCTAGATCGAATTGAGTTGGCATAAATTTTAAAACCAGGACTCAAATGTTACGTTAGGTAACAGTCATCTAAGTTCTCTCTTTTATCTGCTTATTTCGCCGCGGCCAAATTGCTTCTTGAACTAGAGACTGTTACAAAGATGCCCCGAAACAAAGTATGTCTGACGTTGATGGTCTTGTTTTTCGATTTTAGGCAGTGAAAGATAATTAAACCGGTAGACCCAAATTGAGGGAACTATGAAT
>ENA-OQVM01000325-OQVM01000325.1-marine-metagenome-genome-assembly--contig:-NODE-325-length-77597-cov-19.040609_pt1 | contig 77597 bp, 71 predicted proteins | sample MGYA00237776_ERZ505498 | MGnify/ENA primary metagenome ERZ505498 (study PRJEB26159, sample SAMN06265151) | marine metagenome | isolation source: Helgoland LTER site | place: Germany:Helgoland, sampling... | reverse complement strand
GAACTGCTCGACGCCGCGCGCGACCTTGGTACGACGATTTTTCACCCCGTTGGCACCTGTAAAATGGGCGCCGATCCCGCGGCCGTAGTCGATGACCGGCTCATGGTTCATGGTTGCAAGGGTCTGAGGGTGATTGATGCCTCGATTATGCCGCTCATTACCTCCGGGAATACGAATGCCCCAACGGTGATGATCGCAGAAAAAGGCGCACAATTTATTATTGAGGATGCGGGCTGAGCGCCAACTTTTCTCGCTTAGCGACCTCTTTTTCGAACTTCTTGCGGGTGCGTTGATCAATCGGCAGCGCTAACAACGCCTTTAACCCATCAAGCGGTGGCGTTTGGTAGTTGGCGTGGTAAACCGTGAGTAGCGTCTTAGCCGGCCCCGAATATGCCTCAAATGACCCTTCATCACCTGCGGCAACCGTGCCCGTTCGGATCACCCGGCAGTAAAACCCTGGGCGCGCCGCTTTTTGAAACGCTTTGGCAAACCCTGGCTCTGGAACGGCAGCGGCTAAGACCCCGCACGGAATTCTGGGCGCGGAGACTTCAAGCGTTACATTCGGCAAGCGCAGCCGGTCGCCAATGGCCAATTCAGCGGCATCCAGCCCTCGAATCACCACATTTTCTCCGAAGCCGCCTGCATCAAAGGGTCGTCGATACTGACGCGCCCAAAAGGCATAGTCTTCTTCGGTATAAACGTACACGGCCTGATCCACGCCACCATGGTGTCGATCATCACACACCGCATCCCCTGCTAACCCCAAGCGACTTATCACCACTTGATCATCAACTCGCGTTTTAAAGATCCCGGTTGGGACACTGCGCTGCCCAACCGACAGGGTTTGCCGGACGCCCACATGAACACTCACAACCGTAATCAACCTATTCTCCTTTTTTGTTACGCCGACAGATTACTGCAGCCCGCATCGAACCGAAACCCTCGCAGCGCGCCTGAGGTCAACAATTGAAGAAATAGAATATATTACTGTCCATTAATTCTTTTTAATCCACCGTTCCCGCTTGCTACATTGCGAGCCCTGAACAACACCCATTGCGTCTTAGGCCTCTTGGTTGCCCAACGACGCCAACGAAAACCTTTTAAAGGATCTAACATGTCGGCTTATCTTGACCAAATCGCGGTACTTGAATCGCTCAAAGCGAAAAACTCTGATACTTGGAAAGGCATCAGCGCCGAGTATGCAACCCGAATGCAATTGCAAAATCGGTTCAAAACCGGCATCGATATCGCGCAGTACACCGCCGACATCATGCGCCGCGACATGGCAGACTATGACGCCGACACAGCACGATACACGCAGTCTCTTGGGTGCTGGCACGGCTTCACCGCTCAGCAATTGGCCATGTCGGTCAAGAAGCATCGCGGGACCATGGACAAGTCCTACATCTATTTAAGTGGCTGGATGGTTGCGGCCTTACGGTCCAAATTTGGACCGCTGCCGGACCAAAGCATGCACGAAAAAACCTCCGTGCCTGAACTGATTCATGAAATTTACACCTTCTTAAAGCAAGCCGATGCACGCGAGCTGCGCCATATTTTCATCGAACTCGATGAAGCGCGCGCGAGCGGCGCAAGTGTTGACGGCATCTTAAACCGCATCGACAATTTCGAAACCCACGTTGTGCCAATCATTGCCGACATTGATGCTGGTTTCGGCAACGAAGAAGCAACTTATTTGCTTGCTAAGAAAATGATCGAGGCCGGGGCTTGTGCCATTCAGGTTGAGAACCAAGTCTCTGATGCCAAGCAATGCGGTCACCAAGCGGGCAAGGTCACGGTGCCACACGAAGACTTCCTATCGAAAATCAACGCCATCCGCTATGCCTTTTTAGAACTTGGTATTGATAACGGCATCATTGTTGCCCGAACTGACTCTCTCGGTGCGGGGCTGACCCAAAAGATTCCTGTCTCAAAAGAGTCCGGTGATCTGGCCAGTCAATATAACGACTTCTTGGAAACCACACCCGTCAATGATTTAAGTGAACTCAAAGACAACGACATTGCCATTCATCAAAATGGCAACCTCGTGAAGCCGGTGCGATTGGATAATGGTTTGTACGCGTTCAAAGAAGGCACCGGCTTTGACCGTGTGGTCTTAGATTGTGTGACCTCATTGACCCATGGCGCAGACTTATTGTGGATCGAGACCGAAAAACCCAACGTTGCTCAAATTGCTGAGATGGTTAATGCCATCAAGAAGCACGTGCCCGATGCCAAGTTGGTTTATAACAACTCCCCGAGCTTCAACTGGACGCTTGCCTTCCGTGAGCAAGTTTTTGCTGAGTGGCAGGCGAGTGGTCAGGACGTCAGCGCCTACCCAGATCCAGCTGACGTGCCAAAAGGTCTTATGTCTGTGGACTTTGATCAATCAACCCTTGCTGTCGAAGCCGATCGATTGGTCCAACAGTTCCAAAAAGATTCTTCGCGTGAAGCGGGCATCTTCCATCACCTGATCACCTTGCCCACATATCATGAAACGGCGTTGGGTACAGACATTTTATCTGAAGGTTACTTCGGTGATCTTGGCATGCTGGCCTACGTCCGGGATGTCCAACGTCAGGAAATCCGGCGCGATATGGCCTCGGTGAAGCACCAGGATCTTGCTGGCTCAAACATCGGCGATGATCATAAGGAATATTTCTCCGGTGACAATGCCCTCTTGGCAGGCGGCAAAGACAACACCATGAACCAGTTCTAACCTTTTAAAAAGCGAGCAAGGGCGCCGTTCATTCGGCGCACCACCTTATTTTTAACGCCTCAATTGGGGCGTTTTTTTTGTCTTTACAAAAACGGCCCGGTTTTAACGTTCCGGCTTTCGCAAAGCATTCCTCTGGGGCACAATGCAGGTAGAGGCTTATCATGTATGACGTCATCATTATCGGCGCTGGCAGTGCCGGCAGCGTGCTCGCCAACCGACTCAGCGAAGATCCAAACCGCTCGATCCTACTGATTGAGGCCGGCCCGGACTATGCATTGGCCTCGAATCTGCCCTTTGAATTGGTCAACAGTCACCGCAATGCGGTAGCGGATCATGATTGGGGCCTGGATTATCAGCCGACTGAAACCCAAACCACACGACTACCTCGTGGACGGGTCACCGGCGGCTCCAGCGCCGTCAATACCGCCATTGCGCTGCGCGGCCTACCTGAAGATTATGATGCCTGGCATGACGCGGGTAATCCTGGTTGGGATTGGGCATCGGTCTTGCCCTTATTTAACCGCCTAGAGCGAGACCTCGATTATGGCGACGCCCCGCATCATGGCGACGCCGGGCCGATCACCATCCGGCGCTACCCCAAGGATGCGCTCTTGCCCCAACATCAGGCCTTTTTGGATGACGCCGAACGCCTAGGCTACCCTTTTTGCGAGGACGCCAACGATCCTCAATCCGTTGGCGCTGGACCACAACCCATGAACAAGCTGGGACGTCTTCGAATCAGTTGCGCTATCGGCTACCTTGCACCGGCTCGATTCAGACCCAATTTAACGATTCTCTCCAACACCCAAGTCCAGCGATTGCTGATTAATGGGCATCGATGTACGGGCGCTGAAATCGAGCTTCCCACGGGCGAACACCAGACCGTTCACGGCACGCTCACGATTGTTGCCGCCGGCGCACTATTATCCCCCACCCTTTTAATGCGGTCGGGGCTAGGCCCCGCGCCAATGCTGACGCAATTCGGGATTGAAGTGGTCGAGGACGAACCCAATATCGGCCAAAACCTGTGCGATCACCCTGCTCTGGCGGTGGCCTGCCAGGTCAAGCCCGGGGTGATCATCGACCATGACGCGCCCATCATTCAAACCATTCTGCGCTATACAACGGGCGGCGCCACCGATCGCAACAATATGCAACTCGAGCAATTGAGTTATGCCGGCAAGCCCAACGGGCCCCCGATGTTCGCGATCGCCGCGTGTCTTGAATACCAATATGGCCGAGGTCATCTCGCTCTGACTGGGGCCAAAAGCCAAGACCGGCCCAGCATCCACAATCGGTTTTGTGAGGATGATCGAGACTTATTGCCGCTGCTGGCAGGACTAAAAGACGCCTTGCGGTTGACTGAGCAACCCGCTTTACGCGCCATGATTGACGGCATTGCTTTTCCGGACCCGAAGCGTGGCGCAAGCGATGAAGATTTAAAGGGGTTGATTCGGCGATTTGCCGGCAGTGGGTATCATCCTTGCGGCACGATCAAGATGGGCCCTCGCGAAGATGGCGGCAGTGTTGTGAACGCCTCGGGTCAGATGCATCGCTGCGAGGGCTTGGTGGTCGCTGACGCGTCGATCATGCCCCATGTTCCCCGAGCGAACACCAACTTAACCACCATTATGATTGGTGAAAAAATCAGCCAGGATATTCAACGGCATCCCGCCCACTTTGGGTTGTGAGTTAAGGAGCGCGTCTTGCTGTACCTCGTTGCGAAAGTATTTTTTACCGCGATCATTATTGTGCTTGTCAGCGAAGTCGCCAAAAAAAGCGATCAGTACGGCGGCCTGCTGGCCGCATTGCCCTTGACCACGTTCCTCATCATTTTTTGGATGTACTTTGAGGGCGCAACCGATTCTAAAATTAGCAATCATCTACAACTGACCCTGTACTTCGTCTTGCCAACCTTGCCGATGTTTCTCTTCTTCCCTTATCTCATTCATAAATTTGGCTTTCCCATCGCAACCTTGACCTCAATTGCCCTAACGGCGCTTCTGATTTATGGCTTCAAATTGCTGTATGAACAGTTTGGTTTCAAGGTCTTTTAATGCGGCAAGACCTGCCTGGCCCTGAGAAACAAACAGCGCCTTACCTGGTGCATCCATCTCGTCGGCGCGCGGATGAAATCCGTCTGCCCCGGATTGCACGTCAAATAAGATCCTTCATCAAAAACGGCCGCGCCGGCTCGGCCATCCGGCGGCGATTAAAGCGCGAAGCCGGGCGGTTACCCAGTGTTAAAACGGCGTTGGCAACGCTCGGACTCTGGTTTTTAATACCCGGGATCAGTTCTGCGAACGCGGAGATCGCAGCCCATTCCAAAACCCTGATCGCAAGCATTCCTCAGGCGCCGCGCACGCTGAATACACTGACCGCAGAAAGCGTGAGCTATACCGCCCAAGTATTAGCCCATACCAACGAAGGGCTCCTGCGTTATGACGGCAAACGTCGGCTCACGGGGGGCGTCGCGCAACGCTGGGAAGTTGCAGCCGATCACCTGATATTCTGGCTCCGAGAAGACGCTGCTTGGGAAAACGGCGAGCCCGTGACCGCGCAGGATTTTGTATTCGCTTGGCAGAAACTGGTTGACCCCAGTACTGCCGCACCCTCAGCGAATCTTGCTGCACCCATCAAGCACGCCTCAGCGATCCTTGCCGGCAAAGCAGATCCCAAAACACTCGGCGTCAGCGCACTGAGCGCCTCGATTCTAAGCGTTGAGCTAGCACACCCCTGTGCTTGGTGCCTGAAGCTGATGACCAATTCAATCTTTTATCCGATCAGCCAAGCCTTTTATGAAGCCGCTGGTGAAGCGTTTGGTACCCGCCCCGAGACGCACCTCGCCAACGGCGCGTTTAAAATCACAGATTGGCAACGAGGCAAGCGCATTGACCTGACGCGAAATGCCCAATACTGGCGGCAGGACGAGATTGCACTCAATGCCATTACGTTTAATCACATTGGCGCAGATCCTAGGACGCAGCTGAACCTCTTCCGCAATGATGAGCTGGGGGTTGCGAGCCTCGACCGCGATACTCTGAGCGCGGCCATGAAGGATCGGTTGCGCGTAAAGACCTTTCCAACTGGCCACCTCTTCCATATTCAATTCAGTCATGTCGCCGGCATGCACAGCGCCAATCAATCGCTTCGCTCGGCCATTAGTTTGGTGATCGACAAGGAGGAACTGGTCAATAAAGTGGTCGCAAGCCCGGGCACTCGCGTCGCCGACTCAATGTTTCACGACTGGTTGACCATCGGTGACACGCCCTACCTAACCGAGCGTCCGCCGAGCCGGCATCGACCGGATGTCAACGCCGCCAAAGTGCATCTCGCACGGGCGCGGGCCGAACTCAACTTACCCGCTAGACCCCGCTTGACCCTGACCATTAACGACAGCACGCTCTATCGCCGGGTCGCCGAGTACCTTCAGGCCCGCCTAGACACCCACCTGAACATCGAGCTTTTAATCGATCCACAGACCACGCAACGGATGGTTGAAAAGTGGCGCGCCGGGACCTCGGACATGACCCTCATCACTTGGCCAGTGGATGTTGATGATCCGATGGATCAAATCTCATTCATGGGGGACCCGAATTTCCGGCGCGTCTTCAAAGGCCTTTATGCTGGCGATGATATGGCCGCGCTTTACTATCAGGCCCGGTCTGCGATTCATCAAGCAGATCGGGTCGAGCAGGTTCACAAGGTTCATGAATTCTTTACCGAGCGCGTTACCGTTCTACCCCTGTTCGAGCCTTATGGCGCATTGATCATCAAGCCGAATCTGAAAGGTTTCGTCTGGCAGCCCGTTCGCGGCTATGCCGATTTTCGTGCCGTTCAGATAATGCCCTAAACGTTGTTTGCAACCTATCTTAAACCCTTACCTTTGCGCTCGCTGGGCGTCTCGGGCCGAACTTTTCAAGGGTTATAAAGGCCCGTGTGACAGACGCGCCAGCCCCTGTAAAGCGCCCTCTCTTTTCGGCAAACGTGCTTGACGCGCTCAGCCAGTACCCTTCGCGGCGGCCTGCAGGCGCGCCATTTCTTCCCAGCTGAGGTAGCTGGTTAGCCCTTCATCATCAAAAAAGACAACGGGTCCATCGCAGATGAATAAATATTCCGTATCTTCTAACGCAACCGTCTCGTCATGCAGCACACCATTGGGTTCGTAGTCATAATCGCCGGCGTTGAGAACGCCATCGCGTACCTGCAGCTTGCCTTTTAAGACATAGGTGTGGGCATCGGATAAATGCTTATGGGGCGAGGCAACGTAGCCTTTCTTCCACCGAAACAGCGCCGCCCAACGACCCGTCTCAGGACCCGTCCAGAGCACCTTGATCCACGCCATCCCGGGCTGAGTTTCGATCCAGGGCTCATCTGCCCGCACAATAATATCCGCGAGTTGGTCATTGATCGGCGTAATGTCTTGTCGTGGCATAGTCAGCATCCTCAGTCATTGGCGAAGTCTTCACGGTAACGCGTTTCAAGGGCGCAAGAAAGCCGTCCAAACAAGACGGCTCTGCAGGCCCTGCCGCATCCACTTGGCGAGATCGCAAGGCCTCCCAAAGGTCGGCATCTTCAAGGTTTCTCGGAGCGCGACGCTCTGCAAAAATCTAAAGCCGCCGGACCTTAGGCGCCTGAAATAGTCCGCGCCAATCTGCCGAGATTCACGCAACGGTAACCTGGCCCGGTCCACTGACGCGCTCAACCGCTCCCCTGCGCTCAACAGTTTGTGCCGGACCGCGGTGAACCTACGCGGTGAACCTATAAGACCACTGCCGACGCGTTGAATACGAGCCCGAGCAACCATCATTTCGGAAAACTTTTTTAGGCCACAGTGATTTTATTCCTAAGGATTTGAAATAGACTAAAGCTCAGTGCAACCCGTCCAACGATCAGGAGACCCCTATGCTTGACCTTGTAATCCGAGGCGCTGACGTCATCGACGGTAGCGGCAGTGCCGGGGTTGTCACCGACGTCGGGATCGAAGGCGACCAAATAACGCTAATCGGTGACGCCGGCCCAGCACATCAAGAAATCGATGGCACCGGACTCGTGCTGGCACCGGGGCTCATCGATACCCACGCGCATGATGATGGCGCCTTTCTCCGCCATCCGGATATGACGTTTAAGTTATCCCAAGGCGTCACAACGGTCGTCAGCGGTAACTGCGGCTTCAGCGCAATCCCATTTGATCCAGAATCAGACCCAAGAAAAGCCAGTGGCGGCATCTTGTCCGGACTCAACGGCGCCTTCACCGACTTGAGCGGCTACTTTGACGCCGTGCTGGCCGGCGCGCCCGCAATCAACAACATGATGCTGGTGGGTCACAACACCATCCGAAGCCTGGTGATGGACGATCCCAAGCAAGCGCCAAGCCAGCGGGACTTAAAGGCCATGAGCGGCCATGTTGAGCGGGCACTTGAACAAGGCGCTTGCGGGTTTTCGACGGGCCTGATTTACCATCCGGGACGCTACAGTCAAACCGAAGAAATCGTGGCCCTGGCCGAACTTGCAGGCCGCACGGGCGCGCTCTATACCACCCATATGCGCAACGAAGGCGATCACCTCTTGGACGCGGTGGAAGAAGCCCTGCGAATTGGGGTTGAAGCCAAGGTCCATACGCATATTTCCCACCACAAAGCCGCTGGGGCTGCGAACTGGGGCAAGGTTGTGCCCTCGCTTGCTCGAATTGATGCCGCGATTGCAGCAGGCCAGCGGGTATCGCTGGATGTTTATCCCTACACGGCGGGCAGTGGCCGAATGATCGAATACTTTAATCTCGACCGGATCAACCGCGACCTTGCGGAAGTCATCCGAATAGCCAGTTGCCCGGCTTATCGTGAATACGAAGGTCAAATGTTAAAAGACATCGCAAAGGCTCAGGACGTCGACATCACCGATCTCGTGCGCGACATCTTAACGGCGCCGCGCGGCGCCGATACGATCTGTATTCAATTCATCATCGATGAGCAGGATGTTGAGTTTAACCTTCGATGGCGAGACATGATGGTGGGCTCGGACGGCATCCCAAACCTGAGAGGCAAACCGCATCCAAGACTGTATGGCACCTTTGCAAAAATCTTAGGTTACTATGTCCGCGAACGTGCGCTCATGTCGCTGCCAGAGGCGATTCGGCGCATGACTTCGCTGCCGGCTGCGACCTTTGGCATGACCCAGCGCGGCATGGTTCGGGCAGGCTTTAAAGCGGACCTATTGCTCTTTGATCCCGCAACCGTACAAGACACTGCAACCTATGATGAGCCGCAACAGCTGGCAGCGGGCATCCGCACGGTCTTGGTGAACGGAAAAATCGCATGGCAGGACGGTCAGCACCAAATGACAGGATCCGGACAAATGTTGAAGTACCGAGCTGGGGCTTATGCAGGCTAAGGATTGGCTAGCCCGTTTATGAGCACCTCTGGGTCGAACCGCCCTTGGCATTGCGCGAGCTAGACGCTGTAAGAGCGCAAGCAGCACTTCGCTGCGTAATGCAGCACCTGTCTTTACCCATAAGACCGATGTTTGAACAAGGAAGAACTGCAAGCTGATCTTGCTTAATCATGGGGTTTTGCCGATCACGCTGAGACACTTAGAGAACTTAAAAGCAGCTTTTGGTCCCCGGTGCGCGCACCGGCTTTTTGCGCACCAACCTGGTCCAGCCGCCGCTTCACTTCCGACGCGGTTTGGTCAGAATTCAATCATCCCAAACTCCGCGCATTCGCGTCTTACGTGATCGCAATCCCCAAGGCGGCTCTGGCAGCAGCATTGTCTGATTCGCTACCGGCCAGGACCCAGCCGGATGTCAGCATTCTGGTCATGTACTGTTTGTTGTACATAAACACCATCGCAATCCACCACAAGCCAGCTGTCAAAACGGTTAAGATCCAATGCAGCACACCGATCCCAATTTCGCCACGAAACAAGGGCACGAGCGGCCCAAAAAAGAGATAGGTCCAGCTGAACCCATAGACACCGGTTTTCATCAGCCCACTTTCGCGATGCTTAATCGAGACTTCGGTTGCCATCGTTGTCCTCCTGCCTAAATGCTCAACCTACCACGCAGCCCCGCTTAGGTTAAAACGATTCGACACGCCATAACCCATTGATGCGCTTCAAAACCGAGTGGCTGCTCTAATGAAGCCCAAACCCGGGCGGCATGATCAACGCCCTTGCCGCGTTGCCCAGACATTGACGCGCTCGCTGGCACTGTGGTTTCGGAGCAGAAGGGGGATCAGCATTTTAAGACGTAGCGGCTTTTCGAATTGTGGTGATTGGGGGGTCTCGTCGCATTCAGCCCAATGCGGCTTTGGGGAGCCGATTCATCGCCCAACCATGACCCAAGCGAACCGCATCGAGCAACCCGCATGGGGGGTATGCGCAATGCGCCCACCCTTAAAGGGCGTTGATTTGGCCTTAAGACGCGCAAATCTTGAGGATTGCCCCCAATAACTTGAAGTGATCTACGCCATCACCTAGAATGCGCGCCTTTCGCGGGTTGTATTGAGTCCCCCGCCAACCGCTGGTTAGCCGCTGTCCCCCCTCGTTGATTCAACACTGGGTCATTGTCAAACCCGACACAACCATATCGCACAACGCGTTCAACCCCTTGGTCCATGCGCGGCTCGATATAACCCGATTCAAATTGAAACGCCCGAGCAGTGCATCGACCCGTTACCGATTGCTGCGCCATACGGTATGTCCACATGACATCCCCCTCGGTCTCATTTGAAGACCGTTTTACCCGTCACAATTGAGACCCTATGTTTGAACTAATTCATCGACGCCGCCACAGTATTAAAGATGACGTTTTATCCGGCCTAACGGTCGCCCTGGCCCTCGTGCCAGAGGCCATTGCCTTTGCCTTTGTGGCTGGGGTTGAACCACTGGTCGGCCTGTACGCTGCGTTTATGGTTGGTCTGATCACCGCAACCATGGGCGGCCGACCTGGCATGATCTCCGGTGCAACCGGTGCGCTTGCTGTGGTGATGGTCGCACTGGTTGCAGACCATGGCGTTGAATATTTGTTTGCGGCGGTCGTACTGATGGGCGTACTTCAAATTACCGCAGGCGCCTTCCGACTCGGGAAATTCATTCGTATGGTGCCGCATCCTGTGATGCTGGGGTTCGTCAATGGCCTTGCCATTGTCATCTTTTTAGCGCAACTCGGTCAGTTCGGGGTGCCGGGGGACACGGGCTGGCTACAAGACACGTGGCTGCAAGATACCATCCTGGACGTCGCCTGGATTAGCGGGATGCCGCTTTACACCATGCTGGGCTTAGTCGGGCTGACCATGCTCATCATCCAATATCTGCCCAAGCTCACCACGGCCGTGCCATCGTCACTCGTCGCTATTATTACGGTCACCCTCGTGGTCCTTGGACTGGACCTCGACACCAAGGTGGTCGGCGACGTGGCGTCAATCGCGGGCTCACTCCCGAGCTTTCATCTGCCCATGGTGCCACTGAACCTCGAAACCTTATGGATTATATTGCCCTATGCCTTTATTTTGGCCGCCATCGGCTTGATTGAGTCGCTCCTGACCCTCAGCCTGGTGGATGAACTAACCCAGACACGAGGCCGTGGCAATAAAGAATGTATTGCCCAGGGCGTGGCCAATACGGTGACGGGCGTTTTTGGTGGTATGGGCGGTTGCGCCATGATTGGTCAGAGTATGATCAACGTCAACGCCGGTGGCCGGGGCCGATTATCGGGGATCACCGCAGCCCTGTGCCTTTTGATGTTCATCTTGGTTGGCTCTAGCCTGATCGAACAAATTCCACTCGCCGCGCTCGTTGGCGTCATGTTTATTGTTGTCATCGGCACCTTCGAATGGTCCAGTTTTAGGATCATTCGCAAGATTCCCAAATCTGATGCCTTTGTGCTGATCTTAGTCTCTGGCGTGACCGTTGCCACGGATCTTGCGGTTGCCGTGGTGGTCGGGGTCATCGTCGCAGCCCTCGTCTTTGCCTGGGAACACGCCAAGCACGTCAAAATCACCCTTTCAAGAGAAGACAATGGCTGGGATGCCTATACGGTCAACGGTCCGTTGTTTTTTGGTTCCGTTACCCACTTCCTGAATCAATTTGATGTAGAACAGGGCTCCAAAGATATTGTGATCGACTTCAAAGACTCGCGAGTTTGTGATCATTCCGGTCTTGAAGCCATTGATACGCTGGCAGAGCGGTTTACCCAAGCCGGCAAGGTCCTGCACATTCGCCATCTCAGCGCAGAATGCCGAACCTTGCTGCGCAAAGCTGGGAATTTAGTCGAAGTTAGTGTGTTAGAAGACCCTTCTTACTTCGTTGCAACGGACAGTTTGGCGTAGCCACTTCAGGATTGGGCTGAAGCGGAAACCTGTTTTGCCGTCAGGGCAAGGCAAACTCCTCCGGCGCGGCCCACGCCCGGGTTGATTTCGGCACAAAGAATCTGCTTCTTTATGGCGCGTTTAACAATCGCCAATTGACCTCAACCGATCCCGCATCCGACGCGATGAACGCCGACTGGTCGGTGACCGTGATGCTCAATTGCAGGGTTCGCGCCAGCAACCCTGCCAACTCAACGATTTGACCCCAGTCGAACTGAATCGCCTGCACCTTTGCAGCTGTGACTTCTTTTTCAGACCGAGCCCACCAAAGATCCGATTTGGTATTAAAGCAGTAGACCTTAACTTCCTCGGCAATATGACTGGCTTTGCGCAGACGCTCGGCGACGGGCTCACCAATCTCGATCCATTTCAAAATACGGCCGTCTAGGCTGCGCTGCCAAATATCTGGCTCATCGCTTGCGCTGAGTCCCCGGGCAAACTCTAGATCTTCAGATGCATTCAGGCAATAGGCGAGTACCCGCGCCATCATTCGTTCCGTGGTTTCAGACGGGTGCTGGGCGACGGTAAGGTTCAGATCAAGATACTGGTTATGGTCGACATTCGACAGCGCAATATTGAACTTAAAAATCGTGGGCTTAAGCGCCATGAGACGACCTCCTAATGACGCGAAAAGACTTGGCTTACGTTGAAGCAATCAGGACCAAAATCTGGAATACAGACTCGATCGCATCATCAACCCCCGGAATAATCCAAGTACACACAGCGGTCGCAACCACGACCAACCCAATTCGGACAAACACATTTTTCATGCTTGATCTCCTACGGCCGAATCCGCAGTCGCGCGTGGCGCTACCTCGAAGACCCAGACATTACCTGATTCGACATCAGCGCCGGATGCTCGTGAGGGATACTTCTGACTCACCACCGCCATCAGTTCATCCAGAACTGGGCCCGTTTTAATTCGCACCAACCGCCGCTCGTACCGAATGCCATCGATGCGGACCACGACGCGATCATCGAGTTCGGCTTGCGCAGGCCAGCTCTTCCAAAGTTGGCCTACAAAACTATTCATATAGCCCGACCAGACGTACATTTTGCCCTGAACCGAGGCGACCCAAATTCGACGAGACTGCGCGGGGTTCAGCAGCTGAAGCTCAAGGGTTGGCACCTCGTTCACAAATCCCCAATCTGGCTCCGCGCCGCGATACAACTCACCGGTAACTAAAGGTCCACCCGAAAACACACGATTCGGCCCATCTTCAAACCGCTGCTTAAAAGCCGCGGTTACAACCGCCGTTGAGAAAATAAGCAATAGCCAAAGCCCAATGACTCCGATTCGTTTTAGTATGACCATGTCTTACGCTCCGTTTTTCGCAATTCCAGTGCCGGCTGACCTTAGCGTAATTATCGCCAGAGTTCGATGGTCCCAGCCATTAATTTGTTCCAAGGAAGCGGCCTATGAGCCGCGTGTGCGCCCGTTAACGGATCAAGCTTCAGTCTATTGAGATGGGATTAAGACTTGCCACGCCTATTGCTCAATTGCAGCGCGACGGCGGCGGCTTCACCGCAGTCTCTGCAATCTGCTAGTCTTCCCATCAGGTCTGTGTAGCAGGCCGACCTAAATCTAAACAAGAGCACAACGCGATGACCGATATCCTGAGAGAAGACCGAGACCATGGCATTACCATTCTAAGCCTCAACCGACCGGAGGCGCTCAACGCCCTGAGCCCGGCGTTGTTCGTGGCCTTGCGAGCAGAGGTTGACCGTATTGCCCAAGAAATAGAATCCGTCGGCTGCGTGATCCTCCGCGGGGAAGGCCGATCCTTTTCAGCCGGTAACGATCTAAAAGCCATTCAAGCGGGGCAAAAGCCGCCTTCGGCACACTTTCAGGCAGAAACGCTCGAGGCGATCGAGCGCTTGCCGCAACCTGTTATTGCGGCCGTTCAGGGGCATTGTTACACCGGGTCTTTGGAGTTGGCATTAGCTTGCGATCTGATGATCACCGGTGAATCGGCCAAGCTTGCCGATACCCACGGCAAGTGGGGTATGGCGCCAACCTGGGGCATGAGTCAACGTCTGCCAAGACGCATTGGTGTGGTAAAAGCCAAAGAGATGATGTTTTCTGGCCGGACGATTAGCGGTCAAGAAGCCGTAGAACTCGGGATCGCCAATCAATGCGTGGCTGATGACGATCTGCTGAGCGCTGCGATCGAGATGGCAGAAAGTTTTACCCGCAACTCCTGGCACACCCTGCGCGCGGATAAAGCCCTTATCAATGTCGGACAGAACCATTTTTTAAATGACGGCTTGGTTGAAGAGCGCGAAAACGGACCCGGCGTTGCGCCCGATATGAATGATCGCCTTAAGGCTGGCTTTAAGCGTTAGGCTATCGGCGTCAAGGCTCAAAGTACGAGCATGACGATAAGGGCAATAACAATAGGATGAACGTTATGACGCATCTCACCGTTTATCATTTACCCGGACGCTGGGGCCTACCCAGTGTCAGTCCATTTTGCCTCAAACTCGATGCCTTTTTGCGAATCACGGGCATTGGCCACGAAGCCATCACGGCCGCAACCCCTTTCGGCGGACCCAAAGGCAAAGCACCCTGGATCACCCTGGATGGCGAAACCCTTGGTGATTCATCACTGATTATTGAACGTCTAAAGACCGTCTACAGCGTTGATCCAGACCAGCATTTAAGCCGCAACGCGCGCGGGACTGCGGTCACGATCGAGCGCCTCATTGAGGAGAACTTGTACTGGGCTATGGTCTTTGATCGCTGGTGCCGACCTGAAAATTGGGAAATCCTCAAGAACTCGATCCTAGGCGACATTCCCCAGCCAGCGCGCGCATTGCTCGCACCCTTTGCAAAGTACTCAGTGAAGAAACAGCTTAGAGGTCACGGTATGGGCCTGCATTCCGAGGCGGAGATCACAGCCATTGCCGCACGGGACATCCAGGCCTTGTCTGATTTGCTGGGCGAACAATCTTATTTTTTTGGCGACCTGCCCAGTCTGACGGACGCAACCGTCTATTCATTACTGGCCAACATCTACCAGGTTGATTTCAGTAGCCCTATGAAACCGCTCATCGAAGGCACGCAGAACCTGGTGCCATTTTTGGCACGATTCAAAGCGGCCTATTATCCTGAACCATGAGTGCGGCGCTCGGCGAGGGTCAGCGAGGCTGTCAGCGCAGCCTCCAGCCAGAAATGTTGAATCGCTGAGCTGTATTGATTCAAGGTGGGGGTGCCGAGCGTCTGTCTTGATTGACTCAAGCCTTAACGAAGCAACATCGAGGAGCAGCAAACATCATGCCCACCATTACAAAGGCAGCATTTGGTGAAACAAAGGAAGGCGCCCCCGTTGATCTCTATCACCTGGAAAACAAACACGGTTTAAAAGCCCAAATTATGACCTTTGGGGCAACCTTGCGACTCATGAGCCTACCGAACGAGCAGGGCGAGACGGTTAATATTACCCTCAGCCGCGAATCCTTAGATCAATATACCAGCGAGTCCTGCTACTTTGGCGCAACGATTGGACGCGTGGGTAATCGCATTGCCAGAGGGCAATTCACGTTAGAAGGCGTCGATTATCAACTGGCGACGAACAACAACCGCAACCACCTGCATGGCGGCAACGTCGGCTTTGATCGGAAACTGTGGTCGGCAGAACCTCTGGAATTGGATGGGGAAAGCAGCGTGCGTCTATGGCGGACCAGCCCCGATGGCGAAGAAGGATACCCCGGAGCCCTTCAAGTTGAAGTGATCTATACGCTGTCGAACGATAATACGTTGCGCATTGCGTACCAGGCGACAACTGACCGGACAACCCCTGTGAACCTTACGAACCATGCCTTTTGGAATCTAGCCGGCGCGGGCAACTCAGTTCTAGACCACGAACTCACCCTACACGCAAAGACCTATCTGCCTGTTGACGAAACCTTGATCCCAACCGGCGACCGCGCAGCCGTTGCCGGCACGCCCATGGACTTCACCCATTCACACGCGATCGGTGAGCGTATTGAGCAGATTCCGGGCGGCTATGATCACTGCTACATCCTCGACCGAGAAGGCTTAGGGTTAAGCCTTGCCGCCGAACTGTTTGACCCAAAGAGCGGCCGGCGCATGACGGTTGCGACAACCGAGCCTGGTATCCAGTTTTACAGTGGCAATTTTTTGGATGGCAGCCAGGCCGCAGACGGCAAGGCGTTTAACCAACATGGCGCAATCTGCCTAGAGGCGCAGCATTTTCCCGACGCCGTGAATCAGACGACCTTCCCATCTGTCATTTTAAGGCCTGGTCAAACCTACCGCCAAACAACCGTGCATACGTTCAGCTGGTAAACTTGCGTAACTGTTCGAACGAATCACTGACAATCAGCTGAACCAAACCCTGACCCCGATCATCGCCTTTCTAGTGTGGCCTGCTTAAACCAATTGGTGTATCACAGTGAAAAATGGCGCTCTTAAACAAAATACTTTACCGAGAAAACTCACCACCCGAGCCATTCAGGCTTTCTCTCGATCGTTGCTTCATAAATCGGCGTCATTTCTATAATTTGATTATTGATCAGAGACTGTATCGACAGTCCCGTTACTGGCCCATTAACCCTCGCTTGGTAAATTGGCACTTTCGTCACGCCTCGATGATCTTTTTCCGTCCACGTCGTGGGCAAACAAACGCCTTCAAGACCTTTCGGCACCCATTGTGCTTGCGCATACAATGCCTGTTTTATTGCGGCGCTATTCATCGTATTTTTTTCATTCGCGATCTCGATCGCCTCCTTAAGATAAAACGTTGAACAGACGCCTCGCATGTAATGAACTGAGCGGTACTTTGATTCTTGCGGATCTGACATTTTTGAAATTTCGCGAACCGTATACATCCCCGAGGCCGAGTCACCCCAAGCCGCGGCGCCCATCACCCAGACCAAGCCATTGGCCGCGGATCCCGCTGACAACATCACGTCTTCATCAAATCCATAAATGTTCGCCATGTATTGCGTGTCAACCTCCAAATCCGAACATTGGGTTAAAAGCGCACTCACCGATTTATCGAGGTTCGCAAGAAAGACATAGTCCGGCGCCGATGCCTTCAGTAAACGGCATTGTCTAGAATAATCACCCGGGATCATCGAGAAGATAATGGGCTGTAGTACCTCAAACCCGAGCTCAGCGGCATACGCTTCACAGGCCGCTTTCGGCGCGTTCGGGTAAGGTTGATTGTCGCCCATGTGCAGGTACTTTGGCTTCATCTTCTTGCCTTGTGTGCGCCAATCGGAATCTGCCCATTGGACTAAACCCCGGCAACCATCCGAGTAAGACGGACCGTAAAAAAAATTGTAAGGCGCCGCGTCGCCTGTCTTGATGCCCTGCGGATCGGTGAACTCAGCGGAATAGCTGGCGGAAAAAAAAGGCACTTGATCCGCGTTGATGTCGTCTTTGAGGGCAACGCCGATAGCAGTGCCCCATCCTTGGATCGCAACAACGCCTTGGGATGACCATTTCTCATAAGCATCAATGGCCCGACGCACCTGGTAGGACGTTTCGATGGTATCCAGATCGATTAATTTACCGTTAATCCCACCATTTTCATTAATCCAATTATTCGCATCGATGATGGCCTGCCCATACGCTTGGCCACTTGATCCCGATGCCCCCGTAAAGTCCACCAAATTACCGACAAGAATGTATTTATCACTATGGTGCGCTTTATTGGAATTCTGTTGCTCGATAACGGGCGAGTGCAACATTACCTCGGGTTCGCCTGTCGCATCAGGCGCCTCTGAAGGCCAAAGGTAAAAGGCTAAACCAGCGCCAAGCAAAACCATGAAAACGATGGCTGAATCGATCTTTCTGAGCGCGCCTTGCTGGTCTGACGCGCCAACTGAGGCCGCATCGGCCTTCACGCCGTTAGTCGAAACGTCAAATACCCATGCGAGTAGCAGAATAAAGGGAAAGCCTAGCGACACTAAGACAATTAAAGCCCGGCCAGTCCAATCCGGCAAAGCCATGAAATCAATCATGATCTCTGCAAATTGCAGTAAAACCCACGCGGCCACAAGGTACATACCACCCACGCGAAAAACATGTCGTTGTTTCAACCGGCTTAATAATGATTTCTCATCGCTCATCTCTTAACCCTCTGTGGACTAACCCGCCGCTGTTGAACCTCGTACCAACAGCCGAAACCCCTTCACCCGTCCGGTACGTGGACACGATACCAAGACCTTGTGACCAAACATTAACCCCCTTTGATCAATCGATTCAATAACGCTTCCGGTCCTGGCCAAAATCGAGATGAAGGGTCCGCGAGATTACTAAGCCATTTGCGAGCTTGGGCCGCGCGGTTTGATCAATTGAGGCGAGTCACGAAACAACTGGCCAACAAAATCACATTGGGTATTATCGTAAAGAGCGCGATGACCTTCGCGCGTTACTCTAATAAAACGCATTGAGGACCAACATCATGAAAAACCGATTAAAAGCATTCCTATTCGTCTGCCTAAGCCCTTTATCTGTCTCGGCGGCAGAACTCGCTTTGGACCCTGCGTCATTTTTTGATGCCAATTTCACGATCGATTCGACCTATACCCGGGATGGCCAAAACTATGAGGTCTCGGCCTCTGGTGAGGCCGGCCCTTATGGCCGTGTTTATTTGTCGTATGAATTTACCGACAAACAAGACCTAGGGGATCGAGGAGAATATACCGGCCACGCCTGGACCCAAAATGGCGAGACGGTCGCAACCGCAACGCTCCAAGGGGTTTATTATAAAGATGGTCGTACTTTCAGAATCTATGGTCTTAATACACTGAGCGACGGTAAGTTTCATTTTGCCGAAGGCGCGATCGACTTTGTTGCCAAAACAATGACCTTTAAAGTCGCTGATATTAGAACCGGCGACTAGGCTCAGGATGACCGAGAGCAGATTGGGGTTGAGCGATAACAACCCGTTGTCGGTCCTATAATCCCAATAAGTATTCAGTTATCGACTGCATAAGCCAAAAAAGGCAGCCTAAATGGCTGCCTTTTTTTACGCACTGTATTGAGGGTACCACTGGGTTGATTGGACCCTTAGATCTGGAACCACACCCGAACTCAATAATGTGTTAATCGAGCGACACAACAAAGGCGTGATCGGGCTTTGCGCCCGCCAGCACCGCTTGAAAGGTTTCCTCAAGTTCTGCTCGCCCAACGCGATGGTTAATCGAAACCCAGCCATCGACTACTTCCAAAAACGCTTGCCAGGCGGCGCTCAGTTCCGCCTGAAATTTCTGCGGCCCCCAGTCTTGATTCCGTTTCTGGATCTGGTCAGGCGCGAAGAACATTTTGGGTTTAGCGCCTGGCAAAATGCTCGGCGGCTGACCATCGCGAGCTTCCCAGTGGGTAATGCCAACCCCACAGCTACAAACCATCTTGTCACCAAAGTGATGATGTAACGCCTCAAGCACCTGCCGGTTACCGGCCATATCCACAAAGGCCACGTTTTCACTCGCATCAAGGCTGTCCAAGCCGTCATAAGCCACCACTTGGTCATAGAGATTCAAACTTTCAACGAAGGCTTTGTTCGCAGCAGAGGTTAAGCCCGTGACCTTCACGTCACGATTTTTACGCAGTAAAAAGGCCAGCCCAAAAGCGGTTTTGCTGGAAGCGCTCGAGAGGATGATATTGCTCGCGCCAAAATGATCGTTATCATCGAGGTAGTCATCAATCACAAAGGAGGTTGTGAACAACGGTCGATAGATCATTTGATGATCATCGAATTGGCGATCAAACCCATTGCCTGCAGTCATCAGCGCATACTGATTATAAACACCAGGCAATGCCTGTCGGTGCGCGGCGCCATCGGTAAACCCGCGCTCGGTCACATGCTCGGGCTCAACAACCAGATACGAGGCCATGGGGAAATAGCCATAGAACGCATCGCCAACATTTAAGCCACTATCGTTTTCGGCAACCACCGTGCCTTTACCCCAGACCGGTATTCGACCCCAGTCACCTTCTGCTGGGAAGAACTGCCAGTAACCGATGATATCGCCAGCGACCCCATAGGTAATGTTGTTTGCCGTCAGCGCAAATTTATCGACGGTTAAAACCGCTTCACCTGCCGCAGGCGACAAGGTTGCCAGCGCTGGCAGTTCAATAACGCGCGTGGTGCCCAAGGCGGCTCGGGCGACTTCGAAACTGTAACAACTCATAGTCTTAGATCCTTTTTAAAAAAACGGCATGTGCATCGCTTGAGGGTCATGATGCATCATGATCGGTCATGAAAAAACCGGCGGTCATCTCGGCCCTGTCTCTGAGACCCGCGGGCACGCTGCTTGCAGCCCTGCGCCTTCACGGCTTGAATCGATGCTCGGCGCTTATTCTATAACTGCCTTGTCCTTCGACGCAGCAACCGCTCGGAAAACTCGAAGGAAGTTGCCGCCCCAAATTTTATGGATGTCCTCAGCGCTGTAACCGCGCGCCACTAGTCCGATCGTGACATTCAACGCTTCACTCGCGTCATTAAAGCCGGTAATGCCGCTGCCATGGTTAAAGTCCGTGCCAATGCCAACATGATCGATCCCAATGCGGTTTACGATATAGTCGATGTGATCAATGACATCCTCTATGCTGCCGGGTCCCAGCAGGTCGCTCACCGTGCTCAGAAACTTTTGTTGCACCGCCTCGTCTTGAATCTCCCAATACAGCTCGAAGGGGTAGTAGAAGTCTTCAGTTATCCCTGCAACTTGGCGCGCTGCGCGAATTGCTTGGTCGAGCGTTTCATCGGATGAATCAAACAAATAGCCTCTAAAGGGCGCAACATGAATGACGCCGCCGCTTTCCCCAATTCGATCGATTTCCTCGTCCGATAAGTTTCGGCTGACGTTCGAGAGTTGCCAAACATTGGAATGACTCGCAATCACGGGCGCCTCGGACAAAGCCAGCACTTGCAGGGCAGCAGCTTTCGAAAGTTGCGAGATATCAAGGACGCCGCCAAGGGCATTAATGCTTGTCACCGCATTTTTACCCAATGCGGATAAGCCGCCATGCTCAGCAACCGCCTCATGCTGACCCGTTGCCCCATCAAAAACTGGCCGAGAGGAATCTGCAAAGTCATTGTGGCCCATATGAGTGAGGGCAAAGACGCGCACGCCGAGGTCGTAGAACTCATCTAAACCGGACACAGCAGTGCCGAGAATACGGGCGTTCTGGAAACCAAGAATGAGCGCGCCCTTGCCTTGCTCATGGGCCGCAACCAAGTCTTCCGCGGTCTTCGCCAAGGCAAGATTGTTCGCCGGATCCTCGGTCATCGCGAGCACAGCCCGAAGCTTTTCATCTGCCAGCGCGCGGGCCTCGGCATAGCCGCTGGTTGTTCTGGGACCCGGGCCAACGGCAATGGCCATAACCACAGCATCGACCCCGCCAATCTTCATTTTTTCGGGCGAGACGTTCGACAGTCCATCGACCCCGGCATACCGAGACGCTTTGCCCGGGATTTCAATATCCGCGTGGGCGTCTAAAACCAACGCCGTTTCATGGATGCGCTTGGCTCTGGCGGTTTGTTCTCGTGCATCGCTCAAAGCCGCCTCGGTCGGCATCACATCCGCCGTTACGGCCAGATCTTCAGACGCGGGCGAACAACCCGAAAGCATCACGGCCGCGAGCACGAGCGGGATGACAATTTTAGTTTCGATCATCAGGTCATTCTTTAAACATTCGATTTCAGTATTACACGAATCATCCGCCGCCGCCGCACGCGTCATACCTCATAGGTCATGCCGAGTGCCTTTAACAAGCAGTCAAAGGGCCACCTGGATCAGACAATCAAGACGATGGCCCTCGATGATCGATACCATTTGCAAAGCATTTTCAATTCAGGCCATAACGTGTTCCGCATTCTGGCAAAAAGATCATCGTAAACCCGTTGAAAAGCCGCTTTTTTCCAACCCAGCAGGTTGCACTCATCGGCTGCTTAATGACGGTGGTTTCTCGCGGAAAGGGGCTGTTATAGTAGAGCCCATCTTTTAAATCCCTGGAGACACCCCTTGGCTCAAACAGAAACAGCCCAAGCAACCAATTTTTTTCTGGATGGCAACTTTGCGCCCGTTTCAGACGAACGCGATGCTCAAGACATGCCTGTCTTGGGTGAGATCCCCAAAGATCTAGCCGGGCATTTCTTGCGAGTTGGGCCCAATCCCGCACATATCTTTAATGAGGCGGCGTATCACACCTTCGACGGGGATGGCATGATCCATGCCATGACGTTTAACGAAGGCAGTGCCCATTACCGAAACCGCTTTGTTCAAACCGAAGGGTATAAACTTGAACAAGCCCATGGCGGCTGGTTGTACAAAGGCATGAACTCAATGATGGATCCAACCCCGTCTGAGCTCCCCAGTGGTGCGCCAAAGAATAAGAACCTTGCCAACACGGCCTTTGCCTATCACAACAAGACGCTCTACGCGCTGCATGAACCATCCCAGCCCACCATTATTGACTTGCCTGAACTGGCCACCCAAGGCGCAACAAACTTTGACGGCAAACTGAAACACCCCTTCACCGCGCACCCGAAAGTCGATCATTCGAGCGGGGAGATGATGACGTTTGGGTATGCGTTTCAAGCACCCTTTGTCACCTACTCCGTGATCAGCGCCTCGGGAGAGCTGGTTCACTCAACCCCCATCACCATTTCAAAGCCAGTATTCATGCACGACTTTGCGGTCACTGAAAAATACTCGCTGTTTTTAGACTTTCCAATCACGCTGGATATCGAGCGCGCTATTGCGGGCGGCCCGGCACTGGGATTTGAGCCGGAGCATGGATCTCGGATTGGCGTCATACCGCGCTTTGGCAGTGATCAAGATGTACGCTGGTTTGAAGTGAAAACTGGCTCGGTTGTGCACACCGCGAATGCTTGGGATGACGGCGACGACGTTGTGCTGCAAGCATCCCGCTCAAAAACCTCAGACATTGCCGGCGCTGGCCTAAACGCTGAAAATCTTGAAGAGACGCAAGGCCAGTTGTACGAATGGCGCATCAACTTAACCACCGGCGTTGTAACAGAGCGCACGCTCAGCACCGTTTATTGTGACTTTACGCGAGTGAACGACTTGCATGCTTGCCATCCAACGCGCTACGTCTACGCGGCTGCCTTTAACCCCGAGCGGCCCTTCAGCTTTGATGGCGTTATGAAGTTTGATAATGAAACCCAAGCCACGACGACCTTTCATTACGGCGCCAACCGATTCGGTGGCGAGGCGGTCTTTGCGCCTAGGGTAGGGGCCAAAACAGAGGATGACGGTTATCTTGTTTGCTTCGTGCAAGATGAAGCGGCCCAACAAAGTGAATGCTTAATTTTGGATGCCCAAGACTTAGCAGCAGGGCCTGTTGCCACCATTATGGTGCCGTATCGGGTGCCCTACGGCTTCCACGCGACGTGGGTTGGCGATCTTTAAGGACATCGATCACACCATTTTTTGGCAACTCTGGGCGCGTCGCTGAAGCTCGCCGCTTCGCCCGGATGCGCCCAAGCGTTTTTGTTGCGAGCCTTGGTTACGAGCCCAAGCTTGTGAGCATTACGGCATGAACTCTTATTAGGCGGCGCATTCACCAGCGGGTTTACCTGTGTTTTAGTAATCTAGGCGATTCGATTGCCGAGCCTATGTCGTCGCTGTAGAAACAAAATGAGTTGCTCTAAACCAATCATGTTTCACTTTTTTCGAACAAACTCAGGGCAATGCAAGGCTCGCCACCTTTTAGCGACAGCGAGTACTTCTTTGTTCAAGACTGATCGAATCAAGGTTACAGGGCCACGCTCGGATACAATGCCTTCATGCTAACAAGACTCATCGCCGCTTTTACGTTTCGGGATTATCGGATCCTTTGGGTCATGCTGATCATTGGCTCAATTGCCTTCTGGATGCGAATCCTAGGCACCGCACAGTGGCTGCTTGAGGAAACCGGCTCGGCCTACATGGTCGGCCTGATTGGGGTTGTACAACTTATTGTGCAACTGCCCATCACCCTATGGGCCGGCACTTTGGCCGACCGGGTCGATCGTAAACGCCTAATGTCACTAGCGCATGGCGCAACCGGTGTCTCGCTGGTAACGCTGGGCGTGCTGAGCAGCACCAATGCGCTGACGCCCGCCTTAGTTTACGTGGGCATTGCCATCACAGCCGGGACCCATATGCTCGCGAGTCCAGCCCGCGGCGCCCTGCTCGCCGCCGTGGTCCCGGAAGGCAAACTGATGCTGGCCTCCTCAACCGACACCGCCTCCGCAAATGCCGCCGCCATTGCAGGCCCACTCCTATTTGCTGGCATCGTCCTAACAGCAGATCTGACAACCGTCTTTCTAACTGCAGGCTGTCTTGCACTGGTCAATGCGATCTTGCCCATGCTGCTACGCGTTGATGGTCATGTTGCGGGCAAGCAGGGCGAGGCGGAAGATAAGCCCTCCCAAATCCAGCAGACTCGCGCTGGACTGCGGTACGTTGGCTCGCACCCTATTTTGCCCGGTCTCTTTCTCTTAGATGTTGGCATCACGACCGCCTCATTTTATCGAGAGGTGCTACCGGTCATCGCGCTGGGTTTGTTCGCCGGCGGCGCCAGTGCAACCGGCATGCTCGGGGCAGCCAATTCGGCAGGGGCAATTCTTGGATCCTTTATCGCGCTGGCGCTTGCTGGCGTGAGAGCAAAAGGCATGCTCGTGCTCTACGCCTCCTTTGCCTATGGCGTCATTCTGTTTGGTTTTGGTATCGCAACGACCCTTTTGGGCGGGATGTTGATGATTGCGCTGCTGGGCGCCGCCGATGCGGTCACCGTCGCCGTGCGTCAAACGACCGTCTTACTAACAACCCCGGATGAAATGCGCGGCCGGGCCTACGCCCTGATGATCCTGGCGGCGCAAACCGCGAACAACATCGGCACAATTTGGGTCGGATTTTGGGCTGGCGCGATCGGTGCGGGTAACACCATGGTCATGGGCGGCATCATCTCGATCACGGCAACCGCCGTCATCTGGTATGTCTGGAAACCCATCGGCAGATACCGTTCAGCCTCATAACAATCGCCCCTCGAGCTTGCCTCTACCGCCTCTTCGGTGATTCAAACCAGCCGGCCTGAACCGCAAGCCCGGAACAGTGACCTGATTGTGCGCGCTGATTTAAGACCTGCTCAGCATGGCCAGGGTCGCTTAGTGATTGCGTCCGCTAAACGCCCTGCATTTACAATAGCGCTCGTAATATTTGGGTGTTAGCGTTTCGAAAAAATGACAAAGTGGGGTTCAGAATGTTGCAAATGTTTATTTTCAAAGCGTATTGGATACGAACCATGATCGAGTCGGAATGATAAGAGAATCACAAGAATCTGATTTAGAAGAAGTCTTTAATTTAATCTATTCAGCTTTTGGCAATAAAGCAGAGTCCGATTTGGTTAAGCAGTTAATGCTGGACAAAGATTTATTTTTTAGCCTTGTTTATGAATCGCCAGACGCAATTTTAGGCAATGTGGTGGTTTCTAAAATGGCGATGAAGCCTGTTACGAACTTGTTGATTGGTGGGGTTGCGCCACTTTCAGTGTTGCCTAAAAGTCAATCCGCTGGAATCGGGGCACAATTAATGAGGGCCGCAATAACAAAGAGCAGAGGAATGAAACTCGACGCTTTATTTCTTTTAGGTGACCCAAATTACTACGGAAGATTTAATTTTAAAGTCTCAAATTTAGCGAATGATTACAGCTCCGAATATTTTCAGGCGCTTGAGTTAACCAAAGACTGTTTGGTTGATGTGAAATCAAAAGTCATTTACGCAAATGCATTTGCGAGCCTATAGTCATTAGCAAAGCGCTACTGCCGTTTGGGAAAACAGGCTAAAGCCATAAGGACTGGAAAAAGCGCTTTCAGTCGCACCGAACTCAATCGGGCGAGATTTCCGCAAGCCGCTTGCCTGCCGTTTCGGGCAAGAACAACCAAACCATAACGGGTGCGACGAGCGAGGTGGCGCAAAGCACCGCGATCGACGTCCAGTTTGACTCAAACACCGTGTAAAGCAGGGATACCGCGGTTAATCCAAGAATTCCCGATGCGGTCGCAACAATCGCAAAAAAACCGGTCGCCGTGGAACGATATCGAGTCGGGAACAATTCTGTACCATAACTCGTTGTCGTGACCTCACTGCCCATTAAGAAGAAGATAAGGCCCACCCATAAAAACGGGACAAACACCCCACCCATGGCATAAAACGTGAGCGCGGCCAGCGCGAACAGACCGGTAAACAAAATGGTGACGGGCCGACGGCCGACGCGATCACTCAGCCACCCCGCAAGCGGATTTCCAACGATCGCCAAGGCGCCACCCGCCAGGTTCAGCATCGCGACATTTGAGGGCTCCCACCCGTGCACATCCAGTAAATACTTTGGCGCAAAGAAAGCGGCCGTGCTGCCAGCAAGCATCAGGGCGAACACCGCCCCAAAAAGACCTATCGTACGCTTGGGTAGGTGCGTAAACAGATCAATGATGTTTTGCATTACCGGTTCGTGGACCTGCACCGCCGCCCTAAATTGCTCAGTTTCGGGAAGACTATGGCGCCAATAAGCGATGAACAGTAACGGAATCAACCCGATCGCATACAAAGACCGCCAACCGTAGGGCACGTAGTCCACGAATCCGAACATCACCGCCGCAAATCCTGAACCGCAAGCGGCCACAGCGCCCAGCGCGCCGATACCCCAACCTCTATGCTTGGGTGAAAACTCCTCAGCAATGACGACCGCCGCAATCAATACTTCAGCGGTTCCGAAGCATCTCGCGAGCATCTGAAACACAACAAACGTCTCTGCGTTAGGTGACAAAGCCGTCGCCCCGGTGAAGAGGGTATACCCAACGACTGTGATCAATAAAATTAATCGCCGACCGTATCGATCCGCCGCTATTGCGAGAAAAACCGCCAAAAACGAGCCTGCTCTAACGAAGGCGCCCAAGAACCCAACATCCGATTCTGCAATCAGTAGTTCCGCTTGTATCTTGGTAAGGTTTAAGGAAAACAAGTACATATCGTACTGCTCGAAAAACGACACCGCTGACAGCAAGCCAAGCAGCTTCCACTGGTGCTTGCTTAATTCAGGTGGTCGCCCCAGAAAAGGCGCAAATCGATACCAGAACGGGACATTACTCATGTTGAAAATTCCCCTTTTTAGCAATAGGACCCGACCAGCTAGGTTCAATATCTTTTACTATCAGCATTGGTTGCTCTCGAACAAGCTCAAAAATTAAGGCGCAACCGATTCGACATTTTGGATCGAGATGGCAACACAACGTGTTCTGTTGGTTGCTTCCAAATGAGGAACCTAAGAGCGCGTGCCGCGAGGCGCTTTCGAGCCCAGAAACTTAAGGGGCTTGAGACAACGCCAGGTTAAATTTGCCTTAAAGCCCGACAAGCCTGTATTGCCCTTCAACACGAGATTATCCAGCGAGAAAATTCCCGTGGAAGCCAAATGGCACTCGTGCATTGAGTTTAACGATGCCCAATGGTTTCGCCTCGAAGTCCTGCGCATCAATAATGTGCAGTTCACTCAATTGGGTGTCGCCATTGTAGATAACGGACAATAGGTAACCGTCATCTTCTGCTTCGCCGTTTGAAGAAGCGACAAAAACAGGCTCCCCGCCCGCGCAGTTGTCGCCAACACGATAGGTTTGAGTGGTGCCCGCCTCGAGATCAAATTTGAGCAGATCCGAGAACCCATGCACTCCGCCCGTCTTCAAGGCATAGCCATACTGGTGTGGGTAACACTCAACCTTAGGATTCACTCTAGGGAATTCCAGATCGATGTCGCTCAGAACCGTTGTGGTCACGGTGCCCGCAACTGGGTCAATGATCCACCGTACCAAGCTTGATCCTTGCTCGTAATCGTCATCACCAGGCGCTGTCATCATCTTTTTATAGCGCACAACATCCATCACGATTTTGTCACCATCGTCGTAACTGTTCAGGGGATGAAAAACATAACACGGCTCAATATCGATCCACTGCACGGTGTCTGAATCACTTGAGCGGTTCAGGATGCCTAATCGAGCTTGATGCGTATCAAGCCATTGGAAGGGAAAGGAAAACCCTTTCTCCACCAACGCCAAATCGAAAACGACAGGCAGGTCCATAAAGACAACACGTGTCTCAGTCACGCCAAAATCATGCATCATGACACCAGCGGGCAAATCGATATCGATACTTTTGAGTAGCTCACCGCACGCGGAGGCTTGGTGATAACGCAGGAAGGGCGCAAACATCTCATAACCGAAGAACAGCATCTCGCCAGTGCGACCATCAACTTTTGGATGCGCGGTCATATTGCCCGCCAGTTTTCCCTCGTAATCGAAGAGGCCTTTTGTCTCAAGTTGTCGATCCATTTCATAGGGAAGCCCAACCTCCGGTAATGCTAAAACGCGACCACCGTGGCCGATGACATTCACATTGCCAGAACTCTGGATCATCAACTCGACCTGACTGCCACCTGTTGCGGCGGGCAACCCGGTTTTTTCAGCCAGTGCCTTGGTTCTAACCCACCGATTGCGGTAGCTTTTCGCCTGCCCATTGCTCAGGTGAATAGCGTGCAGCATGGCGTCACCGGTGAACCAATGGTGATTGGGCCCGGGGGCGACTGGATTGGGGCCAGTGCGCAGCAGCGTGCCTTGTAGATTTTCAGGAATCGAACCGATGACCTCTAATTGATCAAAGCTGTTTTCGATGTCAACTGGTGCAAAATTACCCTGTAAAACAGGATTGTCCTGCACCTGAAGCGCTTTGTTGTCGATTAACGTGTTGAGTCGTTCTGACATTAATTTTACCTTTCACCAAATTATTTGTGATGCGTGTTGTGCAAGCCGAAATCAAATATCTTGACGCCGTCTAGATGACTATTCTAATCACTATCTAGACGCTGTCAAGTTATGCTTTAGCGGTCAACCCATAGTCCAAAGCCCGTTACGACGCACATTCACCAATAGCGCGATCTCACGCCTGGATTCATTGAATTGGCGATGGCGTCGTAAGATTGGAACCGATCGAGCGACACTGGACGGGATTCAATCTCAACTGAAAAGGGATCGGTGCAGGGGGTTCAAACTGGCGCGATGAACGGTTTAGACTGCCCGCTGCTGCAAAAGATTCGAAAGACGATCTGAGTTTTCTCGGATTATTTTAAAATGGGCTTCGTCTGGGATCATGCTCAGCTGGCCTTCCAGGCGCAAATGCGCGTAGCCATGGATGTAGCACCAACCGATCAGAATGTCTTTGATGACGGGATTGCCTTTGCCGGGGACTTCAGACAATAGAGAAATTTCGGGTTCGCCGCGCTGGCGAAGAATCACATTGGTGAGTTCGATTAATGTCTCGGCCATCGCCGTTGGCGGTGACTCAACGCTGTAAACCAATAGATCCTTGCGAAACATGATCCTGAAATGTTCCGGATAGGTCTCTGCAAATTCTACATAGGCCAGACCTGTCGCGTACATTTCATCCTGTAAATCACCATCAACCGACTTCAATTTTTCCTGCAGGAGGGCCACGAGTCGCTCATAACCGCGGGCAGCGACTGCCGTCAGTAACGCATTAACGTCGCCAAAATGATGCGCAGGCGCAGCGTGAGAAACATTTGCTAGACGCGCACACGCCCGCATTGTGAAACCCTGCAACCCCTCACGCAGCAATAAAGCATCGGCTGCATCCAGCAGTGCATTTTTAAGATCACCGTGGTGATAAACCGATTTCATCAAACCTCTCAATCCTATTTAGTCCTCACAATCAGACCGGCAGCCCCTTAATGCACGTTGGGATCCCGGGCGTCTTTCTTGAGGACGCTGACCGGCGCCTGATGCGTCAAAGGGGGTCTCAAGCGACTCTGCACCCATGATACCGCTAGTTATAGCCCGTCGACTCAACCGCCGCAACGCCCGTATCACCCCTGGCCGATCGCAGCTCTTGTCGCGCGAGCCTTGCCATAAAACCACTATCAGTGCCGAGCGTGACGAGGTTAAACCCCATTTTAAGATAACGTTTCGAGTAATCGAGGCTGCCTGTGTGAATACCGGCGGCGATGCCGGCAGTTTTACAGACCGATTGAATTTTCGCAACGGCTTCAACGTGTTTTGGGTCTTCAAAGGCCATTGGCCCCAAACCCAAGGCGTAACCTAGGTCTGAAGGACCGATATAGATCGCATCCAAGCCCTGGGTCGCTGCAATGTCTTCGAGATTATCCAGCCCTTCTTTGGTCTCAATCATGGCAATGCAGGCAATTTCAGAATTCGCTTCTTCGGCATAGTTTTTGCCGCCATACATCGCAGCCCGGACTGGACCGAATGAGCGAATGCCCGCCGGCGGGTATCGGCAGGCCGCCACCGCTTTTTCCGCTTCCGCACGATTATTGATAAGCGGCACGATCACGCCATAAGCACCCGCATCGAGGGCTTTCATAATCGCAGCTGGCTCATTCCAAGGCACTCTGACAAAGGGCACCGTCTGGGTGGTCGAAATCGCCGGCAACATTACTTTCACATCTTGGTAATCCAACAAGCCATGCTGCATATCGATGCAGAGCCAGTCGAAGCCAACATGCGCCATGGTTTCAGCCGTGAACGCATCGCCAATCGACAGCCAACCGCCGATGGTTTGTTTGCCTTGCCGCCAGCTCCGCAACACAGGGTTTGCTCTCATCCGTTCATCCTTCGTAGTCGCCTGGCAAAAAAGCTTCGCTCGCTGTGCTGTTTGTCACGCTTTCCATGCGTCACCTTTGATGAGGTGCTCTGTCTTAAGGCACTGTTTTTTGTAAACGCGCCATGACGCTGAACAGCCAAGACCGCGCTCGCAATCACCCAGGGCGCCAGCTTATGGTGCCCATTGAGGCGATACACCCCGAATCAACTGGAGGCGGTTGGCACCTCGCTAAAGGGAATACCCTTGTCGACTCGAATATCTTGCGGCATCCCCAGCACCCGCTCGGCGATAATGTTCGCCATAATTTCGTCCGTGCCGCCCGCAATCCGCAGGCCCGGCGAGGCCATATAGGTTGCTTGGAATAAACCCGCTCGTTCAGACAGTTTTTCGTCCCAAATCACACCAGCCTGCTCCAACAAGTCCAAGGCAAAGCTCGCCATATCTTGTTGTTTGGGTGCCCCAACGAGTTTTCCGATGGAGTTTTCTGGACCCGGGATTTCGCCTTTGGACAGGGCGGTCATCGAGCGATAGCCGGTGAACTTCAACCCCGCCTCCTGTACGTACCAATCCGCCAGCTTACGCCGAACCGAAGGATCCTCGATGGCTGGCCGCTCGCCAAAATCAACAGACTGGGCAAGCTCAAACACGGAATCAAAATTAACGCCACCACCGCCGCCGCCAATGGAGGCGCGCTCATTCATAAGCGTTGTCAGCGCAACCTGCCAGCCCTGACCGACATTGCCTAACCGCTGCGCATCGGGAATGCGAACATCCGTAAAATACACTTCATTGAAGTTCGCGCCACCGGAAATTTGTCGAATGGGCTTAATCTCAATGCCGGGTGATTTCATATCCAAGAAGAAATAAGTTAAGCCTTGGTGTTTCGGCGCCTCTGGGTCGGTTCTTAAAACCAAGACACCGAAGTCGGAGTAATGGGCGCCCGAGGTCCAAATTTTTTGTCCGTTAACAATCCAGTCATCGCCGTCCTTCACGCCTTTGGTGCGAAGGGCTGCAAGGTCCGAGCCGCCCGCTGGCTCACTGAACAGCTGGCACCAGACTTCCTCACCGCTTGCCAACGGCGGCATAAAGCGCTGATTTTGTTCTTCGGTCGCCCAGGTCATCATCGTGGGCGCGCACATCCCTTGACCAATGGCGAAGATCCCCGCTGGGGTATCAAACTTAGATTCTTCCTGATTGAAGATCACCTGCTCGATTGCGCTCGCATCGCGACCGCCGTGGGCTTTCGGCCACCGAATGCAGGCCCAGCCGGCATCATGCTTTTTCTTTTGCCAAAGCTTGGCGCGACCAATGTAATCCATATCGGCAAGTTCAGCCTCAGTCGGCACATTGGCGGTTAACCAGTTTTGAACTTCCGCTCGAAAGGCTGCTTCTTGGGGGGTGTCATTAAAATCCATATCCTAGCTCCGGGTCTTATGCTGCGCGTTGCGCCTCAATTGCACTAATGAGTTTTTCTTGCCAAATGGCTTCTGAACCAATGTTGACCGATAATAATTTCGAGCGGCGATAGGGGAACTGACAATCAAACTCCCAGGTAAAGCCCATGCCGCCATGAGTCTGAATATTTTCTTTCGCCGCGTAGTAATAGGCTTGTATTGCGGCGACTCGGGCGGACGCTGCCGCAACCGGCAACTCACTTGAGTTCGTCGAAAGTGCCCAAGCACCAAAGTAGCAGTTACCACGGGCCAGGGTGTTTTTCACGTAGGCCGCCGCAAGCTTGTGCTTAATGGCTTGATAGGTCGCAATCGGCCGACCAAAAGCAAAACGGCCCAAAGCATATTCTTTCGCCATATTGAGGGCGGTATCGGCGCCGCCAACTTGCTCCCAAGCAAATAGTACCGCTGCGCGGTTGTACAGCTGCTGCAATTGGATCCAGCCCGTACCCGCCTCACCCAGCAGTTCAGCGCTCGCGCCCTCAAAGGTAATCGACGCATGAGACCGGCTGGGATCAAGGGTTGTCACCACCTGGCGCTGGCAACCCGGCTGATTTAGATCAACCAGCGCAAGCACCGGGCCGGCATCACTGGTGGCGACAACGACTGCAAAATCCGCAACATCCCCATCGGCCACGGGTAATTTCACACCGGTTATCGCCCCCTGAGCGTAACGCGTTGTCAGCTTTGCCGCGGTCAAATGGCCATTTGCCTCTGAGTCGGCAAGACAACCGATCACAGCACCGGAGGCCAGTTTTGGCAGCCAAGCGGCTTTTTGTGCGTCGGTCCCGGCTGCCAATATGGCTTCTGTTGCAAGATAGACGGAAGACGAAAAGGGCAAGGGCGCCAAGCAGCGACCCAATTCTTCCGCAATCACCGACAGCTCAAGATAGCTCAATCCAAGACCATCGTATTCTTCTGGAATCACCGTTGCCGTCCAACCCATATCAACGACCTTCTGCCAGAGACGCTGATCAAAGGCCGCGTCGCCATCCAAAACCGTTCGAACAGCCTGGGGAGGGCATTCGGCTTTTAAAAAAGACTGCGCCTGCTCCCGGAGCATGTTCTGCTCATCTGAAAATTCAAAATTCATGGTGCGTTATCCCCTCAACGTTATCGCGTTGTTTGTGAAATCGTGATCATTAACTGGGTCCGAGGTTTGTCGGCCCATCCTGGGCGCAGCCTTTGAGGCGCTACAAGACTCACCTTTCGGACCGCTTCAAGGTATCACGATGTTGTCAGGTGTCCAACTAGATCCTCCGAGAAGGACCTTGCTCACACGTTAGAAAACAAAGATGCCGCGCAACGTCAAAAGGCAGCCCAAATCGTCGTGAACGACACAACGGCTTATAACCCGTGGCAGAAGAGGGCGCGTCCAAAACCCCAAGGCACAATCGCGCTGATCACCCCGCCGTCAAACCCGCCTGCTTGCCTCGCCGACTTGCCTCGCCGACTCACCTCGCCACGCAATTGTGACCGCAAGCCTTAATCCACTTTGCAAGACCACGAGCCCCTAACGCCGATAATCACCTAACCGAGAATGACGGTAACCTTGGCTTTGATACAACGCATCCACCAGCGTCTGTCCACGCTCATTGAGTAAGATGCCCGCGCCCATTTGATTCATCACGTAACCAAAGGACAAGCCCAGTTCTGGCTCCGCAAACCCAAGGCTACCCCCAGCACCTGCGTGGCCAAAGGCGCTTGGGCCAAGGATCAAACTCTCCAATGCGCCGCCGGGCCGGTCCAGATTGTTCATCGTTTTCATGAACCCCGGGCTAAAGTGGGTCGGCATCATTAAAGTTCGATCGATACCGCCTCTGACCGCGGTTTCAGCCATCACCTGAACTTGGTCAGGGCTCATAAACTGTTTGTCACCCGAGGTGCCCTGTTGGGCAAGCGGCGCGTACATTCTAGCCAAACCCAGTGCATTGGTCAGTCCGCCGCCTGCACCAAATTCAGCAAGATAACTTTCGGGCGCGTCCGCTTTGAAACCACCGGTATTAAAATACGCTTTTGCTGGAATCGATTCTGGATCCTTGATCAGGTGCCGGGTGAAGGCTGCCGGCGCCATGCCGCGTTGCGGCTTAAACCGCGCCAATTTTGCAACCCGATGATGCTCCGAGCGGGGTAGACCAATCCAAAAGTCTGCGGCCAGGGGCTCAGCAACCCATTGCCTGAAAAATGCCCCTAAGGACTGACCGGAAATTCGCCGAACGAGTTCACCCACCAACCAGCCAAAGGTTGTCATTTGGTAACCATGCTCATGGCCAGGCATCCAGAGTGGCGATGCTTGTGCCAAGGTCTCGGTCATAACGTCCCAGTCCAAAAAAGCGCCCGGTTTTAGCGTTTCTTTTAACGATGGCAAACCACTCGTATGGTTCAAAAACATGGCGACCGTCGTGTCACCTTTTTCAGCTTGGTCATACTCCGGCCAATACCGACTGACGGGGTCGGTAAGGGCAACTCGCCCCTGATCAATCAAGAGATGCAGACACAAAGCCGTCGCCGCTTTGGTACAGGAGTGCACAACACACAAGGTGTCGGGCGCCCAAGGCTTTTGACGATCCCGGTCAACATACCCCCCGGTAAGATCAACCAAAACCTCATCGCCCTGGACCAGCGCCAAACTCGCGCCCAGTTCTCCACGATCGGCAAAATTTTCAACAAATGCCGCGAGCAGCGCTTCAAACTCGGGCGCGCACCAGCCTGAGATCACGCCCGTAGGTAACCGTATTTGCCGCTCCATACCCCTCATGCCTAATCAACTCGCTTAAAACCAGCATACACGGAAGTCGGGACCCGCTACACTTGCGGCTTTTTGAGGATGACTGCATTGACCGAGCAATTCGCCCAAGGCAACCGCTTTCTCGGATGGCGAATGGTCGGCGTGGCTTTTTTTGTCGACTTCATCGCCGTGGGGTTCTTTTTTTACTCCTACGGCGTCTTCTTCAAAGCCATCGCAGTTGAATTTGGTGACTCTCGGCTCGGCGTTGCGGTCGGGATTACCTTGACGCAAGGTGTTGGCGCCATCCTCGCCCCGATTCTTGGACGGGCCCTTGATCGCTACCCGCTAAAGCTGATCATGGCCATTGGCGCTCTGTCGATGGGGACCGGCTTTCTCCTGCTGGGGGTGTCCTCAACCGCACTCCAGTTTTATTTGATCCTGAGCATCTTTGTGGGATTTGGTGCTGGCGCAATGGGCCAATTGGCCACGTCAAAATTGGTCAGCAACTGGTTTGTATTAAAACGCGGCATGGCGCTGGGCATTGCCGCAACCGGCATTTCCCTATCCGGCGTCATCATGCCCAACATCAGCGCCGCACTGATTACCAACTATGGTTGGCGAGAAGGGTTTTTGTTCTACGGCGCGGTGACCATCATTTTAGTGGTCCCCTTGGTCCTGAAATTCGTGATCTCAAAGCCTGAAGAAATCGGCCAATTGCCTGATGGCGAAACAGAGATCAGTCGTCTTCCCACGCCCAAACCGCCGTTAAAAACCCGTGAATTTTTAACCGATCGGAACTTTTGGATGCTGGTCATGGTGATCGGGCTTTTGTTTTGCATCCAATCCGGCACGCTAATTCACATGGTCCCGCAACTCACAGACCGCGGTTACACCCTTTATAGCGCATCTTTCGTTGCCTCTTGCACAGCAGGCTTCGGTATTTTGGGTAAGCTAACCTTTGGCAGCCTCGTGGATCGCTGGGACGTGCGCCATGCTTTGTGGCTCGGTATTGGCAGCCAAGTTTTGGGTCAACTCATTATGCTGTTGTTGCCCGGTTATACGCCTTTTTTGATTGGCGCCTGTTTTTTCGGATTCGGTATGGGTGGCGTGGTCCCAATGCAGGGCGCGGTGGTGGGCGCGGCCTTTGGTCGCGCGTCCTTCGGCCGCGTTTTAGGGGCAATGCGGCCCCCCATGGCCGTCATCCACCTTGCTGGCGTGCCCTTTGCGGGCTGGATCTACGACACAACAGGTGACTATACCGCGGCCTTTACCACCTTTATCGTGTTGTATCTATTCGCTGCAGGCGCAGTCATGGGCATCTCGGTCAACACCAAAGCCAATCGCGTGCTTAACTGATTGGATCAACCTTTGATCTTGCAAGCTGAATTCGGCGCCGAAGGGTGAGCCTCAACCAAACAAACGCAACAAGCGCGGTCACCGAAATACCCACCACACTGCCGATGAAGATCCCCCGATAACCGAACAGATAATTGCCAACAAGTGCGAGTGGTACCGAGAGAAAAAGCATTTGTAACAATGAAATCACGAGCGGCGGCCCCGGCATGCCAAGGGCATTGAAGCTCGAGGTACTATTGGCCACGACCCCCATCAAACCCATGCCTAAGGGAATAATCAAAAGATAAACACTCGCCGCTTCAATCACCTCAGGATCATCGTTCACCAAGGCAATCAAGCGAGGCCCAAGCCAGTACAAACAAGCAAAAGCAAAGAGTCCCCAACTCAGCGCAAAGATATTCGCGACCCGCAAAGCACGTTGCACGCGTTCGAATAATCCCGCACCCCAATTTTGGCCTACGAACGGCGCAACACTCATGGACAAAGCCCACATCACCATGGCCAACATCGTTTCAATCCGGGAGGCCACGCTAAAACCCGCAACCACCGCTGCGCCATGACCTGCAAGCAGTCGGGTGATGACCGTTAACGAAATCGGTGAGATCAAATTTGCCGCAATCGCGGGCAAACCAACGTGTAAGATCGCCCGACTCGAACTGATGAAGCCGCCAAAGCTCCAGACCAACAATCGGTCTTTCGCGACATAATAGCCGTACATCACAAAGCTAATACCCCGGGCGATCACAAAGGCAAGTGCTGCCCCTGTCAGACCCATCCCTTCAAAGCCCTCAAAACCAAAGATTAAGGGCGGACCAATGGCGATTTGAATCACGGCGCCAACCGTCATCAGGTAACTCGGTTTTACCGCGTCGCCTGCCGCGCGCATCAGGGACGAGCCCACCATCGCAATGGCAAAAAACGGCAACCCAATCAACCAGATCGTCATATAACCCCGCGCTAGGGCTTGGGCTTGTCGATCCGCGCCAAGCAATTCGAATATTGGTGTTAAAAAAACAAAAACTACGCCAGCGACCAGGGCAACAAACAGGAGCACGAGCACAAAACTGTGAGTGATTAGTCGGCGCGCGCGATCCCAATCTGCGGCGCCAATACTCCTTGCGACCACTGATGAGGCGCCAATACCCAGCCCCATGGTCATGCCTTGCAACGTCATAACCAGCGGGAACGTAAACCCTAGAGCCGCAAGTTCCAAGGTGCCCACGCGACCAATGTAGAGCGACTCCATAAGATTTGCGCCCATCACCGCCACGAACCCAAACAGCATGAAGCCCGTTAAGCGCACAAGGTGCTCGGAAACCTCGCCCTCCGTGAGAGATCGCGCGGTTCTTGGCGGCGTCTTGGGCGCCTCACTTCCTGTTACAGGCTTATTAATTTAAGGATCCTTTTAACGCGCAGGCCATACCACCAGCATGCGGGCTGTTTTGGTCGAAAAAAAGTTGCGCAAAACCGATGCCGGACGCTCCCGCCCGGGCATAAAACAGATAACGGTAACCGTCTTCTTTATGGTCGGTAAAGTACAACTAGTATTGCCCCAATGAAGCGTAAATCCCAACCTGGACCCGTATCAAAAACGACCCCTGAAGGTTGTCTGCGATACCTGAACTTTGTCCAGGCAGAATCAGCGGCTTGATACGCGCGACTCGCCAGAGCGAACTCACAGCGCCAACGCTCGCGCCAACACTTTCGCTTCAAGATTACCGCCCGACGCAACGATGCCAATCTGATCATTACGCGCATGGGTATCACGTTCTAAAAAGGCCGCCGCCAGACTCGCCGCACCAGCGCCTTCAACCAGGTTATCCGTGTGTTTGGCCAGCGCTCCAATAGCGCCCAGAAGCGCATTCTCACCAACGGCGACGATCCTGCTGACCCCTTTTTTTATCATGGCTAACGCCTGCGGATTCGCTAATCGAACCGCTAGTCCATCGGCGATGGAGTCTGCTGGCTCGGTCAAAATAGGCTCGCCCGCATGCAGGGATCTTGGGTAGGTCTGAAATGCATCGGCAACCACGCCGATGACTTCGACACCATGGCCCAGCGCCGCCTTAGCAAACAGCACGCCGCAGATGCCTGAGCCTAAGCCAATCGGGACATAAATTTTCGTTAAGGCTGGCACCTTGGTTAAAAACTCATAAGCATAGGTTGCAACGCCCAGCACCAAATCCTCATGAAAAGAGGGCACTAAATGAAGCCCCTCAGCTTCGGCATAAGTGCGCGCGTGGGCCACGCTTTCATCAAAATCTTCACCGTACTCGATAAGCTGTGCGCCCAGCGCGATCATCGCTTGGTTCTTATCTGGATTGTTGCCTTTTGGCACAACAATGACCGCCTTTAAACCCTGTCTTGCCGCGGCAAAAGCGATGCTCTGCCCATGATTGCCCCGCGTCGCAGCACACAATCCGGTAACGGACTGGGTCTTTAGCAAGCGATCGACATACACGAGCCCACCGCGAACTTTAAAGGCCCCGGTTGGCAAGTGGTTCTCATGTTTAACCCAAAGCTTTGCGCCCAAAGCCCCATTCAAACCTGGCCAGGCTAGGGCAGGCGTTGGCGGCAGCACCTCGTAGATCAATTGCGCCGCTTCGTTGAGTTGATTAAGCTTGCTTTGATTCAATTGATGCGACATCCCTTGCTGACTGGGCTATACCTAAAATCCAAAGTTTGCCGAGCAATTATCGGCCCCTGGAACGGGTCTCCGAAAAACAAGTCGGCCCGGCTCGCAGTTGATAACTCATCCTGCTTTAATTAAAAAATCTAGCCATCCGACACAGTCTACCACTCAAAAGATAAACCCGATGATCCTTCAAAACAATAAAGCCCTTCTATGCTTTTTCAGCCTGCTCATTGGTTTCACCCTAGCACCCGTCAGTGCGAGCACGCTCAGTTCATTCTCGGTACCGAATTCAGACTTTACAGCGCTCGCAAACCGCATCAACGCCGTAGAACCCTCGCGCCGAACGTTCGACCAAACCTTTCAGTTGGCGGTTGCAAACTGGCGATTGGGTCAGTTGAAAACAGCCCAGACCCTTACCAATCAGCTGATCAAAGCCGACTTTGAACTGGGTGACAGCCTGTATCTGAAGGGTTTGATTCACCTCACCGAAGTGCGGGAGGTGAATGTCTTTAAAAAAATAGGGACTGCCAAAAAAGCGCTCAAAGCTTGGGAGCAAGCGATTCAAGCAGACCCAAATCATATCTTGGCCTTATTCGCTGTGACCGCTTTTTATGTCAATGCGCCAAGTTTTGCGGGTGGGGACCTGGACGCGGCCAAAGCTCGTTTGCCGCAGATTTTGGCGCTGGATCCTCATTACCATCAGCTGGCCGCCGGACTCATCGCCGAAAAGCAGGACCAACCCGAACGCGCTGAACAATTGCTTCGCGAGGCCCTTACGGATGGCCCGGATCAGGTCATTATGTTATTTCAGCTGGGGCAGTTTTATTATCGCGCGGAAAACTACGACCGCGCCGCAGAACGCTTTGAAAAGCTCCAAGACTTTCCGCTGCATTGGCATCATCCAGTCCCATCGATGATCGATCTGATGCGCGGGATGGCGTTAAAGAAGCAGGGTGACTTACAAGCGAGCCGAACACTGCTTGAGACCGTACGCGAGCGCGCCCAAAACCCGGGCTTGAAGGCCTGGGCGGAAAAAGAGCTTGCCGCGTTTTAGCCCGTCGGTTTCTGATGGTATCTGCCCCATTGATTGAGGCCGTACGTCACGATTATCACCTTACAGATCCCGCCTTCGCTCAACCCGTGGTGATCGTCGTCAGCGCAGAGAAATCTAAGTCGTAGACGTTCCAGGGGTTGGCTCTAACGCGTTCATCCAGCATGACCGCGTCGTCACCCACCAAGATGCGCCATTGATTCGCGCGGACCCCGTCTAAAATAACAGCTGCTGCGTCGGTTGCCGACATGGGCGCATTGTCACGAAAGTCTATGCCACGTTGATGCATCGCGTGGCGCAATTGATCATCACTCAAGTTCATCATCATCTCCGTCATCGGACCAGGCTGCTTCATGAACCGCTCCCGCACCACACGCACTTCATCCGCGCTCATGTCTAAGGGCGGCGTGTGACCGAGAATTTTGCCAGAATTGATCGCAATGGAGGTGCCGATATGGCCGGGCATCACCACAGAGACTTGAATGTGCGGCGCATTCAGGCGCAGATCGTTAATCAAAGCTTCGGAGAACCCTTTAACCGCAAACTTGGCTGCGGCGTAGGCCGTATGCGGCACGGTCGGGCCAAGGGATGCCCAAAACCCGTTGATACTACTCGTGTTCACAATATGACCTTCATCACTCTTGAGCAGCATCGGTAAAAAAGCGCGACAACCGTAGTAGACGCCATACCAACATACAGCGAAAGTTTTTTCCCACTCATCGCGATCACCGGCAACAAAGCCGCCGCCACCGCCAATGCCCGCATTGTTAAACAACAAATGAATCGACTCGCCATGGATGCTGGCAACCTCTTGCTGAAACCGCAGGAGATCGGCCTCAATGGACACGTCACACAGGTGGGTCGAGACGCTAACGTCACTCAGCTCGGCGCACAGCGCTTTGGTTTCTTGCATCGCATCCTCTGAGACATCACACAACGCAATATGGCAATTCGCCGCGGCTAGGGCCTCACAGAGTGCCCGGCCCATTCCAGTCCCACCCCCTGTGACCACCGCAATTTTTCCTGAAAAATCGTCCATACCAACTCCTTTTTACGCCTCGCCTGCGTCCTGATTGAGATAATGATTTGGCTTAAAGTGAAGCAGCGCCGCCAAGCCGATAAAAGGCGTTGCGGCGATTAACCCTTGCACGATACCTGCCCCGCGGCTGTCCAGCATCGCCCAAAGCAGCATGCTCAAAGCAACTTGCAAAACATAAAGACTAATCCAAGGCCGCAACCAGGCTTTTTGGTGGAGGAGGCCATAAGCACCCAAGGCATAGATTAACCAGTGCACAACGCCGCCGAGCTTTGCGGACCAGCCTGTGAACATCAGCCCAAACCAAACTTCTTGGTCTTGGGCAAGGGGCTTGAAGAAGAGGTCAAATGGCAGGTACACGATGGTCATGTAAAGACAGAACGCGAGTAGGGCATTCGCCCACCAAGCGCGTTGTTTTACATTTTTGCTGAACCCACTGATCATCGCCATAGCTGACCTGCCTTGCTGTCTTGTTGCGTCCTTGCGACTCTATCATGTCAAGGCGTCGGCGCAACAAGCTCAGCTCGCAGAGTGAACCAATGGTCAAAGCGGTTTAACGCTCGATGAAGCTCTTGAGCTGTTCTGATCGAGCAGGGTGGCGTAGCTTCCTGAGCGCTTTTGCTTCGATTTGACGAATGCGTTCTCGTGTTACCGAGAACTGCCGACCGACTTCTTCAAGCGTATGATCGGTATTCATATCAATCCCAAAGCGCATACGCAGAACCTTCGCTTCGCGTTCCGTGAGCGCCGTTAAGACATCATTCGTGGTTTCTCGAAGCCCTTCCTCTGCTGCGTGGTCAAGTGGGGACTCAACCGAGGTATCACTCACCAGATTCCAGATCGTTGAATCATCGTCATCGCCTACGGGCGTTTCTAAAGAAATCGGCTGCTTGGCAACATCCAACGCTTTGATCACTTTATCTTGGGGCAATTCCATCTTAATACTGAGTTCTTCAATCGTGGCTGGACGACCTAACTCCTGCAGCAGTTGACGACTTAAACGATTAATCTTGTTGACTGTTTCCATCATGTGAACCGGCACACGGATGGTACGCGCCAAATCGGAAATGCTGCGTGTGATGGCTTGGCGGATCCACCAGGTTGCATAGGTTGAAAACTTGAAGCCGCGGCGATATTCGAACTTATCAACCGCTTTCATCAGCCCGATGTTGCCTTCTTGAATCAGATCCAAAAAGTGCAAGCCGCGGTTGGTGTACTTCTTGGCAATAGAGATTACGAGCCGCAGGTTCGCCTCGATCATGTCTTTCTTCGCAAAGCGCATAACATTGATCGCGGACTGGAGTGCTTTATTCGTTTCTTTAATCTCAGGAACGCTCAACCCGCGCGCTTCCGCAACCCGGCGCATCGTCTTGACCGCATGACGCAGGGAAACCCGGTTCGCTTTGATCTTATTCGCCCAGGGTTCACCTGATTTTTCGAGGCTATCAACAAAGGCGACATCAGTCTGACACACGCCATAACGCTCAAGAAATACCGACGTCGGGATACCGCACTTTGACACACACAACTGACGAATCGTTTTTTCTTGCTCACGGATCAAGGCCATGTCGGATTGAACCATCGCAACAATCGGGTCCATCATGGCAGGCACCAACTTCAGCAATGAAAAAACATCTTGAAGCTTTGACAGGCCTGCTTGGTACTTCGGTGTTCCCCGCTCGTGTTTGGCCGCCAATCGTCCAAGCGCCTTATGGGTTTTCGCAAGCGCCGCGAAGCGCGCAGAAACCATTTCCGGATCTGGGCCGTTATGCGTTTCTGTTTCACTCTCTTCGAATTTCCCGCTCGATTTTGCTTCAGCAATGAGCGAAGTGTCTGGAATTTCGGTTTCAGGATCGAGGAACCCTGCAATGATGGACGACACGTCCAGAATAACGTTTGGATCTTCTTGATTTGCCAAAAGGTTATCGTAGGCCGCTAAGATGTGCTCAACCGGGCCAGGATAGGAGGCCAAAACGCGCATGGCTTCGCGAATGCCGTCTTCGATTCGCTTGGCAATCACAATCTCACCTTCGCGCGTCAGCAGGGGGACCGTCCCCATTTCCCGCATGTACATCCGCACGGGATCCATGGTCTTTCCCGCAGCATCGCTAATGTTCAGGAGCGATTCTTCTGAAAGTGTTTCTTCTGATTCGGACTTCAGGTCGGCAAGGTCTTTCGGCGCTACTTCGCAAATAACAACGTTCAAATCGGCAAACGCTTGACAGATATTGTCGAACTCTTCCGAGCCCAATATTCTGTCGGGCAACGATTCGGTTAAGGTGTCAAAGGTTAGATAGCCTTGCTCTCGGCCTTTTTCAATCAGCGATTTCAGCACAGACTCAAGGTTTTCAACCTCATCATCCGCCTCAGTGGCTAAAACAATTCGGCTGGTCAGAATTTCCAGCGCATCCATATCATCGGCGGAACTATTCTCAATTGCGTCGCTTTCGATTATCGAATCGAAGTCACCTTCAGTCGTGTTATTTGCCATGTAACGCGTTCTCCATGATTGAAATTGTTCTGACGGCTCGATTGGGGCCGCATCGATTTCTATTAAAACTCTTTATCCAAGCTCTTTATCCAAGCTCTTTATCCAAGCATCTTTAATTGATGCTCTTTAATTGATGCACACTATCCGTGTTATGGGTTTACCTGTACTGTCTTGCGATTGTCTTTGCGAATGTCTTTGCAAATGTCTTTGCGAAATCAACCAGCCGCCTTTCTTAACCAGCACTTTTTATCCAGCGCCTTTTTGTCCGGCACCTTTTTATACAGCGCCTTTTTTATCCAGCGCCCTTTTTGTACGGCGCTTTTTTGATCCGAATGCCGTTTAAAACCGCGCTACTTCAAAAAACGCGTAATCAAAGAACATTTCAACACTCAAACAGTCTCTCGCGGGCCATTGTCCACCCAACACCAATCTATTTTCGTCGTTTTAACCCAAACCTTATTCCGTTATGTACGAGCGCCGCTATGGGCCAAAACCCAATCCTGCGCCCGAGTCGTTCATACCAACAACCGCGAGGCGATATCTTATCGATGTATCCTTTAACCAACCGGTCAATTTACCAACGTATATTCTTAACAACGTATGTGCTTACAGATGCATTAGCAGGGCGCTGACCAGACTGATCCGATGCATTAGCAAGTTCGGCGGCTGGAAAAAGGCAGGTGCCCACACCAATGCCGCAAGAGCCAATCAACCGTTCAACTTCGCTTGCGTCGGATTATACCATCGAATACTCGCAAGATCTTGTTTTAGAGCTGTTTTTCAGATCCTCGAGCGGACGGCTTTGACGCCAAAACCGACTCTGCCAGGTTTGGCATTGGTTCAAAGACGACGTCAAGAAACATCGCAAAACCTATCCACCGCGTTCGACCCAACAAAGATATGCGAATCACGTTCAGATAGTTTGAATGAAAATCATGCGCTTACAATTGATAGCTCTATGTCAAGTCACTTCCAGAGGAGAAACCTCCACTTTTTATCCCTATCAATGTACAGAATTGATCCGTATATTCCTCATCCTCGCTAGCGTCAGCTGGACGCTTTAATGTGTTCTCCTCGGCAGGATGGATACGCTTCTGGCTGCGCTAGCTGAGACCAAACCCCGCCGTCAAGCAAGCCTATCTTATTGATTGTTCTCGCTCGCCAGAGCGACCCGGTGCCGATATAACCGATGTATTTTTAGGGCAGTTGGTTCAGCGTCTCGGCGAGTAACGCTTCAAAACCATAAGCCTTATCGCCAATCACTAAAAAATTTGGATTCAGTAATCCTGCTTTGGTGTTGTACTGCAGCGGCTGAAAGTGGGTATTAAAAACCTGTCCCCCTGCGGCGGTCACCACTGCATGTGCCGCGGCCGTATCCCATTCTGACGTTGGTGCGAGCCGAGGATAAAAATCGGCCTCGCCTTCTGCCACCAAACAAAGCTTTAAAGAGCTACCCATACTGGTTAGTGACACCGTCTCGAAGGCCGCATCCAGTGCTTGCAGCACCGTCTTAAGCGCGTCGGAGCCGTGGCGACGACTCGCAACCACCGTTACGGCAGCCGATGAGACCCCCCGAGTCTGGATCACTTGTTCGCTATCGCCCACGATTTTCCAAGCCGTGCCGGCCAGCACATCACCCACATAGGTTATTGATGTAACTGGAACATGAACGACCCCAAAAACGGGTTCATGCCCAGCAATCAGAGCAATGTTCACCGTGAATTCACCATTTCGCTCGATGAATTCTTTCGTGCCATCTAATGGGTCGACCAAAAAATACCGGTCCCAGCTGGATCGCGTTTCGAAATCGATCGCGACGCTTTCTTCGGACAACACCGGAATATCTGGAAATTGACGCTCGAGTTCAGCAACAATGAGGCGATGTGCTGCCAGATCTGCCAAGGTCAAAGGTGACTCGTCCTGCTTTATTTCAACGCCAAAATCGGCGGTATGATAAATGCTCAGAATTTCTGCACCCGCTTGTCGGGCGATTTCTATAAGGGCTTCGCGCATGATGACTCCTGATCAAAAACTGTTGTTAGGTTACACTGCCTTCGATCAATTTGACCAACCGATCACAAGGCTTAAATGAATCTGCTTAATTTCGAAAGCGTACTCCTAGATATGGATGGCACCTTGCTAGACGGTCACTTTGATGATCTTTTCTGGAACGACTGGGTTGCCAAAGCCTATGCCGTTAAAAATAGACTGACGCTGGACCGGGCCAGACAACAAGTCCAAAATGACTTGCAGGCCGTCGCTGGCCAACTCGCCTGGTACGACTTTGATCACTGGGCTGACCACTTCAGCCTCGACTTAGAATCATTGCAAGAAAGCGGCCAGGGCCTCATTCAATGTCGACCGGGGACCCTTGCTTTGCTGGATTACCTAACCGAGCACAGCATGCCAATGATCCTAGCAACCAATGCCCATCCCAAAATATTGGCTTTTAAACTTAAGGCGATCCAAGCGAAACACCCTAAATTTACCGACTACTTTTCAGACATCATTACGAGCCACAGCTTCGGCTCACCAAAAGAGGCGCACGGATTCTGGCAGCAGTTCACCGAACAGACCGGGATCAACCCGGCACGCTCCGCGTTAATCGATGATAATGCCAAGGTTCTGGATGCGGCAAAGGCGTACGGGATCGCTGGGCTGATCGCGGTCAGCCAACCCAATTCAAATCAGCCGCCACAGCCGCGACTGGGTTACGAAAACGTGTGCTACTTGAACGAACTTATCACGGGGTAACGCCAAATGATTCGAACTGACAAATGGCTTTGGGCCGCCCGATTTTATAAAACCCGAGCCCAAGCCAAAGAAGCCGTCGACGGCGGCAAGGTCAAAGTGAACGGCGCCCGTACCAAGCCGGCTAAAGAAATTAAGATTAACGACTTGGTCGAATTCAAAGCCGGATGGGATGATCGCGCGGTCTTAGTCACAGCCCTATCCGATATTCGCCGAGGCGCAGCCGAGGCGGCGCGACTCTTTGAGGAAACCGCCGCCAGTTTGGAAAATCGGGAAACCGCCCGACTCAAACGTGCGAGTCTCGGCCCCATGCCAAAAGGCGAGCGTCCGACCAAAAGAGATCGGCGCCAGATCCACCGATTGGTCTCACGGCCAGATTCCTAGGCCAACGCCACAACAACAAGCGCGTTTATTTTTGCACAGGGTCGGTGATATGCTCGGCGCTGACTCAGGCACCCCTGGGTCAAGTGTGCAATCCTGAAATCGATGAATCATCTCAATGCGTCATCTGATAGGCCATCTTAAGGAATCGTTGTCATGGCGGCTGATTTGCTAAAACAACTCGCAAATGCGGGCAATGCTCAGGAAACCCTTACATTTCAAAGAGGCATTGAGCGAGAGCTCCTCAGGACGACCCAGCAAGGCGCCCTCGCGCTCACACAACATCCAAACGCGCTCGGTGCAAAGCTCACGCATCCTTCGATCACAACCGATTTTTCGGAATCTCAGCTGGAATTAATCACGCCAGTACACCCTTCAACTGAGGCGGTTTTAGCAGACCTTGGCCAGATTCATCAGTGGACGGCGCAGCGTCTAGGCGATGAACGGCTCTGGCCCGGGAGCATGCCTTGCCGCTTGCCGGAAGAACACTTGATTCCACTCGCCTACTATGGCGACTCTAACCTCGGTCGACTCAAAACAACCTACCGACACGGGCTCGGCATTCGATACAACCGAACGATGCAAACCATTTGCGCCGTGCATTATAACTTCTCATTTAATCAACCGTTTTTTGACGGATTGCACCAAATAGCTGGATCACAGCCATTGCGCGCAGCGGCCATGCAGACGTATCGCTCAGAGCAGTACTTTGGCTTGATGCGAAACTTTAGGAGCCTTGCTTGGTTGCCGGCCTATCTGTTCGGCGCCTCGCCGGCGGTGGATCAAAGTTTCGTAAGAAACCAGCAACACGATCTGTTTCCATTGGGCGATGAGACGTTTTACAAACCCTATGCCACCAGTTTGCGATCTGGCGGATTGGGCTACCAAAGCTCGACCCAGGCGGCGCTTTTAAACGTCTGCTACAACAGCTTAGAGAACTACACGGCGACCCTGCGCCATGGCATCACAACTCAATTCGCGCCCTATCAGGCGCTCGAACAACACAAAACCATTCAATTCGCGCAGGTTAATACCAATATCCTACAGTCTGAAGCGGAGTTTTATTCCTCTGTCCGGGCCAAATCAAACCCTCCGCCGGGCCAGAATTTTTTAAAGCACCTCGATGCGACTGGGGTTGGTTATATTGAAGTTCGCATGCTGGACATCAACCCCTACCTACCCCTTGGCGTGAGCGCAGAGCAGCTGAATTTCATGGATTTGTTGCTCTTGCACTGCATGCTCACGCCAAGCCCGGAACACGATGAGCGCCTCTGCCAGGAAGCCGTACAAAACTTTACCCAAGCAACCGAGGCAGGACGCAAGCCCGGACTGATCTTAGAAAACAAGGCGCAGCCGATTAACCTTCAGGCTTGGGCTCGAACGCTATTTGAGGCACTTTACGAGCTTGCCGATATCCTTGATCCCCTGCATCAGACGACGCGCTATAAAGCTTGTCTTGATGCGCTCATCGGGCGGGTAGACGACCCAGACAGGACGCCGAGTGGTCAAATTTTAAAGGACCTGATGAGTCAGTCGGTCAGTCTCATCGATCATCACCGCCAATTGAGTCGACGTCACCATCAAGACTTTATGACCCAACCCATTGAGGCGGCGGTCAGACAAGCATTCGATGAAATCGCGGCGCAATCAAGACGCGATTTTGACCAGATACCAGCCAATCGGGATGAAGATTTTTCGGAATTTCTCGCGAACTATCACAAGGCCTATGAATAAGCCTTGTGAACCATTTAGCGCATCTATTGTTGTCCGGAAACAATGACCAGCGCCTGCTAGGCGGATTTCTGGGCGACTTTGTCAAAGGCCTGCAGACCGGCGCACGCCCCCCTGCCATCGAGCAAGGGATTAGTCTGCACCGCGCAATTGACGCCTATACCGATCAACATCCGTGTGTTACCGCGTGTCGTCTCGCGCTACCAAACGACTTGAGGCGGGTCTCGGGGATCATCACCGATATTGCGTTTGATCACTTCTTGGCGAAAACCTTCACGCACTATCATCCGCAAAGTCTACAGCGGTTTGATCAACTCGCCTTCGAGCGCCTGTTAAAACCCGAATACTCTGATTTCTTCCCTGAGCAGGCACTTTTGACCTGCCAGCGCATGCGTAACTTTAAAAGCCTATTGCGGACTCAAGACGAAGACTTCATCGATCGCAGTCTGATCCATATCGGGCGCCGGCTCCGCGGCGGCGAGCAATTTTTCAACTCAGAAACGCTCCCCAGGATCACGTCTGCTCTACCATTTATCGAAGCAAGCTTTCCAGAATTCTTTGCTTGCCTGCAGGGGTTTGTGGACAATTGGATAACCAATCATGACCTTACAACACGCGCAGTAACCACCGACGCAGAACTTAAAGGATGAAGGAAAAACCCGGCATGCCGATATTGACCCAACGACTTTTACTCATCGCCTTGAGTGCTAGCAGTTTGCTGCTGATTTTAATCGCCCTCATGATGGAACACTACTTGTACTTAGAGCCCTGTCCGCTGTGTATTTTTCAACGGGTCGGTATTATCTCAGCGGGCTGCCTTGCTGCATTGGCCGCGCTGCATTATCCAGCCCAGCTTGGTATGCGGGTCTACGCGAGTCTTATTGTGACTTCTTTTCTTGCAAGCACCGGTCTCGCTCTTAGACAACTATGGCTTCAGAGCTTGCCGGAAGATCAAGTCCCCGCGTGTGGGCCAAGCCTTGAGTATTTGATCGACGTTCTACCGTTTACGGATGTCCTGGCGATTGTTCTCAATGGCGATGGGAGTTGCGCTGAAGTCGCCTGGTCTTTATTCGGCCTATCGATCCCTGCTTGGGTCGTGGTTGCTTGCATTCCTTTGATCCTCGTCAGTCTTTGGCTTTATCGTGCTCCGAGAACAGCGTCCTAATCACAATGCGCGGGTTATAAGCGAGGCTATCCGCGCGAGTGTTACACTAAGAATTTGAGTCACGCGCTAATGCTCTCTTTTCAAAATATGAGTCTTCGTCGAAACGGCGAGCTACTCATTGAACAACTCGCATTGACCATCTATCAGGGCCAGAAAGTTGGCCTCGTGGGGGCCAATGGCATTGGCAAAACCAGCCTGTTTAAATTAATTCTGGGTGAACTCGACGCCGATATCGGTCAGCTTGACCTCTCTCCAGGCATCCGGATTGCCCACATGGCGCAGGAAATCCCAGGGGCGGATGTCACCGCCTTGGAATATGTGGTTTCAGGTGACTCCGACCTGGTTGCCGTAAAAGCGCGACTTGCTCAGGCAGAGCAAAACGCCCAGTTCGACAAAGTTGCCCAACTCTTTGAAGAAATTAAAGACCTAGATGGCTTTAGTGCTGAGGCGCGGGCCGAGCAGCTTTTGGTCGGCCTTGGTTTTAGTGAGACAACCTTTGAAAACCCGCTGAAAAGCTTTTCCGGTGGGTGGCGCGTGCGGCTTAACCTTGCCAGAACCCTCATGAAGCCCTCTGATTTATTGCTATTAGATGAGCCCACGAATCATTTGGATTTGGACGCGATTTTCTGGCTTGCGTCTTGGATTCAAGCCTATCAGGGCACCCTCATATTGATCTCCCACGACCGGGAGTTCTTAGATGATTGCGTCTTGCATATCGCTTACATGGCCAATCAAAAGGTTACGCTGTATTCCGGCAACTACTCAGCCTTTGAAACCCTGCGGGCAGAGCAACTGATCGATCAAGCGCGGCAGTTTGAGAAACAACAAAAAACCATTCATCACATGGAAGACTTCATTCGGCGATTCCGGTACAAGGAAAGTAAGGCCCGCCAAGCGCAAAGCCGAATCAAAGCCCTGGAGCGCCTAACCCGAGTCGAGGCGGTTCATGAAGCATCGCCGTTTCGATTCAGTATTCGAGAAGCCAGCAGGCAATCGGACCCGTTGCTGCAGCTTCGCAATGCCAACCTTGGCTATACGGATCCTATTCTAAGCAACCTTAATTTAAGCTTTTCCCCGGGAGATCGCTTTGGTCTGTTAGGGGTTAACGGCGCCGGTAAATCCACACTCGTGAAATCGCTTGAGGGCACCTTGCCACTGATTGATGGCGAGCGGTTAGAAGGGCTACACCTTAAGACGGGTTATTTCTCGCAACATCAAGTCGATGATTTAGACCTTGAAAGATGCCCTCTAGAGCACCTCCAACAACTCGATCCAAAGGCCAACGAACTGAAACTCAGGACCTTTTTAGGGGGTTTCAATTTTCAAGGTGAACAGGTCGAAACCAAAGCCGCCAACTTCTCAGGCGGTGAAAAAGCGCGACTTGCCCTGGCCATTGTTTCCTTTCAACAACCCAATTTACTTTTGCTGGACGAACCCACCAACCACCTTGATATGCAAATGCGGCAAGCACTGGCCACCGCCATGAATACCTTTGAAGGCGCCATATTGGTGATCTCCCACGATCGATATCTTTTGAGCAGCACAGTCGATAGTTTCTTGCTGATCCGTGATGGACGCATCCAACCCTTTGAAGGCACGCTGTCGGACTATCGCCTTGGGTTAGAGGCAAAGCCGGTGGTCACAGATCATCCAATCGGAGCAGGCGCTGAGGCAGGCCTTGGCCCGGCAGTTGCAGACCACAACACACCGGTTGTTCAAGCGCCGAAAGCAGACCACAAACGACAGCGACAAATCGCCACCCGCATTAAAACAATCGAGACCCGATTGGCCCGCTTGAGTGAAAAAATGGCTGAGACCGAGCAAGCGTTGTCCGACCCAAAGCACTATAGCGACCCAGACAGCCCAACGCTGCAAGGTCTATTGCGCGAGCGAGTGTCGCTTCAAGGCCAAATTGACGACTTCGAGGAGGAATGGTTGCGCCTCGAATCAGAGCGAGAGGCTCTGAGTTAGCCGCGAGACGCCCCGACAAAAACAGCAAAGCCCTTCATGCCAAAGCCCAGACTGTTCTATACTTTTGACCGAGGAGATCCACCATGACCAGACACTTTCCAATGACCCGACCTCGGCGTTTGCGCAGCGATGATTTCAGTCGTCGTTTGGTTAGAGAAACAACGCTCACCCCCTCAGATCTAATTTATCCAACCTTTGTGATCGAAGGCACCAATCAAACACAAAGCATCGACAGTATGCCCGGCGTGACGCGGAAGACGATTGATTTATGGTTAGAGGATGCCTGGCAGGCAGCTGAGCTCGGAATTCCGCTCATCGCACTCTTTCCGGTTGTCCCAGCGGCGCGCAAATCCCTTACCGCAGAAGAAAGCTATCGCAGTGACGGCCTGGTCCAGACGGCCATTCGAGCGCTTAAAGAAGCAGAGATCAATATCGGTGTTATGGCAGACGTCGCCTTGGACCCCTACACCAGTCATGGTCAAGATGGGTTAATCGATGACTCAGGCTATGTGATGAATGATGAGACGGTTTCCGTCCTGGTTCAGCAAGCGCTCTCTCAGGCTGAAGCCGGCGTTGATGTGATTGCGCCGTCAGACATGATGGATGGCCGTATCGGCGCCATTCGACAAGCCCTTGAGGCGAACGGCCACATCAACACTAAGATCATGGCGTATTCAGCAAAGTACGCGTCCCACTATTATGGTCCCTTTCGAGAAGCCGTGGGATCCGCCGCAAATTTTGGCAAGAGCAACAAGCATACTTATCAAATGGACCCTGGCAATCGCTTGGAGGCCTTAACCGAGGTTGAACTCGATCTGAGTGAAGGCGCAGACATGGTCATGGTGAAACCTGGGATGCCTTATCTTGATGTTCTGCACAGCGTGAAACAAGCTTTCGGCGTTCCCACCATGGTCTATCAGGTTAGCGGCGAATATGCGATGCACATGGCCGCCATTGAAAACGGCTGGTTAAGTGATTCAGTCATTATCGAATCGCTGACCTGCATGAAACGGGCTGGCGCCGATGGCATCCTGACCTATTTTGCGAAAACAGCGGCGGCTAGTCTGGGTACAGGCGAAGGGTCCTAAGCAGCCTTGCGCTTTCGGCGCGAAACATTGACTTGCTCGTCACAAAGCAACCCGCGAGGTCCATCACCAGAAGGGGCCCTGACAATTGATTGACAGCAAAGGCCCTGACAATTGATTGACAGCAAAGGCCCTGACAATTGATTGACAGCAAAGGCCCTGACAATTGATTGCCAAAAAACAGCTGAACCCTTACGATAGACTCTGCTTTTTTTAACGCGCTTTAAACCTTTCAAATCTTTTTTATCATCAGGGAGCCATCACATGGCAGATATCGCACACGTAACCGACGCTTCATTCGAATCAGATGTCCTAGGCTCTGATCTGCCCGTTTTGGTTGATTATTGGGCTGAGTGGTGTGGTCCCTGCAAGGTCATTGCGCCGGTACTAGAAGAAATCGCGGCCGAATATGACGGTAAGATGAAAGTCTGCAAATTGGACATTGATGCCAATGGCGAGACACCGCCAAAGTACGGCATTCGAGGTATTCCAACGCTGATGCTGTTTAAGAACGGCAATGTTGAAGCGACCAAAGTTGGGGCGTTATCAAAGTCTCAACTGACCGCATTTTTGGACAGTAACATCTAAATTTTAGTCGCGAGCGTGACCCCCGGGTCATGCTCGACCTAAAACGAACCTAAAATAATAGTTGACAAAGGGCGCCGAACCCTTCATTTTCCTGTTTCAGCTGTGCAAGCTTGCACCCTTAACCGCACTTGCTGGCAAAAACCCCCTCGAATTTTAAACCCAAAAGGTCCTTTGGTCCTTCACCTAAGCCTCAACCCTCTTCAACATAAAGTGAATTTGAATGAATCTGACTGATCTCAAAGCGAAGCCTATTCCTGAGCTTCTTGAAATTGCCCTAGAAATGGGCATGGATAATCTCGGCCGATCGCGCAAGCAAGAAATTATTGCCAATGTCCTGCGTAAGCATGCGAAAAGCGGCGAAGACATCTATGGTGATGGCACCCTCGAAATCCTTCAGGATGGTTTTGGTTTTCTTCGCTCACCGGACAGTTCCTACCTTGCTGGGCCCGACGATATTTACGTTTCCCCCAGCCAGATTAGACGATTTAACCTCCGAACCGGCGACACAGTGTCTGGCAAAATTCGACCGCCGAAGGACAGTGAGCGATATTTCGCACTGTTGAAAGTCGACCAAATTAATTTCACCGATCCCAGTGAATCGAAGAATAAAATCCTCTTTGAAAACTTAACGCCGCTCTTCCCAGACAAAACACTGTCCCTACAGGGCGGTAACGGCAGCACCGAAGACTTGACCTCTAGAATTATCGACTTGACCTCGCCCATTGGTAAGGGCCAGCGAGGTCTGATCGTGTCACCACCCAAAGCCGGTAAGACACTGATCCTTCAAAATATCGCGCAAGCCATTATGCGAAACAATCCTGAGTGTCATTTGATTGTTTTACTGATCGACGAACGACCCGAAGAAGTGACTGAAATGCAGCGCTCCGTGCGCGGCGAGGTTGTGGCCAGTACCTTTGATGAGCCACCCTCACGGCATGTTCAGGTCAGCGAGATGGTGATCGAAAAAGCCAAACGTCTGGTTGAGCATAAAACAGACGTCATTATTCTGCTGGACTCGATTACGCGTTTAGCACGTGCTTACAACACGGTCATTCCTGCTTCTGGAAAGGTCTTAACCGGCGGCGTTGACGCGCATGCGCTAGAGCGACCTAAGCGGTTCTTCGGGGCGGCTAGAAATATTGAAGAGGGCGGGAGCCTTACCATTATCGCAACCTGCCTGGTCGATACCGGCTCTAAAATGGACGAAGTAATCTACGAGGAATTTAAAGGCACGGGCAACATGGAGCTCCATTTGGAGCGCAAGATCGCCGAGAAACGCGTCTACCCTGCTATTAATATTCGTCGCTCTGGCACGCGTCGAGAAGATCTTTTGATGTCCGAGGAAGAACTGCAGAAAGTTTGGATTCTTAGAAAAATCCTGCATGAGATGGACGACCTGGCCGCGATCGAATTCCTATTGGGCAAGATGAAGAAGTCCAAAACCAACGAAGAATTTTTTGCTTCTATGAAACGCAATTAAGCGTGACGCTCCAATGCCAAGTTACGACCAATGAGGCCCTGCAAAACGACGTCCGGCGACTGGTTTTAAGCCTGCCCGCCGCGGCAAGTTATCACGCTGGTCAATACCTTTCATTATCCGTTGGCGAGCGCGCTTTTCCCTTTTCGATTGCCAATGCGCCAGGCGGGCAGCACCTTGAATTGCATATCAAAGCAACCGAAGATTCTGCTGACTCAGCTCTCATTGAACAGTTCCTCAATGACCATCCAAGCTCAGTCACCATAGAGTATCCCCTTGGGCAGTGCTTTTTGAGTCATGTACCGGCGCAGCCTGTAATTTTTATCGCCGCAGCGACCGGTATTACCCAAATCAAAAGTATGTTTGATTGGTTAACCGCTCAACCTGACGCACAGACAGTGCATGTTTATTGGGGCGTTGTCACACCAGACGATCTTTATTTAGACGACTATTTTAAGGCCGCGACGGCCCATGCCAATATCACCTACACGCCGGTTGTCAGCCACGATGACAAAACTTGGGCAGGACGCGTGGGTCTTGTCGGCGACGCGGTTCATGAGGATTTTAAGAATCTCAATGACCATTTAATCTTCGTTTCAGGCAGCCCAGGCATGGTTTACGGGACGTTAGACCGCCTCACAGCCAAGGGCTTTGATCCTAAAAACATGCGCTCGGACGTGTTCGATTACGCCCCTCGTTCAGCTTAAAGCGCCTGTAGATGAAGCAAGGCGTTGTCCGAGTCACCCAAAGCTAGAAACGAGCGGGCCAACCTTATTCGAATCAAAACTGACGATTTCAAAGCAAGACTCGCAGAATAATGCGTCACAGCCGCCGCGTGATCGTCTGCCGTCGCCGCCAGTGCACCCATGGCAGCCAAAACATTCGCGCCCATCGCCTGCTGTTGCCATCGTGTAATCTGCCGCGATCTTTCGACTTGGGTTTCAGGGCTTAGTTCGGCGTAAACCAAATACAAGGCGAGCGTTGGAGACTGCTCAATCAGTGCGCGGCAACGCTTCTCGGCAAGTTTGGGTTCATCAAAATCATCAAACGCAGCCGCAAGTAAACCATCATCCTGCAGCGAAATACTCGGCAGCGCATTAAGCCAAGCTTGCCGCTCGGCGTCGCTCGTCAAGCTTCGACGTCCAGCAACTAACTGCTCATGCTCGGCAAGCGTCAGCGTCTCATCAAATTTTGCGACGGCCGGTTTGTGTTTCGCCAACAGGGCCCAGTTTTTAGCGGCCAACCATACTCTGCGCTTTATCATGAGCGTCTTTGGGTTGTCTGGCAGCTCGGTTATATGCTCGGCTGCTTGGTCCGTTAAACCCGCCTTCAGCGCAAGCGCTGCTTGGTTCAGCGCCGCCAGTTCTTGCTGGGATTGACTGCCTAAGGCAAGGGCCTCTAAAGCACTAGCCTGCGCCTCACCCACCTCGCCAGTGGCCAGCAGCGCAAGCGCTGCAGGTTTTGTACTCGGCAGATCGAGCGCTTGCGAAAGATATCGATTACCACGCTTTACTTCGCCCAATTCACGAAGGGTTGCGCCTTTACCTAAGAACGTTAAGGCCCTCGCCAGTCGACGATGATCAGACCAAGCAGCAAGCTTGTTTTTGGTACCCAAAACAGTCCGCAAGAAAAGCCATAACCAGCGCAGCCCCAGCAGCAGCACAAGCAGACCAAGGACCGCAACCCACAAACTGGTTTGTAGCATCATGTCTTCATAGGCAATCAGGACATAACCCGGTGAGCGGCTCGTGATCGTACCAACCGCAAGCGCCAGAACGACCGTAATGATGAGCAAGAAGCGACGCATCAGGGCGACACCGCCTGAGGCGTTTGAACCTGCGCTAACGCGGCTATTGACGCCTCGACGGTTGGCAGCTCCGGCTGAATAATCTCTATTTTTAGTTGACCTAAGTCTGCCAAAAAAGCCTGATGCGCCGCGGCCGTCGGATCAAAATAATCACCGACCCAGGTATCAACCTTACGAAGTTCCTCATCAAAAATAGGCTGCTCCAAGCGAAGCAGAGCACTTTGCGCTGTACTTAAGCTCAGCAATAGATTCTGCCTTAGGTCTTGTGCTGCTTGCGCCGTTGGAACGGGTTTGGGTACCGACTCGCCCCGCCTAAAGTCGACAAGGCCAAGCAATCGCACCCAAAGGGTATCCCATGCCTGCTGGGCCCAGCCCCAAAAACCGGGGACCAACGGCTGCGTCGACTGCGAGATTTGCTTGGGCGCCAGCATCACGCGCCTAAGAGGCAAATCTGGCACAGCACGCATCAATTGGCCAAGGCTTAGATAAAGACCAATTCGATCAACCGATGGCACCTGCGCCAAAAGCGCTAAATCAGAGACGATGGCCGCGCGAAGCAAAACCAAGTCGCGCCCCTCAGCCCCGATTAAGGCCTTGTCTGCCTGACCCAGAAAGCCCATTGCTTGCGGAACATCCGCAAAGACATTGAGCGCAAGCGACGCCATTCGCACAAGGGTTGCTACCTCTGCCAGCTGCCATACTGTCGCCTGCTCGGTCGTTTGTTGACGCACTAAAGCAAGGGATTCTGCTTGGCTATCGATGCGCATTGTTACATCTTGCAGCGCTTCAACGAGCTGGCTTTGTCCTTGGTTGAGATCGGACAACGCTTGCCGCGCTTGATCCAATTCCGTCTGCAAAGTCGTCAAGGCGGCCAGTCTTTCGGCTTGGTTTTTTTGCTCATCTTGTAGCAGCAACATTTGCCAGGCACTGAGCGCGAAACCCGCTAAAAGCAGCAGTAGAACAAATCCGAGGCCTCGCGCACCCCTTGATTGAGGCGTCGCAGACGCTTCAGGGGTTTGTAAGGTTTCAGATGGATTCTGGGTTGACTCGGGGACTGGCGCCTTCACGGGAACTCGGCTCCTTGATTTGATGGATCACGGGTTAATCCCTCGAGTATGCCAGAGACACTGGCGTCCGGGGCCTCAATTAACTGGATATATCCCAAGCGCCGCGCAACATCGGCAATTCTGCTCGCGGTGACGCACAGCACCACTCGACGCCGGCTCGCCTCGGATAAATGGCTCGACAAAGCCTGCAAAATATCGGTACTGGTTACTAAGATCGCGTCATAACCCTCGGCGATCAGCGCATCAAGGTTTTCGATGCGCTGGGGGACTCGCTCGTAACACTCGTACCGCGCAACCGTTGCCCCGCGATCTTGTAAAGTCGTCTCAAGGTAATCCCGACCCAATCGACCGGTCACGATGAGCACCTTCTTAGCGAAAGGCGCGGCGAACACCGGCAAGCTCAGCAAGGGTTCAGAGCCAGGCCGATCTGGCGCAATGGCCAAGATCCCTAACGCTTCAAGCCGCATTTTTGTTGCTGGACCAACAGCAAAGACATTCGTCTTGGCTGCCCGAGCCAGTTGCGGGATCAAGTCTCCCGCATAGTCGATCGCATTTTGGCTGGTGAAAATAATATACTGCTCGGGATCAAGGTACCCATCAGGCGGCCGCTGGGCGGTCGCAAGATTCAACCCCTGAATCTGAACTAAGGGCGCCTGCACGACCTGAATCTTGCGCGCCTGTAATGCCGCGGCGATCTCGTCATTAAACCCAGCTGGCCGGGTAAGCAGTATTTTTTTGATCATTTAGGGCGACTCAGCAACCAGCGCTAAAGCCCCTTTGTCGATTAGCTCGTCTGCAACCCGATCCGCCATAGCCCGGGCATTTTCGATCACATCGCGTCCACTAACAGTGAGCACTTGCTCACCGCGCAGATCACTCACAAAGGTGTCTAGTTGCACCGTTGGCTCAGCGTCATTGCCTAAGCGTCGTGCGAAAGCGGCAACCGGTAAATTGCAAGTCGCCCCAAGCCTACGCGAAATCTGACGCTCGCAACTGACCGTGGCAAAGGTTGACTCGTGGTTCACAGCCCTAATGATATCAATCAGATCATCCCGATCGGCACGCGCTTCAAGCCCGACAGCGCCTTGTCCGGCGCTGGGGAGACAAATATCAGTCGGGATGTTTTCAGTGATCCGGTGACCCAAGCCTAAGCGGGCAAGGCCAGCCGAGGCCAGGATAATGCCCTGAAAATCACCGTTATCTAAACGCTTCAGACGCGTTTCAACATTACCTCGAAGGTTTTCAAACACAAGCTGGGGATAAGCCTTGGCCAATTGCAGGCACCGCCGTAAGCTCGACGAACCAATTTTTGCGCCGGGCGGCAGGTCGGCCAAGCCACCATAATCATTGGCAACAAACGCATCCCGAGGATCCCCGCGCTGACACAGCGCAACCAACGCTAGACCATCTGGTAATTCAGCGGGTACATCCTTGGTTGAATGCACTGCGAAATCAGCATCACCGGTTTGTAAGGCAATTTCGAGTTCTTTAACGAAAACGCCCTTACCGCCAATCTCTGACAGAGCGGCAACACGATTCCGATCGCCTTCGGTCGATAAACCGACTATCTCGACCTGTACCTCGGGGAAACTTGCTCTGATCTGATCTGCGACGTCATTAGCCTGCCAAAGGGCCAAGGGGCTTTTGCGCGTGGCAAGGCGAATGATTCTCAAGGGGGGCCTCTCAACGTCTAAAAACGCAACACTAACTTGGACGGGATGACGAGTAAACCTTGATTTTCAGAAACCGGGCCGGGCGCCCTAACTGAGACTTGATTCGGGCCAGCCCGATTAAAACCCATCGCCTGCCCTTGTCTGTAGATCACGCCAACTCTGATTCACCAGCTGGTATACTCTTGTTTTTGAGCATCAGGATACCCCAGTGAGCCAAGGCAATGAAAAGCTATGGGACGGTCGTTTTTCGGAGGCAACCGATGCCTTTGTTGAAGCCTTTACCGCATCCGTCACGTTCGATTTCGAGCTAGCCCTGTTCGACATCGAAGGGTCCGTGGCTCATGCCACAATGCTGGGGCGATGCGGCATTATCGACGGTGAGACCGCCGAGGCCATTATCACCGGCCTGAACGAAATCCGAGCAGATATCGAAGCCGGTGTCTTCAATTGGTCCGTTCAGCTTGAGGATGTTCACATGAACATCGAAGCGGCGCTCACAGACCGGATTGGCGAGCAGGGCAAAGCCCTGCACACCGGCCGAAGCCGAAACGATCAAGTCGCAACCGATGTCAGAATGTATCTCCGGCACAATATCGACCTGATCCTGGAACAGATCCGGCATTTACAACGTGGACTCCTGGACCTCGCCGAAGGCCATTGCGAGACCATTATGCCCGGATTCACCCATCTGCAAGTTGCTCAGCCTGTGGTTTTTGGTCACCACCTCATGGCCTGGTACGAAATGCTGCGCCGCGACGCCGATCGACTCCAAGACTGTCGACGCCGGGTCAACACCTTGCCCCTCGGCGCTGCGGCATTGGCTGGCACTAGCTTTCCAATCGATCGCGCGATGGTTGCGGAGTTGCTGGGTTTTGAGGCGATCGCAGAAAATTCACTCGATGCGGTCAGTGATCGAGATTTTGCGATTGAATTTACCAGCGCCGCCAGTCTTTTGATGATGCATCTATCGCGTTGGTCAGAGGAGATGATCTTATGGGCCTCGCCCCAATTTGGGTTCATCGAACTGCCGGACCGGTTTTGCACCGGGTCCTCGATCATGCCGCAGAAAAAGAATCCTGATGTCCCAGAACTCGTTCGAGGCAAAGCGGCTCGGGTCTTTGGCAGCCTTTTGGCGCTGCTCACCCTGATGAAGAGTCAACCGCTGGCCTATAACAAGGACAATCAAGAAGACAAAGAGCCGCTCATCGATACCGTTCGAACCCTGAAAGATTGCCTGCGCGCTTTTGGCGATATGATCCCCAATATCAAAGCCCAGCCCGACAATATGCGCGCCGCGGCGGAACGCGGCTTTGCCACCGCCACAGACCTTGCTGATTACTTGGTGAGGAAGGGCCTGGCGTTCCGTGATGCCCATCACGTTGTCGGGCGTTTAGTGGGGCTTGCGGTCGAGCGGGGCGTCGATTTAGCAGCATTGACGCTGGCTGATTTCGAGACAGAAAGCGATCAAATCACGGAGGATGTTTACGCAGTGCTCACTTTGGAAGGCTCGGTTGCCGCCAGATCACACCTTGGCGGGACAGCGCCCGACACGGTTCGGGCGGCCATTGCCCGGGCTAAGCATCAATTAGGGTAAAGACTTCGACCGGCGCCCCAGATTGTTCACTCACGACCCGGTTGAGCAGCGCAGATAAGCGCTCCTGGGTCACCGCGCAAAACCACTGATCTTGCTGCTCACGAAGATGAAAGCCGCCCGATTTGGCCGCCACCCAAATTTCTTGTTGGACCGGCTGTCGACTGATCACGATCTGAGACCCATCAGGAAAGGTTAGCGTCAGCTGACCATTGGCCCCATCAACGTCAACGTCTTGCGGTAATTCATCAATACAATCTTCAATCATCATCATCAGCGCATCCAGTTGCTGATGATACTGCTGTTCTATCGAGCCTTGCGACAAATCCCTTCTCCCTATCAACCACCGAACGCAGTATACTCAACGTTTCCGCCTTTATCGTGCGCTATGCGAACAATTGTCATTATTCTTTGCCTCATCCTGACGAGTTGCGGTCAGAAGGGCCCTCTCTATCCCAAAGAAACCCTGGCCGAGCCGGTAACGGTCAAGGAGCGTGCATGAACGATTTTAACTACCAAGAAAACCGCCTGCACTGTGAAGACTACCCCCTCGACAACTTGGCGAGCACCTTTGGCACCCCCTGTTTTGTTTACTCAGCAAGCGCCATGACGGTCGCATTTGAAACGATCCAATCCGCCTTTGAGTACCATAACCCCCTCATTTGTTACGCGGTCAAAGCGAATTCGAATCTGGCCGTTTTAAAGCGGTTATGCGATTTGGGCGCTGGCTTTGATATCGTTTCAGGTGGCGAATTGGTCCGCGTTTTGAGAGTGGGTGCCGACCCAAGCAAAATCGTATTTTCCGGTGTTGGTAAACAAACAGATGAAATCGAAGCGGCCCTAGCTGCCAAAATAAAATGCTTTAATGTCGAGTCAGAGGCAGAACTTCACCACATCGCGGAGATCGCAGAACGACTTGGCACCACGGCGCCAATTTCCCTTAGAGTCAACCCAGACGTCGACCCCAAAACCCATCCCTACATCTCGACCGGTTTAAAAGAATCCAAATTTGGCGTTCCGATGAACCAAGCGTTACGACTTTACGCCGCGGCCCAAAGTCTGACTGGGATTATGGTCAAGGGCATCGATATTCATATTGGCTCGCAAATCACACAGCTTGCGCCCTATCTCGATGCCCTCGACAAGATGTTTACCCTCATTGACCAGCTCAATGACCAAGGGATTGTTCTTGAGCACTTTGACATCGGGGGCGGCATGGGGATCCGTTATGAGCAAGAACCGGACTTCCCGATCAAGGCGCTCTCGGATGCCTTGCAGCAAAAGATGGCCGATCGCAAACTCGAGATTATTTTGGAGCCGGGGCGGTACATCGTTGCAAATGCTGGCATCCTGCTCACCCAAGTACTCTACACCAAGCATAACGAGTCTCGGGCCTTCGCAGTTGTTGATGCGGCCATGAACGATTTGATTCGGCCAGCGCTCTATGACGCGGTGCAGGCGGTGCTGCCGGTGATCGCACAGACCAACCCATCAGAGCGGTTTGAAATCGTCGGCCCGATCTGTGAATCCGGCGATTTCCTGGCAAAGGACTGCTTGATCGATTTAGAAAGCGGCGCGCTCATTGCCCTTGCGTCGTCCGGCGCCTATGGCATGTCGATGAGCTCCAATTACAATACTCGAGGTCGGGCTGCTGAGGTTTTGGTTGACGGCGCGGAGGCACAATTGATTCGCCGGCGCGAAACCATCGATGATGTCCTAGCCGCAGAAACCAATCTCGGCACAGTGACGAGCGCGCCAACCGTCAACATCAGCGCACGCTAAGGCCTGGGTATGATTGTCAACTTCTCGAAAATGCATGGCAGTGGTAATGACTTTGTCGTCATCGATTTGGTAACCCAAGCCGGCGCCTTGAGCCCCGCCTGCGTACGCGACCTTGCCCACCGGCATACGGGTGTTGGTTTCGATCAGTTGCTCACAATCGAGCCCCCAACCATCCGCACAGCCGATTTTTTTTATCGCATCTATAATGCTGATGGCTCAGAGTCAGGCCAATGCGGAAACGGTGCGCGCTGTGTTGCGAAGTTTATTTTTGATAAGCAGTTATCGCCCAAGTCAGAATTGGTATTGCAAACAAACACCGGGCAACTCACCACCCAGCGCGTTTCTAGCCAGGCTATTCGAGTGAATATGGGAAAGCCACAACTGGATCCAGCCGCCATTCCCTTTGAACCCACACCAGGCGAGCAGGCCCCTTATGCCGCGTCGTTTCAGGATGGTTCACGATATGCCTTCGGCGTTGCTAATATTGGCAACCCACATGGGGTGCTGTTGGTTGAGTCCACTCAGGCGCTGGATGTTGCCGGTCTCGCGACTGAATTTCGCGCGCAAACGCACTTTGAGGCCGGGGTTAACGTAGGCTTTATGGCCTTGACCTCGCAGACCGCCATCACTCTACGGGTATCAGAACGCGGCGCTGGCGAGACCTTGGCTTGTGGTTCTGGCGCTTGCGCCGCGGTTGCTGTTGGCCGCGCAATGAACCTTTTGTCCGAGACGGTTTTGGTCGAAATGCCGGGCGGCGCTGTGACCGTCACTTGGCCTGGGCCAGGACAAGACCTTTGGCTCACCGGACCGGCAGTTCGAGTCTTCGATGGTAAAATCAAAATCAATGACCCGTCTTAAGGAGCCCTCATGAGTGAAAAGGTTACCTACACCCAAATCCAAAACTATTTAAAAGAGCATCCCGACGATTTAGAGCGTCTCGTTCTGGAAGCCATCCCTGACACAAAAGGTGCGGTCTCGCTTGCAGGACACAAGCTACAGCTGGTGTCCGAAAAATTGGCGCTAGCAGAACAGCAGATCCATGAATTTATAGACGTGTCGACACAAAACCAAACGCTCTTCCAGCTCTGTCATCAACTGGTTCAACAGTTGCAAAAACCGCAGTCGATTCAAGCAGCAACGGCTCGACTAGGCGAAATCTTGAAGGCAACCCTCGACACCCGAGACTACCATTTGTTCATCTTCCAAGATAAGGCTGAGCCCGACTGTACGGCCACCAGCTTCGTGTCCCAAGCAAACTTTCAAACAGCCGTTGGGGGCTTATTTAATCCTGATAAACCCATTCTGGGTGTCGTGCGGGCAGAAGAATCAAAGTGCCTTTTCCCGGACCTGGATCATGACATTTCATCCTGCGCGATTATTCCGCTCGTTAGTGAAGACTTGGTCGGCGCGCTCACCATTGGCAGCCAAGACAGCAATGGCTTCCATCGCGATCAGGACACCTTGTTCATTCAATTTATCGGCGACTTCTTAGCGGGACTGATCAAACATCGTTTTTTGATCGATGACCCAAAGCAAGGGGACTGAACCATTGATCGGATTGGCCGAGCAAGTTGATGCCTTCTTGTCTCATCTCAAAAATGAGCGCCGGTTGTCCCGCCATACGCTCGCGGCCTACCAGCGTGACCTAACAGCGCTCTTAAAGTATGCCTGTGAGGCTGATATCGATCAGGCGCAGGATTTGAAAGCAGCCGACATACGAGGCCTCATCAGCCAAGGGCACCGCAAAGGCCTCTCCGGTCGATCTCAGCAACGCAAGCTGTCTGCACTACGCACTTTTTTTGACTACCTTGCCCGTGAGTCGGGTGTTGATCTCAATCCCGCGCAATTGGTTAGTGCGCCCAAAACCCCTCGGCGTCTACCGAAAACACTCGATGCGGATCAAGTCTCCAAGCTCTTAATGGTGGAGGCGCTTAGCTGGCACGACGTACGCGACAAAGCGATACTCGAGCTGTTTTACTCCTCAGGACTTAGATTGTCAGAATTGACCGCTTGCAATAAAAGCAGCCTTTCCTGGGATGAAAACACCGTCTTGGTTCGCGGCAAGGGCAATAAAGAACGCATTTTACCGATCGGCCGCCACGCCCAAACGGCGCTCAAGGATTGGTTGAAAGTCCGTGACAATGCCCCAACGAAAGGCGCGGAGATAGATGCCGACGCCTTGTTCATCAGCGAGCGCGGCAAGCGCGTCAGCAACACCAATGTCCAAGCGCGAATTAAATCTTGGACCCGTAAACAAGGCAATGGCTTGCATGTTCACCCCCATATGCTTCGGCATTCCTTTGCCAGTCATATCCTAGAGTCCAGCGGAGACCTTCGAGCCATTCAAGAACTGCTCGGCCACGCAGACATTAGTACAACCCAAATTTATACGCATCTTGATTTTCAGCACCTCGCTCAAGTTTATGATCAAGCCCATCCAAGGGCCGCTCGACGCGCTAAACCGGATAGCCCCGCGATATTCCCAGAGGACAAAACATGATCAAGGTCATTGGATTCGATTTAGACAATACGCTGTGGCCTGTTAAACCGGCGATTCTTTACGCCGAGCAACAACTCAAGAATCATTTCGCAGCGCTTAATCCAGGAATTGATTACCCGCCTGAGGATATCCAGGGTTTACGCGACCTTGTCTTAGCAGAACATCCAGATTACAGCTTTCGTCTCACCGACCTTAGGCGAGCCATACTGCACCGTCTTGTACAACGCGAGCCGGGACATCATGACCAGGCCGAAGACATTGTAGACCGCGCCATGCGGGTCTTCTTGAAAGCCCGTAATCACGTCACCTTGTATCCCGGCGCGGAGGCGGCGCTAGGCGCCTTAAGTCAGACCTATGCACTCTGCACGCTCACCAATGGCAATGCGGATGTTGGGCAATTGCCCATCGGGGGCTTTTTTCAGTTGAAGCTTTCTGCAGAAGAGGTCGGTGCACCCAAACCAAAACCCGATTTATTCTTGGCAGCCCTTGCGCATTTCCAGTGTCAACCCGAGGAGATGGTTTACGTGGGGGATGATCCGATTTTAGATGTTGCCGCGGCTTCAAACCTTGGAATCCACACCGTTTGGAAGACAACCATCGACGCGAGATCTGCCGCAGAGGCCGTACCCGCCTCAGAGATTATCGTTGACCTCACGGCGCTACCCAACGCAATCGAGCGGATCAATACTCGAATCAGCACCGAGCGCGAATAAAGTCCTTCAACACGTCGGGATCATCAACGATCGCAGTTTTTCGCGTTTCCAAACCCAGCAGTGCATCCAACGATGGATGGTGGTTGTTGACGCCGGGGATTGCTGTCTCAACGGTGTCATCGAACTTTGCTGGGTGCGCCGTTGCCAAGCATACCATCGGTACCTTGGGGTCTTGGTGCTTCTGCGCCAAGTGAAAACCAACCGCTGTATGCGGATCGGCAAGGTAATTAAACTCACGCCAAATCCCTTGTATGCTCTCCAACGTTTCGGTATCGCTCACCGCATCGGCGGTAAACCAATCGAAGAACCCCGCGGGTTGAACCAATGAAGCGCATTGTTCAGTCTGGAAGCGTTTCATGAATGCCGCACAATCGGTTGCATTCTCACCGAGCTGATAGAACAAATATCGCTCGAAATTGCTCGCAACCTGAATATCCATCGCCGGGCTGTTACTGAATCGAACGGCGCCCCGCTCATACACGCCAGACTGAAAAAAGCGCGCCAAAATATCATTCTCATTCGTGGCCAACACCAGTTTGCGCAACGGCAAACCCATTCGTTTGGCAATGAATCCCGCAAATATATTGCCAAAATTACCCGTCGGGACCGTTACATCAAATTCAGCAGGCTGCTTTAGCTGATACCATGTCCAAAAATAGTAAACCACCTGGGCCAACACTCGAGCCCAATTAACAGAATTTACGGCGCCGAGCGCGTAGGTTTCTTTAAAAGACAAATCATTGAAGACGGTCTTTAACAGGTTTTGACAGTCGTCAAAACTCCCGTCAATACTCAAATTATAAACGTTGTCATCCAAAACGGTTGTCATTTGACGTTCTTGGATTGGGCTCGTTCGCCCATCAGGAAACATGATGAAGATCCGAATCCCGGGCTTTCCGCGTACCCCCGCAATGGCGGCGCTACCAGTATCGCCACTGGTTGCGCCAAGGATATTCAGTACCGCGTCCTGTTCAGTCAAAATATGGCTGAACAATTCCCCTAAAAATTGCAGCGCAATATCTTTAAATGCGAGGGTTGGTCCATGAAACAACTCCAGGATGTGAACGCCACCGACGTTCACAAGCGGCGCGACTTCTGGGTGTTGAAAGTTTTTGTAGCTGCGCAGAACGAGCTTTTTAAACACCGCCTCGTCTATATCTCCGACGAAAGGCGCCATCACTTCGCTCGCAAGTTCCGGATACGACAAACCCTGCCAATCGGCAAGGCGCGCGCCGACATCGGGGATCGACTCTGGTACGAGTAGGCCGCCGTCGCTTGCCAAACCCATCATCACGGCTTGGCTAAAGGATAGACCGCTTACGCCACCTCGTGTACTTCGATACTTCATGCAGATTAAGCCTTCTCGCGCTGACACTCATTATAATCTGCTATGGCTCGGAGCGACACTCTATGAGCGCGTCTTTAACGGTTTCCTTAGCGTCTGCTTAGACCGCGTCAGCCCCCGTTTCGCCGGTTCGGATTCGTATGACGTCTTCAAGCGCAGTCACAAAGATCTTGCCGTCGCCGACTTTTCCGGTATTGGCCGCGTTGGTAATGGCCTCAATAACGGAGTCTAAGCTGCTATCGTCGATGGCGACTTCGATCTTCACCTTGGGCAAGAAATCAACCACATACTCTGCGCCCCGATACAGTTCAGTATGACCTTTTTGTCGACCAAAGCCTTTCACTTCGGTGACGGTCATCCCTTGTACAGAAATTTCAGACAGCGCTTCTCGAACATCGTCCAATTTAAAAGGCTTGATAATGGCGGTTACTAATTTCATCGTCTCTCCTTGACTTCGCCATCCTGTAGGATGGCACTTCGTGCGATTATTGAATGGCGCTACGTTAATTTCAACATCGCGGGGTACCATACCCTTTGACGTCACGATTCTTCGCTTGCATTTAAAGCAACATCATTCTAATTGAGCTTAACTTGGAAATAGTAGCCTTAAACCACCGACTTTCCCAGCCGTCGCCGTTTAGATCCTCGTTTAAAAGGTCACTTTACCCTAGCCCAACGATACCGACTGAACTTCAGGCCATTCGAAACCGCTTTAACTAAAGAACCTAACGTTAAGTAAAGCACAGGCCATGCCAAAATTAATTGCCTTCAATACGGCCGAATTATCGGGGCTCCTGCACCATTTAGGCTATCCCGCACCTTTTTTCACCCAATCGCGCACCAAAATATTCTGGTAATGCGCAATTGTTGTGCGGCGAATAACGGCTATCAACCAATGCCAACGCCAGATTAAATGTCCTGACGCATTCTAAACCCGAGGAGAAAACCACGCCATGTCGTCTGCTCACGTGCTGGGTCAAGCTGTTATTGGTTTATCGGCTCATACCATCCAAATAGAGGCCACCATCAGCAACGGGCTGCCGCAACTCAATATTGTTGGCATGAGTGAACATCGTGCAAAGCACAGCCGAGAACGTATCCGTTCCGCAATCGAACACGCTGGATTCAAGTTGCCCGATCGACGCATTGTCATCAACCTGGCACCCAGTGATGTGCCCAAGGAACATGCTGGGTTTGACCTGCCGATCGCGCTATCGATCCTCATTGCCAGTCAGCAAGTCGAGGCGTCTCGATTCCAAGGCCTTTGCGCAATGGGCGAACTGAGTCTGACCGGCGAGGTGAGAACCGTGCCAGGATTGTTGATAGCGGCTTTAGCTTGCGGGCAAAGCGGCCTTACGCTATTGCAATCGAATCAAGCGCAGGTTGGCAGGCAAGCAAGTCTCTCGCCCTGCCTCGGGATCCATCACCTGTCAGATCTAAAACGACCGTTAAGCCCGATGACGGCCAGCAACCTTGGCGCCAACGATGTACCTGCTGCATCAGACGCTACGCTCGATGATATCAAGGGTCAACAAACCGCTAAGCGCGCGCTGATTATCGCCGCCACAGGTGGCCATCATCTCTTGTTGTTCGGCCCACCAGGCTCCGGTAAAACCATGCTGGCTAAACGAATGCTCGGACTCATGGCCCCATTAACCGAGCAAGAAGCGGTGGAGATTGCGTGTATTCAATCGGTCACTGCGGGATCTTTACCGGGGCCAACGCTCGAGCGGCCCTTCCGCGAGGTGCACCATTCAACCTCTGCTGCGGCACTCATCGGCGGCGGCAGCCCGCCGAGGCCCGGCGAAATTACGTTGGCTCATCTTGGCGTCTTGCTGTTGGACGAGTTACCAGAATTTACCCACGCGGTGCTCAACCAGCTCAGGCAACCCCTTGAAAGTGGCAGTATCGATCTGAGCCGGGCACATTACAAAGTGCGATTTCCTGCAAATTTCCAATTGATCGCTGCCATGAACCCCTGTCCTTGTGGATGGCTAGGCAGTCGCAGGCCGTGTCGATGTTCGGTTGAGCACATTACGCGATATCGAAATCGGGTTTCAGGACCTATTCTGGACCGAATTGACCTTCAGGTTGAAGTCCCAGCACTGGATCCAAAAAAATTTTTTCAGGAAGCCCCAACCCGCCATCGCCATGAGCATGACGCCGCGATCGATCAGATCAAACAAGCACGCGCTTTCAGACTGAAAAGATTGCAGACCAGCCCTCAGCAGACCGACAAAAACGCGCTGGACCCCGATGCAAAACTGCTTTTAATGAAAGCCGCTCAAACCTTGCATTTTTCAGCCCGAGCCATTCAAAAGTTAATTCGGGTTGGCCGAACCATTGCTGACCTTGACTGCGCCGAAACCATCTCGCGCAGGCAACTAGAAGAAGCCTTAATGCTTCGGCAAAACTAACCCGCTCAGTTTGAGCTTACTGAACAGACGCCGTCATATAATCAACAACGGCTCGGATATCGTCATCTGAGCAATCAAAGCACATACCGCGTGCCGGCATGGCTGGCGCAAGCCCATTGATACCACTGGCGTAGAGTGTCTCCATGCCTTTTTCAAGTCGAGGCGCCCATTGCTCGACATTGGCCAAGGCAGGCGCCCCAGCGATACCTAAATCATGACAAGTTGCGCAGCTTCGCTTGTAAATCGCATCCGGGCTTTCAGAACCAGTACTTGCGACCGACATCACTTGTGCCGATGCGCATGCCTCACCTTGAAGACAAACCGCGCCCGGTTGGTGGATACGAGCAATAATTTCATCTTCTATCGGCCCCGCAAAAACGAGGAAGGAAATGAAAGCAAATGGCAGCATTAGCAGTTTTTTCATCGAAGCCGGTCCTTTGGAAAATTGGCGCGAGGAGTATATCCGAAAATACGCCTAGTTGCCCCAGTCAGATTCATCGAGATCGCGATTCCCAGAGAACTTGAAAACATTCGATGTTCCAGACTCAACAATCGATTGTTCAGACACCAAAGTAATGATTGCTTGATCTGTAAACGTCTTTACCGAGTCTGCCCCGAGATTAATCATGGTGCTTTTAAGCTTGTGCAACGTGGTCTCTAAGACTTCTGACGTTGAGCCGATCAAGGGCACGAACGCATCAACACCTTCTTCGAACATCATCTTTCGACTACTCATGCCTTCGCTGTAACGCTGCCAATTTTGCGCCCTGACAGTCCCTTCACCCCAGTAGGGTTTATACATCTGCCCGTTGATCGATATTTTTGAGGTTGGGCTTTCCTCCGTCATCGCAAAATAGCGCCCCATCATGACGAAGTCCGCGCCCATCGCCAAAGCCATAACGACTTGCGTGTCGTTCGCCAGACCACCATCTGAACAAATGGGAATATAGACCCCGGTTTCTTCAAAATACGCATCGCGACGGGCAACGACCTCGAGCAGAGCCGAGGCCTGACCTCGGCCAATCCCCTTTTGTTCCCGCGTAATGCAGATTGAACCACCGCCAATACCAACCTTGATGAAATCCACCAGCCCTGACAACGCGAGATAATCAAAACCCTCTGCGGAAACAACGTTGCCGCCGCCAATAACGACCTCAGATCCATACTGCGCTCTGATCCAAGCCAAGCCATCCATCTGAAACTCCGTGAAGCCATCGGAGGAGTCAAAGCACAAAGCGTCCGCGCCTGCGGCCACCAGTGCCGGCACGCGCTGCTGGTAGTCGTGGGTATTAATCGCCGCGCCGACTCGTAAACGCTTACCCTCGTCCAATAACTCAAGGGGGTGCTTCTGGTGATCAACATAATCTTTCTTGAAAACCAAAGCCGACAAATGACCTGTGGCCGTTAAAATTGGTAAGCAATCCTTCTTGTGACGATGCAGAAGCCGATTGGCCTCTCTAAGAGAGATCCCTTCAACGCCAAAAATAACCTCTGCTTTCGGCGTCATGTGGTCTTTTACCAGGTTCTGAAGATCGTCTTCAAATTCCCAGAAATCTTGATCAGTAATCAAACCCAGAAATTCGCCTTCGGACGACCCATCAAGGGTAACTGGAATGGTCGAGTGTCCGCTACGCGTCATCAACTCGAGCACCGCTTGCAAACTTGCGTCAGGCTGGATGTTGGCGCCACTCACAACAAAACCCGCTTTGTGAGCCTTCACCTTTTGAACCATCTCAACCTGACTTTCGATGCTTTGCGAGCAGAAAATCATACTCATTCCCCCCTGACGGGCGAGTGCGACCGCTAGATCGACACCAGATACCGCCTGCATACAGGCTGAAACAATGGGAATGTTGATCGAAAGAGACCCCGGTGCGCCGTCAAGAGACCGCGATAAGGGCGCTGATAAATCGATCCGATCGATATGCTGATCACGACGCGTCAGCCTCGGCAGCAATAAGTACTCACCAAACGTTCGTGAAATATCATCCAGAATCTTAGCCATCGGGCGCTCCTAAACAGTGCTTTGACCGGAAGCCGGGCTTCCGATCAAGGTGACGGGTTGAGTTGGGGGGTGCGCAGAAACTGGGCGAGGGAGGCCCCTCAGAGACAAACGATGCAATTTTAAAACTAGTTTCTTGGGCGCCATGACGAATTTTATTCTATGGCCCTGCGCAATTCAATGCAGCGTGACCTTTGACGCGAAAATTCATGAACCCTTTGGTACGTCCATGGTTACAACAAATCAGCAAGTCGATGCTTTAGAATTTTTCCCGAGGGCGCGGCTGGTAACTGATCCACCACTCGGATTTCATCCAGTAACTTATAACCTGCCAAAGTGGACCTTAGTTGTTGATTGATCCAACCAAGGTCAAGCTTGGAGGCGCTCGTTTGTACAAAGGCAATAATTCTTTCATTGCCCGGCACCGCCTGCCCAATAACCGCCGCCTGAATAATCTCTGGCAACCTGAGCAAAGCTGCTTCCACTTCAGGAGGATAAACGTTGAAACCGTTTTTAATAATGAGTTCTTTAATGCGTCCTACAATCTCAAGCGCGCCAGATACATTGATCCGAGCGAGGTCTCCGGTTGCTAGCCAACCGTCGATTAACACCTGATCCGTCTGCGCCTGATTTCGATAGTAGCCCGCCATGATATTGGGGCCTCGAACTTTGAGTTCGCCAATACCCTCCTCTGAGGTTGAAGCGCCAACAATCTGATAGTCCACGCCTGGGATCACGAAACCAACCGAGGTGTCGTCCAACGGGGCATAGAGTCGGGTCTGGGCTATGGTGGGCCCTGACTCTGTCAAACCATAGCCGTTATGCAACGGCAAACCGAACCGCGTCTCGACTGTTTTTTTTAACGTTGGGTCAAGCGGCGCGCCACCTGAAAACAAGAAGCGCAGAAAAGGGTAGTTCAAAGCGTTGTCCCTATCAGCACTGATCAGCTGGGTATACATCGCAGGCACACCCAGAAACCCCGTTATGGCGCCATCACCCAGACGCGCCAAGACCCCGGTTGCCGAAAACGTCGCCATTAACTCGAGGCTTGCGCCTTGCGTCAGGACAGAACACAGCACGGCTGATAATCCAAACGCATGGGATAAGGGCAGGGCTGTTAACACCCGGTCGGCTTCGCCAAGACCGCGCAACTTCCCCGATACGAACCCAGTAAACATCAGATTTTGGTGGGTAAGCATGACGCCTTTAGGCTCACCCGTCGTGCCCGTTGTATAAATCATCGCGGCGACATTCGCCGCAAGCGGGTACTGCGCTCGATCAAGCGGCCCAGCGGCGCCGTCATCAGACCAGACAAGCCCTAGAGTGGTCAGCACCTTCGTCGTTAATGCAGATTGCAACAGGTCACAATTCGGCGGTGAGATCGCCGTGATAACCGCAATTGGTAGGGCATGACTCACAATTTTTTGCCGCTCAAACTCGGATAGTCTGGGGCTCACGATGACGGCCGCGGCGCCCAACCGGTTGAGCGCCAGAAAACTTAAGACAACTCCGAGGCCGTTTTCTAACTCGAGGACGACGCGGTCACCGGAGCGAGCCCCGCGCGCTTTAAACTCCGCTGCCAGCGCACACGTCAGTTGAGAAACCTGCTTGTAAGAGAGTTCTACCGCCTCAGCGCTGAGGCAGCTCGCCTTAGGATTACGCCCAGCCCAATGGTCTATCGCCGCGATCGGCGTTAAAAACAGGTGCGTGCTAATCTCGGTCGTTGCGACACCCAGAACCGCCTCATCAGCCTCTCGGACGTCTTCAGACTGCCAAACCGGCATTCGTTGCTCGCTGCGTTATTGGCGTTCTAAATCGATGAGATATTCGGCGACTTTCAACATCCCTTGGGTGCTCCCGGCAGAAGCCGTTTCAATCCGATACTTCCCATGGACGATGATCGTTGGTACGCCGGTGGCCCGGTAGGCACGCCCGCGAGCGTCCGCCTGGCGGAGGCTCGATTGAACGCCGAAACTGTTAAAAACCTTAACGAAGGCTAATGGGTCGACGCCCACCTTGGCCAAGTAATCAGCCATTGCTTGTGGGCTGCGGATATTCTGCCGTTTTAAGTGAATGGCATTAAAGACTTCAAGATGCATTGTTTCCAACAGATCCATCGCGAGCAGTGTGTAATAAGTCTGCGCCAGCAGGGTGTACCCTTGATTCCACATTGCGGGCGTTCGATTAAATGTCACGTCTTCTGGCAACGTCTTAACCCAAGCTGCCAGTATTGGCTCGAATTGATAACAGTGATTACAACCGTAGGAAAAGTACTCTGTGACTTCGATCCCATCCCCACTCACCGCGATCGGCGTCGGCAATTCAAAGTAGTGGACCCCGGCTTCGTACTCGGCCTGCGCTGCGAAACTCAAAAGCGCAAACATCAACGCGGGCGCAACAGCGAACCGCTTCATTCGAAAAAGGATTGATTGACTCATTTTACGCTCCTAGTGATCTGACTTCCTAAACAGCCCTAAGCTACTAGGGTCTTAAGCCCGCAATGTAGGATGCGACCGCTTTAATTTCTGGATCGCTCAGGTCCATCGCAGAAATGCGCATCATTCTGCTATCGCCATCATTACCACGTGCGCCTGACCGAAAAGCTTTTAATTGCGCTTCGGTATATTCAGCCCACTGACCGGCCAACATTGGAAACTTCGCTAAACCATTACCCTGGCCCGTCGGTGAGTGACAACCCGTGCACGCGGCCACTTGCTTGCGAGCGATGCCTGCTTTGTAAATAGACTCACCCAACGCAACCAATGCCGGGTCTGCTGCGCCTTGTGCGGGTGTTTGCGCGGCATAATAAGCCGCTAAATCTTCAAGGTTCTGAGGCGTTAAACCATCCAAAATACCCGTCATCAACACCGCGCTACGCGCGCCTGTTTGAATGTCAACCAGTTGCTTATACAGATAAGCCTCATTTTGACCTGCGATATTGGGAAAGCTTCCAGCCAGACTGTTGCCGTCCGAGCCATGACAGGCCAAACAGGTTGCTGTAAGCGCCTCTCCTTGCTTTGCGTCGCCCGCGGCAAGCACGCCGGCACTCGCAAGAAAAAAACCAAGCGTTATCATTAATTTATACATGGCATACCTTCGTTTAACGTTACCGAGTCAACTCGGAGAAATCTTTTAAATCCGTTCAGAGTAGGGCGCCCCCCCCAGCGGATGCGCTATTATATCTGAAACCGTCTAGAGTGACACATCAGGTCACGAAGTAATCACTATGCAGCAGTTCAATTATCAATCGGCCCAGTTTATAACCAGTGCCGCTCAAATGAGTCAGTGTCCAATTGATGAGGGGGCAGAGGTCGCATTCTGTGGACGCTCTAATGCGGGTAAATCAAGCGCGATCAACACCCTGACCCGACAGAAAAAACTGGCGCGAACCAGTAAGACACCGGGCCGGACCCAGTTGATTAACTTTTTTGGGATCACAGACACCGCCAGGCTTGTGGACTTACCAGGATATGGCTATGCAAAAGTGCCGTTGACGCTTAAACAATATTGGCAAACGCACTTAGACACTTATTTTCGATCCAGGCAGAGCCTCAAGGGCGTCATTCTGCTCACCGATATCCGACACGCACTCAAACCCTTTGATGAGATGATGTTGGAATGGTCACATACCGCCGGGCTACCCATTCATGTGCTGCTGACCAAAGCGGATAAGCTCGCGCGAGGCGCGCAACAGAACGCGCTGCTGAAAGTGAACGCGAACCTGCCGAAACATGCCAAAGCGCAAACGTTTTCTGCGCCGAACGGTCAAGGGCTAGAGACCTTAAAAAGCGTTTTAGACAGCTGGCTATCGATTGACCCATAAAAAAACCCCATTCGTAATGGGGATTACGAACGGGGTCCGAGACTTCGGAAAATGGGGAAAACCGAAGCTTCTGTCGAAACTCTGAAACACAAATATTAAGACTCACCAAAAACCCAATAGTTCCGCTAATCGCTTAGATTTGACCAATTAATATAATTTTAAGTGCTGTTTGCACAACTTATTGAAGGCATTGCTTCAAAATTGCGCAGTGAACTGCGGGTTAGGTGCCCTTTGCCGCGCAATCTGCTCTCGATCGATTGATGAAAAAAAGATGCCCAAATGCCAACATCAGCCGCTTCGAAACGCTAAAGGCTTTTTTTATTTTGGTTAAAAGAGGTGAACGCCCGGCCAAAATTGGGAGGAGATTCTTTTTGAGTCGAAGTCCTTAGCTCATGCCTTTTTGTTTGGTGGCAACCACCATTTTTTTTCCAATGAATATCGCTGTTATTGCTTTTTTTGGGACAGCAATTTGCTCCACAGTCTATTGAATAGCCTCAATTGTTTGAGCAGTGGTCTATTGAGTTCTACTTACTTCAGCAAGCATTTTTTTTAAATCAACGGCCGTTGCCTTGCCTGATGTAATTGTTGTCAAATGAAAAGCAGGAGTAGTGACAGTAGTCTGAATTCCATCAAGCTCACTTATACTGGTAGAAAGCGTAATGATTTTGGAATTCAGTTCGTCAAATTGGTCGTCATAGCTTTGACATCCGACAACTGTCAGCGCAACAACTAAAGGACCTAATAAACCTTTTTTCATTTGATAAAAATTAAATTAATTATACATATTATTAAAACTCCGAACATCGCATTCGAAACTGGATAATAAAAGCAACAATCGTGCCAAACCTACTTTATTTTTTTACAAAAAACAAGGGTTTTTTCCTTTTTTCTTCCAAACTTTAGTTCCTTAAACGTCCTCGAGCTAGGCATTTTGTAGGATTTTTCTTTCGCGACAATAAGGGCTGTTTTTCCTCCATTTTTGAACCTTAAAAAACAGCCAAAAATCACCAAAGAGTTCTACTCGGATTCGGACTGAGATCACTGCAATGCTCCCAATGGGGGACTCTATATCGACATTCACCAACAGAAAACAGACAAAAAAGTAACGGTAGGGGTGATCGATCCCCTGGCGTTGGAAATTTTAAGGTATCGTTTTCCCAGAAAATTGATTCCCCAACGCTTTAACAAATACCTGAAGATCGTATTGCAAAAAGCAGGGGTCAATGAAATGGTGAGGGGTTTTAAATTCAATAGCGATAGCCAAAGGAAGGAGTTGGGGTTGTTTCCCAAATACCATGTGATTTCTTCCCACGATCTGAGGCGTTCATTTGCGACCAATTTTTTTGGGAAAATCCCCACCCCGATTTTGATGAACATGACCGGCCACGCCAAAGAGAGCACTTTTATGGGCTATATCGGTCGGGACCCCGATCGAGACAGTTATGCCGATGCCTTTATGGAAGGACTTAAACAGATATGATTAAAAATTAAGGTTCATCCCCAAATAGAAATTTCTCATGGGAGCAGGTTCGTAGTATCTTTTGCCGTAGGCGTTGATTCGGATGTTGTCAAAATAGGCCCTGTCGAGCAGGTTGTTGACGCCTCCAAAAAAAGAGAGGGTATCAAAGGACTTCCACATTCTTAGGTTGGCGAGGAAGTAATCGGCTACCTGGGTTTGGTTGGCGTCGTCGGCATAAAGGCTCCCTGTATATTGCGATTGTAATGCACTGCCCCAGCCTTTAGCAAAATCGAATTGCAGGGAGGTATTAAGTTGTTGTTGGGGGATTCCAGGAAGAAAATTTCCACTAAGGTTTTTGTCCTTCAAAACATAATCATCGAATTTGATTGAAGTATAATGGTAGGCGACCGTCCACTCCCAAGGCCCTTTTTGGTGTTCCCAAAAAAGTTCGATGCCCATTCTACGGGTATTTCCCGCATTTTGATAAAAATCACGATCGGGGAAATCTTTCAATTCATAGGGCAAAATTTCATCTTTTGTATTGATGACATATAAAGTGGCCTCAAAGGTATTCTCGGGCTGAATAAACCGCCATCCCCCTTCCAGATTGTAGGCCCTTGAGGGAGAAAGGTCTGGATTGAATCCCGCCGCTCCACTGGGATTGGCCGAAAGCTCATTCAAAGTTGGTGTTTCAAAACTACTGGAATAGGAAACAAACAGCAGTTGGTCTCCCCATTGGGTAAAAGTGAACCCAATACTGGGGTTGACGCTGTTGAG
>ENA-OQVM01000322-OQVM01000322.1-marine-metagenome-genome-assembly--contig:-NODE-322-length-77696-cov-5.697664_pt1 | contig 77696 bp, 67 predicted proteins | sample MGYA00237776_ERZ505498 | MGnify/ENA primary metagenome ERZ505498 (study PRJEB26159, sample SAMN06265151) | marine metagenome | isolation source: Helgoland LTER site | place: Germany:Helgoland, sampling... | reverse complement strand
AGCTTGTCGGTTAGATCTCCTGCTAAAATCTCTGGATAGGCAGGAATATCATAAATCGGTTTCTTTGGATAAATTTCAGAACACTGACCTCCGGGTTGAGGTAAGGCATCAATAAGATGGCATTTTAATTTTAATAAACCTGCTTCAAAAACAGTGAACAGCCCTGTGGGTCCTGCTCCAATAATTAGAATATCTGTTGTAATCATTTTAAGATTCTTTTTTCTCTATTAATCCTTTTGTAAATTCATTGAGGGTTTCTACTTTTTCTTCGAAATCACCTTTAATTGTTTTTCTAAATTCGTTTAAATTTTTCACAAGATCGTTGATGTTTTCTGGAATCACATCTTCAAAAAACTGACGTAATCTTTTTGCTGTTGTTGGTGATTTTCCATTGGTCGAAATGGCTATTTTTACATTTCCCTTAGTGACGATTCCTCCCATATAAAAATCACAAAAAGGCGGATTATCGGCTACATTTACCAAGATACTTCGTCTTCTACAGTGTTTATAAACCTTTTCATTTACTTTTGGAAGATCTGTGGTGGCAACAACAATGTGTTTTCCTTTCAAATAGCGTCTGTGGTATTTTTTGTACACCAATTGAACATTTCCTTTTTTCGCCAAAGCTTTTGTTCCTTCTCTAAACATTGGAGATACCATAAGAACATTTGCATCTGGACTCGATTTTAACAAGAAGGTTAATTTTTCCTCCGCTACAAAACCACCTCCAACAATTAAAACATGTAAGTTCTTGGTTTTTAAAAAAATGGGATATAAATTATTAACTTCCATAAAGCACGCTATTTTCGTCAACTGCATAGTGCAATTGAATGTCTGAAATTATTTGACGGTGTTTTACAACTTCTCCTAAAACAATAATTGAGGGGTTACTTAACTCATTTTCTTTAACAACGTCTAAAATAGTATCAACGGTTCCTATACCCACTTTTTCATTAACTCTTGTGCCATTTTGAATAATAGCAACCGGTAAATTATGTTTATTTTCTCGTTGAAATAATGCAATTATTTCTGGTAGTTTACCCATCCCCATTAAAACAACTACGGTCGCATTTGACTTCGCTGCCAACTGAATATCGCTGGAGATCTTATGGTCTTTTGTAGTCCCTGTAATGATCCAAAAACTTTCTGAGCTTCCACGTTTTGTTAATGGGATGTTTTGATATGCCGGCACTGCTAATGAAGATGAAATACCAGGAACAAAAGCTGTTTCAATTCCAAAACCTGCAGCATATTCCATTTCTTCTGCACCTCTCCCAAAGATAAATGGATCTCCCCCTTTTAAACGAACAACATGTCCTTTCGAATTCGCTAATGCAACAATTAACTCGTTGATCTGCTCTTGCTGATAGCGATAACAGCCTCTTCGTTTGCCTACAAAAATAATTTCTGCATCGGCATTTATGTATTCTAATAACTCTTCATTTACCAGAGCATCATATAAAACAACATCGGCAGTTTTTAAAATACGGATTGCTTTTACTGTGATTAAATCTACATCTCCAGGACCCGCTCCAACTAAAGTTAATTTTGGTGTATTTATCCTCATTTTTTTTATTCTAAATAACTGAACAGTTTAGCTAGTTTCGGCTGTTCTATAAGCTCTTACTTTTTGTAAAAACTTAGTTGAATTTTTAATATAAATTTCGGCAAACTCTTTTGTTGGAGCATATTTATTAATTTGATAAATCAACTCTGAAAACGAGATTCCTATGTCTATTTTTTTAGAAGTAACAAACACCTCATCAAATTGAGAAATAATACTTGCATGGGTATTTGTTTTCTTCTTATCTGCTAATAACATTGCTTTTGCAGTGTTTACCAAAGATTGATATGCGTAATAAATGGCCCCTGAATACACTCCATTTCCAAAAGCCTGGTTGGCATTTTCTATTTTTTCTTCACTTTCTAAAAATAAGGTAGCAATTAAATCAATCACAACTCCTGCACATTCACCAATCCCAATTTGTTTTAAATATTTCTCTTCCTCTCCCCAATCAATAAAGTCTTCTTGAGATAAATTAGAGACCTCTTGTAAGTCGTTTAAAAAATGATAGAAGTATTTTTCTCCTTTTTCTTTATAGTATTCGATAAACGTTTGACCATTTGCGTTTGCTTCAAAATCATTTAAGATTCTTCTCAAAGCTTCGGGACCTCTTCTACTTGGCACTTTTACTACTTTATCTGCAAAAGCTCCATTTCCATTTCCTAAATTTCCTCCACCCAATAAAACTTGTAGGGCTGGAGCGACCAATTTTTCAGGAGTCCGTACTGTCATTCCTTGAAAACCAATATTCGCCATATTATGCTGTCCACAGGCATTCATACAACCACTAATTTTGATCACTAAATCTTCATTTTTCAAGTATTGAGGATATTCAGTGGTAATTACTCGCTCTAACTCTTTTGCAATTCCTGTACTACTTGAAATCCCTAAATTACAAGTATCTGTCCCGGGACATGCTGTAATATCAACTGCTTTATTATACCCTGCTTCAACAAATCCTAATTTTTCTAATTCGGTATAAAAAAATGGGAGTAGCGCTTCTTTTACAAAGGGAATTATTATGTTTTGACGCAAGGTTAATCGGATTTCTCCTGCGGCATAATCATCTACTAAATTGGCCAATAATCTTGCTTTATCAGTATAAAAATCTCCTAATAAAACTTTAATTCCAATCGCTACAAAACCTTCTTGCTTTTGAGGTATTAAGTTGGTTGTTTTCCATAAATTAAAAGCAACTTCGTCTTGCACCGCTGTTTCAGGAATTGTCACTGAAACAGGTTTTGAAGGAACATATGATTGGTAATCTACTGCAACTGATTTGAACTCAATTGCTTTTTGTTCTTCAGTGATTAATTCTTTAAAAGCTACCAAGCCTATATCTTTTAAAAGAAATTTCATTCTCGCTTTTGCCCTACTTTTACGTTCGCCATAACGATCAAAAACTCTTAAAACACTTTCCATTACTGGAATCATTTTGTCTGAAGGTAAAAAATCGTAGAGTACCTCTGCATGACGTGGCTGAGAACCTAGTCCTCCGGCAACCAGTACTTTAAAACCTCTTACTCCATTTTCTATTTTTGCAATATATCCTAAATCATTCAAATATGACAACCCTGTATCTTCATCAGTAGCAGAAAAAGACACTTTAAATTTACGCCCCATTTCTTGACAAATTGGATTCCGTAAAAAGAACTTGTAGAGTGCATCTGCATAGGGAGATACATCAAAAGGTTCGTTTACATCTATCCCAGCAGTTTCTGAAGCAGTTACATTTCTTACCACATTTCCACAAGCTTCCCGTAAGGTCACATCATCTCTTTCTAACGCTGCCCATAATTCTGGCGTTCTGTTTAAATCTACATGGTGAATTTGTATGTCTTGACGGGTCGTAATGTGTAATCTCCCTCTAGAGTATTCATCTGAAACTTCAGAAATTCTTCGCAATTGATTGCTCATTACCTTTCCATAAGGAAGTTTGATACGAATCATTTGAACTCCCTGTTGACGCTGCCCATAAACTCCTCTAGCCAAACGTAAACTTCGAAACTTTTCTTCATCTATTTCTAAGTTATTGAATTGCTCTATTTTGTGAGCCAATTCAATAATATCTTTCTCTACAATCGGATCTTCAATTTCTGTTCTAAAACTTTGCATACATTTTTATTTATTGTCTGATAAAACCGACACCCACTGTGTTGTTTGTTTTTGGATTAATTAAAATAAAAGCTCCATTAGATTTGTTTTGATTAAAAGAATCTACCAACAAAGGCTTACTTAATTTTAATTGAATATCTCCTATTTGATTTAACGCTAGTTTAGAAGGATTGTTTATTTTTCCAGAAAAATCTGTTTTAATAATACTTGATAATTGTGTTATTTTTGCCTGAGCATCATTTACACCATGTTTAATGTAATATTTTTGAGATACTTCAAGAGGAGCTGAATCCATCCAGCAAATAGTAGCATCTAGTTGTTTTGTTATGGTTGGTTCTTCATTAACTTTTACCAACATATCTCCCCTACTTACATTTACATTATCTGCCAATGTCATGGTTACAGCACTTCCTCTTTTTGCCTCAACATACGTTTCATTAAAAAAATGAATACTTTTTATCGTAGATGTTGTTTGAGAGGGTAGCACCCTAATTTCATCTCCAACTTCAAAATTTCCACCATAAATTTTACCTGCATATCCTCTAAAATCATGATACTCTTCTGTTTTTGGCCTGATAACTGATTGAACAGGAAAACGAGCTTGGGATTCCTCATTAATATCTTCAGTTTCCAATCCTTCCAAATGGTCTAATAGTGTTTTACCAGTATACCAAGGGGTTTTATCAGACGAAGAAACCACATTATCACCCTCCAAAGCTGACAAAGGAATGAATGTTAAATTTTGATTTTTATACTCACTTTTAGAAGCTAAAAACTCAATTTCACCTTTAATATTATTAAATTTTTCTTGTGAAAAATTTACCAAGTCCATTTTGTTTATTGCAATTACAACATTCTTAATTCGCAATAAATTATTAATAAAAAAGTGACGATAGGTTTGTTCTACAACTCCATTTCTTGCATCGATCAAAACAATGGAAGCTTGCGCTGTGGAAGCTCCAGTGACCATGTTCCTAGTATACTCTATATGACCTGGTGTGTCTGCAATAATAAAACTTTTTGAAGGGGTCGAAAAATAGATATGTGCCACATCGATGGTAATTCCTTGCTCTCTTTCTGCAACCAAACCGTCTGTAGCCAATGAAAAATCTAAATAATCAAAACCTCTTTGTTTACTTTTTTCTTCTATCGCTTCTAATTTATCATCTGTCAATGATTTGGTATCGTACAACAAACGCCCTATTAAGGTACTTTTTCCGTCATCTACACTTCCTGCTGTTGCTATTTTTAATACGTTCATTTATTTTTACTATTGGCTTTTTACAATTTGCTCTGCAGCTAATTATGACTCTTTTTTTACTTATCATCTTAAATTATTAAGAGGAAAGTGTTGCTTCTTCAATTTTTAAAAATATCCTTGTTGCTTTCTTTTTTCCATGGCCGCCTCAGATCTTTTGTCATCAATTCTTGCTCCTCGTTCTGAAATAGATGAATCTCTGATCTCTTCTACTACCTTTAGGATGTTTGTAGCTTCAGACAATACTGCTGCTGTACAACTCATATCTCCTACAGTTCTAAAACGAACCATTCTTTCTTCAACTTGCTCTTCTTCGTCTCTGTAAACAACTTGATCATCTGCAGACCAAATCAATCCGTCTCTAAAGAATGTTTTTCGCTTATGAGCAAAATAAATAGAAGGAATTTCGATATGCTCTTTTTGAATGTAGGACCAAACGTCTAATTCTGTCCAGTTAGAAATTGGAAAAACACGCACATTTTGCCCTAAATCTATTTTTCCATTTAACATATCAAAGACCTCAGGACGTTGGTTTTTTTCGTCCCATTGACCAAAATCATCTCTTACAGAAAAAATTCTTTCTTTTGCCCTTGCCTTTTCTTCATCTCTTCGAGCTCCTCCTATACAAGCATCAAAACCAAATTCTTCAATAGCATCTAGTAAGGTTTCTGTTTGGAGCATATTTCTACTTGCATATCTTCCTGTTTCTTCTTTAACACGACCACTATCAATATTGTCTTGCACATTTCTCACGTGCAATTCAACCCCTAATTCTTTGACTAGTTTGTCTCTAAAATCGATTGTTTCGGGGAAATTGTGACCAGTGTCTATATGCAACAGTGGAAAAGGTATTTTAGCAGGAAAAAATGCTTTTTGCGCCAATCTAACCAAGGTAATACTGTCTTTCCCTCCGGAAAAAAGTAATACCGGTTTTTCAAACTGGGCGACTACCTCTCTAAAGATATATATTGCTTCACTCTCTAAAGCATCTACTTGGATTGTTTTTTGATTCATCTGTATCTCTTTTTAAATATGCAAACCACATTCCCTGTTGTTCGCCACTTTGGTTGGGTCGAAATAGGTGAACTCATTTGGCAAACCTTTTTCTTCTAAATAAGCATCTAGTTCTTTGTCAGACCAATTGAAAAAGGGACTTACCTTTACAATCCCATCCTTGCTCTTAGAAACAACGTCTATACTATTTCTAAAAGTTGTTTGCCCTTTTCTTAGGTTGGTAAACCACACATCTGGCTGATGTTCTTTCATAGCTCTTGAAAAGGGTTCTAACTTAACTTGCTCTGTAAAAATGCGGTGTTTTGGATCTTCTATGGAAGGAATTCCTAGAACAATATTTCTGTGAGCAACCGTTTGCTTTGGTGTATACAAATGAATGTTTAAGTTTAAGATCTCTATAATTTCTTCTGCGTGTTTGTAGGTCTGAGGAGTATTATAACCGGTGTCACACCAAATCACTTTAATATCTTTTTGAACTTCCGTAACTGCTTTTAAAATAGCCACTTCATAAGGCCTAAAATTGGTCGTAATCACGGGTTTTTTAGCAAAAGAAACAGCCCAAGAAATAATTTCTAACGGTGTTTTACCTTTTAACTCTTGATTGATTTGTTCTAAATGTAAACTCATTATTTTCCCCATTTTATGGTATTCCATATTCTTTCATGAAAGAAATACAACACTAATTTTGTGACAAAATCTATAGAAGCGATAGAAGTTGCTAACCCAATTTCTCCGAGAAGAATATAAGACACTAATAGCGTGTCTAGGGTTCCAACAACTCTCCAGCTCAATGCTTTCAATACACTTCGTAGAGGTTTTTCAGAATGTTTAACTTCTTCAAAACCTCTACTCTGTGCTTTTTTACTAAAAATGATTTGGTTTAAAATCATATATTAATATTAATTCAAACATTACCCTACTAATTAAGTAGGATATGCAAATCTACTTGAAAAAATTCTAATAAAAAATGAAAAAATATGAATAATTCTAAAAACCCTACTAAATTAGTATATTAATAAAAAAAAGAGAGATAATTGAGAATATCGAATTGCTACAAGGATATAGTACGATAAAAATTACAGTGATTTTCTATGGGATTATCGAAGTTTATTTACCACATAAATCTGCCAGGGTCGTATTCCTAAATATCTGCAAAGAACTGTCTCTTAATTGTGTCATTAACGTATGAACAGCACATAGGTTTTCGTCTGGGCAGTCAGCGCATTTTTCATAAAAATTTAAGCTGACACAAGGAACCATAGATATTGGCCCTTCTAGTATTCTCATTACTACTGTCATTTGAATTTCACTGGGATCTTTTAAAAGGTAGTAACCTCCACCTTTGCCTTTTTTTGACCCTAGTATTCCATTCTTACGAAGTGTTAAAAGTATTCTTTCTAAAAACTTTAAGGAGATATTTTCACTCTCCGAAATTATTGCGATTTGAACAGGAAGTCTGTATTCATGTCTCGCTAAATAAGTGAGCGCTTTAATTCCGTATTTTGTTTTTTTAGAAAGCATGCAACAAAGCTACACCTTTAAATATAATAATCAAACACCTAAAGCTTGTTGAATATCTGCAATGATATCTACTACATTTTCTAAACCTACAGAAATTCTTACCAAGCCGTCTGTAATTCCAACCTCAAGTCGATCTTCTTCTGATAAACGACCGTGAGTTGTAGAGGATGGATGTGTAACAATCGTTCTTGTATCTCCTAAATTTGCAGACAAAGAACACATTTTAATATTGTCTAAAAAGCTTCTTCCTGCGGCAATACCTCCTTTAATTTCAAAAGCGACGATAGAACCTCCCAATTTCATTTGCCTCTTTGCTACTTCATATTGAGGATGAGTGGGTAAAAAAGGATATTTAACATAAGTTACATTTTCATGCTCTTCTAAAAACTGAGCAACTTTTAAAGCATTTTCACAATGTCTGTCTACTCTTACTGCCAATGTTTCCAAACTTTTAGACAACACCCAAGCATTAAAAGGAGACATGGCTGGTCCTGTATTTCTAGCAAATAAATAAATTTCGCGCATCAAATCTTTATTTCCCACGGTAATACCGCCTAGAACTCTCCCTTGTCCGTCTATCAATTTTGTTGCTGAATGAATGACCAAATCAGCGCCAAATTTGATTGGCTGCTGAATGTAGGGGGTTGCAAAACAATTGTCTACAATAAAAATGAGTTGATGCTTTTTGGCTATATTTCCAATGAGTTCTAAATCTAAAATATCCACCCCCGGATTTGTAGGGGTCTCAATGTATAGAATTTTAGTATTCTCTTGAATCAAACTTTCTAGTAAGTGTACTTCATTTACTTTAAAATAAGAGGTATCAATATTCCATTTTGGAAGATATTTATGAAACATGCTATGGGTAGAACCAAACACAGATCTACAAGAAACAATGTGATCTCCGGCATCTAATAATGCGGCAAATGTTGAGAAAATAGCAGACATCCCAGTGGCAAATGCATACCCAGCTTCGGCGCCTTCCATGGCCACAATTTTATCTACAAATTCTGTGGTATTTGGATTTGTAAACCTACTGTACAAATTACGCTCTTTTTCTTCTGCAAATGATGCGCGCATTTCCTCTGCATCCTCAAAAACAAAACTTGAGGTTAAATATAATGGTGTAGAATGCTCGGAAAACTGGGACCTTTCGGTCTGACTCCGTATCGCTTGTGTTTCGAAATTTTCTTTCATTATTTTATGAATATAAAATCCTTCAATTTTTAATTATGATGTTTAGCCAATCTCAAAATATCTCCAAAAACACCTCTGGCGGTGACACTTGCTCCTGCTCCTGCTCCTTGAATTACAATAGGTTGCGCTCCATAGGATTCTGTATAAATTTCAAAAATTGCATCAGACCCTTTTAAAGATCCTAAAGGAGTACTTTCTAGCGTGGATACTAATTTCACCTCTAAAGTTCCTTTATTTTTTGATAAATCTCCACTTAATTCACCGATATATCGCAATACATGGTTCGGTTTTTGACGGTCTTTTAACGTTTGATATTCGTCGTTTAAAAGTTCTAAATTTCCTAAGAATTGCTCTAATGAATTCTCTTGTAAATTTTCAGGAATTAAATTTTGTATGGCAACCTCTGTCAATTCATTTTCGAGATCTAATTCTCTCGCTAAAATCAATAATTTTCTAGCAACATCGTTACCTCCTAAATCTTCTCGAGGATCTGGCTCTGTAAATCCTTTGTCAATAGCTTCTTGTAACACTGTTGAAAAAGGAACATTCTCTTTAGAAAAATTATTAAATAAATAACTTAAAGAGCCTGAAAAAACACCTCTAATTTTTGTGATATTTTCTCCAGACTCATGTAATAAGCGAATAGTATCTATCAAAGGTAAACCAGCACCTACATTAGTTTCATACAAATATTGCTTCTTATGTTCTTTTAATTTCGCTCTTACTTGTTTATAAAAATCAAAAGACAAGGTGTTGGCTATTTTATTACAGGAAACCAAATCAAATCCTGCTTCAATAAGAGGTATGTAATGCTTCACAAAATTTACATTTGCTGTATTATCAACAGCAATTAAATTTTCAAAATGATGGGTTTTTGCAAATGATATGATCTCTGAAACAGAAATAAGATCGTCTCCATTTTCTATAAGATCTTGCTTCCATGTTTCAGAAACTCCCTCTTTACTTAATAATACTTTTTTAGAATTAGCTACCGCAAAAACATTGATCTGAATTTTTCTTCTCTCTAAAACAGAAGGGGTGTTTTCTATAATTTGATCTATTAAGGTGGCACCAACTAAACCTTTTCCAAAAATAGCGATGTTTATTTTCTTCGTAATTCCAAAAACCTGACCATGAATAACATTTACAGCTTTGTGTAATTCATCTTTTCTGACCACCAAACTCACATTTTTACCCGTTACCGTGTTGTTGAACAAAACAGGTACAATTTGATTTTTAATTAGCGCATTATAAGGATGATGAAATTCGCTTAGATCTTGACCAATGATAGAAATTACAGCAACATTGTTTACAACAGAGATTTGATGCACATCTTGTGAATAAAAATCATTTTCAAATTCTTGTTCTAAAGCCAAAACTGCTTGATTGGCCTTATCTGCATCGATAATTAAACCAATTCCTCTTTCTGAGGAACCCTGGGAAATGATACTTACACTAATATTTTTATCACTTAACACTCTAAATATTCTGGCATCAACTCCAACTTTACCTAATAAACCCCTGCCTTCAAAATTTAGCAAGGCTACATTATCGGTGGTGGAAATAGATTTGATTCCTTTTACGGAGGATGTTGAAGTAATTAGAGTTCCTTTGTCTTTTTTATTGAATGTATTCAGAATACGCAGGTTGATATTCTTTTCCAACAGAGGGATGATTGTTTTAGCATGTAAAATAGTCGCTCCAAAATTCGCCAATTCATTGGCTTCTGAGAATGATAATTGCTCAATCTTTTTAGCATCCGCAACCATATCTGGATTGGCAGTATAAATACCACTTACATGGGTATAATTTTGCAACTCCTCTGCATCTAAGTAATTTGCTAAGAGCGCAGCAGTATAATTGCTTCCATTTCTTCCTAAAGTAGTGGTTTCTCCTTTTTTATTTGAGGCAATAAAACCAGAAACGACATGAATAGCATTCTTATTATTTTTAAAATAAGCAATCACATTTTCTTTAGAAACAGCAAGTATCGGTTGTGCATTTCCAAAATTTTCATCAGTTATGATTAAGGGTCTTGAATCTACAGGGTTGACAGAGAGTTGCTTTTTTTCTAGCAAACTAGCTACCAATTTAACTGACAGTAATTCTCCTTGTGCCAAAACCTCCTCTTTTATTTTCTGGCTGAAATCTCCCAACAAAGAAACCCCTTCAAAAATGGTCTCTAAGGTTAAAAATTCTTTAGAAAAATCAATGTTTTCATTTGGTTCTTGTTGGTATTTTTTAAATGTATCAAATTTCGATTTATAGTCTTTTTTTTCTGCTGCCGTCTCTAAAATTGATTCTAATTGATCGGTCGAATTATCTCTTGCTGATACAACAACTGCTATTTTTTCTCCGTCTTTGGATTTGCTTGAAATAATTTCAATGGCATTTTTCAAACCATTTCCATTCGCCAAAGATTTTCCTCCAAATTTTAAAATTTTCATCTTATTTTCTCTATAATTTATATTAAAAATAGGTTCAATTATTTTTTGCAATTGGTCGTATTCCATTAAGAAAGCATCATGACCATGCACAGAATTTATTTCGTAATAGGTTACGTTTTCCTTAGTTAATGCTAATTTTTTATGCGTTTCTCTATTTTCTTCGGCCGTAAAAAACAAATCAGAATCAACACCAATAATGTGGATGTTCGCTTCTACTTTATCGAGAAGTTCTCTGTTTTTTTTCTGTCCGTCTGTAACATCAATTGTTTTTAATAATTGATTCATTAACTTGTAAGAAGAGAGTTGATATCGTTCTTGTAATTTTTTTCCATGATGCAGCAACCAACTTTCAACATCAAAAACATCTGAATTGTCTTTTTTGGATCGATGAAAGCGTTCTTTGAAAGATTCAGGTGTTCGATAACATAACATAGCATGCATTCGAGCGTCATGAACAGGATTACTTGAATTTACTAAAAATTGTTCTTGAATTTGACAATTGGCAATTAACCAATCGGTCGATTTCCAATCAGTAGCTACGGGAATAAAATGTTGGGTAATTTTTGTATCTAAAACAACCATTTCCCAGCCAACTCCTCCACCTAAAGACCCTCCTATTAGAGCAAATAACTGTGTGATTTTTAATATTGACAACCCTTCTAAAAAGATTTTGGCAATGTCTCTGGTAATAAAAGCTTTATAATTCTCAATTAAAAAACCATCAAAACCATTCCCAGGGATATTAAAGGACAAAACAGTATACACATCTGTATTTATTGCTTTCTGATGACCTACGATCTCTTTCCACCACCCCTGATCTCCGGCAACGTTGCTATGACCAGTTAATGCATGATTGATTAATACTACAGGAGCCGTTCCTAATTCTTTTCCAAAAACCTGATAACTCAAGTTAAGTTCAGAAAAGGAGGCACCGGCTTCTGTAGTAAAGTCTTTTATTTTGATATGTTGTAGTAGCTCTTTCAACGGATTACTTATAGTTCAGAAAAAGCAGCTTTTAAATCTTCTTTTAAATCTTCTAAATCTTCAATACCAACAGACAGTCTAATTAAATCTTGACTCACACCTGCACTCGCTTGTTGCGCGTCATCTAATTGTTGATGGGTAGTACTTGCTGGATGAATAATTAATGATTTCGTATCTCCAATATTTGCTAATAATGAAAATACTTTTGTTTTATCTGCGATTTTCTTTGCTGCTTCAAAACCTCCTTTTGCTCCAAAAGTAACAATCCCACTTTGTCCTTTAGGCAGGTATTTATCTGCCAAAGTTTTGTAGGCACTACTTTCTAATCCAGGATAGTTAACCCAAGCTACTTCTTCTTGAGCCTCCAACCATGTTGCCAATGCCAACGCATTTTCAGAATGCTGCTTTATTCTCACGGGTAATGTCTCCAATCCTTGAATAATATTGAATGCATTTGTTGGACTTAAAGCTCCTCCAAAGTCACGTAAGCCCTCTAAAATTAATTTAAATGTATAGGATGCAGCTCCTAAAGCTTCATGGTATTTTAAACCATGATATCCTGCTGATGGCTCTGTAAATTCAGGAAATTTACCGTTTGCCCAATTAAATGTTCCTGCATCTACAATGGCTCCACCCAAAGAGGTTCCTTGACCTCCAATATATTTTGTTAAGGAATGAATTACAATATTTGCTCCATGCTTTATTGGATTTAGTAATGCTGGGGTAGCGACTGTATTATCTACGATAAAAGGAACCTCTGCTGCCTTCGCATGATCTGAAATTGCCTCTAAATCTAGCACATCTAATTTAGGATTCCCTAACGACTCTACAAAAAACGCTCTTGTATTTTCTTGAACAGCTGCCGAAAAACTCTCAGGATTTGAAGCATCTACAAAGGTTGTTGTAATTCCGAATCTTGGCAAGGTGACATTTAAAAGATTATAGGTTCCTCCATACAAACTGCTCGAGGCTACAATGTGATCTCCTGCTTTTAAAAGCGTTAATAAACCTGTTGAAATTGCAGAAGTTCCTGAAGCAAAAACAACGGCTCCAATTCCACCCTCAACAGCTGCCAAACGGTCTTGTAAAATTTGATTTGTTGGGTTGTTTAATCGGGTATAAATAAAGCCTAATTCTTTTAATGAAAAAAGATTGGCAGCATGTTCCGAATTGTTAAAAACATAAGATGATGTTTGATAAATAGGAACCGCTCTTGTTCCTCCATTTTGTGAAACTTCATGACCTGCATGTAATGCATTGGTCGCTAATTTTAATGTACTCATTTTTCTATTTTTTTGAGTTAATAAATAAACAAAAAAGTCAAATGCATCAATTATTGTTGATGTACTTACTAGAAAAATGTTATGAAGAAAATAGGATTTTCCTGAACAGGAAAATTCTTTTTTGTTATCTATCCAAATACAAATATTTAGGTAGAATTTAGCACCTTCTTTATTTCTAAAGGGTTGCTAAGGTTTCAACGGGTCTAATCCCTTCACCTTTCTTGATAACATTTCAATAAGTTATTGAACTTTGTGAGTGCAAATATAAGTTCAGAAAAATTTAATATCCAAGTAAAAGTAACTTTATTTTAAAGAAATAACAATTTCATATTTATAAGCCTGTTTTTATGAGCATCGTTTAAATTATAGAGGTCAAAATCTAAATTTCTAATAATATCATAATGAAATATTATGATGAAAAGCTATAATATTTAGATATATAATGTAACTTTGTAACGAATTTAAGAGGAAAAATTTGAACTGATTGCAACCTCTGACACTGATGTATTCAGTTGAAACAAAAAATGCTAAAGCAGTAATTTCCTACTACTTTAAGCAACCAGCAATCTATTTTTATTTTTTAATTACCATAAAAAAAAGATTTATATGTCCTATTTATTTACTTCAGAAAGTGTTTCTGAAGGACACCCAGATAAAGTTGCTGATCAAATCTCTGATGCGCTGATCGATAATTTTTTAGCTTTTGACACATCGAGTAAAGTTGCTTGCGAAACCCTAGTTACTACTGGTCAAGTAATTTTAGCCGGAGAAGTGAAGTCTAAAACGTATTTGGATGTCCAAAAAATTGCCAGAGATGTCATTAATAAAATTGGCTACACCAAAAGTGAATACATGTTCGATGGCAATTCTTGCGGTGTTTTATCAGCAATTCATGAGCAATCCCCTGATATTAATCAAGGAGTAGACAAAGCAAATCCCGAGGAGCAAGGTGCTGGAGACCAAGGAATGATGTTTGGTTATGCTACAGATGAAACTGAAAATTATATGCCTCTAGCTTTAGAGCTTTCTCACAGATTATTGATTGAGTTGGCCGCATTGCGAAGAGAAAATTCAGCGATCTCGTACTTACGTCCTGACGCGAAAAGCCAAGTAACAATTGAATATTCTGATGACAATATTCCTCAAAGAATTGATGCTGTTGTCATCTCTACGCAGCACGACAATTTTGACCCTTCTGAAGAGGCAATGTTGGCAAAAATCAAAAAAGACATTGTAGAGATTTTGATTCCTAGAGTGATTGCAAAATTACCAACTCACATACAGCAATTATTTACAAAAGAAATTACCTATCATATTAATCCAACAGGGGTTTTTGTTATTGGAGGACCTCACGGAGACACGGGGTTAACAGGAAGAAAAATTATTGTAGATACCTATGGAGGAAAAGGGGCCCACGGTGGTGGTGCTTTTTCTGGAAAAGACCCTAGTAAAGTAGACCGATCTGGTGCCTATGCTACACGACATATCGCCAAAAACTTAGTAGCTGCTGGTCTTTGTAAAGAGGTATTAGTTCAAGTTTCTTATGCAATTGGTGTGGCAGAACCAACAAGTATAAATGTAGAAACTTATGGGACAGCTAATATTAATTTATCTGATGGAGAAATTAGTAAAAAAGTAGCGACTATTTTTGATATGCGTCCTTATTTTATTGAACAACGCTTAAAATTAAGAACTCCAATTTATTCTGAAACGGCTGCTTACGGACATATGGGAAGAACTCCAGAAATAAAAACGGTGACGTTTTCTAACCCAATGGGAGAAACTGTTTCTGAAGAGGTAGAAACGTTTACTTGGGAGAAATTAGATTATGTCGATAAAATAAAAGAAGCTTTTGGCTTATTTTAATACGTTTATTATATTATAAAACTAATTATTGAAAAAAAATTAAAATTAGAACTTTTCAAAAAAGGCATCCCATATGGATGCTTTTTTTGTTTTGTAAAATTGATACGATTTTGTAAAGCACGCACGTCTTTACTTATTTTGAACACATACATATTTGAATTTATTGTAATGTTCATAAAATAAATTCCATGATCAATATCTCAAACATCGAGCTCAATAAAATTCTTTTAGAATCTGAGAGTTTTCACATTTTTACCCAATGGAATAAAAACATCGATTTCCACTACTAACTCGTTTGAATTCATTGTTAGAACTTCATGAAGTGAATTAGGATAGAATGAAAAACTGTGTTTTAAATTAATCTTGTAAGAGTTGTTTTTTGATAAAAATAAAAATAAAAAGATATTTATTAAAAGTTTTAATTTTTGTAACATTAAAAAAATAACGCTATAATTGAACTAGTTAAAAACAAATAACATGTTTCATATAAAATACATCTTGGTCTTTACAATGCTGTTTAATATTGGATATACATTTCAAAAAATTCATGACAACAAGATATTTTATAATTTTGTTACTTATGAAAATGAACTATATGTAAGTTCCAATAGTGGTATTTATAAAATTAATTCTACTGGGAATGATTTAACCCTTTTTAATGCATCTATTGCTGGACCAATAAATTCAATTTTTCAAAAAAATAATAATTTTAAAATAAAATTCATAAAAACACCTTTAGGATTTACTGACATTTACACAAAATCTACAACAGATTTTGCATACCTAGAAAATACACTATACATTATCTCAAGAGGTAAATTGTTAACTTACAAAGAGCTATCATATGAATTTAAACCATTTGAAAGTGTAAGATCAATAACGAAGAATGCTGTTGGATCTTACAACGGAGTTTATATCAATGGTAGCAAGTTGAGCAAAATAACATATACAGATGGACAAATAAAAGAGTTTGACAGCATTACATTTGTGTGTTATAATGGTCTCTTATCCTATAAAAACAAGGAAGAGAGAAAATTATATAACAATGACAACTCAATAAGAACTAAAGGAGCGTATGGCGTAATTTCAGATATTTTTTTTATACGTGATTCAAAATATTTGGTTATTTCTGACAAAGGACTTTATAGCTATGACTACAAAACAAACAATTTTGAATTAGTATACACCACTCAGAAAAAAATTATACCCATAAGAAATAAGATACAAAATCGAATCAAAGATCGAGGGGAGTTTCACTTTGTTGATTATAATCAGTACGTTTCATTAAATGTAAAAGATTATAATATTGAAATTATAGAAAACAAAATTAAGTATGCAATTGATGATATTTTAGAATCTGATATAGATGGGAACAATTTTTATGCAATTTCTGAAAATAAATTATTACTAAGCTTTAAAAGAACAAAAGAGGGTTTAAAGCTGGAAAGTGAAACAGAAATTAATTTGACCGCACATACGATATCTGATTATAATGATTTAATTTTTTTATCAGGAAACAATGGATTAAGCATCTTCAGTAAAACTAAAAAGAAAATATACGACGGATTTATTATAGACGAATTCAATAAAACTGCAGTTTACAAAAGTGATGAAACTATCAGCTTCGGGAGTTTACATGGAATTTATTCCATAAAAAATATAAAAAAATTTAATAATAATTTAATTTTCAAGGATTATAAAATTAACAATCAGAGAAACTATCTATACTTTGGTGCAATAATAATAATAATTTCACTCCTAATTATTAAAACTGTGAAGAAAAAAATTATTACGGATGACCAATTGGTCTCCAATATCAAACGTTTCATTCATGGAAATTTGAATCGAGTAACTTTAAAAATGTTAGAGGTTGAATTTAACTTAGACTACTATGAAATTAATAGTTTAAATAAAGATTTTAAACCGGCTCAATTCATAAAAAAAGAAAGATCAGAATTAGCAAAAAAAATGCTACTAAATAAAAAATTAATCTCAGAAATAGCAACAAAAACAGGATACTCTGAAACATACCTTTTAAAAAATAAGTATAAATTTTTAAGATAAAAATCAAATAATTAATATCTATTTTATTTTTTTTTCATCAGAAACTAGCTGTTTTTGGGGAATAAATTCATTTTACCACATTATTAAAACAAACCAAACAAGAAAGATGTTTTATTTAAAAAAGTGATGTTTTTAAAAAAAAATAATATTTATCCATACCTTTAAATTTATGTAATTATGCAAAATAAAATAAAACTTGTTTTGCATTTTAAAAAAATCATTAATTTAATAATCGCTATATTTTTAATCTTAGGCTGCTCCAATAGCAAATTGCTTTTTAAAAATATCCCTGAAGATCTAGAAATTAAAATTCCTGAGGCGATCATAAACTATGGAGATTTAATTGATGTAAATATTTCCTCTTTAAACAATCAAAGCACCTCTATTTTCACACCAAGTTCAATCGACAAAATTGGAACCATAAGAAATGGAGAAGCAAGAAAATTGGACGGCTATTTAGTAGACAGTTCCGGTTGTATAGACATCCGTATTCTTGGAAAAATAAAAGCTTTGGGATTAACTTGTTCTTCGCTTTCTGAATCTATTAAATTAAAACTAAAGGAATATGTTCAAAATCCAAATGTTAGAACAAAAATTTTAAATTTTAGAGTTTCAATATTAGGTGAAGTAGGAAAGCCTGGAACATTTGAAGTAATCAATCAAAATATTTCTTTTACAGAACTCATTAGTAGAGCTGGAGATTTTAATAAAAATGCAGATCCAACCAAAGTGCTGATCATTAGAAATTCGAACAATAAAATTGAAACTCAATATTTAGATTTAACATCCTATGAGTTTATGAACTCAGAGTACTATTACCTGAAACAAAACGATAAAATTTATGTAAGGCCCGATGATACCTCTTTAGCATTTGATTTTGGGTTTTTGAGAAATGCTGGAGCTCTTTCTTTATTAACATCGATAATTATACTAATTGTTAGGTGATGCAAACAAATAATCAACATACTCAAGAAGATCAAATAGATATAATTCAAATTATATTCACTATTTTATCACAAAGAATACTGATTATTTCATCGTTAATCATATTCACTCTCATCGGAATTGTATATAACTATTATCATCACGATATATTTCAAACAAATGCAACAATATTAATTAGTGAAGATCAATCTGATCCCTCCTCTTTTATCAATAATAATGAATATCAATTTCTTTACAATAATAAAATTGAGAATAAAGACCAAGTTTCAATTTTTAAATCTACCTTAATATTAAACCAAATAGCAGAAAAACTTGGAATTAATTATCGGTATTTTAAAAAAAATTCCTGGAAAGCGAACTCGCTTCTAACAAAAGAATCATTACCATTTGAATTTGTTTTTAAAAAAACCACAACTGAAAACGAATGTATTATTAATTACAACAAAGAAAATGTTGTCATTAACATAAATGATACCACATTTTCATTTTCAAAAAATGAAAATGAATTTGAGAATTCAATATTTACATACAAACGAACATTTTTAAATTATGTAGGGTTGGATACCTTTATCATTCGTCAATTTGACAAGACTCAAACAATTGATGGTTTAAAATCAAGTTATGTTGTTCAAGAGTCAAAAAATTCAAATACATACGGTATTTCTTATTCTGGGCCCAACAAAGATTTAAACTCAAAAATTTTAAAAGGAATTGTAGATGGAATTAAAGAAAACAATTTAAACGAAAAGAAGAATGTTTACAAATTATCAATAAATTTTATTGATTTGAGAATTTCTAAATTAATAACAAAAATTGATTCACTAAATTATGTGATTTCTAATTTTAAGATCTCAAATGGAGTTTATATGCCTGAATCTCAAACAAATTCAGCATTAGATAATTTAAATGCAATTGAACAAAAAATATTTAAAAATTCTTTGCAGAGTGAACTGTCTGTAGAACTATTAAATGAGGTAGAAAAACAAAACTCTTTCGAACTTCTACCAACTGATATTGGTATTGAAAATCAAAATATTAATCAAATGGTTTTTCAGTTTAATAAAATTATTTTAGAAAAAAACAATTTACTTGTTGAGGCCACAGAAAAAAATCCACTAGTTATTCAATCACAAAATCAACTCATTGATTTAAGATCTAATATTCTCAATAGTTTAAATATCTATATTAATAAATTAAAAATGAAATTAAATAGATACAATGACTACAAACGAAAAAGTAATTCTATGGTTGGTGTTATCCCAATAAGGGGATCAGAATTGAGCAACCTCGAAAGAGACCTTTTGCTTTTGAATAATTTACATTCTTATTTATCTCAAAAAAAAGAAGAAGCATTAATTAATTTATCCTCATTAGAATCAAATATTAAATTAATTAATGAGGTTGATTATATTACAGAAACAAAATCAAATAAATCTAAAATATTTGCTGGATTTATATTTGCTGGGTTGGTTCTCCCAGTCGGATTTAGTCTTAGTTTGTTTTTTGTCAGAACGTTTTTTGTTGATATAGAATATCTAAAACAAAAGCTTACCAATATTGATTTTTTGGGTGTTGTGAAATTTTCAAAGGATCATTTTTTGAAAGAAGACAAATCATTACACAACGAACTGTTGAAAAGAATTTATCATAACTTATGTATGTTAACTCCTAAATCAGAAAAAGGAAGGTCAATTATGATCACATCCTGTATTAAAAATGAGGGGAAAACACATACTGCCTATAATCTTTCAAGCTTTTTAGCGAGTAGAAACAAAAAAGTTGTTCTTATTGGGACTGATATTCGAAATCCTGATTTATCAAAATTCTTTTATAAAGATAAAAAACCTTTGAAAGGGCTAACAAATATCATAAATGATCCTAAAAATGATTTCAAAGATCTTTTTGACAACTATAAAATAACGAACAAGCAACTCGATACTCTTTTTGTTGGAACAGAAACAAGTAATAAAATTAATATTTTTGAAAGCAAAAAATTTGATGATTTTGTTTCTTATCTCAAGAAAAAATATGATTATGTTATTTTTGACACTCCACCAATCCTATTTATGGTTGATTCTCTAGAATTATTAAAGAAATCAGATTATGTTATTCATGTTTTTAGAAAAAAATTTTCACCCAAAAAGGTAGTAAATTATGTATTGGACTATACAGAAAAATACAAGCTAAAAAACATCGGTTATGTACTTACTGATGACTCCAAACCTGATCGATTTATTGATAAATACGGTTACGGGTATGGATATGGGTATGGATATGGGTATGGATATGGGATTAAGTAAGTTGGAATAATTTTTTTTATGAATTCACATCCTATTTAATTTGCTATTCAACCACTCAACACAAACTATCAATTTATTTATTTTTAGGTAATTAGTATAACTCGTTATATCGAGAACAAAATCCATGTTTATAGGACTGTGTTTCCGGATAACAGGATCTTTGTTCTCGTTTATTTTAATTCAAATATAATGAAACAGACGATAAAGAAACTTTAATCCTTTTCAATACTATTTTGAACTGGTCTAATAATCACAAGAAAATGTTGTCTTAATCTTTTTGGGTGTTTGAACGAAGTCTTTTAATTAAAAAACAGTTACACTATAAAAGTATAACCGTTTTATCATTTTGCCAGCGCGCCATCTCGCTCCTTCGCTATAAATGTCCACTGGACATTTTCCTAACGCTCGGCCGTCCCTATTATTCAAAGTTGCAGCATAATTTCCTCTTTTTACAATCCACTCACCTTGTAAGATATCCAATTATCTCTCTTAAATAACACTTGAGTAATGAGTGTAAACTTTCTCTAATATTGAAGGAAGTTGCTCGATGGTTCCTTGGTTTCTAATTTGTTGCAACGGTTAGTATATGGTGCGTTTTAATGCGCTATATTCATTGTTGGCTGTAGTTGTATTATTCAATTTTGCCATTTAAGTCAAAGGCTTTCACGAAGTTCCAAACTTCCTCAGAGGCATTAATATCCATATTCCCTTGAAAACCTGGCCATTGGTGACCTCCTCCTATGACTTTAAGGTGCAGAACCTCAACACCATCCTCACCATTTAGATACGCATATTTTTCAACTGTACTGCCATCTTGAGTATCTATATTTGGGATATTAGATACAATTGGATTCATGTTGGTGGCATTGTGTTCAATCCAAAAATCCAGACCTCGTTGCACAAATGCATAATTCGCTATGGGATCTTCCGTGCCATGTATATGAAGCATGGCCAAAGGTCTTGTTGGAATGCAATCACCAATAGCCGCTTGGAGCATTAGTCCTGTTACTGAAGCGAAAGCGGCAATTCTATTATTGAGTGCACAAGCCAAAGTAAAACTAAAATTACCTCCGTTTGACATTCCTGTACTGTATATTCGGTTAGATGCTATTTTATAATCGTTTTCCAATTGATCTAACAGAGCTTCGATAAAATCAATGTCTGGGTTATTACTTGCGTTTACTGTCCACCTATTATCAATACCATTCGGATGAACAACAATAAAGTTTTCATTTTCTGCAAGTTGATCAAAATTTGTGTAGTTGAAATTGAATTCCATATTACTTGTAAGCCCGTGAAATGAAAGAAGTAGTGGAACAGAGGAAGTTCCTGTATAATTTTCAGGAACATAAATAATATACTCTCTGGTAGTCCCATTTATAATAAGTTCCTTTGTCACTTTTCCTGTTTGAACATTAGGAACTGGTTGCGGGTCATCTGATTTAGAACATGCGATAATCGATAACATGGGTATCAGCATATAAAACATAATTATTTTTTTCATAATTATTAGACCCAATATAATCTTAAAAGTTTAATTACTGGCAACTCCTTGCATGTGGAACAAAGCCCCCGTTTATAGGTCTCTTGGTTCCGGATAACAGGAACTTTTGTTATCATTTATTATTTTAACACAAATATAAAGAAATAGAGGATAAAGAGATGTCAAACTTTTTCAATACTATTTTGAACTGGTCTGATAATCGCAGGAAGATCTTCTCTTAATCTTTGAGGGTATTTGAACGAAGTCTTTTAATTAAAAAACGGTTACACTATAAAAGTATAACCGTTTTATCATTATAAGTAGCTCCCCCTCTAGGACTCGAACCTAGGACCCTCTGATTAACAGTCAGATGCTCTAACCAACTGAGCTAAGGAGGAGTTTGCTTCACAGATTCTGTGTTTAGCGAGTGCAAATATATCTTTTTTTTATTTACAGCCAAATTCTTTTTGTAAAAAAAAAATAAAAAAAATATTCTAATATTATTTAAAAAAAAATACCCTTTTATCTCAAAAATTGTATTTTTGTTTATTAGTATGGCTTACCAAAAAAGCTACAACTAAAATATGGATAAATTTTCGTTTTTAAACGCAGCACACACAGGCTTTATTGCAGATTTGTATGATCAATATTTAATCAATCCAGATGCTATTGAGCCAAGTTGGAGAAGCTTTTTTCAAGGGTATGATTTAGCAAATGAAAAGTACTCTCTAACAGATGATGAAGAACCCTCTGAAATTCCTCTAGAAGTTCGCAAAGAGTTTCTGGTTGTTGATTTAATTAATGGATATAGAACTCGTGGGCATTTGTTTACAAAAACAAATCCTGTAAGAGAAAGAAGACAATATCAACCTACACTCGATATTGAAAATTTTGGATTACACGAAAATGATTTAAACATAGCGTTTTCGGCTGGTGAAATCTTAGGGATTGGGAAAGCGACACTTTCTGAAATAATTATTCACTTACAACGTATCTATTGCGATTCCATCGGAGTAGAATACATGTACATGCGTAATCCAAAAAAATTAAAATGGTGGCAAGAACGTATTAACGAAAATGGAAACCATCCTAATTACACCTCAGAAGCCAAAAAATATATTTTAGGAAAGCTAAACCACGCGGTTACATTTGAAAGCTTTTTACAAACAAAATATGTGGGTCAAAAACGTTTTTCTCTAGAAGGAGGAGAAACTTTAATCCCAGGGATTAGTGTCTTGTTAAGAGATGCTGCTGAAAAATTTGGCGTAAAAGAATGTGTTTTAGGAATGGCACACAGAGGGCGTTTGAATACCTTGGTAAATATCTTTAAAAAACCAGTAAGAGAGCTTTTTAGTGAGTTTGAAGGAAAAGATTTTGAGGATCAAGATATTGATGGTGATGTAAAATATCATTTGGGGTTGACATTAAGTAAAACCTACAGAGACGGGAACGAAATTAAAATGAATTTAGTTCCAAATCCATCTCACTTAGAAACGGTTGCCTCTGTAGCAGAAGGAATTACAAGAGCTAAAATTGACAGAAAATACAATGGAGACTCCAGCAAAATTTTACCCATAATTATTCATGGTGACGCTGCTATTGCAGGTCAAGGAATTGCCTATGAAATTGTTCAAATGGCAAAATTAAATGGGTATAAAACTGGAGGAACAATTCATATTGTTGTAAATAATCAGATTGGTTTTACAACCAATTATTTAGATGCGCGTTCGAGTACCTATTGTACAGACGTTGGAAAAGTTACCTTATCTCCAGTATTGCACGTAAATGCAGATGACACAGAAGCGGTTTGCCATGCAATGGAGATGGCATTGGAATTTAGAATGCGTTTTAAAGCAGATGTCTTTATTGATTTGTTAGGCTACAGAAAATATGGGCATAATGAAGGTGATGAGCCACGTTTTACACAGCCAAAACTATACAAAGCAATTTCTAAACATGAAAACACTAAAGAAATTTACGCAGCAAAATTAATTGCTGAAGGAACCATCGACAGCGATTATTTGAACGCTATTACAACAGAATTCAAAGCAATGTTAGATGCTGAATTTAACAATTCTAAAGATGACAAAACTTCCAAGGTAAAAGAGTTTATGAAATCTACTTGGAAAGGTTTTGAGCGTAAAGATCTCAATGCGATGTTGGAAAACACCAACACGCGTTATCCTGAAGAAAATTTAAAAAATATTGCAAAAATTGTTTCTACTGTTCCTAAAGGCGCAAATTTTGTTAGAAAAGTAGAACGTATTTTACAAGGAAGATCAAAAATGACATTCGAAACCAATACATTGGATTGGGGAATGGCAGAAAACCTTGCCTATGGATCACTAATGGAGGAAGGATTTAATGTTCGTATTTCTGGACAAGATGTAGAAAGAGGTACTTTCTCTCATAGGCATGCAATTTTACGAGATGAAGTGACGGAAGAAAGAATTAACCTGCTCAACAAAAACCCAAAGAATAAAGGTCAAATGACGATCTACAATTCGTTATTGTCTGAATATGGTGTGTTAGGTTTTGACTATGGATATGCTATGGGAAACCCGAATACATTAACCATTTGGGAAGCTCAATTTGGAGATTTCTCCAACGGAGCTCAAATTATTTTTGACCAATATATTTCTGCAGCAGAAGATAAATGGAAAGCTCAAAACGGAATTGTGGTATTACTCCCTCATGGATATGAAGGCCAGGGTTCTGAACATTCATCGGCAAGAATAGAACGTTATTTACAATTGTGTGCAGAAGATAATATGACGGTTGCAAACTGTACAACCCCAGCAAATTTTTATCATTTGTTACGCAGACAAATGAAACGCGATTATAGAAAACCTTTAATTGTATTTACACCAAAAAGTTTATTACGTCATCCTAAAGCGGTAAGTTCTATTCAAGATTTAGCAACAGGAGAATTTCAAGAAGTAATCGATGATACATTAAAACCAGTTGGAATTAAAAAGTTGGTTTTCTGTATGGGTAAATTCTATTATGATTTGTTAGCCGAAAGAGAGGCTTTGCAAAGAGAGGATGTAGCGTTGGTTAGAATTGAACAATTATTTCCTTTACACTTAGACAAATTACAACAAATTATAGACCGATACCCAAATGTTGAAGAATATATCTGGGCACAAGAAGAACCCAAAAATATGGGTGCGTGGAGTTTTATGTTAGAACGCTTAGAATTGGTAAAACTAAATGTGCGTTCTCGTAAATATTATGCAGTCCCTGCAGCGGGTTCTAGCACAAGATTTAAAAAACGACATAAAGCTGTTATTGATAGTGTTTTTGACAACAAATAAGTTGCGTAAAGGGATTGAAATAATCTAATGGAAAGTCTGTTAAAAGGCCAAAAAATAAATAAAAAGCTGAAATATATTCAGCAAAAGTAAAATAAGAACTGATGATTTTAGAAATGAAAGTTCCTTCTCCGGGAGAATCGATTACAGAAGTAGAAATAGCAACCTGGTTAGTTGAGGATGGAGATTATGTTGAAAAAGACCAACCGATAGCAGAGGTCGATTCTGACAAAGCAACTTTAGAACTTCCGGCTGAAGAAAGTGGAATAATCACTTTAAAAGCTGAAGAGGGAGATGCGGTTGCCGTTGGCGCAGTGGTTTGTTTGATAGACACAAGTGCGGCAAAACAAGAAAGCAATGCCCCAAAGATCGAAGAAAAACAAGAAGCAAAGAAAATTGAAGTAAAACAAGCACCAAAAGCAGCAACATATGCAACTGGTTCAGCTTCTCCTGCAGCTAAGAAAATTTTAGCAGAAAAAGAAATGGATGCTGCTTCGATTAAAGGAACTGGAAAAGACGGAAGAATTACAAAAGAAGATGCAGTAAAAGCGGTGCCATCAATGGGAACAATGCCTGCAAATGGTTCTAGGGAGACAGAACGCAAAAAAATGTCCATGTTACGTAGAAAAGTTGCGGAGCGTTTGGTTGCTGTGAAAAGCGAAACTGCCATGTTAACTACCTTTAATGAAGTAAATATGCAGCCGATTTTTGATTTACGTTCGCAGTTTAAAGAATCTTTTAAAGCAAAACATGGTGTTGGCTTAGGATTTATGTCTTTCTTTACGTTAGCAGTTGTAAGAGCATTAAAATTATATCCAGATGTAAATTCTATGATCGATGGCGACTTCCAAATAAAGAATGATTTTCAAGATATTTCCATTGCAGTTTCTGGACCAAAAGGATTGATGGTTCCCGTGATTAGAAATGCTGAAAATTTATCTTTTAAAGGAGTAGAATCTGAGGTAAAACGCTTGGCTATTAGAGCTAGAGACGGACAAATAACCATTGACGAAATGACGGGTGGAACCTTTACTATCACAAATGGTGGCGTTTTTGGCTCCATGTTATCGACGCCAATTTTAAACCCTCCACAAAGTGGAATTTTAGGAATGCATAACATTGTAAACAGACCGATGGCTGTCAATGGCGAAGTTGTTATTCAACCAATCATGTATGTAGCCTTGTCCTACGATCATCGAATTGTAGATGGTAGAGAATCTGTTGGTTTCTTGGTAGCGGTAAAAGAAGCTTTGGAAAATCCATTAGAGTTGTTAATGGACAACAATGCAACAAAAGCATTGGAAATGTAATCAAGTATTTAGAATCATAAGAAAAAAATCCTAAGCTTTTAGCTTGGGATTTTTTATGAAATAATTTTTAATTATTTACCTTGCTAAAAAAAGCGAAAATGCCACAAAACCCCGAATTAGAACTCGCCCTCAATTTTATCAATAAAACAGATAGAAATTTATTTATCACAGGAAAAGCAGGTACTGGAAAAACTACTTTTTTACATCAAATTAAAAACGAATCTTTAAAAAGAATGGTGATTGTAGCACCTACTGGTGTCGCTGCAATCAATGCAAAGGGCGTAACCATTCATTCGTTTTTTCAAATGCCATTTGGTCCTATTTTACCCAATCAAATAGCCAATACTTCTAATCAACAACGGAAATTTTCAAAAACTAAAATTGACATCATAAAATCCTTAGATTTGGTCATTATTGATGAAATTTCGATGGTCCGTGCAGATTTACTAGACGGTATCGACCAAGTACTGCGTCGTTACAAAAATCGAAATAAAGTATTTGGAGGGGCACAAGTTTTAATGATTGGTGATTTACAACAATTGGCTCCCGTTGTAAAACCGAATGAATGGAGTTTGCTGCAGCAACATTATAATACCGTTTATTTTTTTAGTAGTAAAGCCTATCAAGAAGCAAATGTAGTTTCTATCGAATTGAAGCATATTTATCGTCAGAAAAACGAGGATTTTATTACTGTTTTAAATGAAATTAGAAACGATGATTTATCCGAGAAATCTGCAGCTATTTTAAACAAACGCTTCAACCCAACCTTCTCTCCTACCAAAGATGATGGTTATATTACATTAACTACACACAACAAAAGAGCGCATCTGATCAACGATTCAGAATTGAACAAAATTAAACATAAAACCTCCTTTTTTGAAGCGGAAGTTTCTGGTAAGTTTAGCGAAAACGCCTATCCAAATGACGAAAAATTAGCATTAAAAATAGGTGCTCAGGTAATGTTTATTAAGAATGACTCATCCGCAGAGAAAAGGTATTTCAATGGTAAAATAGGAATTATCACAGCTATTTCTAAAGAAAATGTTACGGTACAATGTGCCAATGAAATAGAAGAAATTATTACTGAAAAAGAACTCTGGGATGCTATTAATTATACAATCAATGAAGAAACAAAAGAACTCAAAGAAGAGATTGTTGGTTCTTTTAAACAAATCCCATTACGTTTGGCTTGGGCAATTACCATTCATAAGAGCCAGGGGCTAACCTTTGAAAAAGCAATCATAGACGCAGAGGCTTCTTTTGCACATGGCCAAACCTATGTAGCGTTGAGTAGGTGTACTTCTTTAGAGGGATTGGTTTTAAAAACACCTATTTCTAGCAATGCCATTATCAATGATAAAACAGTAAATACTTTTAATGAAACAGTGGAAGAAAATCATCCTGATGAAACTATCTTAAATGAATCTGAAAAAGATTTTCAATTGAATTTAATTTCTGAATTATTTGAATATCAACTCTTTTTATATCCAATATCAAGATTGATAGACATCTATTACAAAAACAAAACAAGTATCCAAGGAGATGTCATAGATCACTTACAAACCATAAAGGATGATGGAATTGTTGCTTTAATGAAAGTATCTAACGGATTTCAAAATCAATTGAAAATGATTTCAAAAGAGTCTGTACTGCCTGAAAACAGTTCTCAAGTTCAAGAACGATTTACAAAAGCAGTTGTTTATTTCCTCAGAGAAACAATAGGTAATATTCAAAAACCACTAGATACCATTTCATTTTCCACAGATAACAAAGCTGTAAAAAAAGACTTCTCTAAACAATTTGATTCACTTCAAGAACAGTTAGAAGAAAAAATATTTGCACTTCAAAAAATGATACATGGATTTAAAGTTCAAAACTTCTTACAAGTAAGAGCTCAAGCTGTTTTACAAAAAACCGTTCCTACAAAAAAGAAAAAACTATCCTCTAAGCGAGACCCTATTTTGGCTTTAAAATTACGTGAATTGAGAGATGGAATTGCCAAAGAAGCAGGAATTGCTCACTTTCAAATTTTTACACAAGAAACATTGTACGCCCTTTGCGATCTTTTACCAAGATCTGAGAAAGAACTGTTAAAAATTTCTGGGATGGGTAAGATTCGGGTACAGAAGTACGGAGAGGATATTCTAGCCTTGATTGAAGAATATTGTAAAGAAAACGGGATCAATAGCCTCAATGAGCAAAAAAAAGAAAACAAAAAAACTACCAAACAAATTTCGTTTGAATTATTTAAATCTGGATACTCCATCAAAGAAATTGCAAAAGAGAGAAGTCTTACTTTTGGAACTGTAGAAAGTCATTTGGCTAGCTACATTCCTTCTGGAGAAATCGATGTTCTTGAATTAATCCCTCTAAAGCGGTATAAAAAAATCACCAAAGCAATAGAAGAAACTACTTTTAAAAACTTAACTGAACTCAAGGAAAAAGTAGACAACTCTTTTTCATTTATGGAACTCAGAATGGTGTTATTATCTATAGAAAACTAGAAACTACTTAATATCCTTCAAAACCAATTGCAGATTTTTATGGCCATTCCATTCGTTTTCGTCCAATGCATAAGCAACATCGAAGTCATTTTGTACAAATTCCATTTTAGTACCCAAATTAAAACCAATAGCATTAAAGGTTTTTTTATTATCTCCTTGAAAAAGATTTAGTTTCAAATGTGCTTTATTTGCACCGACTTGTTTTCCATATCCATTATCTCTGACAGATGTTGAACTAAAAACAGGTTTCATATTCAAAGGACCAAAAGGAGCCATTTGTTGAATAATTCTGAAAAATTTAGGGGTGATTTCTGAAAAATCGATGGCTGCGTCTACAGAAATCTCTGGGCTTAGTAATTTTGTATCGATCGTTCTTTTTACAACTTCTTCAAACTTATCCTTGAAATTAGTATAGTTTTCTGGACGTAAAGTAAGCCCTGCAGCATATTTATGACCCCCAAATTGTTCTATGAACTCCTCACATTCTTGAAGTGCATTATAAACATCAAACCCTTTAACAGATCTGGCAGAAGCGGCCAACATTTCGCCACTTTTGGTAAAAACAAGGGTGGGTCTGTAATATTTTTCTATCAAACGAGAGGCTACAATACCGATAACTCCTTTGTGCCAATCTTCTTGGTATACCACAGTAGAAAAACCTTTTTCTTCTTCATTGTCAATGATTTGAATAATGGCTTCATCCGTAATTTTTTTGTCTAATTCTTTTCTATCGGCATTAAATATTTCTATGGAAGCAGCAAATTCAGCTGCAGCATCAACATCCATTTCTGTTAACAATTCAACAGCATAGTTTCCATGTTTCATTCTTCCTGCAGCATTAATTCTTGGCGCAATTGTAAAAACAACGTCAGTGATTGTAAGTTCGGTCTTTTTAGTTTGCTGAATGATTGCTTTTATTCCATTGCAAGGATTTTGATTGATAACTTCTAATCCATAATACGCAAGGACTCTATTTTCTCCATTCATGGGAACAATATCTGCAGCAATAGCAGTGGCAACTAAATCTAAATAGGGAAGAAAATCTTCAATCGTTTTATGTCTAGAAACTCCTAAAGCTTGTATGAGTTTGAATCCAACTCCACAACCACACAATTCATCAAAAGGATAGGTACAGTCATTCCTTTTAGCATTTAAAACTGCGATAGCCTTTGGAATTTCTGGGCCTGGTTTGTGATGATCACAAATAATAAAGTCAATATTTTTTTTGGTGGCATAAGCAACTTTTTCAATGGCTTTAATCCCACAATCTAAAGCAATAATTAAAGAAAAATCATTGTCATAAGCAAAATCAATTCCTTTATAGGAGACTCCGTATCCCTCTGCATATCTATCTGGAATATACGTAGCGATGTTAGAATAAATTGTTTTTAAATAGGAAGAAACTAAAGAAACTGCTGTGGTTCCATCGACATCATAATCACCATAAATTAAAATATTTTCATTATTTGCGATTGCTGTTTCAATTCTCGATACAGCAACATCCATATCTTTCATTAAAAAAGGATCATGGATTTGTTCTAAATTTGGACGAAAATAATTTTTTGCAGCCTCAAATGTTTCAATATTTCTTTGACAAAGAATGGTTGCAATAGTAGAATTAACTTGAAGTTCTTTGGCTAATTTTTCTACTTTTTCTTTTTCTGGTTGTGGTTTCAATGTCCATCTCATTGCTGTAACTTTTTGGACTTAAGATACAACAATGTTTGTAACATGATAACCGATACAAGAGGAAAAACAAAAAAAAAGAAACATACCATTAAGTATCTGCAATGCTGATTAGAAGGATTAAAAAATGATTAAAAGTGACATCGCTTAAAAAAAAGGCACAAAAAATATATTATTTTTTACCGATAGTTTAAAGTTCATGGAAGAAAATTTCGATTTTTACCTCTGCAAATTGACGAAACATTTCCATTACACCGCAATATTTAGTCACTGATAAATTTACTGCTTTTTGAATTTTTTTTGGTTGTAAATCACGGTCTGTAAAATGATAATCTACTTTTACTTTATTGTAAAACTTGGGATGTTCGTCTGTCAATTCTGCAGTAACATCAATCTTAAAATCCGCAACTTCAGCATGCATTTTTTTTAACAAAGAAGCTACATCCAAACCTGAACATCCTGCCAAAGAGGATAGCATTAGGGCTTTAGGCGCAAAACCAACGGTATCTCCATTGTCATCAGAATTATTAAACATAATTAACTTATGTTCACTAGGATTATCACTTTCAAATTCATTCTTTTTTTTCCAAGTAGTTGTTACAATGTTTGTGGTCATTTTTAAAATTTTTAAAATCGTATTTTTAAAATTGAAAATAGTAATTTATAATTATAAGCTTGTACAAAAATAAAATATAAAATATAAAAATACGGCACTCGTAACACCTTTATTTGCAGAACGCGATTCAGAAACCAAAAAACTTGAACACTCTATTCTAAATCATTGTATATCTTTCAAAAATTTACTGTATTAGAGAAGGGTTTAGTCGTGTTTTAGTTGCTTTTTTAAAAAACAACTGATATTAATTGTATTTTAGAATTAAAAATTACATCAATGAAAAAGACGTTACTTCTAATCATTCTTATAATCCCCTACCTCTTATTTTCTCAAATACAACTTGGTAATACAATTTCTGGAGATTCTCCTTATGAATCCTTTGGAAGAGCCTTATCGATAAATAATGACGGTACTAGGGTCGCTATAGGGGGTTCCCACAACGATATTGGTGGTGATAACGCAGGTCACGTAAGAGTTTTTGAATATACCAACGGTGCTTGGAGTCAATTAGGAAATGATATTTTGGGAGAATATCCTGGTGATACCTCGGGAACTTCTGTATCTATCAGTAATGACGGAACAATCGTTGCTATCGGGGCAAAAGGAAATGAGGATAATGGGAATAATGCAGGTCATGTAAGAGTGTACAAATATGAAAATAATTCATGGAATCAGTTGGGAGGGGATATTGATGGAGAAACTGATGACCAATTAGGGATTAATCTATCCATGAGTAATGATGGAACTATTGTAGGGATCGCCTCTCCCTACAATAGTAGTGGAACAGACTCGGGGCATACTCGAGTGTATCAATATGCTAATGGATCTTGGAGTCAATTAGGAGACGACATTGAAGGAGAAACGGTAAATGACAATTCAGGAACTTCCATCTCTATGAACGGTAATGGAACCATCATTGCTATTGGTGCGGATAGTAATGATGGAAACGGAAGAGATTCAGGACATACTCGGGTGTATCAATACAACAACGGAACATGGATACAGATGGGAACCGATATTGATGGAGAAGCAAGGGATGATAATTCAGGAATTAGTGTATCGATGAGCGATGATGGAACTAGCGTCGCTATTGGAGCGAATGAGAATGATGGGAATGGAAGTAATTCAGGACATACTAGAGTATATCAATACGCTAGTGGTGCATGGATACAATTAGGAAATGACATAGATGGAGAGGCAGTTACAAACTATTCAGGAACTGCCGTATCAATGAACAATGATGGAACTAGCGTTGCTATTGGAGCGTATCTAAATAGTGGAAACGGTTCTTATTCAGGCCATACTCGCGTCTATAAATACTCAGAAGGATCCTGGAATCAGCTAGGAAGCGATATAGATGGAGAAGGTATTGGACACAATGCTGGTATTGCGGTATCAATGAGTGGTAATGGTTCTAAAATAGCTATTGGAAACAGTATCGGGAACGTTAATATATATGAATTTCTAATGCCCCCAAAAATAAGCAATGTGTCCTTAGCAGGTAACAATAGTAGCGTAACTGTAACTACAGATTCAAATGTATACAATACAAATAGCGGTTCTGGTGATTTAGAGGCTGCTGATTTCATTTTTAGTATTTCTGGGGGGGATGCTGCACTCTCAAGCTCGACTCCAACCAGTATTTTTAAAACTTCACAAACTAAATGGATATTAGGTGTTGGATTATCTGGCGCTCCTTCAGGAGAAGAAATCCTAACAGTAAGTCCTGTTGCAAACTCAATTTTTAATACTGCTGGAATGGAGATGGAAACATCACAAAATAACAATACCGCTACTTTAAATTTAATCATCCCTACTTTTGATGCAGTTCAGCTATCAATTGACAATACAAATGTTACTATTACTGCGAGTGAGGCACTTTATACAAATTCAAATTCATCTGGTGCTCTAGAAACATCAGACTTTGTATTTAATCTTACTGGAGGTAGCGCAACCCTATCTTCTACCACACCCAATTCTATATCGACGAATGGCTTAATAACCACACTGGGAATACCTCTTTCTGGCATACCAGATGGGTCTGAAATTTTAAAAGTGAATCCGTCATCTGATACAGCAATTTACAATGGAACAAATACGGCGCTCTCAAAAAACATAATGAGTACCGGAGTTCAATTAAACCCAATGACGATTTCAGCAAATTCCATAACAACATCGGAAATAACCAATGCAGGATCCTTAATAGTAGATAGCTTGGTATTTGATGGAACAAACATTGGCCATAGTGATGATAATGATTTGATAACACTTGCAAATGGATCATTTACGGTAGCAGGAGACATTTACGTTTCCTCAGATGCTAGACTGAAATCTAATATCATCGCACTTGAACCAACTCTTACTAACTTGATGCAAATAGAAGCAAAGCGGTATACTATAAAAGCAGACAAAGAGCAAAAAGAAAAAATTGGTTTGATCGCACAAGAAGTACAAAAAGTATTTCCGGAATTGGTCGATGAAGATAAAAACGGTATGCTTGCTCTAAATTACCAGGGATTGATCCCTATACTAATTAAAGCACTGAAAGAACAAAATGAAATTCATAAAGATCTTGAAAATCAAATATCTAAGATAGAAAAACTCATTAACAACTAAATTTATAATCATGAAATATTATAACGTAATTCTTTTTCTAATTCCCTTCTGTAGTTTTTCACAAGACTATTCGTTTTCTTCATTGAATATATCAGGGTCACTCACTTCCAGTTCTCTAACAGTTGATAATATCTTGGTGAATGAAGTATCAATTGGTCTTAACTCTGATCCCGATATCGTTACATTATCAAATGGAACAGTTTCCTTTAAAAACGAGATCAAAACTACTTCAGATGCGAGAGTTAAAAATAACATTAAATCTTTGGGGCCTTCACTAGAGATGATTTTAAAAATTCAGCCAAAAAAATACAATATGCTCGAAAAAAAAACTCAAGGAACAAAAATGGGTGTTTTAGCACAAGATGTGAAAAAGATTTTTCCGCAACTTGTAACGATGGATAAAAATAAAATGCTTGCTGTGAACTATCAAGGATTGATTCCTTTGCTAATAAATTCATTTCAGGAACTAAATCACAAAAACACAGAGTTAAGTGATCGAATCAAAAACTTAAAAAAAATAATTGCTGAAAAAAATTAAACACTCTTGTTAAAAAATTTGTTTAGCATTTCTGTAAATAAATCCCTTAAAAGGACCTACTTCTTCCCCTCTACCACGATTACAATTTCTCCTTTTGGAGGTTTTGATTCATAATGAGCTAACACTTCAGAGGCGCTTCCTCTGACCGTTTCTTCAAACATTTTTGTAAGTTCTCTGGACACTGAAACAACTCTATCTGTTCCAAAATATGCTACAAAATGACCGAGTGTTTTCAATAATTTATGAGGCGATTCATAAAAAATCATTGTTCGATGCTCATTGGCTAAAAATAACAACCGTGTTTGTCTTCCTTTTTTGACAGGTAAAAAACCTTCAAAAACAAATTTTTCATTTGGCAAACCAGAATTGACCAACGCTGGAACAAAAGCTGTAGCCCCTGGCAAACAGTCTACTTCAATCTTATTTTCGACACAAGCTCTCGTTAATAAAAAACCAGGATCTGAAATTGCAGGAGTTCCAGCGTCAGATATTAACGCACAGGTTTCTCCATTTTTTAATCGATTTAAAATACCTTCAATAGAACGATGTTCATTGTGCATGTGGTGGCTATGCATTTGAGTCATAATCTCAAAATGTTTTAATAGTTTCCCACTTGTACGGGTGTCTTCTGCTAAAATAAAATCGACTTCTTTTAAAACACGAATTGCTCTAAATGTCATGTCCTCTAGATTCCCGATTGGGGTGGGGACTAAATATAACTTACTCATAATTAAATAGATTCATAGGTTTCTAAAGTAATATCTGAAATAATATCTCCTGTGTGTTTTGTAGAAAGTGGTTCAAATAATAAAAGATGAACTTCTTCTTTCGCAATCGGTTTGTGCAACACACCTTTTGGAACGATGTAAAATTCGCCTTGCTGTAACGTAACTGTTTTATTCGTTAATTCAATATCCAGTGATCCTTTGACAACCATAAAAAGTTCGTCTTCATGATCGTGTTTATGAAAAACAAATTCGCCCTTTATTTTGGCCAATAAAACTTGTTGTCCGTTTAATTCGCCCACTTTTTTTGGAGACCAATAATCTGAAAACAACTGAAACTTCTCTTGAATATTAATAACACTCATAAAAACAAACTTACAAAGAATTGTACGGATTATACACTCGCAATTACAGCAATTATCGGGACACTTTATTATAAAATAAAAGCAGCTTAGAAAAACAGCAGGTTTCTGTTTAGAAATGAACCCACAAAATATTATTATTCAATTGAAAATGTTTAATTTTGTAGCTCATTAAAAGATAAAAAATGTACAGAAGTCATTCTTGCGGGGAATTAAGAGCAGCACATATAAACACAGAAGTAACTTTATCCGGATGGGTTCAGAAATCTCGCGACAAAGGTTTTATGGTTTGGGTAGATTTACGCGATCGTTATGGAATTACGCAATTGATTTTTGATGAAGAGCGTACCTCAAAGGAAATGATAGAAAAAGCAAAATCTTTAGGAAGAGAATTTGTAATACAAGTAACAGGAACTGTTATTGAACGCGAATCTAAAAACACCCGAATATCAACAGGAAATATTGAAGTACTAGTTGCTTCTTTAAAAATCTTAAATGAAGCCTTAACTCCCCCATTTACAATAGAAGATAAAACAGATGGTGGAGAAGATATCAGAATGAAATATAGGTATCTTGATATCAGAAGAAATCCGGTAAAAGACAGTTTAATCTTTCGCCATAAAGTTTCAATGGAAGTTCGTAAATACCTGTCTGATCAAGAATTTATTGAAGTAGAAACTCCTTATTTAATAAAATCTACCCCAGAGGGAGCAAGAGATTTTGTTGTTCCTTCAAGAATGAATGAAGGTCAATTTTATGCTTTACCTCAATCTCCACAAACATTCAAACAACTCCTAATGGTTGGTGGAATGGATAAATATTTTCAGATTGTAAAATGCTTTAGAGATGAAGATTTACGTGCAGACAGACAACCAGAATTTACACAAATTGATTGTGAAATGGCATTTGTAGAGCAAGAAGATATTTTAACAATTTTTGAAGGATTGACGCGTCACTTATTAAAAGAAATAAACGGAGTTGATGTGACAACATTCCCAAGAATATTGTACGATGACGCAATGAGATTATATGGAAATGACAAGCCAGATATTCGATTTGAAATGAAGTTTGGCGAGTTAAACTCGGTTGCGCAACATAAAGAATTTGGTGTTTTTAACAATGCTGAATTGGTGGTAGGGATTGCTGTTCCCGGCGGAAATAAATACACAAGAAAAGAAATAGATAAATTAATTGACTGGGTAAAAAGGCCTCAGGTCGGCGCTTTAGGGATGGTCTATTGTAGGGTAAATGATGACGGATCTTTTAAATCTTCCGTAGATAAATTTTACACGCAAGAAGACTTGGCTCAATGGGCAGCAACTACTAATGCAAAACCAGGAGATTTGATTTGTATATTATCGGGTAAAACCAATAAAGTCAGAGCTCAATTATCTGCATTAAGAATGGAATTAGCAGAACGTTTAGGATTGAGAGATCCAAAAGTATTTGCTCCTTTATGGGTTATTGATTTCCCATTATTAGAATTGGATGAAGAAACAGGTCATTATCATGCGATGCACCATCCTTTTACATCTCCAAAACCAGGACAAATGGAATTATTAGATACCAATCCAGGAGATGTGAAGGCAAATGCATATGATTTAGTTCTCAATGGAAATGAGATTGGCGGTGGTTCAATTCGTATTCATGATAAGCACATTCAGGCAACCATGTTACGCCATCTAGGATTTACTGAAGAAGATGCAAAAGCACAATTTGGATTCTTAATGGATGCCTTTGAATATGGAGCTCCACCTCATGGTGGTTTGGCATTTGGGCTGGATAGATTGGTTGCAATTTTAGGAGGTCAAGAAACCATTAGAGATTTTATTGCCTTTCCAAAAAACAATTCAGGTCGTGATGTGATGATTGATGCACCTGCATTTTTAGACGAACATCAACTCAAGGAATTAAGTTTAAAATCTGATATTCAAGCCTAAAAAATAAAAAACGAATTGGAGTGATTATAAAAAATGAACGCAAATAGTTTTACAAAAATCATGAGTTTAAAATCTAACAAAGAGTTAGAAATTATTCTTAAGGAAAAAAACGACTATAACCAAGAAGCAATTCAAGCGGTAGTTTGGGAAATGGAAGTTCGAAATTTAATTCAGAAAACGGATGATTTGTATAAAGACACTTTTAGAGAAAAAGTAGTCACAGAAATCGTTGAAGAACCTCTAGATCAGGAGGACAATCTTTCTAGTGAGACGTTGTTACCTGAATTGTATTCTAAAAGAGCCATTCAAGGTTTTACTCTTTTTTTTTCGACAATATTCGGAGTTCTTTTATTAATGCAAAATTTAAAAGAAATGAACAAACCTGTGGCAAGAAATCAAGTGCTTTTTTTTGGAATTGCATATACTGCGATTTCGGCAATACTTTTGAATTATCTTCCTAAGATGTTTTTTGTCACCCTGTTGTTCAACATGATTGGGTATGCTATTTTATCGGAATTTTTTTGGAATAAAAATTTGGGCAATAAGCTTGCATACCAAAAGAAAGAAATCTGGAAACCTCTAATAATTTCATTCACTATCATGCTTTTATTATTATTATTACAGTTTTTACCTCAAATTTTAGGGGTGTAAAACTTTAATGTTAAGGACCTAAACCCAGGGTTCTTCATTTATTTCGAGTTGTTTTTGACTGGACAAAACTATTTTTGAATTTTGTTCTGTTTCTCCAATTTTCAAACAAGAAAACAACAAAAAACACATCTCCAAATCATTGATATCTAGAAGATAAAGGTGCGTAGTATGGTACTGATTTTCATCTAAAATAGACGCATCGAATTCAGCAATTTTATTTCCATTTTTAAAAACAGATATTTTCTTTTTGTAGTGAACCTTTACAACATAAATCACTTGATCTACCTCAATTGAATAGATTGTTTTTCTATTGTTTAAAGAAATTAGTTCCTGTACATCCTCAGAACGATCTCTGATTGTGTAAACCATTTTCCATTTCCAAAACTGAAACTTTTTGTTGATTGAATATTTTTTTTTCCTTTCAGAATTAAAAAGTTCAGAACCAAACTTCCCAAAATCCATAAACCAACTAGAAGAATATTGTTTTTCTTCAGAAGCATATAAATTTAACGTATTATTGAAATGTTGTATTTGAAATTGTTTTTTAGTTGGCATTGTATATGTTTCTTATAAGATTTAGATACGGGTCTGGAAAATAGTAAAAATAGCAGCCGTGATTTAAAGTGTTCTCATCTTTTTTTCAAAAATATAAAATTGATTCAAAACGTAGTCGTTTTATGAGTACTATCTGAATTAAAAATGCAATTACCCCCTTTATTAGTAGCATGCTAAAGAAATCACGTTCATTTGAATAAAAAAAGAAATTAAACAGATAACTTTTGTAATTTTACACAATGAAATTAGCGTTAAAAATAATGTTTGTTATCTTTTTAATTTGGATGGCGATTGGAATCTATTTAAGTAATACTGGACACGAAAAAGCAGAAATTGTTATGGGTCTGGGAGTATTTTACTTTTCTTTTTTATTCATGCCTTTTTTTATTTATTACAGGTACAGAGATGGTAAGTATAAAAAGTATATTTTAAATGATCAAAAGTTAAGAGACGCATTTAATCAACAAGATAAAAATTAATTTTCCTTGTTTATATCCACATTAATAAAATAAAACCAATTTGTATTGACGTTTTTTTTTGTGTTTTTTCAAATCAAATCTTCGTATTTTTGTAATCTATGATAGACCAACGTAAAGTTACCTCTGAAAAAGCAATTTTAATCGGAATAATATCTCAGCAACAAGATGAAATTCAATCTACAGAATATTTAGATGAATTAGAGTTTTTAACAATGACCGCTGGAGGAGTCGCCGTAAAACGTTTTGTACAAAAGATGGAAAAACCCAATCCTAAAACTTTTTTAGGGGCTGGTAAATTAGAAGAAGTAAGAGACTATATAATATCAAACACTATCGGTACAGCTATTTTTGATGATGAATTATCCCCAGCTCAAATACGAAATATAGAAAAAGTTTTGGATTGTAAAATTTTAGACAGAACCAATCTTATCTTAGATATTTTTGCACAAAGAGCACAAACAAGTTCCGCTAAAACACAAGTTGAATTGGCGCAATGTCAATACTTATTACCCCGTTTAACAAGACTCTGGACACACCTTGACAAGCAAAAAGGAGGAATTGGAATGCGAGGTCCGGGAGAAACTGAAATAGAAACAGACAGACGTATTATCCGCGAGAAAATCACACTGTTAAAAAAGAAATTACTGACCATTGATAAACAAATGGCTGTGCAACGAAAAAACCGTGGAAAAATGGTTAGAGTTGCCCTAGTTGGGTATACAAATGTTGGTAAATCTACTTTAATGAATGTAATTAGCAAGAGTGATGTTTTTGCAGAGAATAAATTATTTGCAACTTTAGATACCACTGTTAGAAAAGTAGTGATTAAGAACATTCCATTTTTATTAACCGACACTGTTGGTTTTATAAGAAAACTACCTACACAACTCGTAGAGTCTTTTAAATCTACCTTAGATGAAGTTCGAGAAGCAGACTTACTACTACATATTGTAGATATTTCTCATCCTAATTTTGAAGATCACATTGCCTCTGTAAATTCAATTTTAAATGATATAAAATGCGCAGATAAGCCTTCTCTATTAGTGTTTAATAAGATCGATGCCTATGCTCATGAAACCATAGAGGAAGATGACCTTGTTACAGAAAAAGAGAAAAAACATTTTACACTTCAAGACTGGAAAAAAACCTGGATGAACGATTATGAGGTAGCATCCATCTTTATTTCTGCCCTAAACAAAAGAAACCTAGAGAAATTTAAAGAGGAAACTTATGAAGAAGTTAAAAAAATTCACACACAACGTTTTCCTTATAATGACTTTTTGTATTATGAATACAAGGGTGAAGATGCCTAATTTTAGCGGTTTTTATAAACCTTCTTTTCATGAAAACTATAATTTAATCCCAGTCCAAATAATTCTCTAAACTGAGCGTTACCGGAAGCATTATCATCTAGGATCGTGTGTGCGGTAAGATGCATTTTAACAAACTTATTTACCTTGAACCGAATGTTGACTTGGTACTCTATATCTATATTTTTCGGCTTGTTTAAATAATCAGAGTAAATCGTTATTATATTTTCCATCTCTATATTATCCATGATACTCAACTTGTAATATCCAGATAGATTGAAACCCAAACTAAAAGCTACGTTTTTCCCTTCTTTTACCCCAAATTTACCTGAAAAATCGTCATCAACAAAAGTAAACCTAGCTGAAGCTGGAGCTATATTTAGGTTTAAATTATCAGATTTTTTCCACAATACACCGGGACCTAAGCTCAAATATGCAGGTGAAAAAAAAGCTGAAACTAACTCATTAGACGATTCGCTGTAATTATAACCTCTTGCGTATTGTGTTTTAAAATTAATGAAATTAGAAAAAAACCAATTTTTTTCTCTCGATCTTATACCAAATAAAGAATTTATTTCTAAACGATCGTTTGTTTTTCTATATCCTTTTTCACTTACATAACTTAATCCGTAACCTGTTAAAATTCTAGTATCCCAGTTTATAAGCTTTTTCTTGTAATTAAAATCATAATTGATATTAAGGTCTCCTGCAATTGTGTTTTCTCCACCTGAAGCCCAGTTGGCAAATGAAGATTGATTAAAGATAAAAGTAAATCTACCATGAATTTTCCATACGGGAACTGGCAAACTATCCTTTTTCTTTTGTTGCGCGTATAAGGATGAAGAAATAAGAAATAAGAATAGCAATACTATTTTTCTCATTTTATAAAATTAAATATGGTTTCATTAAACTGAAATAAAATTATTTTTTTGCTTTATAAATAGGGAGAGTCGAACACGCTTCGCCAAACATAATAGATTTTACAATGGGTTGTAATTTTTCTATTAAAAAGGCATACGCTGAATCTGGTATCGGCTTATTTGAACATCCTTTAATAATCACAGGAAGATCGATGTAGTCTTTAAAATCTATGAAACTAATTAACTCCTGATAAATGGTTGTTTCCAATACTTCTAAATTTCCAATAACTACTTTATTTGCAAAAGAAGTCAATTCTGAAGCGACTAGCATAAATGCCCATGAAGGAATAATTGCATCCGCAGAGCAAGAAATAGCAACAAAAGAATTTTTGTATTGAGACCAATCATGGTTTTTTACAGAGGCTCTAAAGTCTTTCTCTTTTAAAATCAATTCTTGAAATAACCAATCTTTAATATCAAATACAACTCTTTTCCCCTCTGGATAAATTTCTTCTAGATCAAAGGTTTTTAATTTACTATTTGAGATTCTATTTATAATTTCTTCTGCCATTTTACTTGATACATAAATTTAAAGCATCCCTAATTCTAGTTTCGCTTCTTCACTCATCATTTCTTGAGTCCAGGTTGGGTCGAAAGTGATTTCAACTTCACAATCTTCAATTTCTTTCAAGGTTTTTACTTTGTCTTCAATCTCTACGGGCAAACTTTCTGCAACAGGACAATTTGGAGATGTTAAGGTCATTAGGATTTTTGCATTGTTTTCTTCTGATACAAAAACATCATAAATTAGCCCTAATTCATAAATATCTACAGGTATTTCTGGATCATATATCGTTTTTAAAACACCTACGATTTTATCTCCTATTTCTTCTAATTCTTTATCTGTCATTTTTAAACTCTTAATTTACTAATTTTGTTTGCTGAGCAATTGCGTATAGTTTTATTTGTTTGATCATCGAAACCAAACCATTTGCTCTGGTAGGAGACAAATGTTCCTTTAGTCCAATTTCATCAATAAAATTTGTTTCTGTCGTTAAAATATCTGCAGGCTTCTGACCAGAATACACTCGCAATAAGAGCGCTGCTATACCCTTTGTGAGAATGGCATCGCTATCTGCAGAATATTTTATCGTCTCATTTTCTAATTCAGAATAGAGCCAAACTTTAGACTGACAACCTTTTATTAAATTTTCATCTAATTTAAACTTATCGTTAATTATTGGTAATGATTTTCCTAAATCAATCATATATTCATAACGATCCATCCAATCATCGAACATAGAAAACTCCTCAATAATTTCTTGTTGTATTTCTTTGATAGTCATTTTTAAAACTTATTTTTGCGATAGTATATACTATCTTTTAAAAAGGTAAAAATACGATAAAAAAGCATTAAAATCGCTTTGTTAAAGATAAAGTAAATAGAATACTAATTTTGTTAATCAATCATATAGTATGCTGATTAACACATGAAATCCCTTCTTGATAGAAGGTTTTAACTGTATATGAATAAATTATTAGCAGTAGGTACGGTCGCATTTGATGCTATTGAAACCCCTTTTGGAAAAACGGATAAGATACTGGGTGGCTCCGGAACATTTGTAGGCTTAGCGGCAAGTCAATTTGGAGTAAAAACAGGAATTGTTTCTGTGGTTGGTGGAGATTTTCCATCATCTCATATAGAAATGATGAATTCCAAAGGAATCGACACCAAAGGAATCGAAATTATTAAAGAAGGAAAAACGTTCTTCTGGAGTGGTAAGTATCATAATGATATGAACTCAAGAGATACTTTGATTACAGAATTAAATGTATTAGAAAATTTCACACCTGTTGTTCCTGATGAATTTAAGGATGCTACCATCGTAATGTTAGGAAACTTACACCCCTTAACACAAGCATCTGTTCTAGATCAAATGACAAAAAAACCAAAGCTAGTCGTTCTAGATACAATGAATTTCTGGATGGACATTGCTTTGAAAGATTTACACACTGTTCTAAAAAGAGTGGATGTAATTACGATTAATGATGAAGAAGCTCGCCAATTATCTGGAGAATACTCACTAGTTAATGCGGCTAAAAAAATCCATGAAATGGGACCAAAATATGTCGTTATTAAAAAGGGAGAACATGGTGCTTTGTTATTTAATAACGAGAACATGTTTTATGCACCTGCTTTGCCTCTAGCAGAAGTATTTGACCCAACTGGTGCAGGAGACACCTTTGCAGGTGGTTTTTGTGGATACCTATCAAAGGTAGAAAATATTTCTTTTGAAAATATGAAAAGTGCAATTATATATGGTTCTAATTTGGCCTCTTTCTGTGTAGAGAAATTTGGTACAGAACGCCTACAAGAGCTTACAAATATTGAAGTTAAAGATCGTCTAGAAGCTTTTAAAGAATTAACACAATTTGATATCAATATATCTTAATTTTAATCCGCAGTTTTGTCTGCGGATTTTTTTTTACAATAACATAAAATGACAAATACAAATGAGTGATGCTATCAAACACGAATGTGGAATTGCACTTGTTCGATTAAAAAAACCATTACAATTTTATAAAGATAAATACGGTTCTGCTTTTTATGGAATAAATAAAATGTATTTATTAATGGAAAAACAGCACAATCGTGGCCAAGATGGCGCTGGTTTTGCGAGTGTTAAAATTAATGTAGAACCAGGTACAAGGTATATTAGTAGAGTTCGTTCTAACAAATCACAACCGATACAAGATGTTTTTGGTCAAATTAATGATCGTTTGAATGGTGTTTTGGAGCAAAACCCTGATAAAAAAGACGATGTTGCTTGGCAAGAAGAACATATGCCTTATGTTGGAAATCTATTTTTAGGACATGTTCGTTATGGAACTTTTGGAAAAAACAGCATAGAAAGTGTTCACCCTTTTTTACGTCAAAGTAACTGGAGACATAAAAACTTAATCGTAGCGGGTAATTTTAACATGACAAATTCTAAACAAATGTTAGAAGAATTGGTTGAGTTAGGTCAGCACCCAAAAGAATTTACAGATACTGTAACTGTAATGGAAAAAATTGGTCATTTTTTAGAAGATGAAGTGGCTAAACTATATCAAAAAGCAAAGAAAAAAGGGTTTAGTAAAAGAAATGCTTCTCCTTATATCGAAGAAAAATTAAATCTTAAAAAAGTATTAAAAAGATCTTCCAAAAACTGGGACGGTGGGTATGCAATGGCTGGTTTAGTTGGACACGGAGATGCTTTTGTGTTAAGAGATCCTAATGGAATTAGGCCCACCTACTTTTATGAAGATGAAGAGGTGGTGGTTGTGGCATCAGAAAGACCTGTTATTCAAACAGTTTTCAATGTAAAAATTGACAACATAAAAGAATTAGAAAGAGGTCATGCACTAATTATCAAAAAAAGTGGAAAAACATCCATAAAATTAGTGAATGAACCTAAAGAAAAATTAGCCTGTTCTTTTGAACGTATTTATTTTTCTAGAGGGAGTGATGCCAGCATCTACGAGGAACGAAAAAATCTCGGAAAACTAGTCTTTCCAAAAGTTTTAAACGCTATCAATAGTGATATTTCAAATACTGTTTTTTCTTTCATCCCAAACACAGCAGAAACTTCTTTTTATGGGATGACAGAAGCTGCTGAAGATGTCTTAAACAAACAAAAAACCACCAAAATTTTAACTGGAGGAAAAAGTTTATCTGCAGAAAAAGTTACTGAAATTTTATCTGAAAGACCTCGTTTTGAGAAAATTGCTATTAAAGATGCAAAATTAAGAACCTTTATTGCCGATGATAGTAGTAGAGATGATTTAGTCGAACATGTTTATGACGTTACCTATGGAGTTGTAAAACCTACTGATAACCTGGTTATTATTGATGATAGTATTGTTAGAGGAACAACCCTAAAGAAAAGTATTATCAAAATATTAGATAGACTGGGTCCTAAAAAAATAGTGATCGTTTCTTCAGCGCCACAAATTCGTTACCCAGATTGTTATGGGATAGACATGGCTAGAATTGACGCTTTCATTGCTTTCAAAGCAGCTTTAGAACTTCTTAAAGATACAAATCAATACCATATTGTTGAGGATGTTTATAAAAAATGTAAGGAACAAGAGTCTAAAATAGATACAGAAATTGTAAATCATGTAAAAGAAATATACTCTCCTTTTTCAGCTGAAGAAATCTCAAAAAAGATTGCAGAAATGTTAAAGACAGAAGATATTAAAGCATCGATAGAAGTTATTTATCAATCTATTGAAGGGTTACATACTGCATGTCCTGAGAATTTAGGTGACTGGTATTTTACCGGAAATTACCCTACACCCGGCGGAAAGAGAGTTGTAAATCAAGCATATATAAACTTTTACGAAGGAAATAATACAAGAGCCTACTAATTTAATTATTTGAAAATAATAATAGTCAATTTATTTAATTGACTCGAATATATTTCCATTTAAAAATGTATTGAGTACCCTAAAATAAAAAAAAGAGCTCATCTTAATTGATGAGCTCTTTTTTACCTTTTAAAATTTTAAAGTAAGGTTGATACAGAGAAATCATTTTTTCTCAAAAATTGCTAATTAGAAAATTCTTCCGTAAAGTTGGTTACTACCTTCTTAATAACAGTGTCAATTCTTTCTGAGTTAACATCATATTTGAGACTGATCCCTTTTTTCTCTGGAAATTGTTCTATGGTGACCGTTGTCGATGGAAAGGCAAAATCTACACCCAATCCTTTGGCTAATTTTACAATAGCGATATGCAATCTGTGTTTTGAGGATTGCTCAATACCCCATGCCAAGCTTTTAAAATATACATTTACCATTACTAACAGAGCAGAATCTCCAAATCCTGTAAACTCAACATTAAAAGAATCTGAACGAGTTTCTGGGTGTGCAATTATAATTTCTCTAACTCCTTTTACAAAAGCTTCAATTAATTCTGGTGGGGTATCATACCGCAAACCTAAATTAGTATTGTATCTTCTAAACAATCGCAACCCTTTATTATTGATAACAATTTCAGATAATTTACTATTAGGAATTTGATAAACTGAAGTATCTGCAGCACGAACACTTGTAGATCTAAAACCAACTTTTTCAACAGTTCCTACAACCTCTCCTGCCTCTATCCAATCTTCTATATGAAACGGTTTGTCGAGAAAAATCATGATGGTTCCAATTAAGTTTTTAACAGTGTCTTGAGACGCCAAGGCAACTGCTAAACCACCAATTGTTGCTCCTGCTAACATTGTTGCAGCATCAACTCCAAAGAGAATCAACAGTCTAAAAAGACCAATTACAATCACTAGTCCAGTAAAAAAACTGCGCAATATGGGAACTAACTGATCATCTAATCTACCATGTGTTTTTTCAGCAAACTGTCCATAAATAAACATGACAACTTTCACTAGCTTTAGGAAAACATAAATCCAAAATACCGTTTTGGCTATATTCAAACATAAAAACACCCAGGTATTCACAGGCAATCCAAATTGAAGCGAAGGAAAGAGTTTATCTATAAAAGCGACTCCTACTAATAGGCTTATTGGGTGTGCCAATTGCTTTAACACTTTATTTACCTCTAAATTGGTGTTTTTTGTAATTTGCTGTTGAATTCTTCTTAAGACGAAAAAAGCAATTCCTTTTACAATTAAAAAGATAAAATATCCCAGGGTCAATAGGATTAAAAAACCGATAAACTGCCATAACTCAATACCCAATATTTTTTTGTGGCCCGAAACTGGAATTAAGTTTTCTAATTCCTGAACATACCAGGGATACACTTCTTTGTAAATACGTTCTATTTTTGATAGGGTCTCGGATGAATAATACCATTTATCTCCTATCTTTTCAACATAGATCTGAGGCATTCTTTGAGGAAACAAAACGTATTTAAAATAGGAAGAATAGCCAATGGTATCTTTATGATTTGGATTTACGGGTATTTTATTTACATCTACATATAAACCTTTACCATCTAGTACTTGTTTTATTTTAATTGCTTTTTTAATTGCCTGCTCTTCAGGGAGTCCTAAAATTGTTTTTGCTGCTTTCTGAGGATCGAAAGAATCCGATTGCAAAAAATACAGGTGTGTATACACTGTTGCATGAGGATTGCTTATATCAACACGAATACTGTCTTGAGCAATGCTGAACATTGGCAACAATAAAAGACACCACAAATAATTTTTCATATTTACTTTATTAAAATACGTTTATCAATGACAAATTTAATCTTTTTTATTTTTATACGAATTAAGGTGTGATACGAAAAGAACTCTTTTTTAAAGAACAAAAAAAGTGATAAGAAGAACAAGTCTTATATGACAACTACTGCTAATCCTGATACCAACTGGCATATTTTACGTAATTATCAGCAATTCTATCAATCTCTCCCGAGATGAGTTCTTGCGATATATCTTTTACTTTTTTAGCAGGTATTCCTGCATAAATACTTCCACTTTCTACGTGTGTGTTTTTAGTTACAACAGCACCTGCTGCAATAATAGAGTTAGATTCTATGACACAGTCATCCATGATGATACTTCCCATGCCAATCAACACATTATCGTGAATTGTACACCCATGAACCAATGCATTATGACCAATTGAAACGTTGTTACCTATATTTGTGGGCGATTTCAAATAGGTTGCATGAATGACTGCGCCATCCTGAATATTCACTTTATTCCCAATTTTTATATAGTGAACATCACCACGAATTACGGCATTAAACCAAACACTACATTCTGATCCTAGAGAAACTTCACCTACAATTGTAGCGTTTTCAGCAATAAAACAATCTTTTGGTATCTGTGGGTAGTTGCCGTTTACAGGTTTTATTATTTTCATAACTATTATATATCAATGCTTATGACCAATCCTTCATTACTTCTAACATTAAAAACTGTTTGATCTTCAAAGAGTAAATATTGCCCTTTAATACCCACCAACTTCCCTTTATATGATGGCGTTTTTACCAAATTTAAACTTGTAGGTTTGAGTGGATATTGTTTAACAGGAAAATTTAAATTGGTTTCAGTATTATGTTCAAGAACATATTCTTTGACCTCATCGGGTATAAATTCTTTTAACTTTTCTCTCCATTCTATTAAATTTACATCCTCAATGTCATTCTTCAGCATTTTTCGCCAGTTGGTTTTATCAGCTACATGATTTTTTAAAGCAACCTCAGTAATTCCTGCTAAATAACGATTGGGAACTTCAACAATTTCAATAGCGGCATGTGCTCCTTGATCTATCCAACGCGTTGGAACCTGAGTCTTTCTTGTAACACCAACTTTTACGTTACTGGAATTGGCTAAATAAACAATGTGAGGAGTTAACTGAACGGATGTTTCGTAGACTAGATTCCGATCCTCTATTCCTAAATGCGCCTTACTTAATTCAGGTCTCATGATCCAATCACCTGCATTGGGAGTGTCAAAAAAACAAGACTTACAGAACCCTTGTCTATAAATTTGCTTTTCTAAATGGCAATTTAAACATTCATATGTAATGAAATTGATCTCTATTTCTTTATCTAACAATTGATTCATATTGATAAAATCAGATTCCATCTCTAAATAATACTGAATTTCATCAGCATTTTCTGTCCACATTTTTTTTAAAACTCCTTGATAGTTCATAGAAAAGATTTTACTATTTTAGTTTTCGATTTAAAAGGGATCTTCTTTTATAATCGAACTTAACAAATTTACGAATTTCTATGGCGTTTCAAATTATCAATTCTATAATTTCTTGGTTTTTAAAGAAACGGAAACATCAAATTGAGTTGTTTTTAAAATATCCTGAAAATGTTCAAGAGGAATTACTTTTAAAACTTATAAACAAAGCTAAAAACACAACATTTGGGATAGATAAAGAATTCTCATTGATCGAAAATTACACAGATTTTTCCGAAAATGTTCCCATTCAGAAATACGAAAGTTTTGAACCCCTCATTGAAAGATCTAGAAAAGGAGAGCAAAATTTATTTTGGCCGACAGATATCAAATGGTTTGCAAAATCAAGTGGAACTACAAACGCAAAAAGTAAATTTATCCCTGTTTCTGACGAAGCTTTGGAATATTGTCACATGAAAGCAGGTAAAGACATGTTGTGTTTGTATATCAACAACAATCAAAATACACAGCTTTTCACAGGTAAAAGTTTGCGTTTAGGGGGAAGTTCTGATGTTTACAAAGACAACAATTCTTATTTCGGCGATTTGTCTGCTATTATCATAGAAAACATGCCTTTATGGGCAGATTTTAGCTCTGCTCCAAGTCAAGAGGTTGCATTAATGAGTGAATGGGAGACTAAAATGGAAGCCATAATTGATGAAACTATTAACGAAAATATCACCAGCCTCGTTGGCGTCCCTAGTTGGATGTTGGTCTTATTACATCGAGTGTTAGAAAGAACCGGAAAAGAACATATTTTAGAAGTTTGGCCGAATTTGGAGGTGTATTTTCACGGAGGAGTAAATTTCAACCCCTACAGAGAACAATATCAGAAAATCATTCCAAAAGAAAATTTTCATTATTATGAAACTTATAATGCATCAGAAGGTTTTTTTGCTATTCAAGATAGAAATAACTCCAAAGAACTTTTGTTAATGTTGGATTATGGGATTTTTTATGAATTCATTCCTATGTCTAATTATAAAGGAGAAGACTCGAAAGCCATTCCGATTTCTGAAGTGAAAAAAAATACAGACTATGCCCTAGTAATTACTACAAATGGTGGTTTGTGGCGCTACTTAATCGGAGATACGATACGGTTTACATCTTTAGCCCCTTATCGCATAAAAATTACAGGAAGAACAAAGCATTATATTAATGTGTTTGGTGAAGAATTAAACATCGAAAATGTAGAAGATGCCTTGAAAATTACTTGTAAAAAAAATGATGCTATTATTAAAGAGTTTACAGTCTGTCCTATCTTTATGGAAGGGAAAGAAAAAGGCGGACACGAGTGGGTTATTGAGTTTGAAAAAGAGCCAGAAAGTTTGTCTTTTTTTACGGAAATTTTAGACAATTCTTTAAAAGCGATCAACTCAGATTATGAGTCAAAACGCTATAAAAACATGACCTTAATACTCCCTAAAATTCACAAAGCAAAAAAAGGGCTTTTTTACAACTGGTTAAAACAAAAAAACAAACTAGGTGGCCAACACAAAGTACCTAGACTATCAAATTCGAGAGTATTTGTAGAAGAACTTTTAAAGCTATAATTATTAAATTTCCCTCTCTACCACATAATCAATCATCCTTATTAAAGATGTTTTATATTCAGAGGCTGGATAATTTTCTAAAATTGCGATGGCTTTATTTTTGTAATCATTCATTTTAGAGGTAGTATATTCAATTCCACCATTTTCTTTTACGAAGGCAATGACTTCTTTTACACGTTTTTTATCTCTATTGTGTTTTTTTATAGAGTTGATTAACCAAGACTTTTCTTTAGAGGAACAAGTGTTTAATGAATAGATTAAAGGCAATGTCATTTTTTTCTCTTTAATATCTATCCCTGTCGGTTTTCCAATTTTTCCGTCATAGTAATCAAACAAATCATCTTTGATTTGAAAAGCCATGCCTATATATTCTCCAAATTTTCGCATTTGCTGAACGGTATCCTTATTTGCTCCTACCGAAGCAGCACCAATTCCACAACAAGCAGCGATTAAAGTAGCTGTTTTTTTACGAATAATCTCAAAATAAACCTCTTCTGTAATGTCTAGTTTTCTTGCTTTTTCAATCTGAAGCAACTCGCCTTCACTCATTTCACGAACTGCAATCGAAATTAATTTTAGCAAATCGAAATCTTCATTATCGATCGACAATAACAATCCTTTAGACAATAAAAAATCTCCAACTAAAACTGCAATTTTATTTTTCCAGATAGCGTTTAAAGAGAAAAAGCCTCTTCTCCTATTACTCTCATCAACTACATCATCATGAACTAAGGTCGCTGTATGGATTAATTCAACAACAGAAGCTCCTCTGTAAGTTCGTTCATCAAAGCCCCCATCAGAAACCATTTTTGCAACTAAAAAGACAAACATTGGTCGCATTTGTTTTCCTTTTCTTCGCACAATGTAATAGGTAATTCTATTTAATAGAGGAACTTTAGACAACATCGCTCCTTTAAACTTCTCTTCAAAGAGTTCTATTTCTGAAATTATTGGTTGTTTGATTTGCTCTACGAAATTCATCTGACGGAACTAATTATTATATTACAAAATTAGCAAAAATTCACTTACGATTTATTGGCTAATTGTCCACAAGCAGCATCGATATCTTTTCCTCGACTTCTTCTAACATTGATTGTGATATCGTGCATTTCTAAATTAGAAATATAATTATTTATAACTGATGAGCTTGCTTGCTGAAACTCACCGTCATCGATAGGATTGTATTCTATTAAATTCACTTTACAAGGAACTGCTTTACAAAAATCTACCAATGCTGCGATGTCCTCTTTCCTGTCATTAATTCCATTCCAAACAATGTATTCATAGGTGATTGGTCGATTTGTTTTTTCATACCAATATTCCAGAGACGCTCTGAGGTCTTTTAATGGAAAAGTAGTATTAAACGGCATGATAGAGGTTCTTACTTCATCTATTGCTGAATGGAGAGAGACTGCTAAATTAAATTTAACGTCCTCGTCTGCCATTTTTTTAATCATTTTTGGAACTCCTGAAGTTGAAACCGTAATCCTTTTTGAAGACATTCCTAAACCCTCAGGAGAAGTAATCATTTCTATGGATTTGAGTACATTTTTATAATTCATCAAAGGCTCCCCCATTCCCATAAAAACAATGTTTGTTAGTTTATGATTGTGATATAACCTACTTTGTTTATCTATGATTACTACTTGATCGTAAATTTCATCAGGATTTAAATTACGCATTCTTTTTAAACGTGCAGTGGCACAAAATTTACAATCTAAACTACAACCAACCTGACTAGAAACACATGCCGTTGTTCTTTTCTCTGTCGGTATTAACACAGATTCTACAACAAAACCATCATGTAATTTAATTCCATTTTTTATTGTACCATCCTTGCTTTTTTGCATGGAGTCTACTTTGATATGATTGATAACAAAGTTAGCTTCTAACATTTCTCTGCTTTGCTTGGAAATGTTTGTCATGTCTTCAAAAGTGAACAAAGACTTGCTCCAAAGCCACTCAAAAACTTGATTTCCTCTAAAAGCTTTATCACCATTTTCTACAAAGAAATCTCGTAATTGTTCTTTGGTCAAAGCTCTTATGTCTCTTTTTTTTACTTCCATCTCTTGCAAAAATACAAAACCTCACAAGAAACTTGCGAGGTTTATTATCTATCTAAATAATAAATTTATATGATCAACATCGCATCTCCATACGTAGAGAATCTATATTTTTCTTTGATCGCTTCTTTATAAGCTTCCATTACAAAATCATACCCTCCAAATGCTGCTGCTTGCATTAACAATGTTGATTTTGGTGTGTGTAAATTTGTAATCATGCTCGTTGCAATACTAAACTCGTAAGGAGGAAAAATAAATTTATTAGTCCAACCTTCAAATGCATTCAATTCATTTTTAGATGAAACTGAAGACTCTACCGTTCTCATTACTGTTGTTCCTACAGAGCATACTCTTCTTTTTTCAGTTTTTGCTTTGTTGATTTTATGTGCCGAAGCTTCAGGAATAATAATTTGCTCGGAATCCATTTTATGCTTCGATAAATCTTCGACCTCAACGGGGCTAAATGTCCCTAATCCAACATGAAGCGTTGTTTCTGCAAACTCGACTCCTTTAATTTCCAGACGCTTTATTAAGTGTTTAGAAAAATGCAAACCAGCAGTAGGAGCTGCAACAGCACCTTCATGTTTTGCATAAATCGTTTGATAACGGTCTTTATCTAACTCTTCTACTTCTCTATTAATTGCTTTAGGTAATGGAGTTTGCCCTAATTCTAACAATTTAGCTCTAAATTCTTCATAGGAACCACTAAATAAGAAACGTAGGGTTCTTCCTCTAGAGGTAGTGTTGTCTATAACCTCAGCTACTAAGCTATCGTCTTCGCCAAAAAATAACTTATTCCCAATTCTAATTTTTCTTGCGGGATCTACTAAAACATCCCACAATCTATTTTCGGCATTTAGCTCTCTTAATAAGAAAACTTCAATTCTAGCACCTGTTTTTTCTTTATTACCAAACATTCTTGCAGGAAAAACTTTGGTGTTATTTAGCATGATAACATCCCCTTCGTCAAAATAATTTATAACATCTTTAAAAAGTTTGTGTTCTATAGTCCCTTCTTTTCTATTCAAAACCATTAAACGAGATTCGTCTCTGTGATCTGTTGGGTATTGAGCTAATAACTCTTCAGGTAATTCAAATTCAAAATGCGATAATTTCATACGTATATTTGTTATAAAGTGGGCAAATATACGACATCGAAACAGGCGTTGTCAAGTGTTTGACTGTTTTATTTACAGTTTCTCAATTTTAATTCCCATGAGCTCCATATCATTCCAAAATTTTTGATACGATTTCGTAACCACTTCTGCGTCTAAAATTTTAATAGGAACTTTCAATGCTAGTGGTGCAAAAGCCATTGCCATTCGATGATCATTATACGTCTTTATTGCTATATTTTCGTGTATTACTGAAGAAGTTTCTAAGTGTAAACTTTGCTCAGTAACAGAAATTTTAGCTCCTAAATTTGATAGTTCTTCTTTCAAGGCTTCTAACCGATCCGTTTCTTTAATTTTTAGGGTATGTAATCCTAATAAATTACACGGAATATTTTCAGCAAAACAAGTTACCGCAATTGTTTGAGCAATATCAGGAGCATTTTTTAAATCAATTTCTAAGATGTTGTTTTTGGTTTTTTGTATTTTTTTCAGGCGAATCGAATGCGTATCAAAAAGAGTTTCAACTCCAAAGTGTTGATAGATTTCTACTAAACATGAATCTCCCTGTAAACTTTCTTTTTTATAGGCTGACAAAGTAATCTCTGAGCCAAGCTCTGAAAGCGCAATAATTGAATAAAAATAACTTACCGAAGACCAGTCAGACTCTACAACAATGGTTTGTTTTTCAATAGAGTCCTTGGATATCACTTTTATATTATTTCCTTCAAATTTGGTTTGAATTCCTAGTTGATTTAACAAGCTTAAGGTCATATTAATATAAGGTACAGAAGTGATTTTCCCAATCAATTCAATTTCTAAACCGTTTTCTAATTTTGAGGCAATTAGTAATAAGGAGGAAATATATTGACTGCTAACATTTCCATGTATCTGAACCTTTTTTTTCGTAATTTTTTTTCCTGTGATTCGAATTGGGGGATAGCCTTCTTTTGCTTCGTAATGAATATTCGCTCCTAGATCTTTTAAAGCGTTTACTAAAATTTGAATAGGCCTGTTTTGCATTCTTTCAGAACCTGTTAAAACAACTTCTCGGGACTCCTTTGTGGCAAAATAAGAAGTTAAAAAACGCATTGCAGTTCCTGCATGGCCAATATTTACGATTTCTTCACTTGAAGAAAGTGCATGTTGCATATGAACAGAATCATCAGAATCTGACAAATTTTCTATAGAAATTTCCGGGAATAAATTTTGAAGAATTAACAATCTGTTAGATTCACTTTTAGAACCTGAAATTGTTATTTCCTGACTATTTTTTTTATTCGCTACACCATTTAATACTATATCCATTTTCTAAATTCTGTAAACTAAACGTAAATTATCTGTTTTGTAAGGTTTGAACAAAACATTTTATTACAAAAATTGTATTCATTTTCCCTGACAAGTTATCAGCGTCAAAGTTAATGCACAAAAAAATGCTACCAAAGTTTCTGGGGAATATTTTAACGTCTTAAAATATAAAAGTGTTATTTTTTTTTTGAGAGAGAATAATGACTGTTCACATTCTCTTAAAAGAGAACTAAAAGTGTTTGTGGAGGAAGAATCTTTAATACTGAATCTTTAAATAGGAAAAATAAAGTCCTAAAATAAAGAGACTCTTACTCTTAATCAAACAAATTAAGGTTTTATAGAAATATCCATTGTATTATCCAATTCAATAGCCTTTTCCAGGTCTTTTAAGTGAGTCTTTCTCACTTTTAACTTCGTTTCAAAGTGTGCTTTTTTATTCAACTTAGAAAACATTTCCGCTACTTTAATTGCTGTTGAGAGCAACTCCTTTTCTGGAACAATCATATCTAAAAACCCTGCTTTTATCGCCTCTTTTGGATTGTAAATTTCTGCATTATTAACACTTCTATTTAAATACACTTCAGACAAACGCGCTTTTGCAATAGCGATTCCTGCATGGTGCATGGTCATTCCAATCATCACTTCGTTTAAACCTATTTTAAAATCACCGGCTACACCAATTCTATAATCTGAAGAAAGTAGTAAGAAAGCACCTTTTGCTATTGCATGACCCGAACAAAGAACAATAATAGGCTGAGGAAAGGACAACATTCTTAAAGATAATTTAGACCCTTTTAGTACTAGTTCTCTAGCTGATTCTGATGATTTTGTCATTACCTTTAGATCGAAACCAGCAGAGAAAATTCCGTTTTGACCCGTAAGAATGACTACTTTATTTTCTTGCTGAGCTTTGTCTAAACTTCTATTTAATCCATGTATTACCTCAGGAGAGATTGCATTCGCTTTTCCGTTTTTAATAGTAATAACTACAAAGTTATCCTCTGATTGATATGTTACAAATTCGTTCATTATATCGTATTAAATAAATTTGACTAAGTATATTCCTGCAAAAACGGCTAAAAATCCGAGGACAAAACTAGCTATTGTATAAAAGGCAAAGCTTGTAAAATCTCCAGACTTTAAGAAAACCTGATTCTCATAAGCAAATGTTGAAAAAGTTGTAAATCCTCCACAAAAACCTGTTGCCAATAATAATATGTGATTTTGTGTAAACGTTTCATTCTTTGCTGCATATCCTAAAATAATTCCTATGAAAAGACTTCCTAAAAGATTGGCAGTAAAAGTACCGTAGGGAATTCCATTATGGGGATTGTTAAGCCATTTACCAATAACATATCGCAATACGCTACCAAATCCACCCCCTATAAAAACAAATAGTACTTGTTTCATTATAATTTTATTTCATCAATATCGATCCAATGCTTCTTTTGAACAACAGTCCCTTTGTCTAAAACCATGATTCCAGGATTTGCTCTAATCATCGTTTTTAAGGTCGTTTCATCACAAAACAAGAAGTCAAAAGGTAAATTATATTTTTCTTTAACAAGCGTTAATTCGTCAAAAAATGAAGCAGAAACTCCATATACTGTGTATCCTTTATTGATCGCTTTTGTTGTTATTTTTTTTATTGCTGGAAATCCATTTACATCAACTTTGGCTAAATTATACACAATAACCAACAATAGTTTCTCCTCTTGCAATAATTCTGGTGCTATATCTGCTTGTGCATCTTCTAACATAAAATCATGAACTGGAGCTATACTCCCATCTTCAGGATATTGCATCCCATCTTGTAAATTCTTACCAATCGCATAGGCTCTAAAATCGATGAGAGGTAAATGTGTCAACACATGTTGCACAATAAACAAAAAACCTGCTAAAGATAAAAAGGTAATTAATTTGGGGATTTTCCCTTTAAAAATGGGCTTTATATGCGCTACTTTTATCAATAAAAAAACAATTAGCACAATTAAAATTACATTTTTATAAAAGGTTTCCCATGTGCTTAATTTTATTGCATCTCCAAAACAGCCACAGTCTGTTACTTTATTGTAATACGCAGAATACCAAGTTAGAAATAAGAAAATAAGGGTTAATACAAACAAACTCCAAACAGTTAATTTTGACTTGTAACCAATTAAAATCATCACTCCTAGTAGAATTTCTGCCACTATCAATAAAATGGCAAAGGGCAATGCATACGGAATTAAGAACTCTATATTTAAGACCGATTCAGAGAAATACTCTTGAAACTTATATTGCGAACCTATTGGATCTACCAACTTTACAAAGCCAGAAAACACAAACAAACCCCCAACTAAAATTCTAGCAAGTTGTATCAGTAATTTCATAATTTATTTGTTTCCTTAAGTGAGTTTATGTAATAAAAAAGACTCGAAATAGAACTAATTTTAAAAAATTTAAATATTATCACTTCAAATGAATCATTGCAAAAACAGCATAATTAATCATATCTTGATAATTAGCATCTATCCCTTCAGAAACAATAGTTTTGCCTTTATTATCCTCAATTTGCTTCACTCGTAATAATTTTTGTAAAATTAAATCTGTTAAACTAGCCACTCGCATGTCTCTCCAGGCTTCTCCATAATCGTGGTTTTTATCCATCATCAATTCTTTCGTAATTTTACTATGTTTATCATATAAAGCAGCAGCTTCTTCAGTATTTAAATCCGGATTTTCAACGACTCCTTTTTCTAACTGAATTAACGCCATAATTGAATAATTAATAATCCCTATGAACTCAGATATCGCACCTTCATCAACTTTTCTTACCTCATTTTCTTGTAATTGACGAATTCTTTGCGCCTTAATAAATATTTGATCTGTTAGCGATGGTAAACGCAGAATTCTCCACGCAGAACCGTAATCTGACATTTTTTTTTCAAACAAACTTCTACATTCATCTATTACAGCGTCGTATTGTTTTGAGGTATCTTGCATTTTTATAAAAAAGTATTTTTCCAAATGTAGTAAATCTTCAAAGCATTTCATTTATTTTTACAATGAATTTATCAACTATCAAATGAAAAAAATTGTAGTTTTTTGTGGCTCAAGTATAGGTTTTAACCCTATTTATAAAGAAGCAGCCATAGAATTAGGAAATTATTTTACGAACAACAACATTGGATTGGTATATGGTGGTGGAAAAATTGGAATGATGGGAGTTCTCGCTGATACAATTTTGGAGCACAAAGGGGAAGTTATTGGGGTAATTCCAAAATTATTAGAAAAAAAAGAAGTCATTCATCCAGGAGTAGAAGAAATGATTGTTTGTGAAAAAATGAGTGATCGGAAAGTGATTATGAGTAAATTAGTAGACGCATATATTACACTTCCTGGTGGTTTTGGCACCTTAGATGAACTTTTTGAAGCACTTACCTTAAATCAATTACAGATCGAAAAAAAACCTGTAGGCCTTTTAAATATCAATGGTTTTTTTGATGCAACTTTACTTCAGTTAGACAAAATGGTTGCAGAGGGATATTTAAAAAAAGTGAATAGAAAAATGCTACTCGTTGGAACTTCTGTAAATGAATTAATGCAAAAGATGAAGCAATATAAAGCCCCTGAAAAAACAAACATAATACATAAAGTAGTAAGTTAAAATGACGATAAATTGTAAAGGAACTCTCGTAGATATTTCATCGCCAAAAGTAATGGGTGTTTTAAACATTACACCAGATTCTTTTTTTGATGGTGGTCGATATAAAAATGACACTCAAATCCTATCTCAAGTTGAAAAAATGTTGACTGAAGGGGCTACTTTTATTGACGTTGGTGCCTATTCTTCTAAACCTGGAGCGATTCATATTTCTGAAGATGAAGAACTAAAAAGGATGGTACCTGTAATTGATTTATTACTAAAAAAATTTCCTGAAATCATTCTTTCTATTGACACTTTTAGGAGCAAAGTTGCCCAAGAAACAATTCATACTGGGGCAGCAATTATAAATGATATTTCCGGAGGAAAAATGGATAATAATATGTTTGCCACAGTTGCCAATTTAAAAGTGCCTTATATTTTAATGCACATGCAAGGAACTCCCCAAAACATGCAACAAAATCCAATTTACGAAGATGTTACCAAAGAAATTATTTTCTTTTTTGCAGAACAAATAAGGAAACTTCAACAGCTTATGGTAAATGATATCATTATAGATATTGGCTTTGGTTTTGGAAAAACCATTGATCATAATTTTGAAATTCTCAAAAACCTTGAACTTTTTAAAAGCTTAGATGCCCCAATACTCGCAGGGATCTCAAGAAAATCTATGTTATACAAAACACTAGGCATCTCTGCTCAAGAAGCATTAAATGCCACCACCTCTGCAAATACAATTGCCCTATTAAATGGGGCACATATTTTACGAGTTCACGATGTAAAAGAAGCGATGGAAGCTGTGAAAATTGTTTCTCAAGTTTTATAACTCTGCTATTTAGACTCCTCTGATACGTTTTTTCAAAAAAAAACACCTTTGATTTACTATAAACAAACTCCTTTATAGGTCATCACACATATTGGAAATAAGCATTGTAATACGCCAATTTATTAGTACTTTAGCCTAAAATCAGTTAATCTTTATGTTCGATTTTATTGAATTTTCTTTATTGGATGTTTTAGATATTTTGTTAGTAGCTTTACTACTTTTCTATATTTATAAACTATTAAAGGGAACTGTTGCCATTAATATTGTGATAGGAGTTGCCATTATTTTTGTTATTTGGAAAATAACTGAAGTGTTAAATATGGAGATGCTAAGTGGGATCTTAGGAACCCTTTTAGGGGGAGGAGTGATCGCTTTAATTATTGTCTTTCAACAAGAAATAAGAAAATTCTTGTTAATGATTGGCACAACAAACTTTACAAACAAACGTAACTTCTTAAAACAGTTAAAGTTTTTACAAACAGAGATTGGATCAGAAATCAATACCGAAATTATTATCAACGCGTGTCAAAGTTTGTCAAAATCAAAAACAGGTGCATTGATTGTTATTGAACGAACTAATACTTTGGATTTTTTAATCAATACAGGAGACAACATGAATGCATTGGTTAACGAAGCTATCTTAGAAAGTATTTTTTACAAAAACAGTCCTTTACATGATGGAGCTTTAATCATTAGAGACAATTTTATTGTTGCTACAAGAGTTGTCTTACCAATTTCTGATAACACTAAAATTCCTGCAAGATTTGGCTTACGCCATAAAGCTGCTATTGGAGTTTCTGAAAAAACGGATGCAGTTTGTTTGCTAGTTTCAGAGGAAACTGGAGAAATTTCTTATATAAAAGATGGTGGTTTTGTATTGTATTCTGATTATTTAGAACTCAACGAAAAACTCAAAAAAGATTTGATCTAATTTTAAGAGGCTTTTTTAGTACCAAACTGCTTGTCGTATAAATTTTTATAGTATCCTTTTTCTCTTTGCAATAATTCATCATGAGTTCCTTCTTCTACGATGCGTCCTTTGTCCATTACAATAATTTTATCTGCCTGCTTAATGGTTGCCAATCTATGAGCTATAATGATAGAAGTTCGTCCTTTCGTTATCGTTTCTGTTGCATATTGAATTAGTTGTTCTGCATAGGAGTCTACGGAAGAAGTTGCTTCATCTAAAATTAAAATACTAGGCTGACTAAGGTAAGCTCTTAAAAAAGCGATTAATTGCCTCTGACCAGAGGACAACATCGCCCCACGTTCCTTTACATTGTATTGATACGCTCCTGGAAGTGTCATGATAAAATCGTGAATTCCAATTTGTTTCGCTGCTTTTTTCACTTCTTCTAGAGAAATGTTAGGGTTTTTTAACGTAATGTTGTTAAAAATTGAATCTGAAAACAGAAAAACATCTTGTAATACAACCGCAATCTGTGTTCTTAAATTTTCTAAAGCATATTCTTGTATGGGAATATCATCTATACAAACAGTACCACTATCTATCTCATAAAAACGATTTATTAAATTAATAATCGTTGATTTCCCCGCTCCTGTTGCGCCCACAATTGCAATGGTTTGTCCACTTTTCACTTCTAAAGAAATTCCCTTTAAAACTTCTTCATCTTTGACATAACTAAATTTAACGTCTCTAAAATTGATGTTACCTTCTAATTTTTCTACATGCATCGTTCCATTTTTAACAATACTACTTTGTGTATCAATCACTTTAAAAACTCGCTCTCCGGAGACAATTCCCATTTGTAATTGATTAAATTTATCTGCAATTTGACGTAAAGGTCTAAATAACATTTGTGCCATTTGTACAAATGCCATTACTGTTCCTGGACCAGCAACAAAGCCTTCAATAATTTGTTTACTCCCAAACCAAACAATCAAACCAATACCTATAGACGATAAAATTTCTGCAATTGGGAAAAAAATCGAGAAATACCATATGGTTTTTACATAGGCCTCTTTATGCTTATTATTGATCGCATTGAAATTTTCATACTCAATTCTTTCTCTATTAAAGAGTTGTACAATTTTCATACCAGTGACTCTTTCTTGAACAAATCCGTTTAAATTTGCCACTTGATTTCTCACCTCTTGAAACGTTGCTTTTATCGCTTGTTGAAAAATTCTTGTTGCATATATTAAAATAGGCAAAACAGACAACGCTATGAATGCCAACTTCCAGTTGAAGTAAAACATTAATGCTGTTATTGCAAACATTTGCAAAACATCACTAACTATGGTAAAAACACCTGTACTAAAAAAAGCAGCAATTGTCTCTATATCGGAGACAACTCTGGTAACGAGTTTGCCAACAGAATTTCTATCAAAATAAGACATTTTAAATTGTAGGATATGTCTGAATATCTTGGCTCTTATATCTCTGATAATATGTTGGCCAACCCAGTTTGCAAAATAAATATAAGTGAAACGAAGTAAGGTTTCTATAAGAACAACCCCAAACATTAACATTACATTATTTATAAGACCTTGTGTATCTTTTTCAGTAATATATTTATCTACCGTTTCTTTGATTAAATAAGGACTTAATAATGAAACCAACGCTAATAAAATAGTGGACGTAGTCGCAATAAAAAAATTTAATTTATAACGTTTCGCAAAAGACATAAGTCTTAAAAAAATATTGAAATCGAACTTCTTTCCTGTTGTATCTGCCAAAGCTAATAGTTGATATTTGTTAAAAATAATCCTTTTGCAGGAACTGAGAGTCCTGCATTGCTCCTATTTTTACTTTCTATAATTTTTCTAAAATCATCTTTCGTAATTTTCCCCAAACCAACATCCACAAGAGTTCCAACAATCGCTCTAACCATGTTTCTTAAAAAACGATTGGCACTAATATAAAAAATAAGTTCTTCCCCATTTTGTCTCCAAACAGCTTCAGTAACATCACAATTGTAGGTATGAACATCTGTCTTCACTTTCGAAAAAGTTTGAAAATCTGTATGTTCTAATAATAATTTTGCAGCAGCATTCATTAAATCAACATTCAGTTCCTGAGAATGAAGTTGCCATGAAAAATCTAATAAAAAAGGATTTCTGCCCAACCATATTCTATACTCATAACTCCTACTAACTGCATGAAAACGTGCGTGCCGATCGGCATCAACAAGAAACACCTTGTGAACAACAATGTCATGCGGTAACAAGGAATTTAGCTTGTATGACACATCCCCTTTTAATTCTTTTTTCACATTGAAATGAGCAATCATTTGTGATGCATGAACCCCCGTATCTGTTCTTCCTGCTCCAACCACTTCAATTTTTTCTTGTAGAACGGTACTTACAGCACTATTTAGTTTTTCTTGAACAGAAATAACGTCAGGTTGAATTTGCCAACCGTGATAATTTTTCCCATTGTAAGAAAGCTCTATAAAATATCTCAAGAAATATTGTTTTTTGAAGAACCCAAAATTACGGAAATTATTTTGTTATGATTACATTTGAAGTTCTAAGAGACGTTAAATTTTTCTTACTATTTATTTCGATGAAAAAAATTTTACTATTATCTGACACTCATAGCTATATAGATGACCAAATTTTAAAGTTTGTAAAACAAGCAGATGAAGTTTGGCATGCAGGAGATATCGGAAATCTGGAGGTTACAGACACAATAAAAAAAATAAAACCCCTACGTGCAGTTTTTGGGAATATTGATGACACTGAAGCAAGATCAGAATTTCCTCTAGACACAAAATTTGAAATTGAAAAAATATCGGTTTGGATGACTCATATTGGCGGCTATCCTAATAGGTATCATCAAAGAATTCGTGAAGATCTCAAACGAAACCCTCCAAAAATTTTTATTGCTGGGCATTCTCATATTCTAAAAGTACAATACGATAAAAAACTAAACTTACTTCACTTAAATCCCGGAGCAGCAGGAAACTACGGATTTCATAAAATACGAACAATGCTGCGTTTTAGTTTGGATAATGGTGAAATAAAAAATATGGAAATTATTGAACTTTCTAAACGTGGCTAATGGGCTCTTTTTTCAAAATCGGTAATCTCACCGAAATAAGAGTTCCGTTATTCATAGAAGAATACACATCAAAGTCTCCTTTCATCATTTCTACTCTAGCCTCAATTTGGTTTAAACCAAGTCCTTCTTTATTTTTTATTTTGGTTTTATCGAAGCCTATACCATCATCTGAAATTTTTAAAATCAACTCTCCTTTTACTTCCTTTAAATTAATAAAGGCTTTTTCTGCTTTACTATGCTTTAAAATATTGTTAAGAAACTCTTGAATAATATTATAAGTTTTAATTTCAAAATTCTGGTGATACCTCCCAATCATACCTAGATTGGTTTCGATTTCAATTTGTGAATTCGAATATTTTTGAGCCATGTCATTGATCGCAAATTCCAATCCAAATTTTAATAGAACTGAAGAAACCAATGTGTGAGACAGCTCTCTTATTACCTGTGACGCCTCTACTATAATTTTTTGGGTTTTATCAATCTCCTCAGGTGTTTTGCCATTAAATTTACTCTGTGTTGCTTGTAAGTGAAGATTTGCAGAAGACAACAAGGTACTTACACTATCGTGTAATGTTTCTGCAATTTGTTTTCTTTCAGATTCTTTGCCATCTATGGTCGCATTTAAAATTCTAACTTGAGATTCAGATTTTATTTTTTCTATATTTTGATCTTGAATTAATTTTGTTTGAGTCAATTGTAACACCAAATTCTTTTGACGTAGTTTATAATAATACAGCCCCGATAATAAAGAAAAAATTACGAGTAAACTTACTGTAGCTACGAGAGATCGCTTATTTTCTTCCTCTCGTATAAGTGCCTTTTTTTGAACATCAAAGTTAAACTTCTGATTAATTTCAGAAATCATTTTCCGATACTCCTTTTCCCTCAAACTATCTTTTATTCTGTAGGATAGTGATTGAAAGTCATAACTCTTATAATCTTTTAATTTGTATAAATTAAAAGCCAAATTAAAATACAAGAGTTCTTTAACTTCAAATGCCTTCGTTGTTTGTATATTTCTAATTAGATCTAATGCTTTAAGAATATTTTTTTTTGATTTGTGGTAACTTTTCTCACTAATAAAAATACTCGCTAAATTACCCAAAGCTGCCGCCTCATGTACTTTGTTATTTTGATTTCTATGAATCTCTATCGCTTTGTTAGCGGCCATCTTTGCTTTATCGTAATGATTATTACTCATATAAATACCCGATAAGTTAGTATAGGCTCTGGACTTCACCTTTAGAATTTCTCGATTTAATCCCTTAACAGTCAATATTTTTTCATAATAATACAAAGCACTGTCTAAAGGTATTTTTAAAGTATTTGTTTCTAGACGAAAAAAAGAAGTTCCTATTCCTAAAAGAGTTTTAGCCTCTATGAGATTCATCGCTGAACTCAAATCTATTGAACTAGGGTTGTTTACATCTAATTGAGCTCTTTTATAAACCTTGAGATAATCAAGTGTTTGTTTATAGTATTTAAGAGCCTTTTTACTATTTCGAGATTCAAAGTAAATATCTGCGACAAGTTGGTTTGTTAAAACTAGCTCATAAGGAGTTAATGAATTGTTGTCATGTAATAACTCTAAAGAAATACGTAAAGCATCCATGTAATTTTTGGAACCGTAGTATTTATTAGCCTTTAAATAACCAACAGAAAGGGTATCCATTTTTTGAACAACAAAAGAAGTTGTATGGATTACAACTTCTTTTGTTGTTGAATGGGTATGGTACATGGTAACAAGCACCAAGGCAATTAACAACAACCTTATTCTCAAATCATTATCCGTATTAAATTATAATGATTCTTGGTTTTCTGTTAACTTCTAAACCATCAGGATCATCAGGATCATCCCCTTTTTTAAAAGTATTGTTATGATTTATAAAATCAAATTTTAGAGCTTGTCCTTCTACTTTTTCTAAAACTCTAGAAAAAACTGTTTCTGTAGACTTTCCTTGCTCTAAATGGATTTCATAAATTTTTGATTCTTCATTAAAAACAAAATCTACTCTAACATTATTTTTTACAGAAAAGTCTAATATAAAGATACCTTCTTTGTTCTTGGAGATACTATACTTATCCAATTTATTAACCTTCGAACTCTTCGCTAAAAAACGGCTATCATCTATAATGCTAATTTGAGGTTGATGGTCAGATTTCATATTAACAAAACCAACGTTAAATTGATTGTCTTCTATTGTTATATCTTGAGTAAATTTTCTTTTACTTGAATTGTTGTCTGAAGAATACAAATAAATATTTTTCGTATTTGTGCTTGGATCAATAACAGTTTCAGTTTGAGTGTTTTCTTTTATGGAATAGTCTAAAAAATAAGCTCCATTTTCATCTCTACCTATTTTATAGGTCTCTAATAAATCTGAAGATTGTTCTTCTGACAAAAGAGTTTCATTTGTTGAACAAGAAGAAAAAAGCAATGTGAACGTTACCAAAAAGGTAAAAAAATTAAGGGTTTTCATAGTTAGGGGGGTTAGTGTTTAAATTATATGTTTAATATTTTGTAGATCTAGAATGTATGCTGTAAAATAATATTTATTCAAATAAACTAATTACTTATTTTGAGGAGAGAGAGTGAATCATACTATCTTATTTTTAAACGCATACATTGCTAAACCTACGGAATTTTTTACATTTAATTTTTTTAATAAACTCTTTCTGTATGTTTCTATTGTATAAATGCTAAGAAACATCGCTTCAGCCATTTGTATTGAACTATATTCTTTTGTAATCAACTTCAAGACATGAAGTTCTCTTTCTGTTAAACTATCTATCAAGAATTTATCTGGGATTTTTCCTTTTGCTACTATTTCTCCTGACAGGGATTTCAACAAAGCAGACTGTATATCTGTACTAAAATATTGATCACCTTTTGAAACCGATTTAATCGCATTTAATATATGCTCACCAGCTTCACTTTTCGAAATATATCCCTTACAACCCAAACTTAAAACTTCTTGAATTATTCTAAGATCATCATAACTAGATAAAATAATAACTTTTTGATCTATGTTGTTGTTTTTAAAATATTTTAATACCTGGAAGCCATCTATAATCGGCATTGAAATATCTAAAATCAAAACATCAGCCGTATTTCTTTTTTTACTGAACCAATCTATAACTTCTTGACCTGTTAAAGAATATCCTTTAATCTTAATATTTTTATCGGTATTTATGACAGCGATAATCCCTTCTATTAATATTTTGTGATCATCAGCCACATGGACATGTATCTTTTCTTTCATTTTATACAACAAATTTAAAGCACCTATAAAAACTACACAATACCTATTTACAGTGAAATTTTCAACTCACTGTTTTCAGTGATTTCCATCACTGTTTTTGGTGTATATGACTATTTATCTTTTATTTTTCAGATACTTATGATTTTTTTTTGTTAAGTTATTGAAAAAAAAATTGATTTGAGAGTGTTTGATAAAAGTTATAAAATAAAAAAACCGAGAATTTACTTCTCGGTTTTTCTTCGCACTAAATATACTAATATGTAAGGTCTATCGCAATCTATCTGCAGATTTTACAAGATCTTCATCCTTTTTTATAGCTTTATTTGCCAAAACAACAAATAAAACGACTAAAATTGGTAAGAACATCCCAATACCTTTCTCCGAAATCGAAACTTCTCCAGGTAATGTTAGAGATATATATGACAATATTCCTAATAAAAGGAGATTGATCAAAATTACTAGTCGCCCTATAACGAATTGCAACTTTCTATCATAAAACAAGAATACTGAAAGAAAGCTCGCAATAGTAGAGAGCAAAAATAGCACTGGAATTAGTTTTAAAAGATAGGAGTCTCTTGAAAATAAATCCAATGCAAAAACTGCTTCTTTAAAATTATTCCATAAATTAAATACGAATATTAATGCTCCCGAAGCAACAGTTGCTAATAATAAATAAATACTCTGTATTCTCTGAATCATCTTAAAAAAGTAGCACGACAAAAGTAGAGTTTTCTTTTTAAAAAAGAAAACCTAAAACTTATAAAAATTTGTATATATTTGTAAAACATAACTACACATAAAATTTTGTATAGTACTATATACAATAAAATAAAATCAATACAAATTATAACCAATCTTATATCATTAAGGTTCACATTTTAACTTAACACATAACGAATGTTCGAAATTTCAGAACTAAAAGCAAAAAATCTTACAGATTTACAAGTAATTGCAAAATCTATTGGGCTCACAAAGATTAGTCAACTTAAAAAATTAGATTTAGTGTATCAAATTCTAGATATACAAGCTGCAAATCCAACAAAAGGCAAAGCTACAGTGACTTCAAATGAAAGCGAGCCAAAAGTTGAAAAACCTAAGAGAAAAAGAGTTGCAAAATCTTCAAAAGACCAAGCAAAGCCCTCAGAAGTTAAAATTATCGAGGCAACTCCTAATACTAAAGAGATCGAAAGTGTTGAAAAAAACACAACTAGTGAAGCAAAAGAGAACAATAAGGATGCACCTGCTGCTAATAAGCAGCAAGTAAACAAACCTCAAAAAACTCTTGAGCAAACGAAGCCTTTATCATCACAAAATTCTGTTCAACAAAAGAAACCTAATCAACCAAGAAACGACAACAATCCTAAAAACAATTCACCTCAAAACAATAAAAATAAACCTAGCAGAGATACGAATAGGGAAAAAAACAACAATGTAGGTCGGGGTAATAAATCTAAAAATAGATACAAAGATCCAGATTTCGAATTTGATGGAATTATAGAAAGTGAGGGAGTACTAGAAATGATGCCAGATGGGTATGGTTTTTTACGTTCTTCTGATTATAATTATCTATCATCACCAGATGATATTTATGTTTCTCAATCTCAAATTAAACTGTTTGGATTAAAAACTGGAGATACGGTAAGAGGGAATGTTCGTCCACCGAAAGAAGGTGAAAAATATTTTCCATTAATTAGAGTTTCAAAAATTAACGGATTAAATCCAAATATAGTTAGAGATCGTATTTCTTTTGAACATTTAACACCTTTATTTCCTCAAGAAAAATTCAATCTAGCAGAAAAAGGAAGCTCTTTATCAACTAGGATTATAGATTTATTTTCTCCCTTAGGAAAAGGACAACGGGGTATGATTGTAGCGCAACCAAAAACAGGTAAAACAATGTTACTTAAAGACATTGCTAAATCTATTGCCTTGAATCACCCAGAAGTTTATCAGATTGTGTTACTAATTGATGAACGTCCAGAAGAAGTTACAGACATGCAAAGAAGTGTTCGAGGAGAAGTCGTTGCTTCTACCTTTGATGAACCTGCAGACAAACATGTTCGTGTTGCAAATATCGTTTTAGAAAAAGCAAAAAGACTCGTAGAGTGTGGTCATGATGTAGTAATTCTATTAGACTCTATTACACGTTTAGCTAGAGCTTATAATACCGTTGCTCCTGCATCGGGAAAAATTCTTTCTGGAGGTATTGACGCGAATGCACTTCACAAACCAAAACGATTCTTTGGTGCTGCAAGAAATATTGAAAACGGAGGTTCCTTAACGATCATTGCTACCGCTCTTACAGAAACTGGCTCTAAAATGGATGAAGTAATTTTTGAAGAATTTAAAGGAACTGGTAATATGGAACTTCAATTAGATCGAAATATTTCTAACAGAAGAATATATCCAGCAATCGACTTAATTAAATCTTCTACAAGACGTGATGATTTACTTTTAGATGAAAAAACGGTTCAGAGAATGTGGGTTTTACGCAAATATCTTGCAGACATGAATCCAATTGAAGCGATGGAATTTATCAATGAGAGAATTAAATTCTCAAAAAACAATGATGAGTTTTTAATCTCTATGAATGGTTAGAAATAACAACTTCAATCTTAACTAAATAAATACAAAAAACCTCTTTGATTTACAAAGAGGTTTTTTTAGAGTCGTTATATTCATTTTCCGCTGAAAAGACCCCTTAAAAACCTCTCAAGAGCATAATCTTTGAACCATTTTATTGCATGTCTTAAAATTGAAATATCAATGTTGTATTTTAAAACAAAAAATTAAAAATTCCTCATAAAAAAACCGTTCAAATTTTGAACGGTTTAAAGTAACTTATAAAACATATCGCTTAGTTTGCAGTATATAAACTTGCTCTATTATCTTCAACATCAGAAGCATTTTTGATTGCCTCATAAATGACTGTTGTTTTTCTTTTTCTATCTGCAGAAATATTTTTTCTCAGAGATTCGTAATTTGGTAACGCAGCTGGTAACTCTTTATTTGACAATACAAAAGCATATACACCTCTTTTACCTATGATATTTTTATATACTTTATTTAATTCTGCAGTAAACATTGCCCCAACAACTTTAGGCTCAGAACCAGCTCCAACTAACGTAGGGCTTTTTAAAGTAACACCATTTGCGTTTTTAATAACCGTAGCATTTTCTTTTGAAATTGCTTCAAGAGTATTGCCATCAAATTTCTCAGAAATTAATGCTGCTTTCTTTTCATTCATTAAAATTGGCTTGACAATATTGGTTGCTTTTGCAGCAGACAAGAGTCCTTTTTCGGTTTTAGCAGTCACAAAGGCAACAACGTGACTTCCTTCTAAATCAAATCGTTTAAAGTCTCCAAGAGTTGTTTCTTTTCCAAAGGCCCAAGAAATAATTTGTCTTTGACTACCTAAACCAGGAACATTTTCATCTAAAACTTTCAAACCAATTGCTGGTTTTGTTTGGTATTTATTTTCATTTGCTACTTGAAAAAACTTTTTATCCTTAGAAATTGATAACGCAAATTGCTCTGATTCTTGAAAAACACTATTTTCGGTAGCTTCAGAAGGAAGGATTTTTCTACTAAAGGTTGCTAACTTGACAGCGCGTTGAATATTTTTTTGCCCATCAATCTTAATCACATGATAACCAAATGGTGTTTTGACAACTCCTATGTCTCTCTTTTTACCTTCAAAAACAAAATCTCTAAATCCTGGAGTCATTCTGGTGTAATTAAACCAATCGTAAAAGCCTCCTTTTTCTGAAGATCCCTTGTCTGAAGAAAAATCTTTGGCCATTCTCGCAAACTTACTACGATTTCTTTTTACAACTTTTAAAATACTATCCGCTAATTTTTTAGCATCTTCTTCTGTTCTTGTAACCTCAGGAGCAACTCTTTGTGACCCAACAAAAGGAATTAAAATGTGGCTTGCTTTTACCGAATCTGGCATTCTTTTGATCGCAGTAATTTTTGATATTTTAAAAGATCCTTGATCTTTATAGGGTCCAAAAACAGCTCCTTTTGACCCTTTGAAAATATCTGAAGACACCATTTTATTGATGCTGTTTTCAAATTTAAAATTTTCGTCTAAGTCAGAATCTGAATCATTTTCACTTAAGAATTCTTTTTCATTCGAACTTGTTTTTAAATCTTCTATAAACCCTGAAACCTCCTCTTTAATTTTATTTTCATCACTTGAAGTAGGAGTAATATCAAACTTTACATATGAAATATCTCTCGATTCATCTACTTTGAAATTAATAGCATTTTCTTTGATATAAGAAGAAATTTCACTCTTCGTTACTGTTACCAAACTGTCTGCTATTGAAGTATAAGGAACAAATACAAATTGAGTGGTTAATTTGGTGTTGTCTGAAAAATACTTAAATTCTCCTTCTTTTAGAGAAGCCCCAAGACCTGCAGTGACTAAATTGTTGTAGGTATTCTTCTCTGCATTATCTCTAACCTTGTTCAAATATCCAGACCAAGCAGCCCACATTTGAGAATTATTTTCTTTGGTATCTGCTAAAAATTGCTTGAATTTCATTTCATCAAATACACCTATTTCGTTTTTAAACTGAGGATTATTTTTTACAGAAGCTGAATTAATAACTTCATCCCAAACATCAGATTCACCAACAGTAACCCCTGCTTCAGACAACTGATTTTGATAGATCTTTTTTCTGACAATGTTCTCCCAAACATTTTTACTAGCTTGCATTTCGGAAACACGATTTCCTACTTGTTGCTTATATACTTCTAATTCAGATGCAAATGCTTGTCTTGAAATAGACTCTCCATTTATTTCACCTATTTCATTCACTTTAGTTGAATTGAAAAAATCACCCAAAGTAGAGGGATCTAGCACAAAAGCAAAAAGTGCTAAACCAATTATAATGATTAGAAACATTGAACGTTCTCTAATTTTTGCTAATACTGCCATACGTCATTTATTTAATTTCGGTGTGCGAATATACAATTTGGCTTTTAATATTGCAACCGATTTTATACTTATTAGTCAAGAGAAGAGAGGGCAATAAAGCCTTTGTCAAAAAATCTTAAACTCTATGTGTCTTCCTCTGTTATTTTTAGGCAGACCTCTTCAATTTTAGTACTGCTCATTTTTATGATTTTTATATCAAAACCCTCAATACTCACGACTTCATTTTTCTTAGGAATACTTTCTGTAAAATTAATAATAAAACCTCCAAGGGTTTCATATGCCTCAGACTTGGGAATGTTTAAACCATATTCTTCATTCAAATAATCTACTTCTAACCTTGCAGAAAAGTTAAATTCTATTTTAGATACTTTCTTTTCTACAAAAACTTGTGTATCGTGTTCATCCTCAATTTCACCAAATAATTCTTCAACAATATCCTCCAAAGTGATCATCCCTGAGGTACCACCATATTCATCGACTACCACTGCAACACTTTTTCGTTTTTTTGTCAAGTTATTTAAAACATGATTAATCATCATAGATTCTGGTACAATCTCTAATGGCAATAAAATAGCTTTAATTGTTGTTGGTTTTTTAAACAATTCGAAAGCATTAACATATCCAATCACATCGTCTAAAGAAGACTTATAAACTAAGATTTTAGACAATCCTGTATCTATAAATAAGTCTTTTAAATTCGTTACTTTTTCATGAAGTTCTACAGCAATAATTTCTGTTCTAGGAACCATAACCTCTCTTGCTTTAACATTATGAAAATGTAGGGCATTTTGAAAAATCTGAATTTCTGAATCCATTTCATCGTTATCATTTCCAGTCTCTAATTGTTCTGAAATATAATTATCTAACTCTTCTTTACTAAATTCTGTTTGGAGCTCATCGGCCCTTGTTTTGAAAAAAATTCGTAAAAAAAAATCTGAAATAAGGGTAATGAATTCTGAAAAAAAATGAAATAGAATGTAGAATATGTAGGCAGGAACTGCAAATAATTTTAAAACTTCGTTCGCGTAAATTCTAAAAATGGCTTTGGGTAAAAACTCTGCTGTAATTAATATAACAATGGTTGAAATTAACGTTTGAACCAGTAAAATAGAAAACCTATTGTAAGATGCTAGCGGAAGAGTATTAACTAAAAAAACGCCCATATAGTAACTATATATCACCAAAGAGATGTTATTACCAACCAACATTGTTGTGATAAATTTAGATGATTTATGGGTGATTTTGTTAAGAATTTTTGGAAGAAAACCTTCTCTTTTTTTTTCTAATTCAATGTGCAGTTTATTCGCCGAGACAAAAGCAATTTCCATTCCCGAAAAAAATGCGGAAAAAACAATTGAGGTAAGTATAATGATGATTTCAATTTCCATGAAGAAATTTATAATCTATTTATTTAGGTTGTTTCTTTTTTCTATTTTTTTTCTAAAATGTCTTTTAAAGAAAAAAACTAAGATAATAAAAATTGAAGCACCCAAAAATAAATAAGCTTTTTCTCTCTCTAGACTCCATTTATTAAAAGCTTCAATTAAACATACTAGCGCAACTATTAAATAGCCGTATTGAAAAAATTTCCAAATTGTATTCATTAAATTATTTTTCTGTGGTGATTATATTTCCTATTGTTTTTTTTGCTAAATGCATGCTTAAATCTTCTTTACATTCAAATCCAATACCGTAAACAGTGTCTTTCAAAGTACTTAATATAAATGCTTTTTCAGAGAAAAAATATTGTGTATTCTGATCCCAAAGTAATCGTTCTGTTTCTAATTTAGATTGCTCAGTATGATTAAAAACAACAACATTTCCTGTAATTTCAGAAACAGATGTCTTTGAATAAGATATGGCATAATTACCGGTAATTGTCACAGAATCTTTTTCTTCAAAATTTATAATTTTGATTCCCTCAGGGAACTCGTTGTATGGATGTTGTTTTCGGTTACTAAAATCATGTAACAAAGGGGTAATTAATTTTGAGGTAATTCTACCTGAATCCTTGTAAACGTGAGATGCATTTTTGGCAATACCGATTGGCAAATTTTTGGAAGCAAGAAAATCTCTGACTTCTTGCGTATTGTTAGAACAAGAAAAAAGCATTACTGTAATACTTAGTACAGCAATGCTTTTTTGGAATATGTTTTTTATGCTTTTCAAAAAATTATTTTAATGGAACTTTAACTGTTTCTCCAATCCAACATTTTATCTGGAAGCTACTACCAGGAGTAACACCAGCGGTGAAAATAACTTTTTTACTAGGTGCATTTGCAGTGTAATTTCTAATGTATTTCTTAGCGATTCCTGAGATACTTGGATCTACAGAAGCAGCTTTTCTTGCTTTGTTTAAAGCAGCTACATACACCATTCTTTTCTCAAATTCGTTTTTACCACACTTATTTACACTTGTTTGGTATAATTTAGCAATAAATAAATACGCTTTTCCGTAATTAGAATTGAATTTAATAGCTTCTCTGGCTAAACTTCTGGCTTTGCTTAACTGCCCTCTTCCTTTGGCAGCTTGGGCAAATTTTAATTTTATTTTTGCTTTCTTAATAGGATCTGTTTCAAGATCAAAAGACTTTTGCCTCATTTCTGAAGCTCCATTCAAATCATTTTTACCCTCTAAAACACTCGCCAAGAAAGCATAGGCTTCCGGAGACGGAGATGCTTCTGCATAAGCTCTTACTAAAACTTCAAACAAAGGCTCAGATTGACACCCTTTATTAAACATTCTAGAAACAGCTCTTTTCAACCAAACAGCATTCGACTTATTGATCTCAAAATCTCTTTGATATAAGGGCACTAATCTTTCACAGGTTGCTATTTCAGAAATTATGGCATCTAGATTTCCCTCTACAGTACCCAAGGCTCTGGAGTTAATCGTATAAGCTCTTTTTAAACTTTTCTCTCTCTTCCCTAGAACTCTTGTAGAGTCTGATAAAGGAATTAACTTTTTCGCATATCCTTCTAGTTTTAGAGTCACATTTTCTAAAACATCATCATAAGTGTCAAATACTCTTTGAGGATTCGTGTCTTTATATCTATCTGTTACTCCCTGAAAATATCTGTATAAATTTTTAACACCCATTTTCGTTGGGTCAATACTATATCCTTTTTCTAAAATAGCAAAAATCTCATCATCGGAAGCTAATTTGTTTTTTGATAAAAAAGTTGCATAGTCACTATGAACCTTGGCTGGATTTTTAGTTGGAAAATACTGTAATCTTTGTTCATAGACTCTCTTGGCTAATACTGGGTCTTTCTTAACATCTTCTGCTAAAGTAGCTCCATACTTATAAATATTAACGGATAAATCTTTACAATTATCCATTAAAAATAACCAATTCGTATAGGCTTCGTCATATTTTTTAGACTGAAAATCTCCTTTGAAAAGATTGTACTTAATGGTACATTCTCTATTTGCATCCTCTTGAGCGCTTGTTTTTGTCATGTTTAACAAAAATATCGCAATTAATAAAAACGTTGTTTTTTTCATTTTGTTCATTTTTTAATCAATTTTTCTTTTCTGAAACCAGTTGGTATCTGTCAAAGACAAACCTAACCTAAAATTAAAATAATTTTCTTGAATTAGTGAATTCGCAATAGTTCCCTTTTTACCATACTCAAACCCTAGATTTAAAGAAGATAATTGTTTCAGTGGTAAACCTAGTCCAAAAGATATGCCAATGTCGTCTATCGGAGTAAAATTTGTGTTTAATCCTGAACCATCTACCCTTAAACCTGTATTTTCGAAACGAATACCAGCCCTGTATGTCACTCGGCTCCAGTAACTAGATATTGAGTTTATTTTTGGCAAGTAAAAACCTCCTAATGAGATTCTATTGGAATTACCGTAATTGTAGGCTAAATTGGATGTATTTGAAAAACCTAAAGTTTCTATTGCATTCTGATTTTCATATTCTACACCCACATACCATTTGTCTAACTTACCCATACCAATCCCAAAATTTGTTTTTGTAGGTAATCGATACTTCCCGTCGATGGATTGTATTTTTTTGGCTATCCCATCTGCATCAATAAATGAGAGCGTATCTTTTATTGTTTCTGATCCTGAGCTAGTGAATGATAATGAGTAGGTATGACTGCTACCTGATACTTCTAAATCATTTCCTAATTTTATGGAAGCTCCAGCACTTATTTCAAGTTTGTTTTTTAATTGTTTTTTGTACTGTGCCCCTAGGGTTACAGAACCTCCTCTAACTTGTTTGTTTTCTTTAAATTTTGTTGGTAAGGGAACATTTTGTCTTTGGTTAGCGATACTATTATCTACCTTACCAAAACTGAGGTCAGCTTCAACACCTAAAGAAAGTTCTTTGGTTATTTTGATCCCCAAACTCCCGTAAAACCTACTTACACCTCCATTTCCCGAAAAGGTCGAGATTTCTGAAGTATCTCCATTTGAATCCAGAACTGAATTAAACAAAGAATAACCTACGGTAGAAACGGGTTGAACTCCAAAAGACATTCCCGCTTTTGCCCCCAGAGGAAAAGCCAACGTAAAATAACTTAAACTAGTAGCGTTAGATGTTTGACTTACATTTCCATCGTCTACGGTTAAATCATTATTCAACACCCCAAAAGAATAGGTTGTATATCTTAGGTTTGCATAGGCTGCAGGATTGGTGAAATTTAAATACTTATAATGACTAAAAGCAACTCCTATACCTCCCATAGCACTCTGTTCTATTGTAAGAGGATTGAATTCTTCTCCTACTCCAAAATAAGAATAAGGTGATGAATTTGTTCTTTGGGCTGAGATAGCAAAAGAAGCCATTAGTATAAAAACGAATAAGATATATCTAATCATTTGTTTAAGTTAAATATCAAAATATCATTTAATCCTTTTAGAAGAAAATTTTGATGGGCAAATATGCTACTTTTTAATTGTTTTGACAAGAAATTTGTGTCTCCACCTGTTAAAACAACTGTTAAATGTGAATATTTATTCTTATAATGGTTTATAACTCCGTCAATTTCTTGAAGTACACCATTTACAACACCCGAATTGATACTTTCTTTTGTGTTAGTTCCTGTAAAATCTAGAGGCTCCTCTTTGACTAATAAAGGTAGATTTGCAGTAAAATAATTTAATGATCGGAACCTCATACGGATTCCTGGTGATATTGCACCCCCCAAATATTCATTTTTGGAAGTAATAAAATCAAAAGTAATACAACTCCCAGCATCGATCACCAAAACATTTTTCTTTGGAAACTGACGAACCGCAGCCGTAGCCAAAGCAATTCTATCTACTCCCAAAGTTTTGGGTGTTTGATATGAGTTGATAAAAGGGACTTTTGTTGATGAAGAAATAATTCGTAGGTGAACTATTTGTTGCAATTTTTTTAGTTTTATCTCCGAGATTAAAGTAACATTAGACAGAATTGCATCTGAAATTTCATGTTTTTTTATGATTGCTTTTATTTGTGACAAAATGCTTCTTTTATCAAAAGAAACAACATGTATCAATGTATCTTTCTCAAAAACAGCTGCTTTCACTTGTGTATTACCGATATCTATAACTAGATTCATGTTTTATTTCAATAGAATTTCAAAAATACAACAGATTTTTTAAAATTTCTTTAGCAGATGTAAAAAAACATTTTATATTTGCATCCGCTAAGGCGATGGTACCTTAGCTCAGTTGGTAGAGCAAAGGACTGAAAATCCTTGTGTCCCTGGTTCGATTCCTGGAGGTACCACA